>Ga0209648_10005348_pt1 | contig 10977 bp, 12 predicted proteins | sample GraSoi2013_115cm_FD_185830 | JGI IMG/M metagenome (GOLD analysis project Ga0209648, IMG submission 185830) | Grasslands soil microbial communities from the Angelo Coastal Reserve, California, USA - Sample 9_17_2013_115cm (SPAdes) (version 2) | ecosystem: Environmental > Terrestrial > Soil >...
TGCCAATATTATCAAGGTCAAATTGCCCAGCGAACATGTTGAACTGGCCGAGGCGCAGAAGGTCTACCAGAAGTACGAAATCCCCATCTCCACGCTGGCCGACCGCGTGCGTCATGTGGTGCAGAGCACCTTCGATGGACGCCGTATCGTAATTTTCTCCGGTGGCACCTACGCCGCCGATGAAAAGTTCTTCGAGGAAGTGCGTGCCATCCGCGATGGCGGCGGCTTCGGCTCAATCATAGGCCGCAACTCGTTCCAGCGCAAAAAGCCAGAGGCCCTCAAGTTCCTCGATACGGTAATGAGGATTTACGAAGGCGCAAGCGGGTAGAGAGTTACAACTAATTGCGCCCCTACGAGACCATATTCGTAAGGGCGCAATTAGTTGTGCCCGATTACTGCCGAGTGCGATCCGGTGCGAGACGGAGGGGAGCACTATGGGCAGCAGCTCCTGGAGGTGGGCATCCCTAGCACCGTTTCCCGCTATGATGGGATTGGTTCACAGCTTCATGCACATGAGAACCCTGGTACCCCAGGCAAATCAGGCGCTCGCCGAATCCATTCACGCCTTACAAGCCGCTTTCGCAGACAACAAGAGATAGTCGAGAAAATGGGTCATTTGTCATCTTGCCAGAACAACGGTACACCATTATAATTAACTCAGGCCTTCATCGCAGGTGTATGTAATCAAGATCCTCGGCGTCCGAGAGAGAGGTACTACACATGGAAGTTACCGATAACCCTGGAGGAGTTGCTGCTATCAGCCCTCCCAGCGCCGCAGTGCAGCGACGTGTTACCCTCTTCGAGCAGATCAATATTAACGTCTTCTGGTTCGCGAACAACTTTCACTGGCAGGCTATCTTAGCTATCGTCATACCCAGTATGGTGGTAAAGTTCCTTGGTGACGCCAACAAAGACATCAACCTGGCCATGGTCGTTGTCTGGGGAACGCTCGCTGCTGTTGCCGTTAACCCTCTGGTTGGCGCTGTCTCCGACTATGCCACGTTCCGTATAGGGCGCCGTCGCCCATTCTTGCTTTTCGGGACGCTGCTCAATGTAATAGTGTTAGTGCTCTTTGCCTTCTCATCCTACTGGTTTTCTTCAACGGCACTTTTGTTGACCTTTATAGTCCTTTTCCTCCTGCTGCAGTTCAGCAACAATATCGCGAATTCGCCGTGGGGCGCAATTATTGCTGACAATGTGCCAACACAACAGCGCGGCCTCACCGGTGGATTCTTTGGCCTCTTTTCGCTGCTTGGCACCATCCTTGGATCGGTGGTTGCCGGTATCATCGTTAACAAACACGATCCTCTGCCCGTGTATCAGAATGGAATCGTCAAGATTTTTCTGCTGATCGCCGTTGTGCAGACCGTGCTCGTGCTCTATACCGCAATTACCGTTAAAGAAACTCCCCTGCCGCCCGAAAGGCATGTCCGCCTGCAGGTTGGCAGCTTCTTTAGGAAGTTCTTCTTCAAACCTACCACCTACCCTGATCTCTCCTGGGTACTGCTGGCACGCCTGCTGGTGATGATGGGTATCTGGGGCGTGTTTTACTTCCTCCAGTACTATTTCGATGATGTACTGGGCGGGCCGGGAGTGAAGACGATCATTTTCAACAGCAGCTTCTCCGGCGAGGGGTTCTTAGGCACACTTTTCTTTCCGGTGCTCCTGGTTGCAGCCCTGCCAACCTCGATTATCGCCGGTTGGATCTCAGATCGCTGGGGACGAAAAATAATGGTCTATATCTCCGGCATCACGATGACCCTGGTGTGTCTTCTCTTTATTGGCTGGCAGAGCCAGTATGGGGCTTTAGTTGCCGGTTTATTCTTCGGCATTGGTTACGGGGCGTATACCAGTGTGGACTGGGCATTGGCAGCTGATGCTTTGCCGCCAACAGATCAGGCCGGCAAATTCCTGGGGGTGTGGTCGGCAATGGGCATTTTACCACAGGTGATAGGTATTACGGTTGGAGCTATCATCTTGCAGCTCTTGCGTGGCCTGCCCAATCATTTCGGGTACACCACGCTTTTCATTGTGACAATTGTGTACTTTGGACTGGGCACGCTGGTTATTAAACAGGTGAGAGGCGTCAAATGAGCTAAAGCAGAAATTCCGCTCTATGCTTTTCCTGAAAGCATAGAGCGGAAAGCGCCAGGCTTTCCTAATACCGGGTGAACCTAGCTTTCTTCATCGGGGCACTTTTGCAGTTCATAAGTGACGGTGTTGAGAGCCTCCTGTAGACTTTTGATGATGTTAGCCGTCACAATTGGATTCGCCACGCCCTCGAATTCCTCTTCTCGCAGGTCCTCTTTCAGTATCCTTAGCTCCTCGACAAGGCGGCCGTGTAGCTTGCGTAATTGTTTGCATTTGTCGGTTCTGTTCTGCACGATGTATATCTCCTCTTCTTAGGTAAGACGTAGTTGCATAAACATTGTAGTTTGTCCCGCAAGAAAGGGCAAGTGGGCAAAAAATAAATAACAGGAGGATATAATGATGCGGCAGAGCAACTTTCGTGGCTCACTTGACTAGAACAGGAGTTCATGCTATAGTAGCACAGCAAGACACAGGAGCAGGAGCAGCCATGCAGACCGTGCGCATCTATCCACTCAAGGATCTCGATAGGCGGACGCGAGCGCGCCTCAAAACCGCGCAGATGGAAGCTGCCCGCGTCTGGATGTACTGTGTTGGCCGTCACCGCGCCGCACGCAGCGACCGCTTGCCTTGGCCGAGCCAAGACGACTTGCAACGTGAAACGAAGGGCGGGCAGTACGCACTGCATAGTCAATCCATCCAGATGGTCTGCCAACAGTTTCTCGCCAACGTCGAGACCATCAAGCAGCTGCGTCAGACGAACCCGCACCATCGCTACCCTTACCATCCCAAGAAGTACATGCCGGTGCACTGGCCTGCCCAGGCTGTCTCGCACGAAGGGAAGCGCCTGATCCTGCCCATGGGACGCGGGCACAAGTCCTTGTCGTTCCATCTGCCCGATCTGCCTGAGCACATCGGGGCGGTTTCCCTGGTCTGGCATGGCGGCTATGAACTGCACCTCGTGGTCCCCGATCCGCTTCCCACGCCTCTGCTCCCCCTTTCAGAGCGGCCAGTGCAGGCCACAACCGATTTGGGCGAGATTCATCTGGCAGCAGTGACGACCAGCACGGGCAAGGGACTAATCGTCACCGGGCGCGGCATACGCACTGTCAAGCGGCACTACAATAAGACCCTGGGCCAGCTCTCGCGTTTGCAGTCCCACTGCAAGAAAGGCTCCAAACGCTGGCGCCGCCTGCAGTACACCAAAGCGCGCGAACGCGGCAAGAAAGAACGCCGGGTGCGCGACCTGCGGCACAAGGGGGCGCGGCAGGTGGTGGACTTCTGCCGTGCCGAGGGTGTGCAGACGCTCTATGTGGGCGATCCGCAGGGAGTGCGCAACGAGAGCAAGGGACGCCATCACAACCAGCGCATGGCGCAGTGGGAATACGGCAAAGACAAGCAGTATCTGCACGAGAAATGTGCACAAGTCGGCATCGTGTGCTTCAGTGGCAGTGAGCGGGGAACCAGCAGCCACTGTCCGCGATGCGATTGGAAGAAGAAGCCGACAGGCCGCACCTGGACCTGCCGGCACTGTGGCTTTGTAGGCCACCGGGACATCGTGGGGAGCATGAATATGCATCCTCTCGCCTTTGGTTCGCGGATCGCGTATCCGAGTTCGCTCACGTATCGACGGCCCGGCCCCTTGCGGGACAGGCGGCTGAATAAAGAACGGTCGCCCAGTGGAACGTCGTAGTCCGCCCGGACGCTGGCCTGCGGGAGAGGGGACTCGTTTGCACCGCAGTTGTCCAGGTGTGCGCAGCGTCTCAGCCACCAGCCGTGCTGGTCCCCCCTGGGGAGCGGTCACCGACGCGAGCGGAATCGCCTGGAAGCCCATCTCCTTCGAGGGGATGGGAGCGTCACTCCCAGTTCTCCACGTCGACATCTTCACCCAGGCTCTCGAGCCAGCGTTCCAGGTCTAACGCAGCTCGACAGCCATCGCCGGCGGCGGTCACGGCCTGCCGGTAGCGATGATCGGTTACGTCGCCCGCTGCGAAAACACCCGGAATGTTGGTCATCGTATGCTCAACTGGAACAATGTAGCCGGCCCTATCCATTTCGATGGCGCCCTTGAACAGGTCGGTGTTAGGCTTGTGCCCGATTGCCAGGAAGAATCCTTGAACAGGCAGTATGCTCTCTTCGCCCGTTTTCACATTGCGCAGCCGCAAACTCGTAACTTCGTCTTCACCCAGAACCTCGGTCACTTCCGTGTCCCAGATAAAGCTGATCTTGGGATTCTTGAAAGCGCGCTCCTGCATAATCTTGCTCGCTCGCAGCGTATCGCGGCGGTGGATAACCGTCACATGGTTAGCGTAGCGCGTCAGGAAAGTGGCCTCTTCCATAGCAGTATCTCCACCCCCGATAACGGCCACATCCTTATGCTTGAAGAAGAAGCCATCACAGGTGGCACAGGCGCTCACGCCGCGCCCCTGCAAACGTTGCTCGCTCGGCAGCCCCAACCACTGGGCGCTGGCACCGGTGGAGATGATGATCGTGCGTGCCAGGTACTCGCCAGAGTCGGCTGTAATCCTGAATGGCCGTTTGCTGAAGTCAACAGCGTACACATCTTCAGGAATCATCTCGGTGCCGAAACGGCGCGCCTGCGCCTCAAATTTCTCCATCATTGGGGGGCCGAGTATCCCCTCTTCAAAGCCAGGGTAGTTCTCCACATCGCTGGTCAGCATTAATTGACCACCTACCTGGTAGCCCTGGAACATCAGCACAGAAAGATTAGAGCGCGCGGCATAGATCGCCGCTGTATATCCCGCCGGCCCTGAGCCAATAATAATCACATCGTATAATTTTGCCATGACAGCGTTATCCCTCGCTTCTCCATCGACTAACTTATTCTCATCATGATAACACTTTGACGGCGGATTTTATGCCCTTACAGGATGTTGGACCGGGTGGGGCAGGAGTGTTTTATGGAGCAAGAAAATGCGGTATGCCCTGCGTGTGTAAAAAGTGTAGAGGCCCTATAGTATAGAAATTACCGAGAATATTGAGTAGAGTGAAAGCACCAAAACCAATCAGAATTAGTGCGATAATCATGCGATCCAATGGCCGTGCATGCAATTCAATATACCAGGTACGTTTACGAACGCCAAAGCAGCGAAGTTCCATTGCATTGATGATGTCCTCTGCTCCCACAACAGAGCCAATCACAACAGGTACGACCATTGGTGCCAGGCGAGCGATCTTACCGAAAATACCTCCACGGAGCTTATCGATTTCGAAACCACGAGCACGTTGTGCATCGAGTGTTGTACTAAAGTCGCGTGCCACAGTGGGGAGAAAACGAAATGCAAGATCAATAGCATAGGAGAATTTATATGATAAACCCATCCCTTTGAATGCCACGCCCATCTGGCTTGGATTAGTGGTGAACGGAATTGGTATAGCAAGCAGGGCAATACTAAAATTACGCATGCCCTGGGTAATCATAAAGGTAATGCTCTCTACGCTAAAGATTAAAGGTGCTGGGCCAATAAATGGTGGCATTGATTTGAAGCCGAAGAATGGGATACTAAAAAGGATATGCTGGTGTGAGAGATCCACGCCTTGAACAACAGAACCGGCAGAGAGAAAATAATTTCCTACAACTATCATGAAGTTGAGAACGATGATAAAGATCCAGGCATGTCTAGTCTCAGACCATTTGAGACGAGCCTTGCTGTAGTAGAAAGTCGCAAAAATTAGCCCGGCAAGAATGAACCAGAAATTTGATGTCTGTGCGACAGCAAGGCCAAAAAAGAAGAGCAATATCAATTTTACGCGTGGGTCCAATCGATGAATGGGTGTATCTCGTTTGATATAAGGAAAATTAAAAAGCATAGGGTTTCTCCAAATGTAGGGATTTAGAGTGAGAAGCAGGAAAGAAATTAGCTGCTTCTCACTCTTTTTAGTTTCCAGTTATGCGCGTCCCGTACGTCTCACAGCTGCATTATAGGCAACTAGCAGGATTGGAAGCAGAATCAGACCGTTAATGAGGTCGGACCCTGCTGCAGGAAATATTTCACCTGTTACTGCTGTTGTAAAGCTCAGCTTTGAGATCCACATGTCGTTTAAAGCAGCGAAGGATATGCCGACGATGATACCTATCGCGCTTAAAACTTCTGCTACTACGATCTTTTGCGTAGTGTTATAGCGTCCCCAGGTGTAAAGTATAGCAAGACCTGCAATAAAGCCGATCAGGGCGTTGCCTACATCCCAGTTCCAGAAGACACCATAGCCAGAGATGTAGTCTCCGAGGAGGTTGCCGATGCCTCCGGCAAAAAGGCCAACCAAGGGACCAAATACGGCTCCGAAGAATAAAGGGATGACTATAGCTGGACGAAACGAAACATTACCTGCACTTGGAAGTTGAAGAGAGTTGGTAACCCAACTCAAACCGCCATAGAGCGCGGCACCGAGAGCCATATACACTATCTGGCGCACACCAACGCCCCATATCCGTGAAGCTGAACGTTTTTCTGTTACTGCCATGAGTGGAACTCCTTTCTAGCTAGTGACGCGTGGAAAGATAAAGCGAAATGTCTAACGAAATGATATTCGGCGTGCACCTCCTTTCGTATCTACCTGGGGCTAGGCAACTGCGTTACGTTGTGCCAGTAAGTAATGGAGCAATGAGGTGGGACGCAGGTTGCATTCCTCCAACACTACTGGGTCGGCAAGTACTTGCAAAGGTGGACCATCGCCCACCAGCCTGCCCTCCTTCAGAAGCAAAATACGCTGCGTAAAACGCAGCGCGAGATCAAGGTCATGAGTAATAAAGAGCAGCACATCCAGTTCCGGCAAACTGCGCAAGTATTCCATAAAGGAAATGTAAGAGCGATAGTCCTGTCCTGCCGTTGGCTCGTCAAGCAGTAGGATTTTGCCCTGCATCGACAGCACGGAGGCAATAGAGACGCGCTTCTGCTGTCCGAAACTCAGCGCAAAGGGCGAACGCGCATCAAATTCTGCTACATTCATTGCCTCTTCCGCCACCTGTACAACTGATTTGATACGTTCAGGGGTAAAGCGCAGGTTCTCCGGTCCGAAACTTACCTCTTTGCGCACCGTTGGAGCGAAGAGCATGGCGCCGGGGCTCTGGAAAACGTACCCGATGCGTGAGGCCAGTTGTGCGACGCTCATTTTTCGTGTGCCTTCTCCGTAGAGTCGCACCGCACCCCTGGTTGGCCTTAGCAGGCCCAATGCCTGTTTCACCAGGGTGGTCTTGCCGGAACCGTTGGGGCCAAGCAGCGCGATGGTTTCTCCCGGATGCACCTGGCAGGAGATACCGTGTAGAACCTCCTCGGAGTAAGAGCTATAGCGATAATGCACATCTTCAAATACAAGGATTGGTTCGTTCGCTGCTGCTTTACCGGCTTGGCCGGTAGTGATCGGTCGAACGAGCAAGTCCCACGCCTGTGCCGGATCATTGAGCGTGCGCAGGGTAGACTCAACGGGTAGTTTGACCTGCGCCGGGTCGGCAATCTCTAGAAATTCCGCTGCGTCGCCAAAGAAAACCTGGCGGCCTTCGCGCATCAGCAGTACTTTATCCGGCTTGAGGCGCAGCGCCTCCTCGACGCGATGCTCGACGATGATTACGGTACTGCCTTTTGCCAGTAAGTCTCTAATCAATTCCTCTAATTCATCTACCGCTCGTGCATCCAGGTTAGCAAACGGCTCATCGAACAAGAAGATGGATGGCTGCATAACAAGAAGCCCGGCGGCCGCGACCTGTTGACGCTGGCCGCCCGAGAGCGCGAAAGTGGCCTGCCCCCGGTAGTGTTCTAAGTGTAGCTGCTTGAGTACGCCTGTAATGCGTTGAAGCATCTCTGCACGTGACATGCCCAGGTTTTCCATGCCGAAGGCGATCTCTTGTTCAACCGTGCTGCCGACGATTTGCTTGTCAGGGTCTTGCAGCATCGTGCCGACCTCTTGCGCCAGGTCGCGCAGCGAAAGGCCCTTTATCGAGCGGCCATGCAGCTGTACTTCTCCGCTGAGCGTGCCTTTATAGCTATTGGGGATGAGTCCATTCAGGCATTTCAGCAAGGTGCTTTTGCCGCAGCCGCTGGGGCCTGCTATGAGCATAAGTTTACCCGAGGGCAAGGAGAAGGAAATATCTTCGATGGCGTTCGCTTGTTCGGGCGGTTCTGCTGTGGGGGCTGCAGCCGTGCGTTTTGGTTGAGGGTCGTCGTCCAGGGAGCGATAGCGAAAGCTGAGCTTGTCTATATGCACCGCAGGCGCGGTCGTTGTTGGATCGGGTGTATTGTTGGGGTCTATGGTCATAGATAAATATGTACCTTCCGCACCCGGCAACTCTGGACAGCTAAAAATAAAGATAGGTTTGCTGTTATGTTTAATTCTACTGGGATTAGTGCCTGTTTGTCAATGTTGGGTTTTTTCGCGGTCTCCATCCTGTAAGGGGAAAGAGTAACCGGGCGACCCTAAAGGATTCTGCTGGTGAAAGACACTGGCAATGTAACAAGGTGATGTGTCCCAGCATTCGTTTTTCATGCGCCAACCGTATCAGATACAGGAGTCAGAAAAAGAATACGTAGGAGAAGAGCGGGAGAACACCCGCTCCCATGCGCGTAGTACAACCACCTGCAATGGTAAAGGCACACTAAAGTGAGCGTGATTTGCATAAATTGCACACCTTTGAACACCGTCTCAGCAGGCAAAGCAAGGGAAAAATCAAAAAAATACGGCGCAAACGCGCCACAGTTGCACCCTATCTGGCAGAAAGGAAACGCGAGTGCTAATTCGCCATCACAGTCCGGTTACAAGCGTTACAAGTGATACAAATGTTACAACACTTCTTCTGCTTGATAGCTTACCCTACAGCCGAGTTTTTGTAAAGGTTACGTATTTGCTCGGTTCTATCAAAAATCGAGGTCGAAAAGTTGCTCCTCCTGCTGGCTTGACCCTGATTTGTGATGGAACAGAATCGTATCACGGAATTGAACGTATGCTCAGGCTATGGTAGAATGCAGCGTAGAATATTTGGGATGGGGCGGCAACATATTAATGAAAATCCGAGAACTCATCAAGCGGCTAGAGACTGATGGATGGTATCTGGTTAGCATTGAAGGAAGTCATCGACAGTATAAGCATCCAAAAAAGCCGGGACGAGTGACTGTTCCTGGACACCTGAATGATGATGTGCATCCTAAAACGCTTGCAAGCATCTTCAAGCAAGCACAACTTAAACGGCAGCTGAGAGACGAAGTTGAGGGATATTATTACCAGCTGTGAGTATAGATAGAGATGATCGAAAGGCAGGATAGACCATGTATCGTTATCTTGTTATTATTGAGCCAGGAGAACACAACTACAGCGCCTATGTGCCTGATCTGCCTGGCTGCATAACAACCGGAGCTACGTACGAAGACGTGCAAAAGAACATCCGAGAGGCGATTGCTTTGCACTTACGGGGCATGGTTGAAGATCATGAGCCAATCCCTGTCCCGCAAACTACCGCAGAATACGCGGATGTCTCCTTGCCTGACTCAGCGGCTTGATATGATTACTCACGTTGTCCTGCTCCAACCCAAACCCGAAACCACTGCTGAAGAACTCGCAGCCTGCCTTAAACGTGTCCAGGCGCTGCAACAGGTCATCCCTGGCATCATTGCCATTTCAGTGGGAGAAAACCGCAGCGCCTACCATCGAGGCTTTACTCATGGCATCATCATGCATTTTATTGACGAAGCTCACCTGAATGCGCATCACCCGCATCCAGCACATCAAGCCGTGGTAGAAGAGTTGGACCGTCTCTGCCAGCAAACCATCGACTTTGACCTGCCTGAAACCGGGTGAACGAAGGGACCTTGCAGATCCTGGCTATGTGGCGTAAGCGTGTCTAGAACTGCTTGCCTGGCGAAGTTCATATATCGTTGTATCCCGCTACTCGCGGATTCCCTGAAAGCTGGACAAATGCTGATTGCTACTTACTGCTTATTCCTGCTATAATCGTGATAGCAGTAGCAATCGCTTCGGCCCATTCTAAATCCACAGGCAGGCAGCGCTTCGCAACTTCAAATTCACAGCGAGGATAGGGGGGAATACGTGCATGGTTCTTAATTCCCAAGAGTTGATGGGAACACCGGACGAACTTTTTCATTGGGTGCCTGGCGAGATGGTGGTGGTGGTGCGGCTTCACCGGCGACCTGCGGAAGATACGCAGGATATTTTGATCGAGCAGATCCGCAGCCAGCTTAATGCACTACTTGTCCGCTATAACGCGGTACTGGAGCCATATGGCACTTATGGAAGGTGGGGTGATGCACTCACTATGCCGCCCATACGCCGCCGTTCATTTATTTTCGGTCTCCATCGACAACAGCCGCTCATCGCCATCTTTTATCATGTACGTCAAATAGGCTCGTCAATTCCTGACCCGATGCCCATGACGCTGTCATATCTCCAGGCGCATCTTGAGGAACTGGCACAGGCAGGTTTGCATGTCGTCTCGGCTATGCCTAACTGGTTAGTAACCGCTGCACCGCTGTTTTATGGTGACGGGGGACCGGCAGTACCTCCCCGCTCATCCCCCAAGCTCGACCTGCCGGCAGCCGGTAACGCGCCCGTTGGTTGGCGTGTCTCATTCGTCGATCCAGGTTTGCCTTTTGATCCCAGGGGTGCAGAAGATGTGGTTGTTGCAGTGCTGGATACCGCACACAATCCTGATCGCTTGATGAGCGCCGCTGCACGCCCAGAGTTTCGACGTAACTGGCTCCTGAAACGTCTCGCGGAAGACCTGCGCAGCGAGAATGGCTTGTTAGAGATTGAGTATGATCGCTATCCCGTCAGCAATGATGTGCGTACCGGTCGTGACGCCTATAGCCAGCCGCGCTACTATTTTATGCCGGATCATGGTATTTTTGTGGCCGGACTCATCCGTGA
>Ga0209648_10005349_pt1 | contig 10977 bp, 10 predicted proteins | sample GraSoi2013_115cm_FD_185830 | JGI IMG/M metagenome (GOLD analysis project Ga0209648, IMG submission 185830) | Grasslands soil microbial communities from the Angelo Coastal Reserve, California, USA - Sample 9_17_2013_115cm (SPAdes) (version 2) | ecosystem: Environmental > Terrestrial > Soil >...
TCAGCATGATTTTTGGCGTGATCGAGAGCGCGCGGGCAATGCCGACGCGCTGCTTCATGCCGCCGGAAAGCTCTAACGGGCGCTTGTGCTCGGCGCCGGTCAAGCCCACCAGGTCGATGAAGGTCCGCGCGTGCGCCTTGACCTTGGCGCGGTCCCAGTTGCGCCATTTCGATGTCACGGCGTAGGCGACGTTGCCGAGCACGGTGCGCCACGGCAACAAGGCATGGCTCTGGAAAATCACGGCGCGATCGAGGCTCGTGCCTTCAATGGCCTGTCCATCGACGATCACGGTGCCCTCGCTCGGCGTATCGAGGCCGGCCAGAATGTTCAAGACCGTGGTCTTGCCGCAGCCGGAATGCCCGATCACGCAGCCGAATTCGCCGCGTCCCATCGACAGCCAGAGATTCTCGAACACCGCGATCTCGCCGCCTCCCGCGCCCGGATAGCGTTTTGCGATGCCTTCGATGGAGATGAACTTTTCCGAGCTCATCAGCAATGACCCCGCGACGAAGGTGCGCTCCCTCGCCCCGCTCTTCGCGGGGTCGAGACGAGCGAAGCTCGCTCTGAGAGGGTTGGGGTGAGGGGCTCTCTCGACAGACTCAGCCCGTGGTGAGCCCCCCTCACCCGGATCGCGCGCTGACGCGCGCCACCCGACCTCTCCCCGCAAGCGGGGCGAGGTGAAGACGCAGCGCGGTTCTTGTCGCTCATCTCGCATCACTCCGGGAACGTGACCATGCTCGTGAACCGCGCGAGAATCTGATCGAGCAGCATGCCGACGAGGCCGATCAACAAAATGGCGATGATGACGTTGGTGATCGAGAGGTTATTCCACTCGTTCCAGACGAAGTAGCCGATGCCGGTACCGCCGACCAGCATCTCGGCGGCGACGATCACGAGCCAGGCGATCCCGATCGAAATCCGCATGCCCGTGAGGATGGTCGGTGCCGCCGCCGGAAGGATCACGGTGAAGGCGCGCCGCAAGGTGCCGACCTCGAGCGTGCGCGCGACGTTGATCCATTCCTTGCGCACGGAAGCAACGCCAAAGGCGGTATTGAGCAGCATCGGCCACACCGAGCAGATGAAAATCACAAAGATCGCCGACAGGGAGGAATCCTTGATGGTGTAGAGCGCGAGCGGCATCCAGGCGAGCGGCGAGATCGGCTTTAGAATCTGGATGAACGGATCGAGCGCTTTGTTGATCAAGGGCGACATCCCGATCAGAAAGCCGAGCGGGATCGCGACCAGCACGGCGATGATATAGCCGAGCCCGACGCGGGCGATCGAATAGCCGAGCTGGATCCCAAGACCTTTGTCGTTCGGTCCGTTGTCGTAGAACGGCCGCTTGAGGTGCTCCCACAGTTTTGCGCCGACATCGAGCGGACCCGGCATCGCCGACTTTCCTTGCGTCGCCGTCAGGCCCATCAGCTTGGCGTATTCCGGGCTCATGTTGGCGGTAGCGCCGGTGCCGTGGGTCGCGATCTGCCAGATGCCGATGAACACGAGGAACAGAGCGATCGAGACGATCGCCGCGCGGAAACGGAGGGAAGAGGTCATCTCCCTCGCCCCGCTTTTCTTCGCGGGGGAAGAGGTGAAGAGGAAGCAGCTACCTCGGTCACGACGCCTTCCTGATCTTGAAGCTGGCGAGATAATCGTCTGGTTTTTCCGGATCGAAGCTCTTGCCCATCACGGAAAACGACTTGTAGGACGTCGCCGGCGGCGCAAGTCCCATCTCCGTCATCACCTTGCGTGTGTCGGTCGCGAGATAGACCTGTTCCGCCACCGATTTGTAATCGACATCGCCCTTGATCTGGCCCCAGCGCTTCATCTGGGTCAGCATCCAGACTGCGAAGGATTGCCAAGGGAACGGATCGAAATCGACGCGCTTGGCGTCGGTTTTGACGCCGCCCAGCCCGTCCGCATAGGTCCCGGTCAACACCTGCTCCAGCACGGTGACGGGCGCGTAAAAACAATTCGCCGGCGCGATCGCCTCGGCAATCTGCTTGCGGTTCTCGGCTTTTGAGGCGTAGGCGGTGGCATCGACGATCGCGCGCGTCAACGCCGCAAAACTGTTCGGCGATGTCGTGATGAACTCCCGGCTTGCAGCAAAGCTGCAGCAGGGATGCCCATCCCAGATCTCCTTGGACAGGAGGTGCATGAAGCCGACGCCGTCATAGATCGCGCGCTGGCAGATATTGTCGGGTGCGAGAAAGCCGTCGATGTTGTCGGCGCGGAGATTAGCGACCATCTCCGGCGGCGGCACCGACCGCAATTGCACGTCGGTATCGGGATCAAGCCCGTGCTCGGCGAGATAATAGCGCAGCAGATAATTGTGCATCGAATAGTCGAACGGAATGGCGAATTTCATGCCCTTCCAGTCCTTCGGGTCGCGCTTGTCCTTGTGCTTGACGGCAAGCGTGATGCCCTGGCCGTTGATGTTCTCGATCGCAGGCACCGTGAAGGGGATCGCGTTCGCACCGAGACCGAGCGAAATCGCGATCGGCATCGGCGCCAGCATGTGGGCGGCGTCGTATTCCTTGTTCAGCGTCTTGTCGCGGATCACGGCCCAGCCGGCGGTCTTCACGACTTCGACGTTGAGGCCGTGCTTGGCATAGAAGCCGAGCGGTGCTGCCATGATGATCGGCGTCGCGCAGGTGATCGGGATGAAGCCGACTTTGAGGTCTTTTTTCTCCGGCGTGCCGGCTTCCGCAAAAGCCTCGGTCGCGGTCTTGATCGGAAAGAATTGCGAGAGCGCCGCCAGCGCCGTCGAGGCTCCGACCGCTTTCAGGAACGCCCGCCGCGCGGCGTCCTTCGGAAATATCGCGCGCATCACCGCTGACGCGACGACGCCCTCGTAACGCTTCTCCTCGGACGGCGCCGGCTCGCAGCGAAGCCGCAGGGCAGCCTGTTCGTGCTCGGCCGCGGAGCCGTGCTGGCCGCAAACGCAGCCCGCGCGTGACAGCTTGCGGTCAGCGTCAAACGGATCGTCGAAGGTGGACATGCCCCATTCCTCTAGGTGGTGCCGAACCAAACAGGCAAAACCGCCGCACACGCGGATTCACCGCCCGGCCGCGTGATCGCGGCCAGGCGATGAAAAAACATGCAGTTTTTATGCCGCCTTTTCGGTCAGCCTGGCCTCGGTGGGCAGGCCTTCCTCGATCGGCAGGGACGGATCCCGGGACCATTCGTTCCACGATCCGAAATACATTCGCACGTCTTTGACGCCGGCATTCTTGAGCGCGAGGAAGGTGTTCGACGCCCGCGCGCCCTTGAAGCAGTAAAGGTAGACCGGCGTATTTTGCGAAATGCCGACGGTGGCGCATTCGGCCAAAATCTCGTCTTTCGACTTGAAGCGTTGGCCCTCCCCCGTCGGCTTCATCATACGGTACCATTCGAGCCAGACCGCTCCGGGGATGCGGCCCTTGCGCGGACAGAAGTCCTTGCCATAGGGCGAGGAACTGTCGCCGATCCACTCATCGACGTCGCGCACATCGAGCAGCGCGATGCCGGGCTTGCCGACCGCCGCCAGCATGGTCTTGGCGTCGATCAGAATGTCCGCCGCCTCGGGAACGATCGAGAACGATGCTGCCGCCGGCTTCGGCACCTCCTTGGTGACCGGCAAGCCGCCGGCCGCCCAGGCGTCGAACCCGCCATGAAGCACCTTGATCTTGGGATAGCCGAGCATGGTCAGGAGGTAATAGCCGCGGCAGGACTGGCCGAAGCCGGTGTTCATCGACTGCTCGTAAATAACCGCGGTTTCCTTGCCGGAAAGTCCCGCCTTGCCGAAGGCGTCGGCGAATTTTGTCTTTAGTTCGTGCATGCCTTCCGGCGTCGAGGTCGCAAGGAAGGTGAAGATTTCGTGCACGTTCACCGCGCTCGGGATGTGCCCTGCGCCGTAGGCATCGGGATTTCGCGTGTCGATGATCACGCAAGGTTCTTTGGATGCGAGATTGGCGAGTTCGCTGGCAGAGATCAGAACGTCCGTCATAGCAGGCCTCTCCTGTTGTGGTTAGAAGTTAGGGTCGATCCGAAGTCCTTTTCAAAGCTCACAAGTCTTCAAAGCTCACATGTCGTCCAGCATCTTGCGAAGTTGTTTGGTTGCCGGAGTTACGATGGCGACGAAGTAAGCCTCGCGCAGCCTGCGCTGCACCCGATGGCTCTTGAGGTAACCGCGCGCGCCGCAATGAAGCATCGCTGCGTGAGCGGCAGCGACACTCGCATCGCCGCACTTGAGCCGAAGCGCGACGACGTCGCGCCAGTAATCATCGCCGGCGTTGAACGGGTCACGCGCAAGTTCCATCGTCTCCGAGAGAAGCTCGGAGTGAAGTTGACGGAAGTCAGCCGGCTGTTGCGGGAGATAGCGATTGATGTGGCCGAGCGGTGCGGCCACTTCGTCCATGATCGCGATGCAATCCTTGATCAAACCGAGCGCCATCCCGGCCTGCAGCAGGATAAAACCGGCGCGGATTTTCTTCACGAACGGGCCGGCGGTTTCCGCCAGGATGAGATCGTTGGGCACGAAGACGTCGCGGAACTGCACGCCATAGGTTCCGGTGCCGTCCATGGCGAGGAACGGCTTGCAAGGCTGCAGCGTGATCGCGGGATCGGAGCAATCGGCGAGAAACATCACGATTTCGCCGGGCTTGTTTTCGATCTCAAAAATCGTGCCGAAGAAATGATCCTCCCCGAGGTTGGACACCCAGGGCAACGCGCCGCGCACGACGTAACCGCCCTCGACCCTGCGCCCCTTCAATTTCAGCTTCTCAATCCCGAAGAAGGTCTTCATCGGATTGGAAAGCCCAGTGCCGCCGAGAATTTTTCCGCTCGATACGCTGTCTTCGAATCTGGCGACCAGCGCCGGATTGCTTGAATTGGTGACGTACCAGGCTAGCGTATCCTGGCACCAGGCCATGAAGGCGGTCGCGCCGCAGACCTCGCCAATCGCTGCCATCGATTGAATGGCACAGCGCAGATCAGCCGCGCCATTGCTGGTCACATGGCTGCCCCAGGCGCCGGCGTCGCCGAGGCGCCGCAGCACGTCCGCGGGATAGACCGTACCGCTGTCGATGTCGGCTACAAGCGGCGCGAGGTCCCGCCGCGCAATCGAAGCGACCGCATCGACGATCAATACCGGCGGAAGATCGTCCTGTTCGACAACCGTAAGACGCGATGCGGCCACTGGGTTCATCAGATGCTCCGAACGTTTTGCAAAGGACGATCGAAAGGGCGGATCGCAGCGGCGATCCCCCCGCGGCTTCTTAAGCGCTGACCTCGAGATTCACGGGTCGCGTAAAAGTGTTGGCCACCGGCGACCATTTTTTCACGTGGGTCACCAGCGCATCGATCTCGCTTTGCGGGACGCCCTCGCACTCCATATCGACCTTGACCCGCACATCGGTAAAACCGACCGGCTTCTCGCTGACGTCACCGGTGCCCCAGACTGCCGTGATGTTGAGGTCACCCTCGAGCTGAAGCTCGAGCTTGTTGACGATCCAGCCGCGATGCACGGCATTGGCGTGCAGCCCGACCGCAAGGCACGAACCGAGGGCAGCCAGCGAGGCCTCGGACGGATTGGGCGCGGTGTCGTCGCCTAACAGGCCCGGCGGCTCGTCAACGATGTAGGGCGGCAGGTTGCGGATGTAGTTGGCGTGGCGGAACTTGCCTTCGGCGACCGTCTTGCATTTCAAGGTCTTGATGACCTTCGGATTGGCCTTGCCGTTCGCAATCAGCTGTTCCAGCCCGTTCTTGTCGATCGGGGCGAGGCAGCCTGTAAGCACTGTTTTTTGAGCGACCGCGGTCATCTGTTTTCTCCCTAGGGGTAGGATACCGAACGGTCTGTTTCCTGCATGAAGCGTGCCAGATGCCGCGCAAATCGAAATGCGAGGTCTTCTAGTCCCTTAGCCGGTGCTGCCTTCGGTTTGTTCAGCCGCGTGTTGCTTAATCGCGGTGCAATTGCCGCCCCGGCGCGATTATTTTGGGCAGATGAAGATGCGACTTGATGATTTCCCTGCGGTCCGATTAACTGCAGCGCATGGGCAAATCAGCTTCGAAGAAGAAATCGACCGCGGCGGCACATCCCGCAGGCGATGAGGAATCCGCGCGCGGGCGCCTGCTCAACGCGGCCACTCACCTGTTCTGCAAGAACGGCATCAACGCCACCGGCATCGACGCGATCATCGATGAGGCCGGCACGGCGAAGACCACGCTCTATAAACTGTTCGGCTCGAAGACCAATCTCGTGCATGCAGTACTCGAGAGCGAAGGCAAGCAGTGGCGCGAATGGTTCATCGGCGCAATCGAGGCCGGCGGCGGCGATCCTCAGACAAAGCTGGCGCGGATCTTTCCCGCGCTGAAGCAGTGGTTCGGCGAGGAGCGTTTCTACGGCTGCCCCTTCATCAATGCGGTCGCCGAACACGACAAGGATCAGAAGCAGTTCCGCAACATCGCGATGAAGCACAAGAAAGTGGTTCTCGCGCATATCGAAAAACTCGCCGGCGAAATGGGCGCGGCGGAGCCGGAAATCCTTGCGCATCAGCTCGCGCTTCTGATTGATGGCGCCATCGTTGCCGCGATGGTTTCGCAGAATCCGGGGGTCGCGGACACGGCGGCGCTTGCCGCGGGTCCGTTGCTCGTGCCGTCAAGGGTGAAAAAGCCGAAGCGCGCGGGCAGTGCGCCGGCGGAGCTGATGGCCGTCTGACCGGCCGGCCCGGCGAACGCCGGGTTTGAAGGTGTCATTGCGAGCGCAGCGAAGCAATCCATTGCGCCGCGACGCCGAAAGCTGGATTGCTTCGTTGCTTCGCTCCTCGCAATGACGGCAACTAAGATCTCGTTAGCGCTACCCCAGCAGGACGGATTCCAGCCGCTCCAATTCCGCCGCCAGATCGCGCTCGACGTCCGCGACGGGCATATTGACGACCCGGTAGTCACGCGCCTCGAGCCACGCTTGCCGTGCGGCACGGTCTTTTTTGATTGTCTCGCTCTCACCGGGATTGATCAGCTCGATCGCTACCCTGTGCACGAACGAGACAAAATCCGGAATGTGCCGGCCGACCGGCGTCTGGCGTTTGAATTGTCCGGCAAAACGGCGATCGCTGGTGAGGGCCTGCCACAGGATGCGCTCGGCGTCGGTGGGATTTCGCCGCAATAGCCGTGCCAATCCCCGCACTGTGCCGCTTTCCGACGGCAAGGCGCCCTGCCCGTGCTCGGCCAGCAGCGCGCGCAGGCGCGTGGCCTGTTCGCCGTCGAGCACGCCGCCTTTGGCCGGACCCTTGCGCCCCTCGGCGATCGCCATCACCACGCCGTGCAGCGTGTGCATGTCCTGCTTGGTCGGCTCCATCCGCGTAAAAATGTTGCGCAGATTGACCAGCATGGTCTCGCGCTTCTCCGCCGGCCGCAAAAATTCGACCTGATCGAGCTCGCGCACCAGATTGTCGAAAAACGCCTGCATCTGATGCTGCGAGACGCGCTCGGAGTGTTCGGGCATCGAAAACGGCAGCGCGCCTTCCGTCGAAAGCTTGAACCACTCATAGCCGATCAACAGCACCGCCTGCGCCAGATTGAGCGAAGCAAAACCCGGATTGACCGGAAAGGTGATGATGCGGTTGGCGCGCGCCACCTCGTCGTTCTGCAGCCCGTAGCGCTCGCGGCCGAACAGGATGCCGACCGTGCCGCCGCCCTTGATGCCGCCTGCGATCTCCCGCGCGGCGACGTCCGGCGCCACCACAGGTTTCGCCTGATCGTGGGCGCGGGCGGTGGTCGCGAACAACAGCGTGCAATCGGCGACCGCCTGCTCGACCGTGTCGAACAGTTTTGCATGGTCCAGAATATGGTCTGCGCCGGCGGCGGCGCGCTGCGCGCTGAGATTCGGCCAGCCGTCGCGCGGGTTGACGATGCGCAGCCGGGTGAGCGCAAAATTGCCCATCGCGCGCGCGGCCATGCCGATATTCTCGCCGAGCTGCGGCTCGACCAGGATGATAACAGGACCTGCTAAGTCCAAGGGGGACTTGGTTTTATCGGTGCCCGAACCGGACATCTCACTTCACTTTCTGATTCAAGCTCTGAAGACTTTGAATCAGGCTCCGAACAACCTGATTCAACGCCTTAACCGGCGGCCGCTATTTCGATGGCCCGTACTGCGGAAATTCTCAAGCAATATAATTGGCTTAGCGCCGTTTTTTCATGCTCGGTCAAAACCTCAACGCGGACTTCCACGACCCCTGTTTCCCGTCAATTTTCGCCAATACAGGCTTTTGCAGCTGTTCGATGCTGTTCAAGACACCGCATTTTCGAGCAAGAGCATGGCACGGCTATTCTATTCTGTCACGATCATCCCGAAACCCTTGTCGTTGAGACTGATATCGTTGACGCCCGGCCCGGCCGCGTCCTGTTGGCGCAATCGCCGTTCTATCCCGGCGGCGGCGGGCAACTCGCCGACCGTGGAATCCTGCGCTGGTCCGGCGGCGAGATCGCGATCGTCGGGTTCGAATCGGCCGGGGGCAGGCTCTGGCATCTGCTCGCCGATCCGGCTGAGCCGGGCGGGACGGTGCAGGCGGCGGTCGATCCGGCCTTCCGCCAGATGATGCGTGAACTGCATACCGACACGCATATCCTCAATGCGCTTGTGTTCCAGAGCTTCAACGGCGCGCTCGTCACCGGAGTCCAGATGAACGAAGACGGCACGGCACGGATGGATTTCGACGTGCCGGAGGCCGACAATGAACGGCTCCGCGCGCTGGAAGGGCCGATCAATGACATGATCCGCCAAAACCTTGTCGTGCGCGACGACTACATCGGCGCCGACGATGCCTACGATCAGCCCGGATTGATCCGCTCGAAGTCGGTCGCCCCGCCGCCCACGCCGGACGGCAAAATTCGCATTGTCGAGATCGTCGGCCTCGATCGTCAGGCCTGCGGCGGCACGCATCTCGGCTCGACGGGTGCTTCCCGCGGGCTTCGGATCCTCAAGATCGAGAACAAGGGCAGGCATAATCGGCGGCTGCGGATCGCACTGGAGGGGGAGCGCCTTCGTAACCGTTCGCCTCTTGACGAACCTGTCGTAACAGATATTGTTACGACAGGTTCAAGGAGTGATCGATGCCCAACTACAGTTACGATCTTCTTCGTGTCGAGATCGCGGACGGCGTCGCCCGTGCGACCATCGATCATCCACCGATCAATCTGCTCGATCTCCGGCTGATGGGCGAGCTCGATCGCCTTGAGACCGAGCTACGCGCCGATGACGCCGTACGCGTCGTGATCTTCGACAGCGCAAATCCGGATTTCTTCCTGGCGCACTATGACATCGCGGACTTGATCTCGCGCTGCGGGCCGCCTCCCGCCCCCGCCGTCACGCTGAAACGTTTCCATGCGATGCTCGAGCGCTATCGATTAATGCCAAAGGTGACGATTGCGCTGCTGGAGGGCGCCGCGAGAGGCGGCGGAAGCGAGTTCGCGCTGGCGCTCGACATGCGCTTCGCAGCGATCGACCGCGCCATCCTTGGCCAGCCGGAGGTTGCGCTTGGGCTGATTCCCGGCGGAGGCGGCACCCAGCATTTGGCGCGCCTGGCCGGGCGCGCGCGGGCGCTGGAGATCATCGTGGGCTGCGAGGCTTTCGATGCGCTAGCCGCCGAGCGGTACGGGTGGGTCAACCGGGCCTTGCCGGCAGACAAATTGCGCCCGTTCGTCACTCGCCTTGGTCAGCGGATCGCCTCCTTCCCTGCGGCCGCGATCGCGAGGGCCAAGCTCGCGGTCGATGCGGCATTGCCGCAGATGCATCACGGCCTCATGGAGGAGGCACAGCTTTTCAGCGCATCGCTGGCGGATCCTGCGAGCGAACAGCGGATGCGCGCCTATATGGCGGCAGGCGGTCAGAGCAAGGAAATCGAGTTGCGCTTTGAGGAAGCCCTCGATGCAGCGGTATCGAGTCTGCGATGAGCGCGAATAGTCAGCTTACGGTGGCGATCCACATTCTGTCCTGGATGGCGCTGGTCGAAAGAAATCGACCCGGCCCGGTAACGTCGGAGCGGATTGCGCAGAGCGTCAACACCAATCCGGTCGTGATCCGCCGTGCGCTCGGCCTCTTGCAAAAGGGCGGTCTGGTCCGAAGCCAACGCGGCGCCAATGCGGGATGGGTCCTCGCCAAACGTCCGACCGCCATCACGCTGCTCGATATCTACAATGCGGTGGAAGCAGGACCCCTGTTCGCCATGCATCATTCTCCCCCGAATCAGACCTGCCCGGTCGGCAGAGGCATCCAGCCCACGCTGAAGAACGTGTACGGGTCACTGGAGAGTTCGCTCCGGCGCGACCTTGCGAAAACGACGGTGGCGCAGGTGCTAACGGAGACCGTCAACTAATCAGGACGAGCGTCCGCGATCCCCGTGAAGGAACGAATGTATTTTGGTCGCTATTGTAACAAGATTTGTTACGCTTAACCGGAATGACCTGAAGCAAAAAGGAGTGCGTCTGATGTCAAGCATGCAGGCCCTTGTCGCGTTTGGTGTTGGCGAGCCGGGAGAGGTGCTTCGCCTGGAGACCCGCCCCCTCCCCCAGCCAGGCCGCGGACAGGTACGCGTCCGCGTCAAAGCCACGCCCATCCATCCGAGCGATCTCCATATCCTTCGCGGCCGGTATGGCTTCGCGCCGCAATTGCCAACCGTGCTGGGCCTGGAATCCGTCGGCTTCGTTGACGCGATCGGCGAGGGAGTTGAGGCACTCTCCATTGGCCAGCGCGTCATCACCGTCGGCGTGACGGGGACGTGGCAGGAGTTTCTGGTTGCGGACGCCGAGCGCGTGCTGCCGGTACCGGAAGAGCTGAGCATATCGACCGCGGCGCAACTGCTGGCAAATCCCCTCACCGTGGTGCTGCTGGTCACCAACGAGCTCGCGGTCCAGCCTGGCGAGTGGCTCTTGCAAACTGCGGCCGGTTCGACTGTCGGGAAGATGGTCCTGCAGCTTGGCCAGCATCTCGGCTTCAGGACG
>Ga0209648_10005350_pt1 | contig 10977 bp, 12 predicted proteins | sample GraSoi2013_115cm_FD_185830 | JGI IMG/M metagenome (GOLD analysis project Ga0209648, IMG submission 185830) | Grasslands soil microbial communities from the Angelo Coastal Reserve, California, USA - Sample 9_17_2013_115cm (SPAdes) (version 2) | ecosystem: Environmental > Terrestrial > Soil >...
CCCGGCGCATGATCCGCCGGAAGCGCCCGGCGTCGTGGACGGCAAGGTGTTTCACGCACCGGTTGTCCCAGAACGCGACCGACCCGTTGGCCCAGCGGAAGCGGCAGGTGAACTCGGGCCGGTGGCGACGCCGCGCAGCAGAAGGCCCTCGCGCGCCGCTTCGGCGGGATCTTCGTCCACCCCAACTACGCGACCGTGGTCGCCGATCCGGAGATCATCGAGCCGCTGGTCGCGAAAGAAGACGACGCAGTGGTCGAGGAGGGCCCGCCGGACCGCGGCCACGCTCGCCGCGTCGAGGTCGGCGCCCAGGTCGACGCCGTGGATCTCGGCGCCCAGCGCGCCGGTGATGGGACGGACCTCGATCGGCATCGGAGCCATGACTGTTCTCCCGGGGTGGCTCAGTAGAGGTTCTTGCGGTAGCCGTCCTGCAGGCGCTGGTCGAGCTCCTCGACGGTCATGGTGTTGAGCCGAGCGTGGTCGCGGAACATCTGGGCCGGCGAGGCCAGGCCCGCGCGGTCCGGCCAGCGGGCGGTCTCCCAGAGGCCGGAGCGCTTGACGCACTTCGCGCAGTGGAGGAAGGACTCCTCCACATCCACCGCGATCGCGAGCTGCGGGGTCTTGCCCTGGGCGGCCAGGCGCGCCAGCCACACCGGGTCCCGCACGATCCGGGCGCGGCCGTTGACCCGCAGGGTCTCCTCGCTGCCCGGCATCAGGAAGAGGAGGCCGATGCCGGGGTTCTCGAGCAGGTTCCGCATCCCGTCGAAGCGCTTGTTGCCCGGACGGTCCGGAACCAGCAGGGTCCGATCGTCCACCACCAGCACGAAGCCGGGGGCATCACCCTTCGGGCTCACGTCGCAGCGGCCGGCGCGGTCGGCGGTGGCGACGAGCACGAAGGGCGCCCGCGCGATGAAGGCACGGCAGTGCTCGTCGAGCCGCCCGATGTCCTTGCGGAGCGCGATCCCGGAGGGCTCGCCCATCAGCGCGCGCAGCTCGTCGAGGGTCCCCACCACGTCCGTGAACTCCGTCGCCCCGCTCGCTCCGCTCATGCGCTGCCTCCCGGGAAGGTCTCTGGTGCACCCGAACATACCATTCTGCCGGGAGTTCTTCTCATCCGAGGAGGGCGGCCGGTTCGAGCAGGCCTGTTGATGGCGTTGCTTCGAGGCCGTGGGTCAGATCGCGCTCCATGGACGCTCCGGCCGGATCGCAGCGTGGCACGATCCGGCGGGGTCGGGAGCGCGGATCAGCGAGTCTCGAACGGGATCTCGGGCGTGGGGGTGTAGATGGCGGCCGCGCCCGGGCCGGCCGGCTCCGGGAACGGGTACTCGTTGGCGATGCGGGCCCGGATGAGCTGGAGGAGCTGCGGATAGGAGGAGCCCCGGATCACCCGATCGAACTGGGAGCGGTAGTTGGCCACGAGGCTGATGCCCTCGATGTTGACGTCGCGGACCACCCAGCGCCGGTTCCGGTAGACCAGGGTGTGGGTGAGCGGGATCAGCCGCCCGCCCCGGGCCAGGATCGCGGTCTGCACCGTCGCGGTGTCGTGGTTCACGGATTCGGAAATGAACTGTACGGTGGCGCCGCCGGCGTGCCCGTCGACCTCGGCCACCGCGGCGAGCCAGTACACGAAGCCGCGCTGGACGAAGTCGGCGAAGAGGCGCGTGAACTCCTGCTGCTCGGCCGTGGTGCGCGCCTGCCACTGACGGCCCAGCGCGCGCTCGGCCGCGTCGCGGAAGTCGAACACGCGGCTGAAGAGGGCGCGGATGGCGATCAGCCGGTCGAGCGGCCGCTGCTCGGTGGTCGGATCGGTGAGGACCACGTTGGCGTCGTGGAAGACGCCGCGCAACATTTCCGTGGGCGCCCCCGCCCCGGCAAGATTTGCGGTTCCGAGACACGCTACCAGGGTCGCGCACACCATCAGTCGCCGAGGCGTCAATGCGTTCATGGGTCGGCCGAATCGGGGTAGGTGCATCGCCTGTGCCACGGGATCGGCGGCCCCGGCGGCCGGCAGATCGACTTCCGGGGAAGGAACGCGGGCCGGAGCCCGTTCGTGCGCGTTCTTTCCGACACAGGGGGTGTACCGAATAGCGACGCCGCCTGGGGGTGCTCCGGCGCCGCGCCGCGGCGATCCTCGACCAGCGGTCCTTACCGCGAGGGCCGACTCCCGGGCGCGCCGCGGGTGAACTCGACGTCCACCGGGACCTTGGCGGGCTCGCCATCGCCCGCTCGGGCGCGTCTCCGCGGTGGGCGGCGACGCCAGGGCCGCCGACGGAACACGTCAGGGCTTACTCGATCACCTCGTCCGCCCGCAGCAGGAGCGACGGCGGAAGGATGAGGCCGAGCGCCTTGGCGGTCTTGAGGTTGACCACCAGCTCGAACGTGGTCGGTTGCTCGACCGGCAGGGTGGCCGGGAGCGCTCCCCTCAAGATCTTGTCGGCGTAGACCGCGGCCTGGCGCCAGTAGGCGCCCGAGTCCGCGGACCACGAGATGAGTCCTCCCGCCACGACGAGGCGCCGGGCGGGGCCACCGAAGACCGTCGCGACCTTCATCTCCGTCGCGAACCGCACGATGTCCTCGCCCCTGATCTGGGCGATCTGATCCGTCATCACGATGAGCCCTTCGACCGGCCTCCGGCGAAGGGCCGCGAAGGCGGCGTCGAAGTCCTCCGGCTTGAGCACCTCGACGAAGCGGATGGTCCGCTGGCCGCCAGATGACCGATCCGGTAGACCTTCCCGACCGGCTGGGCGGCCGCGGTGAGCGGCCCGGTCAGGAGGGCGCCGACGAGGGTGCCCAGGAACGCGCGACGCTCCAACCCGGTGTCCGCCCTACCCCGACGCCCGGCCGAAGTCGATGAAGCCGCGCTCGACGTCGGTGTCGAGCAGCGTGACGCGCACGCGGTCGCCGACGTCGAGCCCCTGCGATCCACGGACCAGCTTTCCTTCCACCTGGGGCTGCAGGATGCGGACCCAGGTGCCCTTCGAGGACGCGCCGGTCACGATCGCGTCGAACGGCTGGCCGATGCGTGGGGCCAGGAGGAGCGCCGCCGCCGACTTCTGGACCTGTCGCTCGACCTTGGCCGCGTTGTCCTCCTGCTCGGTGCAGTGACTCGCCAGCCCGTCCAGGTCGTCGGCACCGTAGGGCGCCGGCCGCCCCGCCATCGCCGCCTTCAGGAGACGTCCGGTGACCAGATCCGGAAAGCGCCGGTTGGGGGCGGTGGAATGGGAGTAATCGCGCGTGGCCAGCCCGAAGTGGCCATCCGGGGACTGCCCCGGGCGCTCGACGACGTACTCTCCCCGGCCGAGCAGCTTGACGACGGAGAGAGAGAGGTCGGGGAACCGCGCCGGATTTTCGCGGCGGCGCTGGGCGAGGAACCCCTCGAGCGCGCGTGCGTCCGGCTCGGTCGGAAGCCGGCCGCCCTGGGCGGCGGCCAGCTCGACGAGGCGCGCCCAGCGCTCGGGGGCGCGCAGCACTCGACGCAGCGAGGGCAAGCCCTTCGCCTCGAGGTATTTCGCGGTGACCCCGTTGGCCGCGATCATGAAGTCCTCGATCAGCTCCTTGGCGCGGTTCTTCTCGTCCGGCCGGAGGTCGGCGATCAGGTCGCCGTCGAACACGGCCCGGGTCTCCCGCGTCTCGAGGCTCAGCGCGCCCCGCTGGTGCCGGAGGGCCTTCATGGCCTGCGCGACCCGATCCTGGATCCGCAGCTGCTCGTCGAGCCCCGGGACGGCGGCGAGGCGCGGGGGGGCGGGCCCGGTCCCGTCGAGCCAGGCCGCGACGCTGTCGTACGCGAGCTTGGCGCGGTTCCTCACGAGCGCGCGGTACACGTCGGACGCGGCGACCGTCCCGTCGGCGCCGACCACCATCTCGACGACGACCGCCAGCCGCGCCTGGTCCTGACCGAGGGACGTGAGATCGGTCGAGAGCTTCTCGGGCAGCATCGGGAAGATCTCGGCCGCGGTGTAGACCGAGGTCGTGTTGGCCCGTGCGTGCCCATCGACGGCCGAGCCCGGCTTCACCAGCGCGTCGACGTCGGCGACCGCGACGAGCACCTTGACCGTCCCCTCGCGCATCGGCGCGGTGACGGTGAGCTGATCGAGGTCGCGCGAGTCGTCGTTGTCGATCGAGCACCACAGGAGATCGCGAAGGTCCCGGACCGAGGAGCTCGCGTCGGTCGGGGCCTGCCGGATCGCCTCGGTCTCCGCCTGCGCCGCGGGGGAGAAATCCGGCAGGAGTCCACGCTCGGCCATCGCCCGGTGCGCGATGGCCCGGAGCTGGTCGCGATTCGAGACGCCGGATCGATCCATGCCGCTCATTCTAGCTGAGGTAGACTCGGGGGCGACCGCGATGACTCCCGATCTGCCGCCGCCCCTCGCCCCCGAAGGACGTCCGGATGCGGAGCCGATCGCCCGGCCGTGGCGGGTGCGGCAGTTCTTCGCCGAGCTCGGCCCGGGTCTCATCACCGGGGCGGCCGACGACGACCCGTCGGGCATCTCCACCTACTCCGTCGCGGGCGCGACGTTCGGTTACGCCCCGCTCTGGACCGCGCTCTTCTCGTTCCCCCTGATGGCCGCGGTCCAGTTGATGTGCGCGCGCCTCGGCATGGTGTCTGGGCGGGGCCTCGCGAGCGTCATCCGGCACCACTACTCGCGTCGCGTGCTCTGGGGCGCGTGCGCCCTGCTGGTGGTGGCGAACGTCATCAACATCGGCGCGGACCTCGGGGGGATGGCCGAGGTGAGCGAGATGGTGACCGGCGTGAGGGCCTTCATCTGGACGCCGCTCTACGCCGGCTTCATCGTCTCCCTGCTCTTCTGGTCGTCCTATCGGCGGATCGCGCGGATCTTCAAGTGGCTCACCCTCGTGCTCTTCGCCTACGTCCTGGCCGCGTTCCTCGCCCGCCCCGACTGGGGGGCGGTGCTGAGGGCCACCCTCGTCCCGCACGTCGAGTGGTCGAACGGCTACCTGGCCGTCTTCGTCGGCATCCTGGGCACGACGATCTCGCCCTATCTCTTCTTCTGGCAGGCCGCCCAGGAGGTCGAGGAGGATCGCGCCGCCGGTCGGCGCACCGTCCGGGAGCGGCGCGGGGCGACCGATGCGGAGCTGCAGCGGGTGCGGACGGACGTGCTGACCGGCATGTTCTTCTCGAACCTCGTCATGTACTTCATCATCCTCACGACCGCCGCGACGCTGCACGCGCACGGGGAGACGCGCATCGAGACCGCCCGCCAGGCCGCCGAGGCCCTCCGGCCGCTGGCGGGAGCCGGAGCCTACTGGCTCTTCGCCCTCGGGCTGATCGGCACCGGGATGCTCGGGGTGCCCGTCCTCGCGGGGTCGTGCGCCTACGCGGTCGCCGAGGCGGAGGGCTGGCGCGGCTCCCTCGACGATACGCCCCGTCTCGCGCGGCGGTTCTACGCGGTGGTGGCGGTCGCGATGCTGGTCGGGCTGGTCCTGAACTACGTGGGACTCGACGCGGTCACCATGCTGTTCTGGTCGGCGGTCGTCAACGGAGTGCTCGCGGCGCCGCTGATCGTGCTGGTGGTGCTGCTCACCAGCGATCGCGCCGTCATGGGCAAGCGGGTGAACCCCCCGTTCCTGCGGTGGCTCGGGTGGGCGACCGCGGTCATCATGACCGCGGCGACGGTGGGAATGCTTGTGACGCTGTGAGGGAGGCGCGTCAGGGGCGCGGCCGCGAGGGCCAGGCCCGGCCGGCCCCTTCCGTGGGCGGCGGAGCGGCGGCGGACTCCGGCTCCGGGTCCTCTTCCGCGCTCTCGTCCATCAGGGCCCAGGTGAGCGACCGCCCCTTCGTTGTCCGTCGCGGCGAGCCGTACCAGACCCGGCCTTCCGCATCGAGGCCCAGCAAGTTCCACCCATCGCCCTGCGTGACGACCGCGATCTGTCTGAGTCCGTCCATGATTGATCTCCTTCGTCTGGTCCCGACGCAGCACGAGCGCCGAGGGACTCGGCGCTCGTGTGTGTGGCCGGTGAGGCTTTGGGTCGGGTGCTACCGCTGACCGAAGTTCGTCGAGGTCGTGAGTGGCTTGCCGTCCACCCCGTTGGGGTTGGTCATACCGCTGCCGACCCAGCGCTCGACGGTGGGCTGATTGTAGGTCGTGATCGGCTTGCCTTCTGTCGTGGCGGGGTTGGTCATGCCCGTGCCCGTTCCGCGCTCCGTGTGCTGAGGAAGTGCGGGGGCGGGTTGCGCTTGTGGCTGTTGCGCGAAGGCAAGACCGGTGACCGAGAGGGTGAGTGCGACCGTGGACAACACCATCCAGCCCTTGAGAGTCATATCGTTCGATCTCCCTCGCTGACGCCTGACCCTTGGCCGTCGGTGCCCCCTGCCCCCGGCCCATTCCGGGGCGCGCCCGACGCCGCTCAATCTACCGAGGACTCTAGCACGGTAGGCCATTGTATGGATGTGATGGAAACCGGCCCGGGGGCTCCCGGGGTTGGTACACTCGCGGCCGACGAGAGCCCGAAGGAGGTGCGCCATGTCGGACGTAGTCACCCGGCTCATCAACAGGCCACTGACCACCGACGGCCCGATCACCCGCCTGTTTCGGGCCGCGGGGACGCACGATTTCCCTGGGGCGGCCCTTCACGTCCTGGGGCTGCCATATGGGCGTATCACGGATCGCAGCCGGTTCTGGCTCGTGCTCGAGGAGGGGCGCGGGACGTGCACGACCAAGCACGCCACCCTGGCCGAGCTCGCCCGCGAGCAGGGCATTGAGATCCAGCTCATGCTCGGGATCTACGAGATGAGCGAGGACAATACGCCGGGTGTGGGTCGAGTGCTGAGCGCGCACGGGCTGCCGTACATTCCCGAGGCCCACTGCTACCTCCGGTGCCAGGGCGAGCGCGTCGACATGACTGGGGTTCCCCCGGGGGCGGCGCCCATCGAGCGCTTCCTATACGAGGAGCCGATCACCGTCGAGCAGATCGGCGCGTACAAGAACGACCTCCACCGGAGGTTTCTCCGCGATTGGATCGTCCGCGAGGAGACGGTGCGAGGACGCAGCCTCGACGACGTGTGGCGGATCCGCGAGGAGTGCATCGCCGCCCTCGGCGGTGGGGCCTACGCGACACCCTGACCGGCGCTGGTTCATGCCGCTCGAGGGGCGTGACTACTGTGGCCGATGTGGCGGCCGGCTCGAGCCCCCGGCCGTCGGCGTGCATCGGCGATGTCTGGGTTGTGGGCTCGTGAGCTACCGCAACCCCACGGTGGGGGTCGCGGTGGTCGTCGTCGATGGCGATTCGATCTTGCTCGGTCGACGTGGGGGCGGGCCGTGGTCTGGCCGATGGTGCATCCCCTGCGGCCACGTCGACTGGGACGAGGACATCCGGGAGGCGGCGCGCCGGGAGATGAAGGAAGAGACCGGGTTGATCGTCGAGCTCGGCGAGGTCTGCGCGGTTCACTCCAACTTCCACGACCGCGCCAATCAGACGGTCGGAGTCTGGTTCCACGGTCGCCCGGTCGGCGGCGTGCTGCAGGCGAGCGACGACCTCGACCGGGTGGGCTACTTCCCTCTCCGGGCTCCCCCGCCCCTCGCCTTCCCCACCGACGCCACCGTCATCGCGGATCTCACCAACGCCCACCGGACGTGACGTCCTACCCGCGGAAGGCGCCGACCGCGGCCGCCACGTGGCGCAGCTCGTCCTCGGTCAGCTCCGGGTAGAGCGGGAGCGACAGCACCTCCCGGCAGGCCCGCTCGGCGCAGGGGAACTCGCCCTCGGCGTAGCCCAGGTGGCGATAGGGCCTAAAGTATCAGTGTTGTCAGTAAGTTGAGTGTCGGAATCTGAGAAGCTAGTGCGGCCTGGCCGGTCGCATCACTCGATCACCCGATCCGCCCGGAGGAGCAGCAGCGGCGGAATGGTCAGGCCGAGCGCCTTCGCGGTCTTCGAGTTGATGGTGAGGTAGTAGCGGCCCGGCCGCTCGACGGGCAGCGTGCTCGGCGGGGCGCCCTTGAAGATGCGATCCACGTAGGTCGCGGCGCGGCGAAAGTTGTCATCCTGGTTCGCACCGTACGACATGAGGCCGCCGTCCTCGACGAGGAGGCTGGCCTCGTACATGGCGGGAATCCGGTTCACCAGGGCAAAGTCGATGACCCGCTTGCGGTTGAGCAGCGTCAGCGCATCCGTGACCATGACCAGCGCGTCGGGGCGGTTGGCGGTCATGGCCGAGAATGCTGTGTTGAAGTCGTCCGGCTCCCGGACGCCGAGCGGCTGCACCGTGACGTGCAGCGCGTGGGCCGCCTTCTCCACTTCCCGGTAGCGCATCCCCATCCCCCGGTCGTCCGCGTTCCAGAGCACTGCGATGCGCGCGGCGCGCGGCACGGCCTGGGTGATGATCTCCAGGCGCTTCGCGCTGAGCTCCGCGGACTGATCGGTCACGCCGGTCACGTTGCCTCCGGGCCGCGCGAGGCTGTCGATCAGGCCGAGGCCGTCGGCGTCACCGACCAGGGCCATCACGACCGCAATGGCCGGCGACGCCTGCTTGGCCGCCGTGGAAGCCGGCCCTCCCACGGTCACGATGACATCCACCTTCAGATCGACGAGCTCGGCCGCGAGTCCGGGGAGCCGATCCTGCTTGGCGTCGGCCCATCGGCCCAGGTACACGACGTTCTGCGGCTGGACGTAGCCGAGCTCCTGGAGCGCCTCTCGCAGCGGCCGCGGTGGGGCACCGTCCGGTGGCCGTGCGCCACCGGACAGGAATCCGACGCGCCAGATCTTGCCCCGCGACTGCGCGTCGGCGCCGGGTGGCGTGGCGACCAGGCCGAGCGCGACGACGGTGACGAACGAGCGCCGGTTCACGGCCGTGATTCTCCGCCCGCGCTCGACCCGGCGCAACTCGATTTGCCCGTCCGTTTCATGTGCCGCGCGAGAGGGAATTGGATGAGTACAAATCGCGCCAGAACCCGGATACTGGACCTCGTCCGCCATGCCCACCTCCGCCACCGACGTCGGGAGCTCCGAAGAGTCCGCCTACGCCTGGACCCGGCTCTTCGCCGCGCTGCTGCTGTCGGCCATCGGCGGCATCGGCATGTGGTCGGTGATCGTGGTGTTGCCCGCGGTCCAGGCGGAGTTCGGCGTCGCCCGCTCCGCCGCGTCCCTCCCCTACACCGTGACGATGATCGCCTTCGGCTTCGGCGGCATCCTGATGGGGCGGCTGTCGGATCGGTTCGGCATCTGCGCGCCGGTCGTGGGTGGAGCGATCTCGCTGGGAGTCGGCTATCTCATCGCCAGCCACACGACGAGCCTCTGGCAGTTCGTGCTGGCCCAAGGGGTGCTGGTGGGCGTCGCCGGATCGGCCTCGTTCGCACCGCTCATCGCGGACACCTCGCTCTGGTTCACGCGACACCGCGGTCTGGCGGTGTCGATCATCTCGAGCGGCAGCTATCTGGCGGGGACGGTCTGGCCACCCGTGGTGCAGCACTTCATCGAGAGCGTGGGCTGGCGCCGGACGTATCTGGGCATCGCCATCTTCTGCGTGGCGACCATGCTGCCGCTCACCCTGGCGCTGCGGCGCCGGTCGCCCCTGCTCGCGCCCGTCGCCTCCTGGGCCCCGCGGGCCTCGTCGCAGCCGTCCCGGCCGCTCGGCATGTCGCCGGCCGCGCTGCAGACCGTGCTGGTCATCGCGGGTCTCAGCTGCTGTGTCGCGATGTCGATGCCGCAGGTCCACATGGTCGCGTACGCCGGCGATCTGGGCCACGGGGCGGCGCGCGGCGCGCAGATGCTGTCGCTGATGCTGGCCACCGGCATCGTGAGCCGTCTGGCGTCGGGCTGGATCTGCGACCGCATCGGGGGGCGGCGCACCCTGCTGCTGGGCTCGAGCCTGCAGGCCCTGGCCCTCGTCCTCTTCCTGCCCTTCGACGGTCTCGCGTCCCTCTACATCCTGTCCGCCCTGTTCGGCCTGTCGCAGGGTGGGATCACGCCGGCCTATGCGGTGATCATCCGGGAGTTCTATCCGCCCGAGGAGGCGGGGGTGCGGGTCGGTACCGTGCTGATGGCCACCCTGTTCGGCATGGCGCTCGGCGGGTGGATGTCGGGCGTGATCTTCGACCTGACCGGCTCCTACCAGGCCGCGTTCGTCAACGGCATCCTGTGGAACCTGCTGAACATCGGCATCGCGGTCGGGCTGCTGCGGCAACCCGGTCGGCCGGTCGAGCAGGCCTGGCGGTAGCCCTCAGGCGGCCGGCGCCTTGTGCAGCTGGCCGTCCTTCATGATCATCAGCAGGGCGTCCTGACGCTGGAGCCGCTTGATGTCGGCGAGCGGGTCGCCGTCGACGAGCAGCAGGTCCGCCAGGTAGCCCGGCTTCACCTGCCCCAGCTCCTGGGGCCGCCCCATGATCTCGCCGCCCATGCGGGTCGTCGCGACCAGCGTCTCCATCGGGGAGAAGCCGAGCAGGTCGACGAAGAGCAGTAGGTCCCGCGCGTAGGTCCCGTGCGGGTTCCAGGCGAAGCCGTAGTCGCCGCCGGGCAGCACGCGGATGCCGCGCTTGCGCATGCGGCCCATGGTGTCGACCGACACCTCCAGCTCGTCCAGGAGCCCGTGGTCGCGCGCCATCTGGGGCGTGAACCCCCACTCGCTCGCGGCGAGGCACGCTTGATAGGTGAGGCCCACCGCGGGGGCCACGAAGCACCAGTCGCGGTTGGCCTCGAGCAGGTCGAGGGCCTCCTCGTCCGCGAAGTTGGCGTGGTAGATGATGCCCACCCCGTGCCGCACGCACATCTTCACCGACTCCGCGCTGCGCGCGTGCGCGCAGACGCGCACCGCGCCGGCCCGGGCGATCTCCATCGCGGCCGCGACCTCCGCGTCGGTCATCACCGCGCGCTGGGAGCGCGAGTTGCGTGGTCCGGTGTCGCCCGAGATGTTGAGCTTGAGGAGGTCGGTGCCCTCCCGGACCAGGATGCGGCAGACGCGTCGGATCTGGTCCGGCCCGTCGGCCACCCAGGCGAAGGTCGGCGTCTCCAGCTGCGGCAGGTGGAGCG
>Ga0209648_10005351_pt1 | contig 10976 bp, 8 predicted proteins | sample GraSoi2013_115cm_FD_185830 | JGI IMG/M metagenome (GOLD analysis project Ga0209648, IMG submission 185830) | Grasslands soil microbial communities from the Angelo Coastal Reserve, California, USA - Sample 9_17_2013_115cm (SPAdes) (version 2) | ecosystem: Environmental > Terrestrial > Soil >...
CATCGCCGCGCGCAGCGTCTTGGGGCCGTGCACGTCGGCGGTGCCGCGCAGCGCGATGGTCGCGGCGGCGCCCAGGGCGTGCGCGGTGCGGATCAGCGTGCCGACGTTGCCGGGGGCCTGTACGCCGTCGATCACCAGAACGACGGCGCCCGGACCCAGGGGAATTTCGTCGACCTTCCAACGTCGCGGCTCCACCACCGCGACGATGCCCTGCGGCGTCTCGGTGTCCGCAAGCGTGTTGAACACGCGATCCGACACCTCCTGCACCGGCACCTCGCGCGTCTCGAGCAAGGCGCGCAGCTCGCGACCCCGCGTTGTGCGCGCCAGGTCCGGTGCCACCAGCACGCCTTTGAGGGTGAGGCCCGCGTTGAGGGCTTCCTCCACCAGCCGGACCCCCTCGACCAGGGCCAGTCCGCGCCGGCCGCGGGCCTTCCGCCGTTGGAGATCGCGGATCATCGACTGCAGATTATTGGTAGCGATGGCCATGCACTCCTGTCCGAGCGGTTCGGGGCGTCACCCGACGACCAGTAAGTTCGCCCCGCGAGGCCCGATCGCCAAGCGGCGGATCGGCCCGTGAAGATCGCCCTGAGCATTGCGGGCTCGGATTCGGGCGGCGGCGCCGGGATTCAGGCCGACCTCAAGACCTTCCATCAGTTCGGCGTCTTCGGGACAACCGTCGTCTGCGCCGTGACCGCCCAGAACACCCAGGGGGTGCGCGCCTGGCAGGCGCTGCCGGCGGCGCTCGTGACGGCGCAGCTCGACGCCCTGGCGGACGACCTGCCCCCCGAGGCAGTGAAGAGCGGGATGCTGGGCTCAGCGGAGGTGGTGGCGGCCGTGGCGGAGGGCCTCGCGCGCCGGCGGCTGGCCCACTACGTGCTCGATCCGGTGATGGTGGCGAGTTCGGGCGACCGCCTGCTCGAACCAACCGCGGAGCGCCTCCTCGGGGACCGCCTCGTGCCGCTCGCCGAGTTGGTGACGCCGAATCTCGCTGAAGCTCGCATCCTAGTGGACCACGACGTCGCGACACCCGAAGAAATGGAACGCGCGGGGCGCGCGCTGCTGGCACGCGGCGCCCAGGCGGCGCTGATCAAGGGCGGGCATTTGGCGGCCGAGGTGATCACCGACGTACTGGTCACGGCCGGTGGCACGCGCCGCTTCACGCATCCGCGGATCGACACGACGTCGACCCACGGGACCGGCTGCACCCTGTCGGCGGCGATCACGGCCGGCCTGGCGCACGGCCGTCCGCTCGAGCGGGCCGTGACGGACGCGCTCGACTTCGTGCAGCGTGCGATCGCGGCCGCGCCCGGACTGGGACGCGGCCGCGGACCGCTCAATCATTTTGTGCCGGGGCCGCCCCGGCCGCCCAGCGAAGGCCTATGAAGCGGGCGGCCTAGGGGTTCCACCAGTAGGTGAATTTCACCAGAAAGATGTTGTCCGGCTTCGCCTGCCCGAGACGCTGGATCGAATTGCCGAAGTTGAAGTCGCCCTGGTTCTCGGAGTCGTGCCGCGTCTGGGTCCACACGAGGTACAGGGTCGAGCCGGGCCGGTATTCCCACCGCGGGTGGGGAGGCCTACGCAGGGATCCGGCGCACCAGCCCTTTGATGAGGGTGCCGAGCTGCCCCGCCACGCGGGCGCCCATCTCGAGCACTTCGGCGTGGTCGAGCGGCGCGCCCAGACCGGCGGCGGCGTTGGTGATGATGGAGAACCCGACGCAGCGCACGCCGCGCGCCCGCGCGACGATCACCTCGGGGACAGTGGACATGCCGACGGCGTCGACGCCGAGGCGCTGCAGCATGCGGATCTCGGCCGGTGTTTCGTAGGAGGGGCCGAGCAGCGCGCAGTACACGCCCTCCTCCAGCGCGATGCCCTGCTCGCGCGCCGCCGTCTTGGCGAGCGCGCGGAGCTCCGCATCGTATGCCTCGGTCATGTCGGGAAACCGCTGCTCGTCCGCCAGCGTGAGACCCACGAGCGGATTCCTGCCCGTAAGGTTGACATGGTCGGTGATGAGCATCAGCGCGGGCGGACGCAGATTCTGGCGTACGCCGCCCGCGGCGTTGGTGGCCACGAGCGCGCGCACGCCCAACCGCGCGAACACGCGCACCGGCAGCGCCGCGGTCGCGGGCGTATGCCCCTCATATAGATGAAAGCGGCCGCTCTGCACCAGAACGGCAGCGCCTTCGAGCGTTCCCGCCACCAGCTCACCCTTGTGGCCGACCACGCCGGGCTGCGGGAAGCCGGGAATCTCGGCGTACGGGATGCGCACCGCGTCCTGCACGTCCTCGGCGAGGAAGCCCAAGCCGGATCCCAACACGATCGCCACGCCGGGACGGCGCTTACCCAGCCGCCGGGCCACGGCGTCCGCGGCGGCACGGATCTCCGCTTCCCGGGCCGCGGACGTTTCCGTCACAACAACATTCCCGCCAACGTCGCCGACAAGAAGTTCGCCAGCGTGCCCGCGATCATCGCGCGGAACCCGAGCTTTGCGAGATCGTGCTTGCGGTTGGGCGCCAGCGCCCCGATGCCGCCGATTTGGATGCCCACCGAGCTGAAGTTGGCGAAGCCGCACAATGCGAACGTCGCGATGGTGAAGGACACCGGATCGAGCGTCGCTTTGAGCGGGCCGAGCTGCGCGTACGCGATGAACTCGTTCAGTACCATACGCGTGCCCAGGAGACCGGCGATGGTGTTGGTATCGTGGCCCGGCACGCCCATCACCCACGCGATCGGATAAAAGATCCAGCCGAGGATCGTCTGGAGGCTGGCAGGAATCCATGTGGCGATGTGGTCGTGCCCGAAGCCGAGGATGCCATTGACCAGCGCGATCAGCGCAATGAAAGAGATCAGCATCGCGATGACGTTGAGCATCAGCTGCAGACCTTCGCTCGTCCCGCGCGCCGCGGCGTCCACGAGATTCACGTCCGTGCGCGGGATGTCGACCTTCACGCCGCCGAGCGTTTCGGGCATGCCGGTCTCGGGTTCGATGATTTTGGCCATCATGATGGTGCCGGGCGCGGTCATGATGACGGCGGTGAGCAGGTGGCGCGCCTCGATGCCGAACGCGATGTAGGCGGCCATGATCGAGCCCGACACGTGCGCCATCCCCGCGGTCATGACGGTCATCAGCTCCGACTGCGTCATGTTGGGCAGGAACGGCCGGATGGTCAGCGGCGCCTCGGTCTGCCCCATGAAGATCGACGCCGCGACGTTGAGACTCTCGGCGCCGCTCGCACCCATCACCTTGTTCATCAGGATCGCGAATCCTTTGACCACGACCTGCATGACGCCGAGGTAGTAGAGGATCGCGAACAACGCCGAAACGAAGATGATGGCCGGCAATACCTGGAACGCGAACACGAGGCCGATACTCGAGTGCTGTTTGCCGATCTCGCCGAACACGAACGACGACCCAGCGTACGAGAACGACAACAGCCACGTGACCGCCGCTCCCAGCTTGCTGAAGAGCCACTGTCCGACGGGGATGCGCAGCACAAAGACTGCGAACGTCAGCTGCAGCCCTAGCCCCCAGGCCACCACGCGCCGGCTGATGCGCTTGCGGTTGCTCGAGAGGCCGAAGCCGATCGCGAGGATGGCCACCATGCCCAACACGCCGCGCAGCCGCAACGCCAGCGACCGCGGCGCCACGACGACGGGCGGGGCGGTCGGCGCCGGCGGCGTCGCGGCGGCCGGCACCGTGTCCTTACCTTGGCTGTGGGTTGTGGCGCCGAGGATCGTGTTCGACACGAAGCGCGGCAGGCTGAACACCGCCAGGGCGCACGCGAACGTGACGAGGAAGGCGAACAGTGTCCGGCGGACGAGCATTTAGAGCGCCTCCAGTTCATTCTGGACCCGCGCGATCAGCGCGACCTTCTCCGGCTCCGGCAGGAACGCCGCGTCGCACGCGTGCAGGACGACGCGCGCGAGCTGCTCCCGCGTGAGCCCCAGGGCAGCATGGGCGGCGTAATACTCGTCGGTCAGCGTGATTCCGTCCATCAAGCGGCTATCGGTACTCAGCGTGACGCGCACCCCGCGCTCCAGATAGCGCCGGAACGGATGGCTCGTCACCGCGTCGACCACGTGCGTGTGGACGTTGCTCGTGAGACACATCTCGAGCGGGATGGCCCGCGCCACCACCTCGTCCAGCAAGGCCGCATCCTCGCCCAGGCGCGTCCCGTGCCCGATGCGTTGCGCGCCGCAGACGTGCAGTGCCTGGCGGATCGAGTCGGGGCCGTCGCCTTCCCCCGCGTGGCACGTGCACGCCATGCCATGCAGCGCAGCATAGGCGAAGGCCGCGCGGTGATCCGCGGCCGCGTGGTCGCGCTCCGGGCCCGCGAGGTCGAAGGCGATCACGCCAGCGGCGCGATAGTCGGCGGCCGCCTGCGCCAGCTCGAGCGATGTCGCGGGCGGCATGGTCCGGATGCCGCACACGATCACGCTCACTCTGGTGCCCGTCTCCCGCTCGGCTCGGTGGAAACCCTTGAGCGGCGCCTCGATCGCTTGCGCCAGCGTGAGCGCGGGCCGGTGCAACAGCGGCGAGTAGCGCACTTCGACGTAGCGCACATGTTCGGCGGCCGCGTCCTGCACGAATTCGTAGGCGATCCGCTCGAGCGCGCCCGCCGTCTGCATCACTGAGAGCGTGATCGCGTACTTCGTGAGGTACTCTTCGAGGCTCTTGGCGTGCTTTACGGCCATCGCGTCCGCCAGCGCGCCGGCCGTTTCGGCCGGGAGGCGGATGCCTTGCTCGCGCGCCAGGTCGATCATCGTCTGCGGGCGCAGGCAGCCGTCGAGGTGGACGTGCAGCTCGACTTTGGGCCAGCGCCGCAGGTCGGCTTTGGTGAGTCGCGGCGGCCCCTGCCGCGCCGACACCACCACGCGAAACACCGCGCCCGCCTCGCCCACCGCGTCGCCGCCATCCACCGGACGGCCGACCGCATCAGTGACGTAGGCATTGCCCGCCGCGAGCAGGTCCGCGAGCGCGTGGTCGAACGCCGCGACGGCGTCGCGTACGCGTGCTCCGCGCTCAACATCCACTGGCCGTTCGTTGACGAAGACGCGAAGCGGCCCGGTCACCGCCCGCCCTTGGCGTGGAGCCGCACGTCATCGGGCGGCGCCACGGGCTTCGGCAGCACCGAGAGGTAAGTGATGAGGGCGTCGACATCCACAATCCCCGCGTCCTGCGCGGGGGCGCTCGTCAACATCGCGAAGCCGCTGCCGCCGGTCGCCAGGAAATCCGGCACGGCTAGCGTGTACTTGTGACCACCGTTGATGCCCTTGCCGTCGGTCAGCCGGGTCTTGGTGATGCGCCGCCCGGCGGGTTTCTGGGGATCGTACCACACCTCGATCCCGGCGACGTGTCCGTCGGGCCGCTCGCCGGCCAACATGTGCTCGAGCGCGGCGAGCAGCACGTCGCCCGAGACCGTGAGGCGCACCAGTCGGTTCTGGAAGGGCTCGACCTGGAACACATCACCGTAGGTCAACATGCCCGCGGGCAGATCGGCGCGGATGCCGCCGTTATTGATGATGGCGACGTCGGTCTTGACGATGTTGCGCTCGGCGTCCGCGATCAGCCGGCCCAGGGTGTATTCGTCGCCCTGGCGTTGTAGTCCCCCCCGCAGCGCGACGATGGGGCGCGCCGAAATCGTGTCGACCATGCGCTGCGCGGTCGCGACGACCGCCGCTTCGCCCGTGTCGGCGGCGACTTGATCCGCCCACGGCGTTTCGATCCGCACGCGCACCTCGCGGCGCGTCCCGCCCACGCGCACGAAATCGACGACGGCGATGGTCGTGCCGTTGGAGCGCGCTTGCACGATCGGAATTCCGTGCACCACCGTGTTGACGAGCGTGTGCGTATGGCCGCTGACGATCAGGTCCACGGCGGCGGAGTCGAGGCGCCTGGCCAGGTCGACGATCTCGCCGTGGCAGGGGCCGCCTGAGTCGCAGAACGCTCCCTCGTGCGCCAGCAGGATGACGAAGTCCGCGCCGGCGCGCGCCCGCGCCAGCACACGATTCACCGCCAGGGCCTCGTCGCCGAACGCCAGGCCGTGCACGTTGGCGGGTCGCGTGGTGGTCGGCGTGCTCGTCGTGGTGAGCCCGATGACTGCGATCTTGAGCCCGCCCTTGGCCAGGACCGTGTAGGGCAGCGCCCAGTCAGGGCGCGCGCTGCCGATGGAATCGGTGATGTTGGCAGACAGAAACGGGTAGCGCGCGTCGTGCTCGCGGGCGATCAACGTATCCACACCCCAGTCGAACTCGTGATTGCCGATCGCCGCCGCGTCGATGCCGAGCCGGTTGAGCGCACCGATCACGGGCCGCCCGAAGGCGAAGTTGGACATCGGCGTGCCCTGCATCTCGTCGCCGCCGTCGAGCCGGATCGACGTGCAGCCGCACTGGCGGGCGAGCGAGTCCATCCAGGTCTTGAGGGCCGCCACGCCCCCCACGGGCCGGTTGTTGGACCACGGCCAGACGCGCGGTGCGAGCGCGCCGTGCAGGTCGTTGATCGCGAGCACGCGCAGCATGGTGCTATCGGCCACTCCCACCTGTGGCGCCTGCGGCGTGAACGCCGCGAGCGCCGCGTCCCGCCCCGGGGCCAGGATCGACCAGCTGGGCACGTAGTAGTTGCGGGCGTCGAGGACGCGGGCGCGGCGGAGTTCCGACACCAGCAGCTGCCGGATGTCCTCGCCCCGATCGTACACGACGCGCGCGCCGCGCAGCATCGTGAAGCCCCCCGCCCCGGCCTGGCGATAGCTGTTGAGCGCGAGCGTGAAGCTGTCGGTCGCCTGCACTAAGCGGCCGCGGTAGGACAGCCCGCGTACGCGCTGGCCGGCGGGCCGGGTGAGGTCAAGGTTGTACAGCACCCCGGTCACGACGTCGTAGTTGTAGCCGGGCACGCTGTCGTTGACGATCGGCTGGCCGGGCGCGTACGTGCGGTAGTAGCGCGCCGACTGCTCGAGATACTCGCGCAGCTGCTGGCCCGAAATGCGCACGGCGCGCAGCGTGTTTTCATACGGGTAAATACCGAACACGTCGCGCACCCGCACTTCGCCCTCGGGCAGCCCGGCGCCGGTGTCGAACACGGCGGCGGCCGACAGGTCGGCGCCGGCGGCGCGGCGCTGCACTTCGTTAATGAAGTCGAGCAGCGGCGAATCCTGCGCTCGCGCGAGGCGGGCGTCGAAGCCCGCGCCCGCACTCCCCAGCGCGGTCTCGCCCCAGGCGCGCGCCAGATCGTGGGCCTGAGTGGCGCGGCGCTGAAACCGTGGCAGCTCCGGCACCGTGGCGAGCGGGATCAGGTCCGCTCGCATGTGGTCCACCTGCCAGTGTCCCGCCGAGCGCCGGAACCACACATGCACCACCGACAGGCTCAGCGCGAAATTGCGCGGCTGCACGAAGTGCACGCCGTTGATCACCGTGTCGCGCACCTGACGGTGCGTGTGCCCCACGACCACGAGATCGGGTTTGTCGGGGAGCGTCGCGAGCACTGCTGCGTCGTTTTCCGCGCCCACACCGGCTGTGTCATAAGCGGACGGCTCGCTCAGGCCGGAGTGCACGAGGGCGACCTTGAAATCGGCACCCGCGGCGGCGAGCGCGCTCAGCGCCTGCGGCGCCGCCGCGGCGAGCGAGCGTACCCGGATGCGGGCCGCGCTCAGCTGGGCCTGATCCCACACCATCACGCCGGGCGTGGTCAACCCGGTGAACGCGATCTTCACGCCGTTGCGCGTCACCACCGTGACGGCGGGGAACACCAGCGTGTCGCCGCCCCGCCCGCGCACGATGTTGGCGGAGACGTAGCGATAGGTCGCGTCGTTGAACGCCTGCAGCAGCAGGTCCGCCCCGAAGTCGAAGTCGTGGTTCCCGGGCGTCGCCGCGTCGTACTGCAGCGCGTTGAAGGCGTCCACCATGGGGTGCGGGCGCTGTGGATGCTCGCGGCCGTAATACGTCGCGAGCAGCGTGCCCTGCAGCAGGTCGCCGGCGTCCACCAGCACGACCTGGCCGGGATACTGGGCGCGCAGGGTCTCGACGATCGTGGCGGCGCGCGACAAGCCGCCGGGGCCTTCCTGCCCTTTGACGTAGTCCCAGCCGAGGACGTGGCCGTGCACATCCGTGGTCGCGACGATCACGACGTGGGCGGTGTCGGGCTGGGCGGGGGCGACGGGATTCTGGAGCGCTGCCAGGAGCGCGAGGAGACGCAGCATAGTGCGCTGTAAATTGCGAAGGTGAAGACTGTTCCGCTACCTTGCACGCCGCAAGGTGCAGGAGGGGCACGTTTCGACGGAGCGCGCACAATGACCGAAACCCATCGCTTGATCGTGGACCGCCGGCGCAAGCGCGATCCCGGTGGAGACCTGACCCTGTGAGCCGACCGGCCACCACCCCACCGGTCCACCGCGTCCTGGTGGTGGACGACGAGCCCGACATCACCGGGCTCGTCGCCTACCACCTCGCCAAGACCGGCTATCGCGTGATCACCGCGGCGAACGGCCGCGAAGCCCTCGACCTGGCGCGCAGCGATCACCCCGACCTCGTGGTGCTCGACCTGATGCTGCCGGGCCTGTCGGGATTCGACGTGCTGGCCGAGCTGCGGCGGCGCGCCGAAACCAAGGATGTCGGCGTCATCCTGCTCACCGCTAAAAAAGACGAGCCCGACCGCATCAAAGGCCTCTCGCTCGGCGCCGACGATTTCCTGGCCAAGCCGTTCTCGCCGCAGGAGTTGGTGCTGCGCGTGGCCGCGGTGCTGCGCCGCCTCACCGCGCCCCCGGTGGCACCGGGGGGCACGATCGCGGCGGGACCGCCACGGCGGCCGGCGCCGATGTGGAGCTTACGGCCACCGAATTCCGGCTGCTACGGACGTTGATCGAACGCGAAGGACGCGTGCAGTCCCGGTCCCAGCTGTTGCAGGCCGCGTGGGATACGACGGCCGCATTGCAAACCCGCACGGTGGACATGCACGTGCAACGCCTGCGCGCCAAGCTGGGATCGGCGGGCGACTGCATCGAGACCGTCCGCGGCGTGGGATACCGGTTCCGGCGGCCCGAGCCGAAGGCGCGGAAGCGCTGATGCGGCTCACCACGCGCCTGTTCGCGAGCACGAGCCTGCTCGTCGCCGCGACGGTCGTCGCCCTCATCTTCATCGCCGATCAGATCCTGCGCCAGCGCTTCGAGGACGAAGTCGCGGCGGGGCTGGGACGCGAGGCGCAGCTGGTGGCGGCCCTCGTCCCCGCCGACTCCAGCCGCTGGCCCGAGGCCGCGATCGCGTTGGGGAGACGTATCGGCCGCCGCGTGACGCTGATCGACTCCACCGGACGGGTGCGCGGCGACGCCGAGTTCGACCGCGCGTCGCTCGCAGGACTCGAGAACCATCTGACCCGGCCGGAGGTGCAGGCGGCCTTGCAGACCGGGCTGGGCCGCGCCGCGCGGCTCAGCGCCTCCACCAACGCACGGCAGATGTACGTGGCGGTCCGAGGCGGCCCGCCGGGGATCACCGTCGTCCGCGTGTCGGCGACGCTCGCGTCGGTCGACGCCGAAGTGCGGGCCGTGCAGCGCGCGGTGGCCCTCGCGGGCCTCGGCGCGCTCGCCCTGGCCGCCGTGATCGCCTGGGCCGCGAGCCGGGCCTTGGTGCGGCCGCTGGTCAGCTTGAGCCGGGCCGCGCGCGACATCGCGGCGGGCCAGGAGCCAATGTTCCCGGACTCGCGCGTACACGAAGTCTCCCAGCAGATCCTCGCCCTGCAGGCGATGCACGAGCAGCTCGACCGCCGCTTTACCGACCTGCGCCGCGAACGCGAAGAGACGGCCACGCTCATCGAGGCGATGGCCGACGGCGTGCTCGGCGCCGATCCGCGGGGACGCATCGTCACGATGAACGCCGCCGCCCGCCGCCTGCTCGGCTACGCCCCGGACGCGGCGCTGCCGCCCCTGCTCGAGCTATTCCACGGGAAGGCGGCGCGCGACCTGGTGCGCGACGTACTCGACGGGCAGGACGTGCAGCAGCGTGAGCTCGAGCTCGACGGGCGCATGCTGCTGGTGACGGGCCGCCCGCTGCCGGACGGCCGCTCGCTGCTGGTGCTGCGTGACGTCACTGCGCTGCGGCGGCTCGAGACCGTGCGCCGCGACTTCGTCGCCAACGTCTCGCACGAGCTTAAGACGCCGCTGACGTCGATCGCAGGATACGCGGAGACGCTGGCGACCGAGGCGCCCACCGGCACCCAGATGTGGCAATTCGCCGTCACGATTGAAAACAATGCGCGCCGCATGCAGCACCTGGTGGATGGTCTGTTGGACCTGTCCCGTATCGAGTCGGGCAGCTGGCGCCCCGAACCGCGCGCGGTCGAGCTCGAGCTCGCCGCGCGCGACGCATGGGCAGCCGTCGCGGCGCGCGCCGCCGTTAGGGGCGTGGCGTTGAACATCGACATCGCGGCCGACGCGCCGTCCGCCACGGTGGATCCAGACGCGCTGCGACAAATCCTCACCAACTTGTTCGACAACGCCCTGCGCCACACGCCGGCCGGCGGGCGCATCACGGTACGAGCGGCCCGGACCGAAGGAACGCTGACCCTCAGTGTGTCCGACACAGGCAGCGGCATCGCGGCTGAGCACTTGCCGCGAATTTTCGAGCGGTTCTATCGGGCCGATCCGGGCCGCGCCCGGGCGGACGGCGGCACCGGTCTGGGGCTCGCCATCGTGAAGCATCTCGCCGAAGCCCACGGTGGCCGGGTGGAAGCCGAGAGCACCTTGGGCCAGGGCACGACGATCCGCATCACCCTGCCGCAGGACCAAACAGGGACCTAACTAGCAGCCCCACAGCTGGTTAGGCTGTTACCGAGCCGTAACGTATCCGTCACCGCCGGTTGACGGCCGGGCCCCACCTTCCTGTCGTGAGAATCGCTCTCGTCTCCGATACGTACACGCCCCAAGTCAACGGCGTGACCACCGTCGTGGAGCGCATCGCGCAGGCGCTGCCCGCGGCGGGGCACGCAGTGGCGGTC
>Ga0209648_10005352_pt1 | contig 10976 bp, 10 predicted proteins | sample GraSoi2013_115cm_FD_185830 | JGI IMG/M metagenome (GOLD analysis project Ga0209648, IMG submission 185830) | Grasslands soil microbial communities from the Angelo Coastal Reserve, California, USA - Sample 9_17_2013_115cm (SPAdes) (version 2) | ecosystem: Environmental > Terrestrial > Soil >...
GTGATCCGGCGCGCCATCGTCCTCGTGACGAACGACAGCGCGCCGCTTCACTTCGCCCAGGCGGTCGCGACCCCCACGGTTGCGATCTTCGGGTCCACGGTGCCGGCGTTCGGGTTCGCGCCGCGCGGGCCGCGGGACGCGGTGGTCGAGCTCGCCGGCCTCGCGTGCCGCCCCTGTTCGGCCCACGGACCGGCGACCTGCCCGCTGGGGCATCACCGCTGCATGAAGTCCCTCTCGGTCGAGGACGTACTGCGCGCCGTGGAAGCGACCGGCGCGCTCGTGCGGCGGTGAGGGCCTTGTTTGGGATCGTCCGAGGACCCTAGGAGCGCCCATGCGCTACGTGGTCGGCATCGATATCGGTGGCACAAACATCGTCGCGGGCACTGTCGCCGAGGACGGCTCGGAGCTCTTGGGCCTCGTTTCGGAGCCGACCTTCCCGGAGCACGGTCCTGACGCCGTGCTCGGGCGCATCGCGAAGCTCGCGCGCGCGTCGATGGCGGCGGCGCGGGGCAAGGACATCGCGGGCGTGGGCATCGGCTCCCCCGGCCCGCTCGACACCAAGACCGGCATCGTCCTCCTCACCCCGAACCTCGGGTGGACGAACTACCCGGTCCGCGACCGGGTCGCGCAGGCGCTCGGCCTGCCCGCCACGCTCGACAATGACGCCAATTGCGCCATCTTCGGCGAGTGGTGGCGTGGCGCGGCGCGCGGCGCCGACTACGTCGTCGGCCTCACGATCGGGACGGGGATCGGGGGCGGCATCGTGCTCGGCGGCGAGTTGTATCGCGGCGCGTCCGACATCGCCGGGGAGGTCGGACACATGACCATCGACTCAACCGGGCGCCTGTGCAAGTGCGGCAACTACGGCTGCCTCGAGGCGTACGCCTCGGGGCCGGCGATCGCGGCGCGCGCAGTGGAAGGAATCACCCCCGGAGCCGAGACCTCGCTGCCCCGCTATGTGAACGGCGACCTCTCGAAGATCACCGCCCAAGTCGTCTACGAAGCGGCGCACGATGGCGACGAGTTCGCCCGGGAGGTCGTGAAGGACACGGCCAGGTTCCTCGGGGCGGGCGTCGCCAACATCGTCAACATCTTCAATCCGGAAGTGGTGGTCATCTGCGGGGGCGTGACCCTCGCCGGGGACCGCCTCTTCGTGCCGCTGCGGGCCGAGGTGAAGCGCCGGGCGTTCAAACCGGCCGTGGACGTGTGCCGCATCGTTCCCGGCGAGCTCACCGGCACGGCGGGCGTGTACGGTGCGGCGGCCGTGTTCATGCAGCGCACCTGGGGCCATGTGTGAAGCGGCTGGGCGTGATCGGCTCGATGGTGTGGGACTCGATCTACGGGCGCGATCCGGCGCAGCCGGCGATCGAAGAATGGGGTGGCATCTCCTACTCCCTCGCAGCGCTCGACGCGACCCTGGGCGCCGACTGGCAGATCGTGCCGCTCGTCAAGGTCGGCCGCGATCTCGCGGCCCGGGCCAACCAGTTCCTCGGCTCGCTGCGTCACGTCGCGCCGGGAGCCCGCTTTCTGGAAGTGCCGGCGCCGAACAACCGCGTCACGCTGCGCTACTATCAACTCGAGCGTCGCTGCGAGCAGATGTCGGGCGGCGTGCCACCCTGGACCTGGCCCGAGCTCGGCCCCCAGGTGCAGGACCTGGACGCCCTGTATGTGAACTTCATCTCGGGCTACGAGCTCGACCTCGAGACCACGCAGTTGTTGCGCCACGGCTTCCCGCGGTTCCTGTACGCCGACCTGCACAGCCTGTTTCTCGGGAAAGAACCTGACGGCACGCGGGTGCCCCAGCCGCTCCCCAACGCACCGGCCTGGTTCGGCTGCTTCGACGCCGTGCAGCTGAACGAGGACGAGTTCCACCAACTTGGCCCTGATCCGTTGGTCGTCGCGGCCGGGGCGCTGGCGCGCGGCTGCCGGAGCCTCGTCGTGACGCTGGGCGAGCGGGGGGCGGCCTACTTCACCGGCACTCCGGTGCGGTCCGCGCTGATTCCAGCCCCGGCTGCGCTCGCCGCCGATGGCGATCCCACCGGATGCGGCGACGTCTTCGGCGCGGCGGTGGCGGCGTCACTGCTCGCCGGGGCAAGCCTCGAGGAGGCGGTGCGCTGCGGCACGCGCCTGGGCGCGCGCAACGTGTCGCACCGCGGCGCCACCGGACTGCGCGACCACCTGCTGGGCCGGCTCACCGGCGTATGACGCGGCTGGTCGAGGTGCCAGCCCAATTCGACGACCGCTCGTTCGACCAGTTCGCGGGCGCGTGCGCGGAAGCGCTGCAGTCGGGCGAGCGGCTGCTGTTCGATGCGCACGCGGCGGAGTGGGCGTCGCCGTACGGGCTCGTAGGCTTGCTCGTGGCGGGGCAAGCGGCGCGCGGTGCGGGTGGCGGGGAGCGGCCGCTCCTCACGGCGCCCACGCACGGCGACGTGCTCAGCTACTGGACGCGGGCTGGCTTCTTCCGGGAAGCGGCCGAGCTGTTCGAGATTCACGGCAAAGTCCCCAAGGTGAAACCCGCCGAAGAGAGCGACGTGCTTCTGCCAGTGACGGCGGTGCGCGCCGTGGAGGATGTGCACGCCGTGGTCTCGAACATCCAGCAGCGCGCCTCCGCCATTCTGGCGTCCGAGTTGAGGCTCGACCCGAAGGCGACGATGGGCTTCGCTATGGCGCTTTCCGAGGCGTGTCAGAATATTGTAGAACACGCGGGGACGGGCGGCTGGGTGGCGGTGCAGGCGTATCACTGGCGCCGCAAGCTGGCGCGCCGCGTGGTGGTGATCGCCGTGGCGGACGCGGGCGTGGGATTCCGCCATTCGCTCGAGCCGACGCAGAGCAAGCGCTTCGGCGAGCGTTGGGGCGACGCGGCGGCGCTCGAGGCGGCGCTGATCCAGGGCGTGAGCCGGTTCCGCGACCCTGGCCGGGGCCAAGGGCTCGCCGGGATCCGCCGGTACCTCGTCCGTTGGGACGGCAAGATCGCCATCCGCAGCGGCACGGCGCGCATCGCCATCGTGCCCCCGTGGGACGACGATGTACCCTTGAAAGACGGCCTGCCGGCGTTTCCGGGGGCCCAGGTACTCATCATTATCCCGGAGCAGGGGTCGAGCCATCGGTGATCCAGCACATCGACGTGCACGCGGCGCTCCAGGAATCGGGCTCGGGCGTGTTCGCAGACCTCGTCACGCGGCCCACGGGCCGCTTCGTGCGCGCGTACATCGAGCGCGCCCTGGCCAGCGTCCCCGACGCCTTGGCGGTGACCCGGATCGACTTCACGGGGGTGGGCTGCATCGACTACTCGTGCGCCGACGAGATCGTGGCGAAGCTGTTGCGGGACCGGCCCGCGGTGCTGGTGCTCACGGGGATCTCGGACGGCCACTTGGAGGCGATCGAGCCCGTGCTTGCGGGCCACGGCTTGGCGGCGCTGATCGAGCGGCGGGACGGCACGCTCGACGTGTTGGGGGCGGCCGAGGCGGCGGCCGCCCTGCTCGACGAGCTCATCGCGCGGCGGCTCGCGGCACGTACCCCCGGAGGGACCTTCGCGCTGACGCTCGCGTGACCGGGGGGGGCCGCTGAAGCGCCGCCTCGGCTTCTCGACGCGCGCCGTGCACGGCGACCCGGAGACGCGCCCGGACTGGGCGCCGGTGGTGCTGCCCCTGTACCAAAGCACCACCTTTACCAACCCGCTCGGGTCGACCCAAGAAGTCATCTACACCCGTTACGGCAACAACCCCAACCACGTCGCCATCGCCAAGCGGCTGGCGCTGCTTGAGGGTGGCGAGGCCGCCTTGTTCGTCGGCAGCGGCATGGGCGCGGTCGCCCTGACGCACCTCGCGGTGCTGCGGCCCGGGGATCACTTGCTGTCGAGTGAGTGGGTGTATGGGGGCGTGCACCAGCTGTTCTCGCAGGAGTTCGGTCGCTTCGGCATCGAGGTGACGTTCATCGATCCGCTGGAGCCGCGGACCTGGAAGCGCGCCCTCAAGAAGAACACGCGCGCCATCTTCGTCGAGACGCCCACCAACCCGCTGTTGCGCGTCATCGACATCGAGCCGATCGCGACACTGTGCCAGACCGAGGGGCTCGCGCTGGTAGTGGACTCGACGTTCGCCACGCCCCTCAACTTCCGTCCGCTCGAGCACGGTGCCGACGTCGTGATCCATAGCGCCACCAAGTACCTGAACGGGCACTCCGACGTGCTGGCCGGCGCGGTCGTGGGGAGCGAAGCGGTGATCGAAGAGGTCCGCAAGCTGCTCCTCGTGTGGGGCCAGGCGTTGGACCCCATGGCGGCGTGGTTGATCGATCGTGGCATGAAGACGCTCGCCGTCCGCGTGGCGCGTCACAACCAGACCGCGCTGGCGGTGGCCGAGTGGTTTGCCCAGCAGCCGCAGTTCGCCGCCGTGCATCACCCCGGGCTGCCCTCACACCCCGACCACGCCGTGGCGAAGCGCATCCTCAACGGGTTCGGGGGAATGGTGGGGGTCGAGCTCAAGGGTGGGGCGCGGGCGGCCGAGCGGTTCCTGCGCGCGCTCACGGTGGCGACCCACGCCCCGAGTCTCGGCGGCGTGGAGACGCTCGTGTCCGAGCCGCGGCTGACCTCGCACGCGATGCTCACGCCCGAGGCGCGGGCGCGGGCTGGCATTCCCGATGGCTTCCTGAGATTTTCGATCGGACTGGAGGACGCCGACGACCTCATCGCCGATTTTGCCAACGGCCTGGCGCAGTTGTAAGCGATGATCAAGTTCACGAACGTCTTCAAAGCCTTCCCGAAAGGGGGGCTCGCCCTGAAGGACGTCTCCTTTCACATCGCGAAGGGCGAGTTCGTGTTCCTCACCGGCCACTCGGGGGCCGGCAAGTCCACTGTCCTCCGGCTGATCTTCGCTGAAGAGCCCGTGACGAGCGGCGAGGTCCGCGTCTCGGGCTTCGGCCTGGCCGAGCTGCGCCGCAGGGACGTGCCGATGCTGCGCCGCCGGCTCGGCATCGTGTTCCAGGACTTCCGGTTGCTCGAGGACCGCACGGCCGAGGAGAACGTGGCCTTCGCGCTCGAAGTGACCGGCGCGCGCCGCTCGAGCATCGCCGCGCGGGTGATGCGCGTGCTCACCCAGGTCGGCCTCGCCGCCAAAGCAGGGGCCTATCCCCGCGAGCTCTCGGGTGGCGAGCAGCAGCGCGTCGCGATCGCGCGGGCCCTCGTGAACGAGCCGACCGTACTGCTCGCCGACGAGCCGACCGGCAACTTGGACGAGCGGGCGACGCGCGGCGTGTTCCAGCTGTTGCGGGACATCAACGCGAGCGGCACCGCGGTGCTGATGGCCACCCATGACTTGGACCTCGTGCGGCAGGCGCCGTACCGCGTGATCGAGCTGCAGGAAGGGGCACTCGTGTACGATTCGGCGGTGGACGAGCCGCGCGACCAGGCCGCGTCGCCGTGAACCTGACGATCCGCGAGGCGCTGCTCGCGTTCCGGCGCGCTCCCCTGCTATCCACCCTCTCCGTCACGACGATCGCGTTCTCGCTGTTCGTGGTGGGCTTGTTCGGCCTGGTCGCCGTGAACCTGCAGGACGCCCTGCGCGGGGTCGCGGAGCGCGTAGAGATCGTGGCCTACCTCCTCCCCGGCACGCCGATCGAGGCCATCACCCTCGGCGAGAAGGACATCGAGGCGTTCCCCGAAGTCCAGGCCGCCACCTACGTGAGCGAAGACTCGGCGTTGGCGCGCGCGCGTAGCGAGCTGGTCGAGTTCCGCGACGTGCTGCAGGAGCTCGAGCGCAATCCCCTCCCCGCCTCGATCGAGGTGAAGCTCAAGCCCCGGTTTCGCAACGCCGAGCACGTGAACGAGGTCGCCGACCGGTTGCGCGGCTTCGGGTTCGTGGACGACGTGCGGTTCGGGCGCGACTGGGTGGAGAAGCTCGATCGGCTGCGCCAGATTGCCGCGGCCGTTGGTCTCGTGGTCGGCGCGGCGTTCGCGGTGGTGGCGATCATCATCATCGGCACCACGATCCGGATGGCCGTGTTGCAGCGCAGCCGCGAGATCGCCATCATGCGGCTCGTAGGCGCCACCGATGGGTTCATCCGGCGCCCGTTTCTCTTGCAGGGCGCGATCAAGGGCATGCTGGGTGGGCTGGTCGCCATCGGGCTGTCGTTCGGGGCATACCTCCTCATCAACCGCTGGCTCATCCACGCCGCCTTCTTCTCTCGGCTGCAGGCGCTCGCGGTCGTCGGGTTCGGCAGTGCCGCGTCGGTGGGCCGCCATCTGCGGCGCGTGTGAGCCAGCTCGAGCCGCGCGGCGCGTGAGGGCAGGTCACCCGCTCTCGCCCTCCGGCCTCGTTGCGCTCTGCGCCGTCCTCGCCGCAGCGCCGCTCGCGGCGCAACGCCCCGCTCCCTTCGACCAGCAGCTCCGCGACAACCAGCAACGGCTCGAAACCATTCGCCGCGAACGCTCCGAGGTTGAGCAGGAGCTCGAGCGGCTGCGCACCCAGGCGCACTCGATCTCCGACGAGCTCGCGAACATCGAGCGGCAGAAGGAGACCACGAACCGCATGGTGAACGAGCTCGACCGCCAAATCAGCGGCCTGTCGGACCAGATCGACCGAACGACCGTCGACTTGCTGCTCGCGCAGAACGCCCTGGGCGAGAAGCGGGCGGTGCTCGAGCACCGGCTGGTCGACATCTACAAGCGCGGGCCGCTCTACCTCTACCAAGTGTTGCTCGCGGCCGAGAGCTTCGGCGACCTGTTGTCGCGCTACAAGTATCTCTACCTCGTGAGCCGGCAGGATCGGCTGCTCGCGAACGACATGTCGAAGCTGCAGCGGCGCATCGGGCGAGAGCGCCAGACCCTGGTCGACGCGCGAGACGTGCTGGGCCACCGCAAGATCGAGCGCACCGAGGAGCTCGACCGCTACCTCGCGCTCGAACGCGCGCGCCAGACCTCGCTGCGCGAGACGCGCCGCAGCACGCGCGAGGCGCAGCTGCGGCTGTCGGAGCTCGAGCGCGACGAGAAGAGCCTGAACGACCGGATCGCGGCCCTGGAGCGCGCGCGGCTCGAAGCGGAGGCGCGCGGTGCCGCCGTGAGCGCCGCCATCACCACCGCGGACTTGGGCCAGCTGGAGTGGCCGGTCGAGGGGCGGATTCTCTACCAGTTCGGCACCGCCGCCGGCCCCAACAACACCCGCATCCCGTGGCACGGCATCGGGATCGGGGCGGCGATCGGCACGCCGGTCCGGGCCGTCGCGGCCGGCACGGTGAGCCTCGCGGGTCCGCTCGGCACCTATTTGAGCTCAGTGCTCATCGATCACGGGGGCGGCTACTACACCTTCTATGGCTACTTGAGTGACGCGACCGTGACGCAAGGCGAGCGCGTGCTCAGGGGCCAGATGATCGGCCACGTGGGCGGCGGCTCGAGCGACCAGGGCCCGCACCTTCACTTCGAGATCCGCGGGCGCGGTGGCATCGCGCTCGATCCCATCAACTGGCTCAAGAGTCGCCGCTAATCCAACGCGCCTCGCCTGCCATCCCTGTCGGCGGCGGTGCGGCGCTTGCACCAGCGGCGCGATGACGGTCGCCGCGTCAGGGCGCCGGCGCGACGCCGATGCGATCCGGCGCGCCCTTCTTGCCGCGCTCGAGCGCCGTCTCGACCAACGTGAACAAGTCCTCGGGCCGGAGGACTTCCGTGTGCGGAAACGCCACGACACCGGCCGAGAGGCTCGGTACCCGCCCCGGCCCGAGATCGGGGAAGGTGTGGTGCGCGACGACCTGCCGCAGTCGGACCACAAACTCCCGGCCGCCCTCCGCGTCCGTCTCGGGCAGGATCAGCGCGAACTCATCGGCGCCGTAGCGCGCCACGAAGTCGGGGGCGCGGATCTCGCGCTGCATCATCGCGCCCAGCTCGCCGAGCAGGCGATCCCCCGCCTGTTGGCCGAGCTGGTCATTGACGTCGCGCAACCGGTCCACGTCGATCACCACGAGCGCGAACCGCAGCGAGTAGCGGCGGGCCCGCTCAAACTCGTCCCGCAGCCGCCGGTCCAGCCCATCCAGGCTCGCGCACCCGGTCAGCACGTCCGTTACGCCCGCCGAGATCTGGCGGCGGTAGATCGCCGCGCGCCGCTCCTCGTTTTCGAGCACCCGCGCCGCCGCCTGGGCGATCGTGTTGGCGAAGGCGACGTCCTGGGTGCGGAGCTGGGGATCGCCTTGGATCGTGCGGAGGAAGAACACGCCGGCGGCGCGACCCTGGACGAAGACCGGGAGCGCCACGGCGGCTTGCACATTCACCTCGAGCTGCTGCTGCACCCAGCGCTTGCGGATCGTCTCGAAGAGCGGGTGCTCCCGGACGTCGTGGATGATCACCGGGCGTTCCGTGCGGATCGCCTCCTGGATCTCGGGGTAGCGCTCGAGCTCCACGCGGAGGTCGCGGATGGCGGGGTTCTCATACACCGCGACCACGCGCCCCTTGTCCTCGCCCGGAGCGGTGAGCACGAACGAACAGTGCGTGAGTCCGAACGCCTGCCCCACCCGGCGCACCAGGGTCTGGAAGATCTCGTCCGCTCGCAGCGCAGCCGACACCTCCTGGAAGATGTCGAACAGCAGGTCCCGGGTGCGCAGCGCGTCGCGCGCCTCCTGGAGCTCGTGGCGCAGCTGCAGGTTGGCGTCGATGCGCGCCCGCAGCTCGCCGAAGTGCACGGGGCTGGCCATCGCATCTTGAGCCCCGGCCTGGAGGGCGTCCGCCACGGCGCCGGCGCCGCCGTCGGCCACGAGCACGATGACCGGGGCGCCGGCGAAAGGCGTGGCCGTCGCCAAGTCGCGCACCGCTTCAGCCAATCCCGCGTCCGTGGCGCCGATGCCGAAGATCACCAAGTCGGGCGCGGGCTGTGCTGGCCGCGTCGGAGCCGGCGGCGGATAGGCAACTTCGGTGACTTGGAAGCCGCCGCGTACCAGGAACCGCTCCAGCCCGTCGGGGCGGGCCGCGGCATCACCAACGACGAGGATGCGAGGGTGCGTGGGTTCCGGCAACGGTCCTAACCGCGCGATGGAGCGTGTCAAGCTATAGTTCACCCTATGGGACGGCAACCGCGGAGGGCGGCAGGTGGGCGGTCCCGCGCCTGAGACGCGACGCGCGCGTCGCCGCATGGTTGCCAGCCAGCTCGCGAGCCGCGGGATTCGCGATCGCCGGGTGCTCGCGGCGATGGCGTGGGTGCCGCGCGAATGGTTCCTGCCGCCTCATCTCGCCGCCGACGCGTATGAGGACGCGCCGCTGCCGATCGGCAGCGGCCAGACGATCTCCCAGCCGTTGATCGTGGCACTCATGACCGAAGCGCTCGCGCCGCGGCGCGGCGACCGCGTGCTCGAGATCGGCACCGGATCCGGTTATCAAACCGCGATTCTCGCCCACTTGGGGGCCAGCGTCGCCACGGTCGAGCGCCTCCCCGACCTCCTCGTCGAAGCCGAAGAGCGGTTCCGCCGGCTCGATCTGCGAAACATCGAGACCCGGCTCGGGGACGGCGCGGGTGGCTGGCCCGAGCGCGCGCCGTTCCACGGGGTGATCGTGACCGCCGCGGCGCCCGCGGTGCCAGCACCACTCACCGAGCAGCTCGCTCCCGGTGGACGCCTCGTGATCCCGATCGGCGATCTCGGGGCGCAGGAGCTGATCATCATCCAGCGCGAGCCGACCGGGCTGACCGAGCGGCGCGCGGGCGGCGTGCGCTTCGTCCCCCTGATTTCGCGGCTCGCGTTCACCGAAGAACCGTGGGCGTGAGCGGTGCGCCGTCCGACCTGCTCGGCGCCCACGTCTCGACCGCCGGGGGTGTCGCGCGGGCACCCACGCGGGGAGTCGCGATCGGGGCGACCGCGATCCAAGTGTTCACGAAGACGCCGAACCAGTGGCGCGAGCCCGTGCTCACGGACGCGGACGTCACCCAGTTCCGCGCAGCGTTGGCCGCGAGCGGCCTCCGCATAGTCGTCTCGCACGACAGCTACTTGATCAACCTCGCGTCCCCTGACACGGCACTGCGCGCGAAGAGCGTGCGGGCGTTCACGGGAGAGCTCGTCCGCTGCCGGGCGCTCGGGATCCCCTGGGTCGTGTCGCATCCCGGCAACTACATCGACGACCGGGCCGCAGGCCTCGAGCGCAACGCCCGGGGCTACGCCGAGTGCCTGGCGCAGGTCACGGGAGCGGTCGGGGTGCTGGTCGAGGGGACGGCCGGCTCGGGGACCGCACTCGGCAGCTCGTTCGAAGAGCTCGCGGCGCTGCGGGCCGCGCTGCCGGCGGCGCTCCAGCACCGCATGGCGTTCTGCCTCGACACGGCGCACCTGCACGCCCGCGGCTATGACGTCGTCGGCGCGCTCGACGGCGTGTGGGAACAGTTCGACCGCGCGGTCGGCTTCGGCCTCCTCAAGTGCTTACACCTCAACGACTCCAAGGCCGCGGCAGGCTCCCGCGTCGATCGCCATCAGTGGATCGGCGAAGGCACGCTCGGCCCTGAGCCGTTCCGGCGCATCATGCGCGACCCGCGCCTCGCACCTGTGATTAAGATTATCGAGACCCCGAAGGGCGACGATCCGATCCGCCATGACCGGCGGATGCTCAGACGGCTGCGGGCGTATGCGCGCGCGGCCCGGCGCAACGCCCGGACGACCCCAACCGTAGGCCGGGTGTGATCGCACACACGACGACACACGATGTCTGGATGCGTCGCCTCGCCCTCCCACTTCTGGTGCTCCAGGGCCTCTCGGGGGGTGTCGTCTCCCTCGCGCATGCGTCGGACCGGCTGAGTGCCCCTATCCACGTCGAGGCGGCGCACGACTCCTCGTGCGTCGCGTTGCACGACGAGCTGCGCTGCGCCCTGTGTCAGTACGCCGGCTCGCAGCTGACCTCGCCGGGGCTGCGGACGTTGGCCCCCGAGATGGGGACGCCCGTCGGGTGCCCGCCCACGTGCGGCGCTCCGCCGCCACGCCGCCCCAACCGCCGCACGGCTCGACCAAGGGCCCCCCCCCCCCCCCCC
>Ga0209648_10005353_pt1 | contig 10975 bp, 6 predicted proteins | sample GraSoi2013_115cm_FD_185830 | JGI IMG/M metagenome (GOLD analysis project Ga0209648, IMG submission 185830) | Grasslands soil microbial communities from the Angelo Coastal Reserve, California, USA - Sample 9_17_2013_115cm (SPAdes) (version 2) | ecosystem: Environmental > Terrestrial > Soil >...
ATTCGTGTGAGGCGGGCTTGGTTGCCGCGGTGACGCCTTATATTTGTAACACTTTGGAGGGGTAAAGCGCGCGCGAGTAAAATGCACGATAGGAGATCTGGGGAAGAACAATCCATGCCAGTGATGATTGTAATTCCTGGCGTCGCCATGTATCTCGTCCCGCCCCTGTTGTTAGCTTGGGGTTTGATCCGGTGGGCAGCGCGACCAAAACTTCGCACCTTGGCCTCAAACAGCTCCCTAGTCGGCTTCATTCTTGCTACCGCCTCGGCCGTTCTTGCAGTTTCGTCTGTCGCTTACGCCCAGGTTCACCACTTTCCATACTACGATCCTCTCCTTCTTCGAATATTTGCATGGGGTGCGCTGCTTTCTATTGCTGGAATCGGTTTTGGAATCGGCGGCGTCTGGCAAGCGAATTCACTGCGCTGGCACGCTCCCGTCTCCGGGGCTTGCATGCTTGTGTTTTGGATAATGATGGCGTCGGGAGAGTGAAACTCAAGCAGGCGGAGAGCTGACGGCCCGTGCAAGCCCCTAAATGGGCCTCTGATTTTGACAGACTGTCGGTATCGCTGAAGCGATACCCTGATACGAAACCCCACCTTTATAATTCTCGTTGATCTTGTGCGATTGAATTCCAGGAGGGTCTTTGAAGGTTCTATTGTTGGAGAACATCAGCGGGGTGGCGGTTTCGCAGTTTGAAGAGGCGGGGTTCGAGGTGGAGACGCTGAAGGGAGCGCTTGAAGAGCGCGAACTGATCACGAAGGTGCGCGGGGCCGCGATTCTGGGGGTGCGGTCGAAGACGCGCATCACGGCGGCGGTGCTGGATGCGGCGCCGGAACTGGTGTCGGTGGGAGCGTTCTGCATTGGCGTGGACAAGATCGACCGCGCGGCCTCGAGCGAGCGGGGGATTGGGGTGTTTAACGATCCGCACTCGAACAGCCGCTCAGTGGCCGAGTTGGCGATGGGGGAGATCATCCTGCTCATGCGGCGGACGTTTGAGGCGAGCACGCGGCTGCACGATGGGGTTTGGAATAAATCGTCGGCGGGATCGCACGAGGTGCGCGGGCTGACGCTGGGAATTGTGGGCTACGGGAAGATCGGGTCGCAGGTGTCGGATCTGGCCGAGGCTTTGGGCATGCGGGTGGTGTTTCATGATGTGGCGCATGTGCTGGCGCGCGGAAACGCTCGTCCGGTTAGCTTTCGGGAATTGCTGGAAACTTCCGATGTGATCACCCTGCATGTGGATGGGAAGGTACAGAACCAGGATTTGTTTGGGGAAGACGAGATTCTGGGAATGAAAGATGGAGCGTGCCTGATTAATTTGAGCCGCGGTTTTGTGGTGGATCATGAGGCGCTCGCTCGGCATTTGAAGAGCGGGAAGCTGGGCGGAGCGGCGGTGGACGTGTTTCCGTCGGAACCGGAGAGTGGTGGGATGTTTTCCAGTCCGCTGCGCGGGCTGCCAAACGTGATTTTGACGCCGCACATCGGAGGCAGCACGGAGGAGGCGCAGCAGAATATCGGCCAGTTTGTTTCCGCGAAAATGATCGACTACTTCAAGAGCGGGAATTCGCTGCTGAGCGTGAACCTGCCGCAGTGTCATCTGGATTATGAGGCGCACCGGCTGATGCATATCCACCACAATGTGCCGGGAATCTTGCGGGCGATTAACGATATTCTGGCGGATCGGGAGATCAATATTGACCGGCAAGTGCTGGATACTCGCGGGCCGCTGGGATATGCAATTTACGACATCAATCGGGCTTGTGATGAGCAGTTGCTGGCGAAACTGCGCGCCGTGCCGCACACCATTCGGGTGCGGGTGCCGGGCGAGTGCGGGAGATTGCGTAGTTAGAAAAGGCCTTAACCACAGAGGGCAAAGGGGCGCACAGGGAAGACGTAGCACGAAGACCAGCACGAGACGGAATCAGCTCGTGGCAGACGCCGCAGCGGACTTGGCTGGAGTTGTGGCTTGGTTAGGCGCGGAGTTCTCCTCGGCATGCGGGCCCACGGTGGTTACCGGGGAGGCTGGGATCCCGTTGATGTAGATGGTGGCGTCGACGGTCTCGCCGCGGACGGTTTCGCCGGCGGGCAGGAGGCCGACTGCCCGATTTCTTCCCGAACCCTTGGCCTGGTATAGGGCATAGTCAGCCAACACGAGTACCTGGTCGTGGGGCACGAGGCTTGGCTCCATCTCCGTCCACGGAAAAACCGCCCAGCCGATCGAACCGGTGATGTGGAGATCCGCTTCGGTGCCCTCTATCCGATAAGGCCTGGATCCGACTGAATCGAGAATGCGATTGGCGAGAATGTGGGCTTCTTTACGGTCGGTGTATCGCGAGAGGAGGAGAAATTCTTCGCCACCCCAGCGGATCACCGCATCGGAAAGGCGGGCAGCAGAATTGATTCGCCGCGCGACCTCGGCCAAGACCTGATCTCCGATCTGGTGCCCGAACTGGTCGTTGACCTTCTTGAAATGGTCAATATCGATGAGATAAAAAACAAGATCGCGATTGCGAATGTCGGCCGATGAATTGCTCGCAAACGAGCGCAGGACCTGCTGCACGTCGGCGTCGATCGAATTGGTGAAGAACCGCCGGTTGCGAACACCGGTGAGCAGGTCGGTCCAGGATGCGTCGAGCAACTCACGATTGGCATTGGCCAGTTCCCTTTCCAGGCGCGCCTGTTTCACGATGCCAACGAACGCGAACACCACAACCGCAGCCAGCGACAGCAGAACGCGGAATTTCCACACTGGGTTTGGCAGACTGTGGTCGAGGAACGACCAAGCCGCCAGCAAGGGCAGGATCAGGGTAACAGGAGCAGCCAGACGCGAAGCCCACAGCCAGAATCGTTCGCCATCGGGATTATCGCATTCCGACGCGGGTTCCAAGCGGTGCGTCATCAGAGCGGCGAATGTCATGCCGGCGAGACAGACCGCGGACGTGGCATCGTACCAACCGCCGCTAAAATAAACGCCGGAATCGGAGAGCGTATCCACGACGTATTCCATGACGGTGTCGAAGGCGATGAGGCCGGTGAGCAGGGCGTAGAACTGGCGCCATCGGCCGGAACTGTGGCGCCAGCCGTGGGCCACGATCGAGAGCAAGATCGCGTCCTGGGCTAGTGCGAGAAACTTGTAGGCCGATCCATACGACTGGGGCTCGGGGGCCAGGTACTGCCATGGAATGACGAGAAACAGGTACAGGTACAGACCCGTCAACAGAAGTAACAGCAGATCAAGCGTTCCCAGGCGCTGAGGTCGGGGGGTGGGCTCCACGTGCGGCCGTAGCGCAAAGCCCAGAATAAGGGCGGTCCAGGCGAGAAAGACGCAGGCGTCCCCCAGACTCATGGAGGGCGTTTGCTTCCGCACCAGCTCCCAATGCATCCACAAGATCTGGCTGCAGGCCTCGATGGCGTACCCGCCGCCCAGAAGGATCCAGCACAGGCGTTGCCGAGGGTTGCCGCTGAATGCGTTCCTGGCAAAGGCACCGGAGGCGGAGACAATCAGGACGAAGCTGATCCAATCGGTGATTACGGTGAGCGGATAGGATTTCGGGAGGAGCATCGACGCGATCGCCTGCGCAATCACCAGGCAGACAACGGCTAATGCCCAAATCTTCGAGTTGGATCGAAGACGCACTATTCCCCCATTCTTAGAGAATTACAACCTTTTATGGGCGGTAACCCAAGTAACAGAAGTAACTTCCGAAGAAAATAAGCCGTTTATTGGAAAACGCTTAGGGATTCGAGGCAGCGCGGCGAAGGCGATCATGGACGGCTTCCCAGTCCGCGGTTTTGGGCGGGAGATCTACCGCGATCCAGCTGTAATTTCCGGCATCGGCCTGATGGAGAACTTCGTAGAGCGCGGCAGCGTACCCGGCTGCCCGTTGCGGCATCTGGAGGATGGTGATGTTGGTGCGGCTGGGCGGATGCTCGTGCTGCAGGTAAATTCCTTCGCCCTGATCCGGCAGTTTTCCATTCGACGCTAAATATAAAGTGGTGCGCGGGCTGTAGTGGCGCGGGTGCTGGCCCGGAGCGGGATGCGGGCCGGTCACCGGATCGGCTGCGGTAGCGATCGAGCCGATCAGGGATTCTATTTCGGTGCGCGAGATTCCTCCAGGGCGGAGGAGAATGGGTTGCGATCCGGACAACGATAGCACCGTGGATTCGATACCCACCTGGCAGGGGCCGCCGTCGAGAATGTAGTCGACGTCGCTGTCACCGTCCAAGCCGCGCCGGACGTGCTCGGCGGTGGTGGGGGAGAGCTCGGTGAAGCGGTTGGCGCTGGGTGCGGCGAGTGGAACGCCGGCAGCGCGGATCAGGGCAAGCGCGATGGGATGCGCGGGCATGCGGAGTCCGACGGTGGAAAGGTTGGCGGTGACGATGGCGGGGATGACAGGCTGCTTGTCGAGTTGCTTTTCGAGCTGCTTTTCTAGTACCAGGGTCAGCGGGCCAGGCCAGAATCGGCGGGCCAGGCGGTCGGCGATTTCTGTCCAGTTCGCAACTAGCGACTGCGCCATTTCGATCGAGGCTACGTGGACGATGAGAGGGCTGGTGGCGGGTCTGCGTTTGACGGCGTAGATGCGGGCGACCGCTTCGGCGTCGAGGGCGTTGGCGCCGAGACCATAAACGGTTTCGGTGGGGAAGGCGACGAGTCGGCCGGCGCGGAGGAGCCGGGCGGCGTGGTCGATTTCGCCGGGAACGGCGGTTCGGGGCATAGCTGATTGTAGATTGCAGATGTCAGATCGCAGAAGTGAAGCTCGGATGCAATGGAGCGCCGGGCGTCCCCGCCCGGCGTTTTATACTCTTGGTTGGGCTCGATCTTACTTTTTCTTGTCTTCTTTCTTTTCTTGTTCTTCCACTACAAGGTTGTTGGTCACTGAGAATGCGCCATGGACGCCGTTAGCCTGCATGCCGGCGATTGTCTTGTCCATCTGGCGGGCCACTACGCCTTCGAGCGTGATGTGCCCGTTCTTGACGATGATGTGGATGGGCGGAACGGCACGCAACTGGTACTGGCTTAGGACGCTGTTGCCGTAGATGGCGCGGTAGGCAGCGCGGCGGATGCGGTCGTCGTTGATTGAGGTCGGCAGGACCTCGATGTTATTGACGACTTTTTCGACGCCTTCAATGTGCTTCACAACATTTTCGGCGTCAGACTTCAGAGTGGGACGCGAAACCTGGCCGAGCAGAGTCACGGTCCCATCAGGGTCGACCTTGTAGGCGAGGTTATCGAACACGCCGTAAAAAGGAAGCATCACGAGTTCATGACGGACTTCCTTGTAGATGCGATCGATGCTCTTCTGAGGGAGCGGGCCAGATGGTTGGTTGTCCTGGGTGGTGGGACTGGCGAGAGCCACCATCGAGAAAATCAGTGGGAGAGCAAGACCTGCGAGCAGTGATTTCTTCATTTGTTTGACCTCACGCAATATCTCTTACGACACGGTGAGAGCCCCTGAGACACTTCGCAGTTCTCAGACGCTGCAAGGAGCCGAGAAGTTGCTTTTTCTTGCGCCGAGACCAGCGTCTGCCGGTCCATTCTATAGTGAATCCAAAGTTGCTGTGACCACACAGGCAGCTGCCGAGCTGCGCTCGGCTTGGACAGCCGAGGGCGGCTGTCTCTACGCGGACGGGCGAGGGCGCCGCTCCCTCCACTTGCTTAGGCGGTCTTGGGTTTGCGGCGGCGCTCTCGGAAGCCTTCGATCAAAAGATACAGCACGGGGATAAAGAACAGGTTGAGGATCGTGCTCATGATCATGCCACCGAAAACGGTGGTGCCTACGGAGTGGCGTCCGTTCTCTCCGGCGCCGCTCGCGGTGACCAGGGGGACAACGCCGAGGATGAAGGCGAGGGAGGTCATGAGGATGGGACGAAGGCGGATGCGGGCAGATTCGACGGCGGATTCGAGAATGGTCATGCCGCGTTCGCGCAACTGCTCGGCGAATTCAACGATCAGAATGGCGTTCTTGGACGCGAGGCCTACGAGCATGACGAGTCCCACTTGGCAGTAAACATCGTTCTGCTGGCTGCGGATCCATTGGGCCGAAAGCGCACCGAGCAACGCCATGGGCACGGCGAGCAAAATAATGAAGGGGAGTACGAAGCTTTCATACTGCGCCGAGAGTGTCAGATACACCACCAGCGTTCCGAGGCCGAAGAGGATGAGCGTGGTGGAGCCCGACGCCAGCTCTTCCAGCGAGATTCCCGACCATTCGTAGGTATAGGCCTGAGGCAAGACCTTCGCGGAGAGCTGCTGCATGGCGGTGATGGCTTGTCCCGAGCTGAAGCCGGGGGCAGCGGACCCGTTGATTTCCGCTGAGCGGAACAGGTTGTAGTGATTGATGACCTGGGGCGCGGCAGTCTGGCTCACAATGACCAAATTTTGGAGCGGGATCATGGCGCCGGCATCGGAACGAACATAGTACTGACCGATGTCCTGCGGATGCGAGCGGAATTGCTTGTCGGCCTGAATGTAAACGCGATAAGAACGGTTGTTGAAGTCGAAATCGTTGATGTAGGCCGAACCCATGTAAACGCTGAGCGTGTCGGTGATCTGGCTGAGGGGGATGTGCAGGCTCTTGGCTTTTTCGCGATCGATGGTGACGACATACTGCGGATCGTTCGCGGTGTAGGTGCTGAACAGTCCGGCGAGATCCTTTTCTTTGCGCTCGCCGGCTGCCCGGATCAGGTCGTGATTGGTTTTGTCGATATCCTGAAGGGTATGCGCGCCCTGATCCAGGAGTTCGAACTGAAATCCGCCGAACTCGCCGAGGCCTTGTACGGCGGGCGGTTCGAAGGGGATCACGATCGCGCCGGAAATCCCGAACAACGGCCCGCGCAGGCGCTCGATGACGGCGGCGGCAGTGTGCTCGTGACCCTTCCTCTTCTCGTAAGGCTGGAGAGTCAGGAACACCAGGCCGGCGTTGGGAGTGGCGCCTCCGAAGCTGAACCCGGCGACGGCAAATGTGCCCAGGACTTCAGGAATATTCTTGGTGATTTCAGTTACCTGCGCGCCGATTTTCCTGGTGTAGTCAAGCGAAGCTCCGGTGGGAGCTTGAACGGCGACGATGAGATACCCCTGATCTTCGGTGGGGACGAAGCCTTGGGGCACCTTCCCGAAGACGAAGTAAGCGAGACCGAGTCCGCCGGCAAACAGGATTAGAGCGACGATTTCGAAACGCAGCACCGTGCGCAAGACTCGAACGTAGCCATTGGTAACCGCGGCCAGAACGCGGTCGACGATCTTGAAGAACCAATTCTTTTCCCCGTGCTCGCGCCCGAGGAGGAGCGCGGAGAGCGCCGGGGTAAGCGTCAGCGCGTTGAAGGCGGAGATCGCAATCGAGAAGGCGATGGTCAGCGCGAATTGGCGAAACAGAATGCCGGTTGTGCCGGGAAAAAAGGCGACGGGCACGAAGACGGCAACCAGCACCAGTGAAGTAGCAATCACGGCGCCGGTGACTTCCTTCATGGCGTCGACGGCGGCTTTGACGGGATCGGACTCGCCTTCCTGCAGATGGCGTTCGATGTTTTCGATGACCACGATGGCGTCATCGACCACCAGTCCCGTGGCGAGCGTAATGCCGAAGAGGGTCAGCGTGTTGATGGAGAAACCGAGCAGCTTGACGAACGCGAACGCGCCGATGAGTGAGACCGGGATGGTGACTGCGGGGATGATGGTGGAGCGCCAGTCTTCGAGGAAAACAAAGATGACGAGGATGACCAGGGTGATCGCCGTGCCGAGCGTCGAGACCACGTCACGAATGGATTCGCCAACCGCGTCGGTGGTATCGAAGGCGACCTCATACTTCATGCCGGGCGGAAAGCGCTTGGAAAGACGCGCGAGTTCGGCGAGGCACTTGCGGTGTACGTCGAGGGCGTTGGCGGTGGAAAGCTGGGTGACGCCGAGGCCAACCGCGTCGCGCCCGTTGTAGTCCAGATCGGTGCCATAGTCCTCGGCGCCGAGCTCGGCGTGACCAACGTCCTTCAGGCGAACGAGCGTACCGTCGGCGTTGCTCTTCAAGATGATGTTATCGAACTGAGTGGTTTCGGAAAGACGGCCGACGGCGCGCACGCTGATCTGGAAATTCTGGCCGGGCATAGCGGGCTGGGAACCAACCTGTCCGGCGGCAACTTCAACGTTTTGCTCTCCGAGAGCGCTCACCACATCGTCGGCGGTAAGGGAGCGGCTGGCCATGCGAACCGGATCGAGCCACAGGCGCATGGAGTATTTGCGTTCGCCGAAGATAATGACGTCGGCTACGCCGGGAACACGCTTCAGGTTGTCGCGGACGTAGACGTCGAGGTAGTTGCTCATGAAGAGCGTGGAGAGGCGACCATCCGGCGAGAAGACGCCGGCACCGAAGACGAAGTTCTGCGAGGTTTTGGCGACGGTAATCCCGATTTGCTTAACGGCGGCGGGGAGCCTTCCTGAAGCGGTGTTGACGCGGTTCTCGATGTCAACGGCGGCGAGGTCGGGATCGCGGCTGAGGTCGAACGTAGCCGTTACCGTGCTGACGCCGTCGTTGGTGCTGGAGGACGTAACGTACTTCATGCCTTCGGCACCGTTAATCTGCTGCTCGAGGGGCGTGGTGACGGCGGATTCGACGGTCTGGGAACTGGCTCCTGTATAGAAGGCCGTGACCCCGACTTGCGGAGGCGCGAGGTCCGGGAATTGCGCGATGGGCAGAGTTGGGATGCAGGCGGCGCCCGCGAGGATAATGAGCAGGGCGCAGACGGTGGAAAATACCGGGCGATGAATAAAAAAGTCGACCATAAGAAAAAGGGTTGTCCCTCAGCCCCCTCCGATTTCCTGGGGCGTCGCTCTGTGCTAGCTGCTGCTTTCTTGCGGGACTACGGGTACGCCATCGATTAGAAACTGGGTGCCGGAGACGACTACCTTGTCCCCCGGTTTTACGCCGTCGAGGACGACATAGTTGTTGCCGACGATCTGGCCGACCTGGAGCGGCTTCTGGTGGACCACGTATCCACCCTTCTGGTCAGACTCAGCCACGAAAGCGAAATAGACTCCGCCGATTCGCGACACGGCTACGACCGGAACAACGGGCTTGTCCTGACTGCCCCAGACTACACGGGCGCGGATGAACTGGGCGGTGCGGAGGCTGTCATTCGCGTTCGCGATCAGCGCTTTGGCGAGCACGGTCTGCGTCGAGTTGTCCACCTGTGGCGAGATGAACGTGATGCGACTGCTGGCGAGCGGGCTTCCTGAGGCGTCGACGATCTGGACGGGAAGATTCATCTTCAGCTGGGCCGACTTCTCGATGGGAACATAGATGTAAGCTTCGAGGCTGCCGGGACGGTCCACGGTGGTGAGCGGAGTGGTGGTGAGGACGCGGTCGCCAACCCGGACGGGAACATCACCGACGACGCCCGCGCGAGGTGCGACCACTTGATAATAGTGCAGCTGGACCTGCTGCTCGCGGACCTGAGCTTCGAGCGAGTGCAGTTGCGCCTGGGCAGCGTCGAGGGTCGCGCGTGCCTGGTCGAGGTCCTGCTTACTGACTACGCCAGCATTGGCAAGACCGCTGACGCGATCATAATTCTGCTGGGCCCATTTGACCTGGGCGACCTGGGCGGCACGGGCGTCATCCTGGCTTCGGACTGTAGCCTGCTGTTTCGCGGGATCGATCTGCACCATGGGAGTCCCAGAGGCAACGCGTTCGCCGGAGTGGACGAAGATCTGCGTAATGATGCCTTCCACCTGCGGCATGACCACAGCCGAGTCGCGCGACTTTAAGGTGGCGACATAGTCGGTGGTGTCGTCGACTTTTTGGGCCTTAGCCGTTTGGACTTTGACCGGCATGGCCTGCGGTGCGGCCGCCTTAGCTTCCTTGTTATTGCCGCAAGCGGTTGCGAAAAGGAGCGCGGCCAGAAGGACCGGGGGCATTATCAAGAATGGCGTTATTGCGGAAAATCTAGACATAATTGTTACGCTTAAAGAAATTTCTCAGTCCACGGACAAAGTAGTTCCCGAGCCGGAAGCGTGACCTCAGCGAGTGAAGCGGCACTGAGAACAATGCGGTTACCGCAGCGTTGAAGCGCTGCGCCACTCGAAGACGATCGACACGCCGTGAAACCGTGACCCTCCGGCTACACCCTATTAGAGCAGAAATCTACGATCCCTCAACGACGAATCCGGCCCGGTACTGGTCAACGAACAGAAACCAGCTCAGATGTCTGAGCATGTCACCAATTCCGAAAATTTTGCCAAGTCAATGTTGCCGCCGCTCACCACGCACACGATCTTTCCTGAGCCGCATTTGCCGCTGAGGCCAGCCGCTACGGCACAGGCACCTGCGCCTTCACTGATCACGCGATTGCGCTCTGCCACAATGCGCATGGCCCTGCGGATCTCCTCGAGCGTGCAAACAATGGACCCGGCGAGCAGATGATGCGCCAGGTCCCACATGCGCGGAAAGACCGACTTGCCTCCGCAGCCGTCCACAAAACTCGCCTTCCAGTTGGGAAAACTCTGGGGCGATCCCGCTGCCAGCGACCGTGCCAGCGGAGCCGCCGTCTCCGGCTCTGCCGCAAACACCTTCGCCTTGTGTCCGCGCGCTTTCAAGGCGGCGGCGATCCCACATGATAAGCCTCCGCCGCCGAAGCCCGCCACCACGCAATCCACGTCGGGCAGGTCGTCCAGGATTTCCAGCCCTGCCGAGGCGTTGCCCGCAATAAACGCGTCATCTTCGAACGGATGGATAAACGCGCCGGTCATCGCGGGATGCGCGCGGTCAGCCAGCGCCTGCCAGCACTGGTCGTATGAGGCCTTTACGACTTCTCCACCGAGACGGCGTACCGCATCGAACTTGGCCGCCGGAGCCGCATCGATCATGAGGATTTTGCAGGGTACGCCGGCCTTGCGCGCCGCCAGCGCCACTCCCTGGGCAGCGTTGCCGGCGCTGACGGTCCAAACACCGCGCCGGCGCTCGTCTTCTTGCAAAAGCCGAACAGCATTATA
>Ga0209648_10005354_pt1 | contig 10974 bp, 9 predicted proteins | sample GraSoi2013_115cm_FD_185830 | JGI IMG/M metagenome (GOLD analysis project Ga0209648, IMG submission 185830) | Grasslands soil microbial communities from the Angelo Coastal Reserve, California, USA - Sample 9_17_2013_115cm (SPAdes) (version 2) | ecosystem: Environmental > Terrestrial > Soil >...
GGGCCGCTTCGAGATGGAAGACGTCATGTCGGCGCCGGGCCTCGACAACCTGCACATCATCGAGGCGGGGCCGATCCCGGCCAACCCGTCGGAGCTCCTCTCGACGCCGGCGATGACCGCGTTCCTGCGCACCGTGCGCGAGGAGTACGACATCGTCCTCATCGACACGCCGCCGGTCCTGCCGGTCACCGACTCGGCGATCGTCTCCTCGCAGGCGGACGGCGTCGTCCTCGTGTATCAGGCGGGCAAGGTCGGACGCCTCGTCCTGAAGCGCGCAAAGATCCACATCGAGAACGTCGGCGGGAAGGTCTGGGGCGTCGTCCTCAACGACGTGAAGACCGAGATCGCCGGCTACGCGTACACGCACTACTACACGCACTACTACGGCGAGGAGACGGTCGTCGACCCCGGGAAGGAGCGCTTGCAGCGGGTCGGCGGCTTCTTCCGCAGGCTCCTGCGGCGCGGCGAGGCGCCGAAGGAGAGGGCGGGCGTCGAGCTCCCGCCCGAGACGCCGCAACCGCCGGCCGCGGCGGCGGCGGTCGAGCGCCCGCCGGCCGCCGTCGAGCCTCCGGCGCGCCCCGCCCGGAAACCGCGCCGCGGCGCGCGTCGCGGCTTCTTGCTCGCCTTGGTCGTCGTGCTCGCGGGCGCGGCGGCGGCGGGCGTCTTTGCCTGGCGCGCGGGCTGGCTGGCGGGATGGCTGCCGGCCGACCTCCGGCCGAAGGCGCTCCTCCTCCTTCGCCAGAAGCTCGACACGCCCAGGCCCACCCTGCTTGCCCCCGGCGCGCCCCCCGCTCCGGCGCTCGTGACGCCGGCGCCGGCTCGCGCGCCCGCGGCTCCGGCGCCCTCCGCGCCCGCTCCCGCGCCCGCGCGCAGCGCGCCGCCGAGTCCGCCGCCCGCGGCGGCGCGCAGCGCCCCTCCGGCGCCCGTGGCTCCGGCGCCCTCCGCGCCCGCTCCCGCACCCGCGCGCAGCGCGCCGCCGAGCCCGGCCCCCGCACCGTCCGCCCCCGCCGTGTCCACGACGCCGCCGCCGGCGACGGGCGTGCGCTTCGCGCTCGAGTTCGGGCCGTTCGTCACGCAGGCGGAAGCCGATCGCGTCGAGCGCCGGCTGAGCCGGGCGGGCTACGCGACCGCGCGCTCGCGCCAGCGGCAGACCGGCGCCGCCGTCTACGCGGTGGTCGTCGAGAAGGTCCCGAGCGCGCGCGAGGCGCAGGCGGTCGTCGCCTCCCTGCGCGCGCAGGGCTTCGGCGACGCGGTCGTGGTGGGCAGCGCCGAGCCGCTCGGCGTACGCGTCGGCGCGCCGCTGCCGCTGCGCGGCGCGGTGCAGCTGGCCGAGCGGCTGCGCGCCGCCGGCTACCAGGTGCGCGTGGCGGCGCAACCGGGGGAGGCGACGACGTTCACGATCCGGCACGGGAACTTCGCGACGGCCGAGGAGGCGCGGGCGAAGAGCGAGGAGCTGATGCGCGCCGGGCTCGCGAACCAGGTCGTCCGGGCGAAGTAGCGCCCCGCACCCGGCCGGCCGATGGACTTCGCGTTCGTCCTGGCGATCGCCCTCGCGGTGTTCCTCGTCGTCTTCATCAAGACGGAGGTCGGGCTCTACCTCGTCATCTTCTCGATGCTCCTGTCGCCCGAGCTCGGCTCGGCCGGCGGCGGGCTCGCCGAGGGCCGCCGCATCATCGTCCGGACCGAGGACGTCCTGCTGCTCGTCGTCGCGTTCAGCTGGTTCGCGAAGACCGCGGTGAACAAGGAGCTCGGCCTGACGGTGAAGACGCCGCTCAACCAGGCGATCTCGATCTACATCGCGGCGACCGCGATCGCGACGCTCGTCGGCTACGCGACGGGCACCGTCGGCGGCCTCGGCGGCTTCTTCTACGTCCTGAAGTACGTCGAGTACTTCGTCGTCTACTACATGGTCGTGAACAACCTCGGGGACCGCCCGCAGGCGTGGCGCCTCGTGACCGCCGCGTTCCTCACCGCCATCATCGTCAGCCTCATCGGCGCCGCGCAGATCCCGTCGGGCCAGCGCGTGTCCGCGCCGTTCGAGGGCCGGGAGGGCGAGCCGAACACCTTCGGCGGCTACCTCCTCCTGATGATGGCGATCGCCGGCGGCATCGCGCTCGAGACCAAGCGCTTCCGCGTGCGCGCCACGTGCCTCGGCCTCATCGTCCTGATGTCGCTGCCCTTCGCCTACACGCTCTCGCGCGCGTCGTTCCTCGGGGTGCCGTTCGTCCTCGGGACGATGGCCGTCTTCTCGACGCGGCGCCGCCTGGTCGTGAGCGCGCTCGTGGTGACGATCGTCGCCTCGCCGCTCGTCGTCACGCTCCTGCCCAAGCCGGTCGTGGATCGGCTCCTCTATACGTTCCAGCCGGAGACCGGCCAGGCGACGGTGCGGCTCGGGCGCATCGCCTTCGACCCCTCGACGTCCGCGCGCCTCATCAGCGTCCAGTCGGCGCTGGTGGGCTGGGCGAAGCGCCCCTTCCTCGGCTACGGCGTGACGGGGTTCGGGTTCATGGACGCCCAGTACGCGCGGACGCTCGTCGAGACGGGCATCCTCGGCCTCGGCGCCTTCCTCTGGCTCGTCTGGTCCGTGCTCCGGAACGGCGTCGGCGCGATCCGCTCCCTCCGGGACGACGACGAGCGCGGGCTCGCGCTCGGCTTCGTCGCGGGCCTCGTCGGGCTCCTCGTGCACGCGATCGGCGCGAACACCTTCATCATCGTCCGCATCATGGAGCCCTTCTGGTTCTTCGCCGCGGTGATCGTCACGCTCCCCGTCTTGGCAGCGCAGGAGACGGCGGTGCCCGCGCGCCCGGCGCGGACGGCCCGGCGCGTCGCGTGAGACTACAGCGCAGGGTGCGCGAGCGGGCCCGCCGGGTCCAGCTCCTCGTGATGGACGTGGACGGCGTGCTGACGGACGGCCGCATGATCCTCTCGGAGCGCGGCGACGAGCTGAAGGCGTTCAACACCCGCGACGGTATCGCGGTGGCGCTCGCCAAGCGCGCGGGCCTCCGGACGGCGATCGTGACGGGCGAGTCGAGCCCGATCGCGAAGGCGCGCGGCGCGAAGCTCGGCGTGGACTCGGTCGTCCTGGGCGCCCGGCGCAAGGGCGAGACCGTGGAGGCGCTCATGGCCGAGTTCGGCTTGCCCGCCGAGGCCGTGGCGTACGTCGGCGACGACCTCCTCGACATCCCCGCGATGCAGCGCGTGGGGCTCGCGATCGCGGTCGCCGACGCCGCGCCGCCGGTCAAGGCGGTCGCCCACGTCGTCACGCGCGCCGCGGGCGGGCGGGGGGCGGTCCGCGAGTGCGTCGAGCTGATCCTCCGGGCGCAGGGCGCCTGGACGCGCGTCGTGGGCGCCTACGTGAGCGAGCACGGAGGACGATGACGCCGCCCGGCGCCCCGGGGCTCCGCGGCCGGACCCTCCGGGGCTTCATCCTGCTCGCGGCGCAGCGGGTCGCGAGCCTCCTCGTGATCGCGGCGGGCGGGATCGCCCTGGCCCGCCTGCTCACGCCCGCGGATTTCGGGTTCTACGCGATCTTCTCGTTCGTCATCGGCCTCTGTGTCACCCTCTCCGACCTCGGGCTCGGGGCGGCGCTGGTCCAGCGGCGCGACCTCGACCCCGCCGTCACGCTGGGCACGACCTTCACCCTGAACCTCGCGCTCGCGACCGCGCTGGCCGTCGGGCTCGCTTTGCTGGCGCCCGTCGTCACGCGCTGGCTCGGCGCCGCCGCCGACGTGACGGCGCCGCTGCGTTGCCTCGCGCCGCTGATCGTGCTCGCCTCGCTGCGCACGCCGGCCGCCGTGCTCCTCGAGCGCCAGCTCGCCTACCTGCCGCTCACGATCGCCGAGACCGCCGACACCGTAGTCTTCTACGCGGTCGCGGTCGCCGCGGCCTTCGCGGGCGCCGGGCTCTGGAGCTTCGTGTGGGGCGCGCTCCTCGCGCGTCTGGCCAACGTGGCGATCGTCTGGGGCGCGGCGCCCCTCCGGCCGCGCCCGGCCTGGCGGACGCACGAGCTCGCGCCGGTGCTGCGGTTCGGCCTGCCGTTCCAGGGGAACGCTCTGGTCACGACCGCGCGCGACGCGAGCATGCCGGTCGTCGTCACGGCGTGGAGCGGCGTCGCCGGGGTCGGCTTCCTCAATTGGGCGTTGACGCTCGCGTTCCAGCCGCTTCAGCTCGTGACGATCGCGGGCAAGGTCCTCTTTCCGGCTCTGTCCCGCGTGCAGGACGACGCCGCGCGGTTCGCGCGAGCGACCGAGCGTGCACTCAACCGCATCACCACCGTGCTCTATCCGGCGGCGCTCCTGCTGCTCGCGGGAGCCGATCCGATCGTGAGATTCGTCTACGGAGACGCGTGGGTGCCGGCGATCCCCGCGGTGCAGCTCTTCTGTGTCACCACGCTCCTGGGCGGAACCTCCACGATCCTCGTCCACGCGCTCTACGGCCTCGGCCGCGCCGACCTCGTCTTCCGCTTGAGCCTCGGCTGGGCGGCGCTCGTCTGGAGCCTCACGCTGGCGCTGGTCCCTCGGCTCGGCTTCCTCGGCTTCGCCGTCGCGAGCGTCGGCGTGTCTCTCACGAGCGTGGCCCCGCTGCTCGTGCTACGCCGCTCGGTCCCGATCCGCTTCCTGCCGGCGGTCCGCGTCCCATTCGCCGCCGCCCTCTTGAGCGCGCTCGCGTTCGGGACGCTGGCCGAGGTGTGGATCCACGATCTCCTCTCGCTGCTCATCGGCGGTGGCGTGTCGCTCGCGGCCTACGTCGGTCTGGTCCTGCTCCTGGGCGGCGCGGCGTGGCGCGTCGAGCTCGTGGCGGACTGGCGCACGGCGCTCCAGGGATGACCCAGGGCTACCCGCCGGAGTTCTTCGAGGGCCTCCGGAAGACCGCCCGGCGCTCGGCCGAGCGCGTCGTGCCGCTGGTCCTCGAGCTCGTCTCCCCCGCGAGCGTCGTCGACGTCGGGTGCGGCGTGGGCAGCTGGCTCGCGGTGTTCAGAGAGCGCGGGGTGCGAACGATCCTCGGGATCGACGGCGAGTACGTGGATCTCAGGCACCTCGAGATCCCGCACGAGTGCTTCCGCGCGCGCGACCTCACGCGGCCGCTCGACGTCGTCGAGCGGTTCGACCTCGTCGTCACGCTCGAGGTCGCCGAGCACCTGCCGCCGGAGGCCGCCGACGCCTTCGTGGGGTCGGTGACGGAGCTCGGGCCGGTCGTGCTCTTCTCCGCGGCCGTGCCGGGCCAGGGCGGCTTCCGCCACGTGAACGAGCAGTGGCCGCCGTACTGGGTCGAACGATTCGAGCAGCGCGGGTTCGTCCCGATCGACGCGCTCCGGGACGAGCTGTGGGAGACCACCGAGGTCGAGTGGTGGTACGCGCAGAACGTCCTCTTCTTCTGCCGGCGAGAGCAGCTCGACCGGCACGCCGCGCTGAAGCGGAAGTGGCTGACGACGGACCGGCGCCGACTGTCGGTCGTCCACCCGAAGCTCTACACCGAGAAGTGCCGGCTGGTGTCCGAGCTGTCGGATCCGAGGAACCTCTCGCTGCTGGCGTCGCTCCGCGCGCTCCCCGGGCAGACGGCGCGCGCGATTCGGGACCGGATCCGACGGCTCCGGGGAGGACACGAGGCGCCGTGAACCCTCCCACGTTCTCCGCCGTCGTCGTGGCGCGCGACGAGGAGGCGCTCATCCGGAGATGCCTCGAGTCGCTCCGCTGGTGCGACGAGCGGATCCTCGTCGACATGGAGAGCCGCGACCGGACGCGCGAGCGCGCCGAGGGGCTCGCGACGCGCATCGTGCCGCACGAGTGGATCCCCCACATGGAGTTCGCGCGGAACCGCGGCATCGCGCTCGCGACGGGCGAGTGGATCCTGGTCGTGGACGCCGACGAGACGATTCCCCCGAAGCTCGCCGCGCGCCTCCGGGCGCAGGTCGGCGCGGACCCGGGCGCCGCGGGAATCTGGATCCCGCGGCTGAACCACTCCTTCGGCCTGCCGGTCCCGCACGTCGGCGGCTTTCCCGACCGGCAGCTCCGCTGCTTCCGCCGCGGCGCCGGCCTCTACCCGGACCGTCTGCACAGCCACCCGAAGCTCGCCGGCCGCACCGTCAGGCTCCCCGTCGAGGACGGCGCGTGGATCGTGCACGAGCGTTACCTGAGCATGGGCGAGCTCGTGCGGAAGTGGGACGAGTACGCCGAGAAGGAGGCGCGGCAGCGGGTGAGGGACGGCGCTGCCTTCCCGGGCCCGCTCGCGATGCTGTGGGTACCGCTCTCGGCGTTCCGGTTCCGGTTCTTCACGGCCGCCGGCTACAAGGACGGCCTGGCCGGCCTCGTCCTGAGCGTGCTCTTCGCCTTCTACCGGTTCGAGGTCGAGGCGAAGACCTGGGAGGCGTTCGGCTACGGCGACCGGTGGGACCGCGAGACGCGCCGCCTCCGCTCGCTCCCGCGCCTCGGCCTGGCGCTCGCCCGCCACGGCCTCGGCCGGCTCCTCGGGCGGCGCCGGCGGCCGCCGCGGGGCGCGGGCGGGGCGCCGTGAGCGCGAGCGTCGCCATCGTCACGTTCAACCACGCCCGCTACCTCCCGGACGCGCTCGAGAGCGCGCTCGCGCAGACGCTCCCCGGCGTCGAGGTCGTGGTCGTGGACGACGGCTCGACCGACGACACGCCAGCGGTCCTCGCGAAGTACGCGGGGCGGGTGCGCGTCGTGAGGCAGCCGAACCGCGGGCCGTCGGCGGCGCGCAACGCGGGCGTCGCGGCGAGCCGCGGCGAGTACGTCGCCTTCCTCGACGCCGACGACGTGCTGGCGCCGACGAAGCTCGCCGAGCAGACGGCGGTCCTCGCGCGCGAGCCCCGCGCCGGCTGGACCTACTGCGACGTCCGCATCGAGGACACGAGAGCCGGGGTCGTGACGACCACCTCGGAGCGCTTCGGATATCGCGCGCGCCGTCTCGGACCGGAGCCGCTTCTGCGTGCTCGACGGGCTCGTCCGGCGCCGCCCCGACGCGCTGGGGGCGCTCGGCATGCCGGGGCGCGGATCGTCGCCGACACGCGCAACTGGTTCGGCCTCGAGGCCCGCGCGCGCGGCGACTGGACGGAGGCGCGGCGGCGGTTCGCCGCGTCGGTCCGGCAGCTGCCCTGGCAGCGCCGGGCGCCGCTGCTCCTCCTCGAGAGCCTGCTCCGCCGGCCACGCGCGTGAGGCCCGGCGACCGCGGATGACCGACACGACGATCGTCGTCGTGAGCTACGACACGCGCGACCTCGCGCTCGCGGCGCTCGCGGCCGCCCGGGCCGCCGCCGGGCCCCACACGGCCGTCGTCGCCGTCGACAACGGCTCCGCCGACGGCACGCCCGAGGCCGTGCGCGCCGCCTTCTCCGACGTGGCCGTCCTCGTGAACCCGGACAACCCTGGCTACGGCGCCGCCATCAACCGCGCCGCGGCGGCCCGGCCGGCCGCGTACCTCTGCGCGATGAACGCGGACGTGATCCTCGAGCCGGGCTGCCTCCCGACGCTGCGCCGGTTCCTCGAGACGCATCCGGACCACGGTCTCGCGGGGCCGGCCCTCGTCTATCCAGGCGGCGCGCCGCAGGCCTCCTGCAAGCGCTTCCCCACGCTCGGGGTCGCGCTCGGCGAGCTCTTCGGCGTCCACTCGCTCGCGCCGCGCAACCGCTGGCAGCGGCGCTTCTACTGCGAGGACCTCGACCTCGCGCGCGAGGCCACGGTGGACACGGTGTCGGGCGCGGTCCTGCTGATTCGCGGCGACGCGTTCCGGCGCATCGGCGGCTTCGACCCGGCGTTCAGGATGTACTTCGAGGAGATCGACCTCTGCCGGCGCCTCCGCGACGCCGGCCTCCGCGTCGGCTTCTGCCCGGCCGCGCGTGCCGTGCACCACCACGGCGCCAGCACCGTCCAGACCTCGGTGCGGCAGGTGGCCTACTACCTGAGCTACGTCCGTTACTTCGCCAAGCACCACGGCCCGGCCGCGGCGGCCGCGCTCCGGGCCGCCGTCGCGCTCAGCACGCTCGGCCGGATGGCGGCGCTGCCGCTCAAGTATCCGCCGCTCGACCGCCGGCGCGCGGCGCTGCTCGTCGCCAAAGAGGGCGCGTGCGCGCGGCTGCTCCGCGGCCTCGGCGCGCCCGCCGCGACCCGCGCATGACGGCCGCGGGCCGCCGGCTCCACCGTCTCCCGCTGGTCCTGCTCGTCGCGCTCGGCGGCGCCGCGCGCTTCTGGGGGCTCGGCTGGGGGCTGCCCCACACGCTGGCGCACCCCGACGAGACGAAGTTCGTCTCGATCGCCCTCGGCATGGGCTACGGCGATCTCGACCCGCACTGGTTCGGCTATCCGACGCTGTTCTTCTATCTCTCGGCCGCGGCGGTCGGTCTCCTGTACGCCCTGGGCCGCCTCACGGGCGACTTCCCGACGCTCTTCGCCTTCAAGCTCCAGTTCTTCCTCGACCCGTCGCCCTTCCATCTGGCGACGCGCGCGATCTCCGCGACGGCCGGCACGCTCACGATCCTCCTCGCCTACCGCCTCGGCCGCGAGCTCGGCGGGCGCGGCGCGGGGCTCGTCGCGGCGCTGCTCGTGGCGGTGAACCCGCTCCACGTGCGGAGCTCGCATTTCGGCAACACCGACGTGACCATGACCGCGCTCGTCGCGGCGGCGCTCTTCTTCGCCGTCCGCGCGGCGCGCGGGGCGCGCGCGCGCGACTTCGTCCTCGCCGGCGCGTGCGTCGGCCTCGCGGCGTCCACGAAGTATCCCGCGGCGCTCTTCGCCGCGAGCCTGCCGGTCGCGGCCCTGCTCCCGGGAGGCGCCCGCGCCGCCGCCGTGCCGCTCGTCACGCGTCTCCGCTGGCTGGGCTCGGGCGTGCTGGCGACCGGGGCGGCGTTCGCGCTCACCTCGCCGTTCGTGCTCCTCGACTGGCGGGTCGCGGCGGCGGATCTCGGCGCCCTTGGGCGGCAGCGCGTCGAGGGCTGGCCGGGCGACACCGGCGGCCCCGCGTGGCTCTACCACCTCGCGTTCTCGGGGTGGTACGGCTTCGGCGCGCCGTTCTACGCGGCGCTCCTCGTCGCGGTCGCCGTCGTCGCGTGGCGCCGCGACCGCGTCGCGCTCGGGCTCCTGCTGGCGTGCGCCGTGTACTTCGGGACGATGAGCTCAGGGCGGCTTGCCTTCGCGCGCTACCTCCTGCCGCTCGTCGCGCCGCTCGCCGCGCTGGTGGGGACGCTCGCGACGGCGCCGCCCGTGCGCGCGGCCGCGCGGCGCCTGCCCGGGCGCGCCGCGCTCGCCGTCGCGCTCGCCGCGCTCGTGGCGCTGCCGGCCTGGTACACGCTCGGCCAGGTGAGGCTCCTCGGGCGCGCGGACACGCGCCGGCTCGCGCGCGAGTGGATCATGGCGCACGCGCCGTCGGGGGCGACGCTCGTGTGGCTCGGCACCGGGTACGAGTTCTCGCGGCCCCAGGTGCCGCTGTCGCCCGCCATGTGGGCGGGCCTCCTCGCCCATGGCGACCGCCCGAGCATGCTGGGCGAGCGCGACCGCCGCGCCCAGTGGCGCACGGCGCGCGAGATGCTGGCGGCGCCCGGTTTCCCGCCCGTCCCGAACTACACGCTCGTCGAAGCGCGGCGGCTCGCCGAGGTGCGTGCCGCGCCCGGCGCCCCGGTGTACGTCGTGGTTCCCGAGCATCCGCTCGACCGATTCGCTCACGTGGAGCCCGACGACCGCCGGGCGCTCGCGCGCGACGCGACGCCGCTCTGGGAGGTCCTCCCGATCCAGCCCGGCGCCCGGCCGGTGTTCGAGATGCACGACGCCATCTTCCTGCCCGTCGCGGGCTTCGGCGGCGTGTCGCTGCCCGGGCCCGGGCTCAGGATCTACCGGCTCCCGTGAAGATCGCGATGGTCGAGACCGGCGGCTGGGGCGGCATCGCCCACTACGCGTGGAGCCTCTGCGACGCGCTCGCCGGCGCGGGCGCCGACGTGTCGCTCCTCACCAACGCCGACTACGAGCTCGAGCGACGGCCGCGCGGCTTCGCCGTCGAGCGCTGCTTCTCGGCGGGCGCCGGCTTCCTCGGCAACGCCCGCGCGCTCTGCGAGCGCTTGCGGCGCGGCGGCCATCACGTCGTGCACGTGCAGAGCCTCCTCTCGACGCGGTTCGACGCGCTCCTCTGGCCGCGCGTGCGGCGCCGCGTGCCGATGGTGATGACGGTCCACAACCTCCGCAGCCACGAGCGGATCCACTGGGACGACTGGACGCTCTGGCGATGTCTCGCGACGGCGGACGCCGTCGTCGTCCACACGGAGGAGGCGCTCCGCGAGGCGCGCCGGCGGCTCGGCCCGCGCGCGCGGGTCGAGCTGATCCGGATGGGCGACTGGTCCGTGTTCGCCGCCGCCGAGGCCGCGGACCGTGGCGAGGCGCGCGCGCGGCTCGGGCTGCCCGCGGACGCGCCCGTCGTGCTCGCCTTCGGCGCGATCCGTCCCTACAAGGGGCTCGCCGGCGTCATCGCGGCTCTGCCGGCGCTGCGCCGCCGTCATCCCGGCGCGCGCCTCGTGATCGCGGGGCCGCTCCTCGCGGGGAGCGAGGGCGAGTACCGCGCGGCCATCCGGCGCGCGGGCGTGGAGGGCGTTGTCGTGTTCCGGCCGGGCTACGTGCCGGGCGACGAGGTGCCCGGCTACTTCGCCGCCGCGGACGTCGCCGTCTTCAACTACAGCGGCATCACGGACAGCGCCTCCCTCCGGCTCGCCTGCCGGATGCTCACGCCCGTCGTGGCGACAGCCGTCGGCTGCTTCAGCGAGTTCCTGACCGACGGCGTGACGGGTCGCCTCGTCCCGCCCGGCGACGAGCGCGCGCTCGCGTCGGCGCTCGGCGACGTCCTCGCGGACCCGGCGGACGCCGGCCGTATGGCGGCCGCGGCCGCCTCGCTGGCGGGCTCGGCGTGGTCGTGGGCGGAGAGCGCCCGGGCGACCCGCGCGCTCTACGGCGCCCTCGCGCGGGGCGGCGCGTGAGCGCCGCGCTC
>Ga0209648_10005356_pt1 | contig 10974 bp, 11 predicted proteins | sample GraSoi2013_115cm_FD_185830 | JGI IMG/M metagenome (GOLD analysis project Ga0209648, IMG submission 185830) | Grasslands soil microbial communities from the Angelo Coastal Reserve, California, USA - Sample 9_17_2013_115cm (SPAdes) (version 2) | ecosystem: Environmental > Terrestrial > Soil >...
CTTTATCCGTTTGAAGCGACCGCCGCGAAGAGCGGTCTGACTTCCGAAGAACTCATCGAAAACATTGATATCGGAGGTCCGGCCATGCTGCGTTCGGCGGCGAAGAATTTCGAAAGCGTGACGGTGGTAACCGAACCGGCCGACTATCACCGCGTCGCCGCGGAGCTCGAAGCAAACCGCGAAGTCAGCCTGGGGACGCGCCTGGAGCTGGCCCGCAAGGTGTTTGCGGCCACCTCGCGCTACGACGGGCTGATTGCCGCGGAGCTCGAGCGCCTTTCTGTTTCCCCGGGCGGCGTGTCGCTCGGCGAGCGCGCCGTGCTTCCCTCGCGCTTGAACGTTTCGCTGGTGCGCCTGCAATCGCTGCGGTACGGCGAAAACCCGCATCAATCCGCCGCGCTCTATATTCCCGCGGGGCGCAACCCCGAAGGTCTCGCCGGCGCGCGGCAGATTCAGGGCAAGGAGCTTTCCTACAACAATTTTGTGGACCTGGAAGCGGCGCGCAGCCTGGCGGGGGAATTTTCCGTTCCGGCGGCGGTCATCATCAAGCACACCAACCCCTGCGGCGCGGCCGAGCAGGACACGCTGCTCAATGCGTATCGCAAGGCGCTGGCGTGCGACCCTGTTTCCGCCTTTGGCGGAGTTCTCGCGTTCAATCGCCCGGTGGATGGAGCGACGGCCGAAGAGGTGACGAAGCTTTTCGCCGAATGCATACTCGCGCCGGGCTTCGAGGAACAGGCTTACGCCGCGTTTTCGGCGAAAAAAAACCTGCGCGTGCTGGAACTCCCGGAGGGCGGACTGGCGGCGTCCCGCGATCTGCAATTCAAGCGCATTTTCGGCGGCGTGCTCGTCCAGCAGCCCGACCTCGGCGAACTCAACGACCTCGAACTGCGCACGGTGACCAAGCGCATCCCCACGCTGGATGAAATGCAGGCGATGCGCTTCGCCTGGAAAGTGGCGAAGCACGTGAAATCCAATGCCATCGTTTTCGCGCGCGACGGCCAGACGCTCGGCGTCGGCGCCGGGCAGATGAGCCGCGTGGATTCGGTGAAGGTCGCGGTGATGAAGGCGCAGCTCCCGCTCGCCGGAAGCGTGGCTGCTTCCGATGCCTTCTTCCCGTTTCCCGACGGCCTAGAAGAGGCTGCGCGCGCCGGAGCAACCGCGGTGATTCAGCCCGGTGGCTCGGTGCGCGATGCCGAAGTCGTCGCCACAGCCGACCGGCTGAATCTCGCCATGGTCTTCACCGGCATCCGCCACTTCCTCCACTGAATCGCTTCGAGGCGGCAGCCAAACTCAAATTGTGTCATCGTCGCTGCCTACCGCGCCGGGAAGAGGCTTACGGACGATGCGTCTTGAGGAACCCGCAGTCTTCTCTGAAGGTCGTCGCGGACATTCCGAAAGGCGGCGAGGCGCTCCTGGTGCGTCCCGATCACGCCCGCAGGATCGGGCAAGCTCCAGTGAATCCGCTCCGGGGCCTCCGGGAATACGGGACAGTGCTCCGCCGCGCGATCGCAAACTGTGATGACCGTATCAAATCGCTGCCCCTCGAATTCCGCCACGGATTTCGAGCGGTGCCCGGAAATGTCAATTCCGATCTCGCGCATCGCTTCAATTGCCAGGGGATTTACCGTCGAGGGATGCGTCCCAGCGCTGTGAACTTCGAGCGTTTCCTGGTCGAGGCGACGCAGCAGCCCCTCGGCCATCTGGCTCCGCGCGGAATTCCCGGTGCACAGGATCAAGACGCGCTTTACAGCGGGAGTGGTCACGAGCAGCTTCCATCAGGCGCAGCATGCCGGTGCGCAACAGGCTTGCTTGGCGGCGGGTTTCACGGCGCGGACAAAGGCGCTCATGAATCTGCCGTCCACCTGCGGGGCGATGGCTTCCGCATCAATTCCCGCCTTCTCCAGAAATTCCCGCGCATCGCTCACTTTGTACACGCGAGTCAGTTCCACGGCGATGTTCTCGAAGCCAGCCTTCGCGAGTTTTGAGCGGTATTCGTTTTCCTCGAGCGCTCCGGCGATACAGCCGATCCACAATTCCACGTTTCTGCGAATCGCCGGCGGAACCTCTCCGCAAACGACAACATCGGAAACCGCAAATCGCCCGCCCGGCTTGAGCACGCGGTACGCCTCGGAAAGCACCCGGTCTTTGTCTCCCGAAAGATTGATCACGCAGTTCGAAATGACGACATCCACGGTGTTATCGGGCAGCGGCACGCTTTCGATGGCGCCCTTCAAGAATTCAGCGTTCTCGATTCCTGCTTTGCGCTGATTCTCGCGCGCCAGCGCCAGCATTTCGTCGGTCATGTCCAGGCCATACGCCTTGCCCGCCGGACCCACGCGCCGCGCGGACAGAAGAACGTCTATCCCCCCGCCCGAGCCGAGGTCCAGAACGATTTCGCCCGGATGGAGCTGCGCGAGCGCCGCCGGATTTCCGCAGCCCAGCGACGCTGCCACCGCCTGCGAAGGCAACGCGGCTTTTTCCGCGTCGTTGTAAAGATTTGCGGTAATCGGGTCGCATCCGGTTGTTTCTGCCGCGTCTCCGCAGCACGGGCTCCCGCCCTGCGCCACCCGTTGGGCTGCCTGGCCGTATTTCTGCCGCACAACTTCCTGCAAATTTTGCTCGCTCATTTTGTCACCTTGTCATCCGTCTGTGTGTCGCTTCGCCGCATGGCGCGTCATTTCGACGCTCGCGCAAGCTCCTCGGGCGAAATCGCCTGGCTGCGCGTGCAGCACTCTTCGTACAAAAAGCCCATCAATTCCTTGAGCGCGCCGGTGTTTGCGGCGTACCACAAGAACTGGCGTTCCCGCCGGACGCTCACCAATCCTTCGTGTTTTAGTTTTTCCAGGTGGTGCGAAAGCGTCGAAGCGGGAATCCCCAGCTCGTCCTGAATTTCGTTTACCACCAATCCTTGCGGATGCGCTGCCAGGAGTATTCGCAGGATACGCAGCCGTGGCTCCGCGCCAATCGCCGAAAACATATCGGCAAAGCGGGAGACCCGTTCCGGAGAAGGGCCGCGCTGCATGTTTCTATAATACTAGTAATACGGAGATTGTCAAGCTTTCTCTTCGCTCCTTTTTCCCGGAACGCCTTTCCCCGCCAAGGCATCCTACCGTTGTGGCTCTTTTCGCCCAGGAAATCCGAGCGGGTGTTTCTTTTGACCCCCGCTCACCTCTATAGGATAATTTCCCACTTCGGGGGTTTGATGAAGATTCGCAAGATGGTCCTGGCAATTCCGGCGCTCCTGTTCTTGCCTGCGGCAGTTCTCGCCCAGGAACAATCGCCGGCCTCCTCCCCGGCGCCCCAGCAGAAGAGCGCACCTTCCCCCCCGCCTGCTTCCGCCAGCGATGCCAAGACTCGTGCGGAGATCTATTACGACTTAGCCCTCGGGCACTACTACGAAAAGATGTACGAGCAGATGTATGACTCCACCGGCCGCAGCGAGTATGCCAACCAGGCTATCGAATTCTTTAAGAAGGCTTACGCCCTTGACCCTGCCTCTGCCGTAATCGGTGAGCGCTTGGCCGAGATGTACTGGAAGACGCAGCGCATTCGCGACGCTGTCCTCGAGGCGCAGCAAGTTCTGAAGCGTGACCCCGACGACGTCGCGGCTCACCGCTTGCTCGGCCGGATCTACGTGCGCGCCCTGGGCGACGGGAATGCCTCCGCTGCGCAGACCGAAACGGTTGCGCGCGCGGTCGAGCAATACAAAGAGATCCTTCGACTGGATCCCCGCGATACCGAATCGGCGCTCTGGCTCTCGCGGCTGTATCGCTTGCAGAACCAGCATGAGAAGGCCGAGCAGGTCCTGCGCGGACTGCTCCAGCGCGATCCCGAAAACGGATCGGCCGTCGAGCAACTGACGCAACTCCTCGTGGATGAAGGCAAGCCTGACGAAGCCATCGCTCTTCTAGAGGGCATCATCCAGCGCGCGCCCACGCCAAGCTTGCTGGACCTGCTGGGGGACGCCTATACGCAGGCGAAAGATCCCGCAAAGGCTGAAGCGGCTTTTAAAAAGGCCGTGGAACTCGATCCGACGGAAGCAGGCCACCGGCGAGGTCTCGGCCAGGCGCTGCTCGCGCAGGAAAAGTACAAAGAAGCCCTCGAACAGTATCAGAAGCTGTCTGAAATGGAGCCAGACGACGCGGAGACTTATCTGCGTCTCTCGCAGGTATACCGCGGACTGCACCAGCTCGATTTAGCGGAACAAGCTCTGCTCCGCGCCCGGCAGCACGCGCCGGGCAGCCTGGAAGTAATTTACAACGAGGCCATGCTGTACGAATCGCAAGGGCGCTTCGACGACTCCATCCGCGTGCTTTCCGATGCCGCTGCCACCGTCAAGGGCCAGACGCCAATGACCCCTTCCAGCCGCCGCACCCTCGCCGTCTTGTACCAGCAATTAGGGCGTCTTTACCGCGAAGTGGGGCGCTATCCGGCGGCGATCAATACATTTCAAGAGATGCTCCGGCTCGGCGACGAGGAAGAGCGCCACGCGCGCGTCCTGATTATTGACGCCTACCGCGCAGCGAAAGACCTTCCCCACGCCCTGGATGAGGCCCGCAAGTCGCTCCAGCTTTATCCCAAGGATGTGCCGTTGCGGACCACCTATGCCATGCTCCTCGGTGAAAAAGGCGACACCGACGAAGGCGTGCGCATCTTGAAAGGATTGCTCACCGGGACCGAAGCGGACCGCGAGATTCAGCTCGATATCTCTCAGGTATACGAGCGAGGGCGGCGCTATGCCGAAGCCGAAGCGGCGGCGCGCGCCGCGGAGAAGCTCCCCGGCCGCCCCTCGGACAACGAGATGGTTTGGTTCCTGCTCGGCGCAATCTACGAGCGCCAGAAGATGTTCGACCGCGCCGAAGTCGAGTTTCGCCGCGTCCTCGAAGTGAATCCGCACAATGCCGCGGTGCTCAATTATTACGGCTATATGCTCGGCGATCTCGGCATCCGCCTCGAGGAAGCGGGCGCGCTGGTGCGCCGCGCCTTGGTCGAAGAACCCTATAACGGCGCGTACCTCGACAGCCTCGGCTGGATCTATTACAAGCAGAACCGCTTCCCGGAAGCCGAGACCTCTCTCCTGAAAGCCGTCGAACGCGAGAGTCACGACCCGACGATTCACGGCCACCTGGGCGACGTCTATTTCAAGACCGGCCGTCAGGATCTGGCCGCCGCCGAATGGGAGAAGTCCCTGATGGAATGGCACCGCGCGCTTCCCACGGAGACCGAAGCCGATAAAGTCGCCGAACTCGAAAAAAAGATTGCCGGCTTGAAGCACCGCGTCGCGCAGGATAAGAGCGACGCCGTGGCCAAGCCGCAATAACGGCCTGCATGCGCGTGGTCCGCATCCCGGCGTTTGCCAAAGTGAATTTGTCTCTCGATATTCTTGGCAAGCGCCCCGACGACTACCACGAGCTCCGCACCGTCTATCAGACCATCTCCCTCCACGACGATCTGATCTTTCGGCCGTATCCCGGTCGGCGAATCCATCTTGAGATTCGCGGGAATCCTGCATTGCAGCGCGAAGCGCCCGAGCGCAACCTCGCCTATCGCGCCGTGGACGCTCTTCGCCGCGAATGCAAAATCCGTTCTGGATTGCAGATTCTGCTCGAAAAACGTATCCCTGCCGGCGCGGGACTCGGCGGCGGCTCAAGCGACGCCGCAGCGGCACTCATTGGCCTCGCGCGCCTCCTCGGGCGCAAAGTCCCCGCCGCGGTGCTGATCGAAATTGCCGCATCGCTGGGCTCGGACGTGCCCTTTTTCCTGTTGGGTGGACGCGCGCTCGGCGTAGGACGCGGTGAGGAGGTCTACCCCTTGCCGGACATCCCGCGCCGCTCGATTCTGGTGGTTTCTCCAAGCGGCATCTCCGTTCCCACGGCGGATGCTTACCGCTGGCTCGGCCTTCGATTGACAAAGCGCCCCAATCCCTCTACACTCTGGAAGTTCTGCGCTCTGTGCTGGAGCTCGCAGGGAAGCGGTCTCTCGAATGATTTCGAGAGGGCCGTTTTCCGGCGGATTCCCCGCTTGGCGGCCATCAAGCGGGAAATGCTTCGGCGAGGAGCTGCGGAAGCCGCGCTGGCGGGTAGTGGTTCGGCGGTGTTTGGTGTCTTCCGTAACCCAGCGCAGGCGCGCCGAGCTGCCCAGGGGTTCCTGAAAGACCAGACGTTTGTCTGTGAGACTCTCTCCAGGGAGAGGTACCGTCGCGCACTGAATTTGCGCGCCGTGGTCTGACCACCGGGCAATTCGCACCGCGTCTCGACCCACGCACCGCGGCCGGGTAATCTCAATTCACAGTTCGCAAAGGTTTCTTGTGACCGACGAGAAATTCAAGATCTTTACCGGCCACGCCAACCCGCCGCTTGCGGCGAGCATTTGCAAGTATCTGGGCGTGCAGCTCGGCCAATGCAATCTCGGCAAATTCAGCGATGGTGAAATCTATTTTCAGATTCTCGAAAACGTTCGCGGCGCGGACGTCTTCGTCGTCCAGCCCTGCAGCGATCCGGTGGATTTTCACCTGATGGAGCTGCTGATGATGATTGACGCCTTCAAGCGGGCCTCGGCATGGCGCATCACCGCGGTCGTGCCGTATTACTGCTACGCGCGCCAGGACCGCAAAGACAAGCCGCGCGTCCCCATCTCCGCGAAGCTGGTGGCCGACCTGCTCGAGACCGCCGGCGCCAACCGCGCCCTGACGCTCGACCTGCACGCGCCGCAGATTCAGGGTTATTTCACCGTGCCGGTGGACCACCTGTTCGCCTCGCCGGTCCTCGTGGATTACTTCCGGCAGCGGAACCTTTCGCATGTGACCGTCGTCTCTCCGGACGCCGGTGGCGTGGAACGCGCGCGATTTTTTGCAAAGAAGATTGATGCCCCGCTGGCCATCGTGGACAAGCGCCGCGTGGACGTGGATGTCAGCGAAGTGATGCACTTGATCGGCGATGTCCGCGGACGCCCCGCGCTCATTATTGACGACATGATTGATACGGCCGGCACGCTGGTGAAAACCGCCGAAGCGCTCCTCAAGGAGGGCGCCACGCAGGTCTTTGCCGCCTGCACGCACGCGGTGCTGTCCGGCCCGGCGGTTGAGCGCATCTGCAAATCGGAGATCACCGAAGTTGTGGTCACCGACTCGGTGCCGCTCAACGAAGCCGCGAAGAAAGTTCCCAAGATCAAGGTCCTCAGCGTCGCCGCATTGCTCGCGCGCGGCATCCGCTCGATCCACGAAGAGACCTCGATTAGCGAACTGTTTATCTAGCCCCCGGCGGGCTGCTGCAAGGAAGGACGTATGGAACAGATCATTGTCGAAGCTTCGCCCCGCGAAGACCGCGGCAAAAACGCTGCGCGGCGTCTGCGCACCACCGGGCAGATTCCCGGCGTGTTGTACGGCGGGAAAGGCGCGCCGGTCGCGGTCGCCGTCAATGCCAAGCAGCTTGCGGGCATCTTCCGGTCGGAATCCGGACACAACACGATTTTCAAAGTGAAGTTCGGCGCCCAGCAGCACACCGCCATTCTGAAAGACTGGCAGGTGGATCCCGTCAAGGGTTCGCTGATCCACGTGGATCTGCTGAAAATCGCCATGGACGTGCGCATGAAGGTGAAGGTGCCCGTGCACACCTTCGGCGAGCCGCAAGGCGTCAAGCTGCAGGGCGGTATTTTCGAAATGGTGACGCGCGAAGTGGAAATCGAATGCTTGCCCGGCGAAATCCCCGGGGAATTCCGCGTGGACGTCAGCGAGCTGATGATCGGCAAACAACTGCGCGTCGGCGACCTGCCCGTCGATCCTGCGAAAATGACGCTGGTGACCGACCCGCAGCGCGTCATCGCCCACGTTGTTGCCCTGCGCGCCGAGGAAGAAAAGCCTGCCGAGGCCGTGGCTGCGGAAGCGGCGGCGCCGGCCGAGCCCGAGGTCATCAAGAAGGGCAAGAAGGAAGAAGAAGGCGAAGAAGTCGCCGAGGCCGCGGAAGAAAAGCCCAAGGAGAAAGAGAAAGAGAAGGACAAGGAGAAGAAGAAGTAGCGGTGTTGCGGTGCGGCGCGGAATGCTTGTGTGTGGCGCCTTTTGTTCAAACGCGGGAAGGCTCGGACGGTTCGCTCGACGGCGGTGCGGCGCATGAGGCTGATCGTGGGGCTCGGCAATCCCGGCCCGGAATACGTCTGGACGCCGCACAACCTGGGCTTTCTGGCGGTGGACCAGCTTGCGGAGAAGGCTGGGATTCGCGTGGAGCGGCCGGAAGCAAAAGCGTATGTCGGCCGGGGAACGCTGGCCGGGCAGGAAGTTCTCCTGGCCAAGCCGCAGACGATGATGAATCTCAGCGGCCTCTCGGTGCGCGATTTGGTGCAACGCTACGACCTCGACCCGGCCGGGCTGATCGTCATTTTCGATGAAGTGGATTTGCCGTGGGGCATGCTTCGGATTCGCGAGCGCGGCGTCAACAGTACGCATAACGGCCTGAACTCCATCATCGGCGCGCTCGGCACGGATGAATTTGCCAGGGTTCGCTTGGGAGTTCAGCCGGACCATCCGGTCGCCGACCGCGCGGCTTATGTGCTTCACCCCATGCGCAAGGCCGAACTGGAAGTCGCTGCGGAGATGGTGGCGCAGGCCGGCGAAGCGGTCGAATTGATTCTTGCCGAGGGAGTCGCCAAGGCCATGAATCGCTTCAACAAGCGCGTTCCGCCCCCGGCCGAACAGGTGTAGCGCCGGGCTTTTGCCCGGCACGGAATTGAGAAATGGTGCGCCCCCCCTTGCCCGGAGCGTAAGCGAAGAGGAGGGCGGCAAGATTGCCGGAGAATCGAGGGAACACATGGAAGAACGCCTGTACGACCTGATTTTCATCTGCCGGCCGACCACGCCGGAAGAGGAAATCACGAAGATCATCACCACGCTCGAGCACGCTTGCGCCGAAAAGGGCGGCAAGGTCGAAAAGCTCGAGAAGTGGGGCACGCGCAAGATGGCCTATCGCGTGGCCAAGCATCGGGAAGGCTATTACGTCTATTTGCAAATCAAGAGCACGCAGGGCGAACTGATTCGCGAACTCGAGCGGCGCCTTGCGGTTTCGGACGTGGTCATCAAGTACCTCACCGTGCGCCTCGACGAAGAGCTGAAACGCCAGCAGAAGTTCCAGCGCAAGCGCGAGCGCAAGGCGGCCCGGCGTCCTCGCAAGGCGGCCGGCGGCGCCGCGCCTCCGGCCGAACAGGCCGCGGCGCAGGGTTAGCCGCGCTTGTATCGTGGAATTAGCTCGAGAATTTCTTTGAAGAAAGGGAACACCGATGGCTGAAGAACAAAGATCGCAGAGCGGGCCTCCTTCCGGGGCGCCGCGTCGCGAAGGCGGGCAGGGCAGGCAAGGCGGACAAGGCGGGCCGGGAGGTCCGGGCGGCCCGCGCAAAGGCAAGCGGCAATTCTTCCGCAAAAAGAAAGTCTGCCGGTTCTGTGTGGACCGCGTGGACTTTATTGACTTCAAGAAGGTGGAAATGCTCCAGCCCTTCGTGCAGGACCGCGGCAAGATTCTTCCGCGGCGCATGACCGGCACGTGCTCGCGCCACCAGCGCTGGCTGGGCGAAGCCATCAAGCGCGCGCGCAACATTGCTCTGCTGCCGTTTGCCACCGGCATGTGATCGCCCGGCCGCCGTTTGGCCGGAACACGAATTTCGGGAGAACACTCGATGCAGATTATTTTGCAGGAAGATGTGGAAAAACTCGGCACGCGCGGCCAGATCGTGGAAGTCGCGGCGGGCTACGCGCGCAACTATCTGTTGCCGCGCAAGCTAGGCATCGAAGCCACAGCTTCGTCGTTGAAGCGCCTCGAAAAAATCCGCGCCACACTCGCCAAACGCACCGCCACCGAGCGCGAAGCCGCGCAGAAACAGGCCGAGGCTCTCGCCGCCGTGGCCCTGCGCTTTACGCGCAAGGCCGGCGAAAGCGACCAGCTCTTCGGCTCGGTTACTTCGGCTGACATTGCCGAAGGACTTGCTAAGCAGGGCTTCCAGATTGACAAGCGCCAGATCCAGCTCGCCGAGCCCATCAAGGTCGTCGGGGAATATCAGGTGACCGCAAAGGTCTATCAGGAAATCACCGGCTCGTTCAGGGTCGTCGTCGAAAAAGAAGCGTAGCATCTGCGCGATTCGAGTTTTCTCGATCGCGCACAAGTTATTCACAAGTTTTCCTCGCCGGTAAAGTTATCCACCATTCTTCGAATATCCACATCCCCCTGTAATTGACGCGGCTCGCCTGCTCGCCGAAAATGCCGCATCCCTAATCCCAAGTGGGCACTCTCAAGGGCGCGAAAAAACCTGTTGAACCCCGGGACCACTTAGGCGAAACTAAGGCGAATATAGACAAATGGCTACGCAACCGGTTCTCGAACGCCCGCTGCCGCAGAATCTTGACGCCGAACGCAGCGTCCTCGGCGCCATCCTGGTGGACAACCACGCCATTAACGTGGCCATCGAAAAGCTGCGTCCCGAAGATTTCTTCCACGACCATCATCGGCGCATCTTTCAGCAGATGATGGCGCTGCACGAGAGCCAGCAGGCCATTGACCTGGTGACCCTCACCGAAGAGCTGCATCGCCACGGCGAGCTCGAAGCCTCCGGCGGGGCTTCCTATCTCGCGCAGCTTCTCGACGGGGTGCCGCACATCTCCAACATCGAACACTACGCGCGCATCGTCAAAGAAAAAGCCATCCTGCGGAACCTCATTCACACCACGCACAAAATCCAGCAGCGCGCGCTCGACGCCGAAGAAGACGCTGACACCATTCTTGACGGAGCCGAATCCTCTATTTTTGAGCTCGCTGAAGACCGCGCCCGCACCGGACTGATTGGCATCAAAGACCTGGTCCGCGACAGCTTCGAGCGCCTCGAAAAAATCTTCACCGAAGGCAAACGCGTCACCGGCATCTCCACCGGCTACGCGCAACTGGACAATCTGACCTCCGGCCTGCAGCCTTCCGAGCTGATCATTCTCGCCGCGCGTCCTTC
>Ga0209648_10005357_pt1 | contig 10972 bp, 7 predicted proteins | sample GraSoi2013_115cm_FD_185830 | JGI IMG/M metagenome (GOLD analysis project Ga0209648, IMG submission 185830) | Grasslands soil microbial communities from the Angelo Coastal Reserve, California, USA - Sample 9_17_2013_115cm (SPAdes) (version 2) | ecosystem: Environmental > Terrestrial > Soil >...
CATACAGGGCTCCTAAGTCTGACCTTTCTTAATATTCTCATGTGCTATTATCCTCTTCTATCTGCTCTTGCTCTTACCGTTTCTTGGCAAGATACTCTGCTGACTCTCTCCCATTGACTCCCTTCTCTTCGTTGTCAGTATCCCTATAGAAGAGGGTGATCTTTACTCCTGATCGTTTCACCTGAGTTACGGGAAAATCATCTCCCCATCGGTTAATGAAATCACCGGCTACAAATTCGCTAAGACGACGCCATTCATAATTCTCTCTATGGTTGTTCATGCTTTCCTCCCTTGCTGTCCCTGCCGCTTTAAGTGGTACTAATTAAGAACGCTCTTAAGTTGTTCTGCATCATATTTTACAATATAAGCTTTTTTATCGAAACAGATACGATTGCATGTAAATTCATGGAAATGCCAAGCTGTGCTTTTTTGACATCATCCAGCGACCGGAGTCTGTCCGTATTATCCGTAACAGCAATTCAACCGCTTACCCGCCTGTATAGCCCATGTATGGTTGCTGTGGAGATATGGCAAAAGACGAGATTGCAATGATAGTCGAGAGCTGGTGATGAGTACTACAGAACTCTCTCTAAGTGTGCCAGATCTGGCACGAAATTGCAATGATAGTCGAGATCTAGTAAGGCTTTTGGAACTGGTCCGATGGCCTGGATGCTGTGTTCCCATATCTGCGACTCATGCACACGCTTTTTGCGCTGTGCCTTCTAGCTTACCAGAAAATGTGTTAACTTGTCAGGTTTCTAGAGCGGTATAAGAAAGGAAAACGCAGATGACAAACCATGGTCAATTCTTGATCCACAATCCGGTTTTATCGCCATAGCTGCGAACAAGATGAAAATGCTGTTGTACCCAACTATAGAACGATGGCTTCATTGTTTCAAGTCGATGTGTATAAAATAGTACAGCATCAATTTTTGTGCTTGATGCTTCTGTGATAAGCTGCTGTGTTGTTATGTACTGCGAATTGATACGCACAAATGATGTGTCAACTAAGTTGGCTGGTGTGCTTCGGTCAGCCATAGCAACAATGAATTGAGCATCGGTAATAACGAGCTGACCAGGCCGGGTAAAGTGCTCTAGGTCCCGAACAACACCCATATCGTGCTGCATTACAATGGGATTACTCATGTTTCTCAAATTCGTATAGGATGCCTGTATTGTTTGAAGATTAACTATTGATTGCCAAAACATTATTGTTATAGCAATTGCTATTATAACAGTATTAATTGATCCATAGCGTTTTTTTATTGTAAGGCGTGGACTAATGCCTATGACAGATAGCGCAACGAGAGGAGAAATAACAGCTATTAAATGGTGAGGCATGAGAGGTGCTTGCTCCCAAAGCAGGAAAATCGTTGCAACGAACCATGCTAGCAGTGGGATCACGCGCCAATCACGGCGTACTAGAGCTGCAAAAATACCATAGAGAGCGCAAAGAAACAAAGGTGTCATCAATGCACTTCGGATGAGGTCTGCGTTTCGCTCTCGTCGTATTTCTAGATAGTCACCTTTGGCAGCGGTGTGGAATGAGATGACTGTTTGCCAAAGTTGTGGAAATGCATGGATGAATGGCAGAAAGAGCAATATTGCGGTCAAGGTAAAGGCTGCACACCCAAAAAGAAGCGGTCGTACTGCTTGCCTCCTTTCGATCCATAGGTGCGCACACGCGAGTATGCTGATCGGAATGAGAGCAGGAAGGGCAAGAAGCTTTATAAGGATACTAAGAGCAAGGACAATCCCTGTAAGTGTTGCCAACAAGTACCCGACTGATCCGTCAGGTCTTTTCCACCAAAGATAGGCTAGGCCTACTGCTAGTAGCGTTAGTCCTATTGATGGCGCGTCCGCTTGGAGCATTTGCGACCCTGCAAGATAAACGGGGCTAGCAACTAGTAAGAGTAAGGCAAGGATCATGCCCAATCGTCCCGCTAATGCCTTTCCCAGTAGCAGAGCACCCAAAAAGCCAAATAATGAGATGGTGGCAATACCCAGTCTGGCTGCCCAGATAGTTTGGCCGAGAAGAGTGTAGAAGGGATAAATAGAGAGTAGGAAAAATGGGGGTTGGGAGTAGAAAATTTGCTGATAGAGTGAAGCACCTGTGCTCATAGAGCGTAGTGATTGCCAGTAGACACCTTCGTCAAATGAGTCACGATCAAAGGGTACATTGAGAAAGTGAAGACGCATCCATATACCAGCTATGGAAAGGGTAAACACAATTGCCCAGGTGAGTAAATCCAAATAAAGCCGCCTAGTTAATTTTTGCAATTGTTAATCCTCCTTGCTTTGCGTGCTAAAATAGCGTATACGTCGAAGCGAGTAAATAGGCCATCAGCATAACTTATTTGGACGAGCATAGGATAGATGTCTTATCTGACGAGTGTGAGGCTATTGACATACATGAGACTGTCCGTCACATGATGCTTTACACCTGTGGCAGTGCAACTGGGGGAAAACCTTGCATCTGTTTACTCTTCCCATGAAGTAATCGTACAAGGGGAGTCCTTCTCTGCCACTCTCCCCAAGCTATCCAGTGTATCTTTTCTTCATTCTACCAGACCTTTCACTTTTGAATCCTATACTAGTACTAAAGTCCCAAATTATCTTCGATCTTATCTTCAGTCATCTCCTTTATGCTATTCTCACAATACAATCTTTTTCTCCACTGAAAAAAAGGAAACTGGCTGCCCACTTGTGCGAATGGTAAGAAATATGCTGATATCTAGGGTAAATATCTAAGCAATCAGGGGAAACTGCGAAAGAGTTGAAAGAGGTAAGCTCATGGGTCTTGTTCTCAACAAACAACCGAATATACAACCAGATCAACAACATGCAGTATTCATGCCCCATCAAAAGCTTCAGATATTTCTGCATATGTGGGAAATCTACCCAATTCTATTCATTACAGCATTTCTACGCTTGTATCGGATTGACACTGCCGCCTTCATGAACGATGAGACAATTATCTTTCGCATGGCACGTGACGCTATTAGTTACGGCTTCTGGCCTATTACGAGCAACCGATCATCTCTTCTGGCTATGAATCCTCCCCTTGTCGTCTACCTTTTTATGATACCCGCCGCAGTCAGTGCAAATCCGCTCTGGGGCGAGGTAATGGTTGGACTACTGAACACAACAGCGGTTATCCTGGCATATTTCTTCACCCGCCGCTACTATGGACGACTTACCGCAACTTTTACCGCTCTGTTCTATGCCACATCTGTTGGAGCCATCGTATACAGCCGCAGTATCTGGCAACAAAACTTGTTGCCTTTTTTCACGATGCTCTTGCTATTCATGTTCTTCAGAGGCGTTGTTGACAGGCGTAAGGGCTGGCTGGCCCCTGCTATTTTGCTGCTTGGTATGCTTTATCAACTGCATGGAAGCGCCATTTTGCTCACGATACCACTCTTTTTCGCAATGGTCTTTGCCTTCAAAACAATTCGTCTACGTGATATCGCGCTTGCCTCCATATTGCTCTTGCTCCTTTTTGCACCTTTCATCTATTGGAATTTTGCAACGCATTTCTCTGATACAAAAATATTACAGACTGTTACATATAATCAAGTCGTTACCGACAGTAGTGCCTTTCAACTCGACAGATTCTTCCTTAGTCCCTACACCGAAAATATCTATGCACACATTGATCAGCTTCCAACAGATCCCAGATCAATTCTGGTACATAGGCCTCTCTCTCACCTCAGGGCATTCCTCCAGCAAGTGCATGACATGATGCCACAACTTCTCATTTGCGCCATAGCAATGGCAGGAATGCAAATAGTGTTACCCTGGCGCAAAACTTCACTAGCGGCAAGCACCGCACTGCGGAAATATGGCTTTTTCAAGTGGTGGGCAGACTTCTTGGCGACACCGTACAGACAGGGACTAGTACTTCTCCTCAGCTGGCAAACTCTGCCGCTTTTATTACTACTGCATCACTCAATTGAATTACAAACACACTATTTCATTATTTTCCTGCCGGGGCAATTTATCTTGATCGCCCTACTTATAACTGGGCTGATTGAATTTATTCAGCGCCACTTGCCTGATTGGAGCATGCCAGCACGCTGGTGCCTGTATGCCACAGCGGCATTCATCATCAGTGCCCAGCTCGTCGGTAGCACTGGAGCACTACTCGACAACGTAAATGGATCTTTTGATGGGAATGAGACCTATCCAGCCTTTAATGATCTCAGCTCACTGCAACATGCCATTGCTGAAGCAGACTGGTTAGCACAACAACACCATATCCGCCACATATACATATCTACCTCCTACGCCACAAGATCTTCTCTGCGCTACTTGGCGGAGCAAGTAAAGACCCCCACTACCGTCTTTGACACAGACAGTTGCTTTGTATTACCTAGCTCTCCTATAGAACCAGCTATTTTCCTCTCCCAACCCGATAGTCCATTGGATGATACCATCATCAAGAAGTATACCAAAGCGACTCTGGTAGATGAGCCACGCCGCTTGGGGGGAAACTCGTTCAAACTCTATATCCTGACTACAAATCCTACGCCCTCACCCATACTGCAATCGTTTACACATGGAATACAGCTGCTCTCTTCTAGTGCACATCAGCTCCAGAGCATCGATTCTGACCAGCAATGGTTGATAACGCGTTGGAGAATGATGGCTTCTGCTTCAACAGCACCGCGTACTATCTATAGCTTCCACTTCCAAATACAATCTGGCAATACCAAGGCTGTACTGGCTTCTATTGGCTGTGCACTCACTTCTATTCGAGCAGGTGACCAACTCCTGGTATTGCAGGAAACATCCAGAAATACGCCAGTAGCCAGATCAATTACCATCCAAGCATCTTCTTCAACACAGGTACCAGCTACCTTTAAGCTCGGCTCGCTAAACCTCGTTTCATACGATACACAGAACATTGATCAGAAAACACTCCAGACAGCGGATAGAAAAGTCGCTATCACACTCCCTACGTCGTAGCAGAAAGCAACAAAGAAAGTAACCACTCAGCTCGACTTTGTACAATTTGGTAAGAAGAGCCCGGCATGAAGACTTTCCATGGCAATGTCGCTGTCGTTGGTGATATGGTATAGGAAACGTTCCCTTGAAATGATGTCAGATGTTGACAGATGAGTACACCCATTGAGCATACATCTCTTGACGAAAGTGAATATGATGATATACTTGCTCTCATAAAGTTCTTTTTCTTGCAAGTGCCAATGACCTTCCAGATGATGGTGAAAAGCCAAACGGGTGCGTGAGAACAGCTTGCTCTGTGTAGTCCTATAGAACGTTAGCAGGTGGTCTGGAAACGAGGTAAACATAGTCAGCAAACAAAAAAAGAACGGTTAGAACGTACTCCCAAACGCCTTTGCAGGCAATGGGATAGGGGATGCGAATAAGGCGGGTTCCGTCTTTAGTAGTGCATCCTGAGAGGATAGTCGTTCCCCTCCGAACACGTGTTGATGGACACATTTGTCACTAAACACGTAACTATAATCCCATGAGGGAGTAGGGCTTTCTATGAGGGACTGTTATTCTTGCGAGATTCTTGTATTTCAATACATGTATTGAAATACTGCATTTTATTGAAAATGCAAGAAATACTATGAAAATTTATATATCTTGTACAATCGCTCTTTCGTTGCTCTTTTTGAGTGCATGTGCTTCTTCGACGACACAGCACTCATCGGTGATGCATCGTGGTATGCCCCATCTTGGTGTACCGCTCTCTGTATTCATTGCTGCCTATGGCAAGCCCGATGCGGGTTCCGTTGCAGGCGATGAGTATTCCTTTGAGCACGGTGCGCTCTGGGTGGGCGTACAAAGTGGCACTGCTGTCGCCATTGTTGCAATGAACACAGCGAACAACGGAGGCGACTTCGCTGATCTTCAAGGAGCGGAGGCCGTCTGTCGGCCATTCTTGCCAAGCGATGCTCTCTATGTGCGCACACTGAATCTGCGCAAGCCACACCATGGCGATATCACGGCACGAGAGGATATCTATGAAAGCCACACAGAAGGCGAAATATCGGCGGCGTACCGATATGACGAGGGGAGCATTGGGGATTGCGTCGTGCAGCACGGACTGTCTGAGAATATCGTGTGAGCTTAGAAGGAGACCATCCCGAATGTTGTATAACAGAAAAGCCCGGAAGCTAGATCTGACCTGAGTTTAGCTTTTTCTCATTGTGTGCATTACACAAAAATCGGTATGGCATCGTATCTTACATGGTTCCCTCTCTTTTTGCTTGGATGGTATTGGCCTAAAGGCTGCTCATTTGCTCACTGTGATAAAGTGATACTTCGCCAACACTGCCTGTCCATCTGAGGAGAGGATATACTGAACGAAAGCTTGTGCCTCGTTGGTATGGGCAGTATGTTTAGTAACTGCAATAGGATATTCAGCAGTTACATTAAAGTTCGCCGGAATATCAATGGCTATCACTTTATTCGCAATAGCAGGAGTTATATCAGTCTGATAAACAATACCAGCATCAGCTGCGCCTAATTGCACTTTCTGGACCACAGCTTCCACATTCGTTTCCCGCGAGACAAAATTGGCCTTCACGTTGTTTTCATAGGCAGGACCGTAGTCAGCGGACTTACCCAGATTGTCTAGAACCTGCAAGCCATATTGCCCGGCTGGCACAGAGGAATCTGCCACATCAATCTTCACCCCTTTATTCCCCAAATCCTTCAGAGTAAAGATTTTGGCGGGATTGCTCACTGGAACAATCACTATCAGCTTATTCTTAGCAAATATCTGGCTGGCTCCGACCAGTCCTGCATCGTTGGCTTTCTGCATATGTAACTTGTCAGCCGATGCAAAAACGTCGGCAGCAGCTCCACTAGCAAGCTGATTTTCGAGGATTTGCGAACCGTCGAAATCATAGGAGATAGAAACACCAGCATGTGCAGCTTCATACTTTGATTTTATCTCGGTAAAAGACGTTTTGAGCGAGGCGGCTGCAAAGACCTTTAAGGTGACCGGAGTGCTAGTAGACGCTGTACCACAGGCAGTAAAGAGCAGACAGATAACAGGAAGAAGAAATAATGCGCATCGTGGATACTTCAAGAAGTACCTCCTTAATAGATAGCAGACGAATGTGTAAGCCCCACTGGCCTGCAGATAAGCAGACTTCTCCAGCGCAGCAAAATTTGCTCCAGGCTTTCAAATACATCTGATTTGGTTTTCTCTAAAAATACTTGTGAGCTGATTAAGTATAGAAAGAAGAGAGAAACAATGTCAAGGGTATCTGAAATTAAGATGCTCTCATGTACTATCCTGAAACAAGAGAATAATCTGGCATAGCCTCTAGAGTTTTCTGACAAACAGATGAAATTAAACAAGACAATATGAACATCGATACATTTAAAATATTGAAATTGGAATTGTTACATTTCAATGTTTTGAACGTTCATTACAATGGAATATCCTTTTCGAATAGTTCTTTTCTTATTTTATGCAAAAATAGAAGGTGGATTGGAGGTAATTTCGTGCGGATATTGTTTGTCTCTCCCTATCCAGCCTCACGTATTCGTGCGCGTTCGTATGGTTTTATCACCCAACTGGCAAAACAACATTTCGTAGAATTGATTGCTTTATGCGCAAATACGCGAGAAATGTCCGATGTGCAAGCACTGCAACAAGAAGGGATCGCAGCAACTGCGATATATGAGCCTCATATCGTGCGCTATATGCGTGGTCTCACAGTCCTGGCGTCGCAGCAACCTCTGCAAGTTGCCTTTGATGCCTCTCCCCGTTTACGAAGAGCGATTAGTATTCATCTTCTTCGTGGCCAATTTGACCTGCTGCATGTCGAACTTATACGTACGCTGGAAGCTGTGCCCACCACTCTGCCTGTCCCAGTAGTCTGGGATGCAGTTGATTGCATAAGCCAGCTTTATGAACAGGGAGCGCAAGCGGGGATCACACATATGCTGCGCCTCATCGGTTCTAGCGAGGGACGCCGCGTGCGGGCATATGAGCACGCACAACTGCACCGTTTTCGCCATGTGCTGGTTACAGCAGAACGGGAGCGTCAGGCGCTACTAGCGATTGCTCAAGATAGTAAGACAACGATGCCTGGGCAAACATCTGCTGAAATTACTGTCATACCCCTTGGGATCGACCAGCACTACTTCCAAGCTTACGATGGAGTGCGGCAAGCGGAGACGCTCATTTTTTCTGGCAAGATGAGCTTTCATGCTAATGTCGCCGGTGTATGTTTTCTGGTCAGATACATTCTTCCGCTGATATGGCAAAGGCGCCCCGCTGTCAGGCTGGTCATTGCGGGGTGCGATCCACCGGCTTCGGTACGCCGTTTAGCCAGAGACCCTCGCATTGAGGTCACTGGTTACCTTCCCGACCTGCGGTCGGCTATTGCACAGGCACAGATAGCGGTCTGTCCATTACCCTATGCGGTCGGAATACAGTATAAGGTGCTAGAAGCTATGGCGTTGGGCACACCTGTCGTGGTCAGTACGCCAGCTGCCGCAGGGCTACAAGCAATCGCTGGTCGTGATTTACTGGTTGCTGATGAGCCAGCTGATTTCGCCGCTGCGGTGCTACGCCTGTTGGAGGATCAGGCCCTGTGGCATAGCCTTGCAACTCACGGAGTTGCATATATCACTACACATCATCATTGGGACGTCATTATACAACAGCTGACTGCTGTTTATGCACAAGCATTGGACACGTAGCAAGAGGAGGATGTATGCAGAGTTTAGGTAAGCCAGATAGGACAGGTATTGCCACAATCACCCAGGCAATCTTTCACCAACGATCAACAGAGATGGTTCAAGCTCACGATAGGGACGAATATCCGTTTTTTCAATCGGGAACCTATCAAATGGCCAAACGGTGTCTGGATATCCATATAGCTCTGATTGGATTGGCTCTTTTGGGCTTGTCTTTGCCTATCCTCGGATTGCTCATCTTCTTGGAAGATCGTCATTCAATCTTCTATAAGCAGCAACGAGTCGGCTTGCATGGCCGTCTATTTACAACGTACAAACTGCGTACAATGGTTACTGATGCCGACGACTATCTGACTCAGCATCCTGAGGTGCAAGTAGCATGGAGACAAAAGGGCAAGCTGTCACATGATCCTCGCATTACACGCATTGGACGCTTTCTGCGACGTACCAGCCTTGACGAATTACCACAACTGCTCAATGTCCTGCGCGGTGAGATGACTCTGGTTGGGCCCAGGGCCATCCAGTCTTCAGAAGTGGCAGCCTTTGGCGAACTCAGTCAATTGCGCCAGCAAGTCAAGCCGGGTCTGACAGGACTCTGGCAGATCAGTGGTCGTTCGTCCACCACGTATCAACAGCGTTGTGTGCTCGACTGCATCTACGTAATAGAATGCTCGTTATGGGCAGATCTACGCATTCTTATCAAGACCATTCCTGCAGTTTTATGTGCTAGGGGAGCTTATTAGTTGAAGGGAAATAGTGTTATGCACATACAGGATACACTACGGCATTATACTCAAGTTGTTAGCAATCGCTTTAGATTTATCATTTTAGGCGTCATATTTGGCAGCGCAGTCACATTCGTTATCAGTCTGTTTCTGCCCCCGGTCTACCAAGCCAGTGCACTAGTGAAAGTCAATAGTGCACCGACGACGGCAACGACGGCGTCAGGCAATGACGTCTTCAGTGCACAGGCCCAGGCGGTGAGCTATGCCATTCTTGTTACCAGTCCAGAGGTTTTGCAAGAAGCTACTAAAGAACTGCCGGGGATGACTGTAGACGGGTTGAAGAACGTAGTCAGCGACTCTCCGGTGGACAATACTCAGCTTATCGAGATACGGGCTCATGCGGACCGTCCCCAAAGAGCAGCCGATATTACCAATGCTGTGACAGCAACCTTTGTACAGTTTCAGGAGACCCAAGAGAGAATGCGTCTCCAGAATGTAGCAGACAAACTCGCGCAAAATCTAGCGCAGGTTAAAATCAATATCGATGCAGCTCAACAGCAATTGACGACATTACAGAATACTCACGCAACGCAAGATAGTATCGCACAACAACAGAGTCTGCTTGCTACCTATCAATCGACCTACAATGCTTTGTTGAGCAGTAACGAGCAATTGCAGACTCAGGAGCAGCAAACAGCTAATATATTAAGTATCGCCCAGAAGGCGCTACCACCGGGTAAACCCACTAGTCCACAACTGGTGTTGAATACCATCCTTGCGGCCAGTATGAGCTTGCTTCTTATGATCGCGCTGGTGCTACTCCAAGACTGGCTGGATGTCACTATCAAGACCGTTGACGACGTTGTCCAGCTAGCTGGATTAGAACCATTGGGGAGTATCCCTCTTGGCACCTCCGCTACCCAGCTCTTCGATCTCAGGTCGGAACATACCAATGAAGTAAAAGAGGCCTACAGTATGCTGGGAGCATCTTTTCGCATCCTCCGCCAGGGAGAACGTACCATTTTAGTAACCAGCCCTTGCTCAGCAGCTGGCACTACGGCAGCTGCAACGTACTTAGCCCTCTCACTTGCAAAGTCAGGTATGCGTGTGTTGCTCGTAGATGCCAACGTGCGTTATCCGTCACTACATAATGTCTTTCTTCGTCCCGATACGCATGGTTTGGTAGAAAGCCTGCAGAACATTCATTCTTTTCAAGAACCATCCACTCCGCTGCCGCACTTATGGCTCAATCAATGGAAAACGCACATACCCAATCTCTGGTTGCTTCCAGCAGGACCCCTGGGGCCATATCCCACCTCTCTGCTGCATGAGCCCGCACTAGGCGTGCTTCTGGACCGCTTATTGGGTCGCATGCCAGATGCATCAGAACGCTTACAGCCCAGGCTGATAGATATTGTCATCTTCGATACTGCGGCATTAGAGCAAGGAACCGATGCGTATCTACTAGCAGCTATTGCCGACGCTACTGTGCTCGTTGTTGAGGCAGGTAAAGAACACAAAGATACGCTTCATCGGCTGAGTGTCACCTTCCA
>Ga0209648_10005359_pt1 | contig 10970 bp, 9 predicted proteins | sample GraSoi2013_115cm_FD_185830 | JGI IMG/M metagenome (GOLD analysis project Ga0209648, IMG submission 185830) | Grasslands soil microbial communities from the Angelo Coastal Reserve, California, USA - Sample 9_17_2013_115cm (SPAdes) (version 2) | ecosystem: Environmental > Terrestrial > Soil >...
CTTGGGCACGTTCAGCACCCGCCGCAGCGACACCTCGTCCGCCGGGTTGGCGATCAGCCGCAGGTAGGCGAGCAGGTCGCGGACCTCGCGCCGCTCGTAGAACCGCACCCCGCCGACCACCCGGTACGGCAGCCCGACCCGGATGAACACTTCCTCGAAGACGCGGGACTGCGCGTTGGTCCGGTAGAACACCGCCACCTGGCCCGGGGTCGCCTGGCCCGCGTCGGTGAGCCGGTCCACCTCCTCGGCCACGAACGCCGCCTCGTCGTGCTCGTTGTCGGCCACGTAGCCGACGATCGGCGGCCCCGCACCCTGGTCCGACCACAGGTTCTTGGGCTTGCGCCCCCGGTTCTGCGAGACCACGGCGTTGGCCGCGGCCAGGATGTTCTGGGTGGAGCGGTAGTTCTGCTCGAGCAGGATGACCTTCGCGTCCGGGTAGTCCTGCTCGAACTCGACGATGTTGCGGATGGTGGCGCCGCGAAACGCGTAGATCGACTGGTCCGCGTCGCCGACCACGCAGAGCTCGGACGGCGGGAGGGGGTCGCCGGGGCGGTCAGCCACGCCCGTTCGGGATGAAAAAAGCGGGGAACCGCCTGAGACCAGTTCCCTGATCAGGACGTACTGTGCGTGGTTCGTGTCCTGGTACTCATCGACCAGCACGTGCCTGAACCTGCGCCTGTACTGCTCGGCCACCTCCGGCAGGGCCTGGAACAGGTTGACCGTGACCATGATCAGGTCGTCGAAGTCCATCGCGCCGGCCGCCAGCAGGCGGCGCTGGTACTCGCCGTAGGCCTCGGCCAGGGCCTTGTCCCGCGCGGTCTGCGCGCGGGTGGCGAACGTCTCGTAGTCGATCAGCTCGTTTTTCAGGTTCGACACCTGGGCGGCCATCGCCTTCGGCGGGTACTGCCTGGCGTCGAGCTCGAGCTCCCGGCAGGTGAGCGCCATCAGGCGCTGCGAATCCGCCTGGTCGTAGATGGAGAACGAGGAGGGGTAGCCGAACCGCTTCGCCTCGCGGCGCAGGATGCGCACGCAGGCCGAGTGGAACGTCATCACCCACATGGACCGCGCCCGGGGGCCGACCAGCGCGGCGACGCGGGAGGCCATCTCCCCGGCCGCCTTGTTGGTGAAGGTGATGGCCAGGATCTCCTGCGGCGTGACGTCGCGCGCGGCGAGCAGGTACGCGATCCGGTGGGTGAGCACCCGGGTCTTGCCCGAGCCCGCACCGGCCACGATGAGCAGCGGACTGCCCTCGTGCACCACGGCAGCGCGCTGCTCCGGATTGAGTCCGTCGAGGAGGGCGTCAATAGCGAGAGCGGCCACCTCCATAGCGTAGGCGGTTGCCACGACAAAAACTGCGGACCACGGAGCGGCGCATCCTCGGCACCAGGAGTCATCATTCGCCACTAGCTGCGATAACAACAGCAATATCGGTCCTATCTCGATCCGCGGCCCTATCGATGGATATATCTTTCTTTGGCTCCGGACGATGCCTGTTATGGGCTATTCTGGCCGTCTTGACCAACTTGGATGCGATGGGGGAGCAACGCGCATTCACGGCCTCTGAAGCTGGAGGTGCCATGGGATCGCGCGGCCGATCCATAAGGCTCCGGATTAATTTCCTCGTGGCGATCCCGCTCGTCGCCATGGTCGGGCTGATCGGATACGTGGTCACCACCGCCGTGACCAACGCCATCAGCGTGGACCGGGCGCCCAACCTGGTCAACGCGACCGCGATACCCGCCGCGAACTTCGGTGTCTACGTGCAGGCCGAGCGCGCCGCCGCCGTGGTCTACCTCTTCCAGCCCACCGCGGCCAACCTGCAGGCGTACCGGGCGGCGATCGCGGCGACCGACAAGGCCAAGCCGGCCTTCACCGCCGCCATGACCTCCGAGGCCACCACCAAGACCGAGACGGCCAGCGGGACCAAGGCGATCAACGACATCGTGGCCGGCCTGAGCAAGCTCCCGACCCTCCGCAACGCGGTGAAGGGGCGGGCTCTCAGCCCGCTGGACGCGCTCAACTTCTACAGCGGGGGCCTGGGCGGCGAGGTCAAGCTGTTCCTCATAGAGACCGAGAGCGTGGTCGTCACCGACCAGCTCCCCCAGGCCATCGGGCTGATCGCCAGCGTGCAGGCCAGGGAGGAGCTCTCGCAGGAGCACGCGCTGCTGGCCGGGATGCTGGCCGGGCAGCGGATGTCCCAGAAGGACCGGGTCGCGTTCACGCAGATGGCCGCGACCAGGCAGGCCGATATGGCCTACGCGAACTACATCCTGAGCCCGGCCGACCTGGCCACCTACAACGCCGCGCTGGCCAAGTCCGGGCCCATGCAGCAGACTCTCGCCGGCCTCGAGCAGGCCATCACGGCGGGCACCCCGGTCACCAAGCTGCCGATCACCCTGGGCCAATGGCAAACGCTCGCCAATGAGCTGCTCCAGGACCAATACAACGGAGGCGTCGCGGTCGCGAACGCCATCCTGGTGGGCGATCACCAGATCAGCCACTCCGCCTGGGTCAGGGTCGCCGTCACCAGCGGTGTCGGCCTGCTCGGGCTGCTCCTGACCATCCTGGTCACCACGCTCGTCGCCCGCGGAATCATCCGCCGCCTGGGCGGGCTCGAGCGCAACGCGCTCCAGCTCGCAGAGGTCCAGCTGCCGGACGTCGTGAGCAGGCTCAGGCGGGGCGAGAACGTCGACGTGAACGCCGAGGCGCCGTCGCTGCGGATCGGCCGCGACGAGATCGGCCGGGTCGGGCAGGCGTTCGACCTGGTGCGGCAGACCGCCGTCCGGGCCGCCGTGGAGGAGGCCAGGCTGCGGCAGGGCATCAACGACGTGTTCCGCAGCCTGGCCCGGCGCAGTCAGTCGCTGCTGCACCGGCAGCTGACGCTGCTGGACCAGATGGAACGGCGGGCCTCCGACCCGGAGGCCCTCGACGACCTGTTCCGGCTCGACCACCTGACGACGCGCATGCGCCGTCACGCGGAAGGCCTGGTCATCCTGGCCGGCGCGCCGCCGGGCCGGGGCTGGAGCAGCCCGGTGCGGATGGTCGACGTCATGCGCGGGGCCATCGCCGAGGTCGAGGACTACGCGCGGGTCTCGGTCGCCACCCGGAGCCAGGCGGCGGTGGCGGGTTCGGCCGTCGCGGACGTCATCCACCTGCTGGCCGAGCTCATCGAGAACGCCACCACGCTCTCGCCGCCGTACACGTCGGTCCGCGTGTCCGGGGACACGGTCGCCAACGGGTTCGCCATCGAGGTCGAGGACCGCGGGCTCGGGATGAGCCCGCCGCGGCTGGCCGAGCTCAACGACCGGCTGGCCAACCCGCCGGAGTTCAACCCGTCAGACAGCGAGCAGCTCGGCTTGTTCGTGGTCGGCCAGCTGGCGAAGCGGCACGGGGTCCGGGTGACCCTGAAGGCCTCTCCCTACGGCGGGACCGCCGCCATCGTGCTGATACCGCGGCACCTGGTGGTGACCGAGGAAGCGTTCCGGGCCGGGCTGCCCGGCGAGCCCGCCTCGGTCACCATGGCGCAGCTCACCGCCAACGGCAGCCACGCCGAGCCGTCCGGCCAGGGGTCCCGGTCCGGGTTCACGGAGATCAGTGGCATGCCCGGGCTGGCCCAGACGCCCGGGGTCCGGATCTCCGGGCCGCTGCGCCGCTCGCAGGGGATCATCCCCGAGCGGATCGACCGCGGTGCGCACGCGGCGCCGGCGTCGGCACCCGCGCTTGGCCCGGCGAACGGCGCGGGCGGCGCCGGGCCGGACGAGCTGCCCAGGCGGCGTCACGACCAGCCGGAAACCGCGCCCGGTGCCGGCCAGGCGCCGAACGGCGCGGCCGGGCGGCCGGGCCGCGCCGGGCCGCCGCCCGGCTTCGACGTGTTCCGGCCCCGGTGGCACGATGAGCCTGGCGGCGAGACGCCCGTTCCGCCGGACGCCGGCGGCCTCGAGCGCGGGGCGGGCGAGCCCGGGCCTGGCGTGGCGGCGGCCGGCCCGGGAGCGGGCGCGCCGTTCCCGGGCCACGGGTCCTACATCGCATCCCCGCCGTTCCCGGTGAGCGGGTCCTCGCCTTATCCAGGGCCGGCGTCGGGGGCATCCGGGCCTGGGGCCCCGCCGTTCCCTGGGATCGGATCGACGCCCTTCCCCGGCAGCGGCGCCCCGTCGTATCCGGACCAGCCTGGGCCGTTCCCGGGGTGGACCCTGCCCGGCACGCCCGGCCCATCCGCCGGCCGCCACGGCCCGGGTACCGGCCCTGGTACCGGCCCTGGTGCCGGGCCGGGGCCTGGCAGCCCGGCGACGCCGATGACGCCGGTGGCCTCGCCGCGGCCGGGTCAGGCGTCCGCGCCGCCCTGGGAGCTGTCCCGCGCGACCGGTCCGCTGCCCGCCGTGCCCGGCGAAGCCGGGGCCGGGACCGGCCCAGGGGCCGAGCCGGGCGGGAACGGTGACATCAAGGGGCTTCCGCGCCGGGTCAAGCAGGCCAGCCTGGCTCCGCAGCTGCGTGCCGACCCGCCGCAGCGGCGGACCACGGTGGTCAGCGGCGGGCCTGCGGGGTTCTCGGGCACCCCTGGTGCGCCTGGGTTCTCGGGTCCGAGTCCGGCCGAGATCCGCCAGACCATGTCGGCGCTGCAGCGCGGCTGGCAGGAGGGCCGGTCACAGCGGATGACCGGCGAGATGCCTGGCGCCAGCCCGGACCCGTCAGCCGGCGACGGCCAGGGGCGGGATTCGACCACGAACGAGGAGACACGTGGCTCCGATGGATCATGATGCGGGCGCGGCCGACCGCGCCGGCCAGCTCGACTGGCTGCTCGACGACCTCGTGCGGCGGGTCAGCCATGTGAGCAAGGTCGTCATCCTGTCTCAGGACGGCATGGCCCTGGGCGCGTCGCAGGCGCTGGGGCGTGACGACGCGGAGCACCTGGCGGCGCTGGCGGCGGGATTCCAGTCGCTCGCCCGGGGCGCCGCGCGGCACTTCGGCGGCGGCAGCGGGGTCCGGCAGACCATCATCGAGATGGAAGCGGGATTCCTGCTGGTATCCGCCGCGGGCAGCGGCACGTGCCTCGCCGTTATCGCCGAGTCAGGCGCCGACCTCGGTCTGGTCGCTTACGAGATGGCCATCCTGGTGCGCAGGACGGGGGAACACATCAGGGTCAACACGCGCGCGTCCGCGCTCAGCGGCTGGGTGTAAAAGGCCATGCCGTCCAACGATGAACGGTGGCTAGACGCCGAGGCCGGCCCGGTGGTCCGGCCCTACGCCCTGACCCAGGGCAGGACCAGGCACGCCGGTGCGTCGTTCGACCTGGTCGCGACCGTCACGGCCACCCAGGCCGCGATCGCGGACCTGGGCTCGCTGGCTCCCGAGCACATGAGCGTCCTGCAGCTCGCTCGCGCGCCGACCACCGTGGCGGACATTGCCTCGGACGTCGATCTCCCGCTCGGTGTCGTCCGGATCATCCTCGCGGACCTGCGGGAACTCGGCCTGGTCGCGATCCGCACCCCGGTCGTGATGGCCGAGCGGATCGACAAGCACACTCTCAGGGAGGTCCTCAATGGACTACGGGGTCTCTGATCCCGCCAGCGGGAACCCAAGAACCTCAAGCCAGCACCGCGCCATCAAGATCCTGCTGGCCGGAGGCTTCGGGGTGGGCAAGACCACGCTTGTCGGCGCCGTGAGCGAGATCAGGCCGCTGCGGACCGAGGAGCCCCTCACCGAGGGCAGCCTGCGTACGGACAGCACCGTGGGAGTCGAGGGCAAGACCACCACCACGGTCGCGATGGACTTCGGCCGGATCAGCCTGCGCAGCGATCTGGTGCTCTATCTCTTCGGCACGCCCGGCCAGCAGCGGTTCTGGTTCATGTGGGACGAACTCGCCATCGGCGCCCTGGGCGCGGTGGTCCTCGCCGACACCAGGCGGCTAGCCGACAGCTTCCCCGCCATCGACTACTTCGAGCGCAGGGCGATCCCGTTTATCGTGGCGCTGAACTGCTTCGACGGCGCGCGCAGGTACGAGAAGGAAGACGTCAGGATGGCCCTGGACCTCGAGCCTGAGCTGCCTATCGTGCTGTGCGACGCGCGCAGCAAGGAGTCGGCCAAGGAGGTGCTGATCGCGCTGGTCGAGCACGTCCTGATCACCGCGTCCGAGGAGCCGCTCTCCGGCATCGTCTAGCTCTGCGCGGTTCCGCGCCCTGAGGAATCGCCGCGCCGCGCGGATCGCGCCTCACGGGTCGCGGAGTACGGCCCAGACCGCCTTGCCGTGCCCGGCGATGGGGCTCCAGCCCCACACGTGACTCAGCGCGGCGACGATCTGCAGGCCGCGCCCGCTTTCCCCGCCCCAGTCGGGCTGGCGGGGCATCGGCGTCTCGTTGCCGGGATCGACGACGGCCAGCATGACCTCGCCCGCGCGGCGGAGCATGCACAGCCGCAGCACCGTCATCGAGGCGCCCGGGTTCGCTCGGGTCAGGCCGGCGCGCGTCCCGTGCAGCACGGCGTTGACGACCAGTTCGTCGACGATCAGCTCGGCGTCGTCCGCCAGCGCCTCGAGGCCCCAGCAGGTCAGCAGTTCCCGGACGAACCGGCGGGCGGTCCTGGCCTCTTCCGGCCGGGCGCTCAGCGCCCGGGTGGTCACCGCTGGGGTTTCCCACCAGGCCGAAGGCACAGGCAGGAGCCGTGGCATGCCGTCCGCGACCGTCGGCCACGGGACGCTGACTTCCTCGTCGTCATCCCCGCTACCGGTAGCGACACTCAGATGCGCCAACGCAACAGCTTCCTGCATGTCATTGGGCACGAAAACGATTGCCCATCACGGTGGTTAACTGCGTGCTTAAAGACATGTTGCCTGATATATTGTGCAAATGCAAGACCAGATGCACGTTCATTCGCTTTGTGCACAGGTCTCCGGATAAGCGCACGGGGGGCCGGCAGACAGGCGAGACGCATCGGCAACTCGCTCACCAGTTGCTAACTGGAGGCTACAGCGAGTGAAGAAAACCGGCCATTGATGCGTTACCCTGTTGGAAGGGATAGACATGGTCATTACCTACAACGGCATGCTCGCCGCAGAGCTCGGAGACGTCCGCTGGCAGAAGAGCTGGCACAGTAACCCGAACGGGGAGTGTGTCGAACTGGCCGCGCTGCCCACCGGCGAGATCGCGATGCGCAACTCCCGTTTCCCGGCAGGCCCCGTCTTGCTCTACACTCAGGCAGAGATCACCGCATTCCTGGCAGGAGCCAAGGATGGGGAATTTGACCATCTAACCGGCGACACGAAGCACCTTACTCGCCAGTAACAGCGTTACCGGCCGACCCGCGGCGACACGACAATGACAGCCTGGCAAACTGGTACCTCACGACCTGCGGAAACACGGAGCGATGGCGACATCTTTTGAATTGTCACACAACCCCCTTCCGCAAGCGTGAGCTCACATGGGAGACTGGTCCACACCCCGCCAGGATCTAGGGTGCGACGATGCGAGGAGTGCCGGTGGTCTCGTCTGAAGACTCGGCCTGGGATGTTCCCCCCAGCATTTTCGGCACGCGGGCGGGCGGGCCGACGGTCCAGCGGCTGGTGCTGGGCAGCCAGCTGCACCGGCTGCGGGACTCGCGCGGGATTACCGCCGAGCAGGCCGCGGAGGCGATCCGCGGGTCGCACTCCAAGATCAGCCGGATGGAACACGGCCGGGTCGGCTTCAAGGAGCGCGATGTGGGCGACCTGCTGACCCTGTACGGGGTCACCGACAGCGAGGAACGGGCCGCGCTGCTGAACCTGGCCCGGGAGGCCAACACCCCCGGCTGGTGGCACGCCTACTCCGACATCCTGCCCGCCTGGCTCGAGCCCTACGTCGGGCTGGAGGCGGCGGCGTCGGTCATCCGGACCTACCAGATCCAGCTCGTCCCGGGGCTGCTGCAGACCGAGGGCTACGCCCGGGCGCTGATCGGGCAGGGCTCGGCGGCCACCGAGCAGGAGATCGCCCGCCGCAGCGAGCTGCGGGCCAGCCGCCAGGAGATCTTGCGCCGCCCGGACGCGCCGCAGCTGTGGGCGGTGGTCGATGAGGGCGCGCTGCGCCGCCCGGTGGGCAGCAGGCACATCGTCCGGGAGCAGCTGCGGTCCCTGATCGAGGCGGCCGGGCATCCCGCCGTGACGCTGCAGATCCTGCCGTTCCGCGCCGGCGCGCACCCGGCCATGGGCGGCCCGTTCACCATCTTGCGGTTCGCCGAGCCCGACCTGGCCGACGTCGTCTACATCGAGCAGCTGACCAGCGCCCTGTACCTGGACAAGCCCGCCGAGGCCGACAGCTACCTCGAAGTCATGGAACAGCTGTGCCTGCACGCCGAACCGGTCGCCAGCACCGCCCGGATACTCCGCCAGATCCTCACCGAAACCTGAGACCGGCCTGCGCTGTCCCGGGTCCTCCTGTGGGCTTGGATGGTCTCGCACCCGCATCCGCAATGTAAGCGACAGGCGATCAGGCATCCCGGTCCCGACGCGCCGATGTCTACCTCTCGACGAGCCGGCCGGCTCATGTCATCCCAGTCCCCGCCGGGGATGCGACCCGGCCCAGGCGCGCCCCGCGGCCTCGTTCCGAGACGAGGAAAATGCCAAGCCCGACGCCGATCGACACCACCGTGATCGTCCCCACGGCCAGGTCCCACCCGCTCCTGGTGAAGATGGGTGCCCATGGGGCCCAGAACAGCAGCACGACAGCGGCGGCGTCAGCGGCAACGCCCACCGCCCCGCACAGGGCCAGCACGGCCCACGGAGTGCGCTGGACTGCCTTGAATTTCTCGGGGAACGAACGCCGGACAAAGAACACGTCGCCGAAGAGCAGCACCATCGACGTGCACCACACCACCGTCACCGCGGCGAGCAGCACCAGGTAGACCTTGGTGGCGTAGTTCGAGGTGGCCGACTGAATCGGGAAATAGATGATCGCGGTCGCGATGGAGGCGATCACGGTCTGGGCGAGGACGGCGTTGGCGGGAACCCTGTTCCGGTTCACCTGCCCGAACTGGTGGGGAAGGCGCCGCTCCAGGCCCGACACGAACATCAGGCGCGCGAACGAGTAGTTATATACGACCGTGTCGGACACGAAGATGAGCACCAGAATGAAGCCCACCACCGAGCCGAACGTGTGGCCGATCGCGATTTGCACGGTCTGGACTATGCCGTAGGTGGCGTTGTTCTTGGCCACCGGGACGACCAGCATGTTAGACCACGTGGCCCACAGGTAGGCGACGATCACGACCAGGCAACCCCAGAACAGGTACCGCTTAATGGAACGCTCGCTTTTGATCTCGGCGCCCATGTTCATGGGCACCTCGATGCCCAGCAGGGCGAGGACCACGGTCGAGAAGAACGTCCATTGCCCCCATCCGCTCAGCGAAGAAGCGTGGAAGGCGAAGGAGTTGGCCGCGTGGTGCCCCCCGGCCAGCCAGACGAAGCCGGAGATCCCGATCATGAGAAGGCAGAAGGAGTACAGCAGGAACTGAACATTCACGTAGCTCTGAGTCAGCCGGAAGCGCAGCGTCCCGAGCAGGCACGAGAACCACAGCACGGCCAGGACGATGAGACCCTGCTGCCACGGCTTGGTGAACAAGCTGGAATTAATCGACTGCGCCAGCGACACGACAAGTGACCCGGACAGGACCATGACCAGAACGCCCGGCCACCACGCGGCGAACCCGGCGAAGAATCCCCAGAACGAACCCAGGGCCTTATGGGTCCACACGTAGAGCGAGCCTTCCTCAGGGAACATGCGTCCCAGCTGCGCGGTGACAAAACCGCCCGGGATAAGGAACGTCAGGAACCCAAGGCCCCAGAACACGAATGACGCGGACCCGGCGAACTGCACCGTCGACGCGTTCGGTATGAACAGGACGAGGGCCACGAAGATGACCACGAGGTCGAAGGAGTTCAGTACCCTGGCGACCAGGGTGGGAGCCACCTTCTCGGAAATCATTTCTCGTTCGGGGATCATGGCCCGGTCGCCGGTCATGTCTGCCGCCATGGAACACCTCCCATGAACATCCGCTGGCAGCGTGCTCAAGCCGGCCCGGATCCGCCTTCACGCGGCGTAAGGTGCGATGCACGGCGGAGGGTGGCAGGTGCCGACACGTGCCCTGGTAACGTCAATAGCTTGTCACCTGAGCCAGCGGTGCGCCATAGCTGCGTTGCGCGTCAAGACCGGGGCCGGGTCTTGTCCAGTTTCCGACCTCGCGCTGGGGCGGCCTTGCGGCGCACCATGGCCTCACGGCCAACGAAGTCGCCCTCCTTTGTCAGCTGGCCCGGTCCTGCAGGATCTGGTCAGGGGTCAGGGGCCGGTGCCAGAACATCCATGTGAGCGGGCCACGCCTTAGTTCCCGGCCGAAGTCGGGAGGCGGTACGGTCAGAACCGGGCAGTGAGCGTGGGTCACGCAGTAGTAGCACACCTTCCCGGAGATCATCCGGGTCAGGACGCTCCGGCGGCCCCCTCCCACGACAAGCAAGTCACTGGGGCAGCAGGCAGTGTGGACCAGTACCGGGCCGGCCTCACCTCGCTGCACGAGCGGCCGGACCGATGGATGCCCGGCCGGGACCTCGCCGAAGACCACGCTGAGCGCCTCCTTGAGTCGCTGGTCGGCGTCCTCGGCCCAGATTCGGCGCAGGTATCCGCAGGGTGCGCGCCGCTCGGCGATATCACCGCCGGGCGGTACCCACGCCAGAACGGGAACCAGGAGGGCATCATGGGCGCGGGCCAGCTCCTCCGCATAGCGCAGTGCCTGGAGGCTGGCCGGTGAGCCGCTCGCGCCGACGATGACCCGGCGTATGCCGGTCACGGCAGCGCTCCTTCCTTACTGACTAGACGTAATGCCTAGATAACTCCACACGGGCCGGGAAGGGAAGCCGCTAAGCGTATCAAACAGAGCTAATCTGCGGGCGCGCGCTCCTCGCACGCCCACGGTACGCCATAGTCGTTCAGCAGGTCCAGGAACGGCCGCGGCGGCAG
>Ga0209648_10005360_pt1 | contig 10970 bp, 9 predicted proteins | sample GraSoi2013_115cm_FD_185830 | JGI IMG/M metagenome (GOLD analysis project Ga0209648, IMG submission 185830) | Grasslands soil microbial communities from the Angelo Coastal Reserve, California, USA - Sample 9_17_2013_115cm (SPAdes) (version 2) | ecosystem: Environmental > Terrestrial > Soil >...
GGCAAGACCGGCTTCGTCGCGCTCGGTCCGGCCAATCGCATCGCGGTGATCGATGCCGCGACCCACCAGGTCCAGAAATTCCTCCTGGTCGGCCAACGCGTGTGGCACATGGCGTTTACCCCGGATGAGAAATATCTTCTGACCACCAACGGGGTCTCGAACGACGTGTCGGTCATCGATGTCGCGGCGCTCAAGGTCATCGATACGATCCAGGTCGGCGAGTTGCCGTGGGGTGTGGCCATTTCCCAACGTTAGAGCGGATTTCGATTGGGTTGACCTGCCTCTATTCTGTCATTGCCCTCCCCCGACTTGATCGGGGGATTGACCGGGCGATCTAGTAACCACCGGCCGTGGATACTGGATTGCATCGAAATCGGATGTTTCCGATTTCGACAATTTAATGCCGAAGTCGGGCAGGCCCGACTTCGGGTCAAGCCGGGCAATGACATTCAGAGGGTTAACCGAATCCAAAAACGCTATAATGCGGTCGATAACCGCTGCCGAAGCGGGAGCACACTGATGAAACCTGTTGAACTTCTGTTTTTCGCGGTCGCCATGCTCTGCGCCGGATTGCGCGTCACCGACGCTGCCGACCCGCGCTATCCGGACTGGCCATGTGTGCAGGCCAAAGTGCCGGACCTGTCGATCGCTGCGGTGTGGGACGGCCCGTCGATCGAACCGGCGCAGAACGCCTGGCAGGATGATCCGACCGCAAGGAATCTCATTGCGCGCCTGGCGGCGCGCCGCATTCCGATCGAGGACGCGCAAAAGAGCATTGAGGACTTTCTTGCCGGCGCCGGCGCCGCAAAGGCCAACAAGGGCGTGCTGCTGTTTGCCGGACTATTCGAAACGCTCAACCGCGAACGCACCGAAGTCATGAATGGGCTCGAACGGATGCAACGCAGCCAGCGAGAACTTGCCGACCGCGTCAAGGCAGACGCCGCGGCACAGCGTGAACTGCAGGACGAGCCCCGGCCGGATCAAGCCAAGCTTGATGAACTCGGGTCGCGGATCGAATGGAGCACGCGCATTTTCGACGACCGGCGCAAATCCGTCAGATATGCGTGCGAAGTGCCGGTCATTATCGAACGCCGCCTGTTTGCGCTCGGCCGAACGATTCGGCAGCAGATGGAGTAGAGCCTGACGCGTAGGGTGGGCAACGCGCCGAAACAATCTCGTTCGATGTGACACTACGGCATAGGGCGCGTTGCCCACCCTACGAGTGCGGAGCCCATTCAATCGCGTTCAAATGCGCTTATTCGCCCACAGCCGGCGCCGGCTGTGCGTCGACGACCGGCAACAACGCGTCCATCCATCCGTCGGTTCCCTCGGGATACCACGCGACATTGGTATAACCCATGGCAAGGATGCGCTTGGCCGCGTTCCACGACATCCAACAATCGCGCAGGCAGTAAATCACCAGGAGCTTCGTGCGGTCGCCGCCGGTGACCTGCGAAAGGTTTTTACGCAGGTAATCCTCGGTGACGGGCGCGAGCTCGCCGTATCCGGTATCCGGCAGCCAGATGCTGCCTGGAATGTCTGATCTCGGGCGGTCGCGCCAGATCGTCCCCGGCGGCAGATTGGGCGGTCGCGGCGCGCGCGGCATCACGTCGACGAAAATGGCGGCCTTGTCCTGCCATAGCGTTTCCACCTGCGCGGTCGTCACCACGCGCGCCCCGGCAAGCGTTGCCGGAGTGGGCGCGCGATAATTGTCCGTGCGATATCGAAGAGGCTCGGGCGGCGCGTCCTCGCCGCGAACGCCCGCGCAAAGAAACGTCGCTAGTCCCAGGATCAGGGCCAGGATGGCGCCAGATCTTGTCATTTCGCCGGTGTGTCGGTCGTGATGGGCTGGTCGTTTTCGTCAAGCAAAGGCACGCCGAATCCGATCAGCAACCGGTTTATCTCGGCCCTGTTCTCCGCAATCAGCCGGTTGAGCAGCCGCTTCCAGTTCTGGTCCGTCGCGCGAACCCCCATGGCGATGCGATAGGCGAGCTGTGGACCGCCCGAGTCTTGCGTCAACGGCGTGACGCGCATCTGCGGATTGGCCAGTCTCGCGTAATAGCCGGCCATCGGCCCCCACAGGACGGCGACGTCGATTTCGCGCGACGCGAGGTCCCCCATCATCGCCGCCGCCGAGGAATCAACACGGGTGTCGACGACCAGCGGATAGGGCTTGGCTTTGGTCAACAGGCCATTGATGGCGAGATAGGTGGCCGGCGGCGTGCCGGCGACGATGCCGATCCGTTTTGTCTTGAGACGCGGGTCGGCGAGTGTATCAAGATCGTCGAGCCCGTCGCCCGGCCGCACCACGAACGCATAGGCCGTCCGATAGTAGGGATTGGTGCTCTGCACCAGCTCGTCACCCTGCGGAAACCCGGGGATGACGTCGCAACGATGCGCGCCGAGCGTGTTGCGCACGAAGCCGACCGATTGCGGATACCACGCGTAAGCGAGCTTCCGGTTGAGCTTTTGCGCCAGAAGCTCGACTAATTTGTTCTCGAATCCCTCGCCTTTGTCATTGGAGAACGGCAGGTTATGAAGATCGGCGCAGACGCGCAGTGCGTTCGGGTCGACGAGCTCGAGGCCGGAATCGAGGCCTGCGCCTTGTGCATGCGACGAACGCACCGCGACCGCAATGGACGCCACCCCGGCCAGTACTGCGACCAGCAGAAAACGGCTAAAGACTCGCGCCCACGCCGTTGGATTCCCCGCACTCATGTCAGCGCTTCTCGCCAAAGCAGGCGTCCTCCGCCTTGGTAAACGCCTCGGGCTTAGCCTCGCGCTTTTCCGGCCGCGCCCGTCCAAAGGCCTCGTTGGCGCGGGCGCGCAAGTAAATGTAGATGTCATCGATATAGCACATGACATTCGGATTGGTGCCGAATGCCGGCATGACGTTTTCCTGCGCCGTGCTTACGTTCTTGCGCCCGCCCGCCACGATGCCGAGGAAATCGCTGTGGCTGAGCCGCTTGAGCGAATTCTTCAACGCCGGCGCATAGCTCGACCCCTCGCCGTCGGGGCCGTGACAAACGTGGCACTCCGAGTGGTAGCGCCGATAGCCCGAGTACGTGTACCAGTCGACCGTGCCGTCAGCCTGTATTTTGTAGGTCGGGCTTCCATCCTTGTCGAAATATTCGCCGTCCACGGACTTGACCGCGGTCGGATCTCCAGGTCCGTCGGCGCGAGCAGGCATGCCGGCAATCACCGACAGCCCGAGGGCAATCGTAAAGAGGCTTCTCACGAGCGTTTCCTTTGCGGCTTTGCCGCCTTCCCCCAACCCTTCCCTCTGTAGGGGCGACCCTTGTGGTCGCCCTGTTGCCCGCGGATGCGGTGCGCAGCCAGGGCGACCACAAGGGTCACCTCTCCAGGATAAGGTGGCGGGACGCGAACCGGCACGTTCCCTTCGGAAACGCGCCGGCCGCTGTCCTCGTTGCTATCGCTTCGGCTCAGTTCGGAAGCGCGAACACCGTGAGTTGGCCGCCGAGCGAGGTGTAGTTGCGCAGACCGGCGTAACCGCCCACTGCGCCCAACCCCGCGGTCGGGTCCGTCAGCCCGGCCGCAAGGCCGATGCCGGCCCAGCCGCCGACGCCGGACAGCACGGCCACATACTGCTTGCCCCCCTGCTCGTAGGTCATCGGGTTGCCGATGATACCCGAGGGGGTCTTGAACTTGTAGAGCTCCTTGCCGGTCTTGGCGTCGACAGCCTTCAGGTAGCCTTCAAGCGTCCCATAGAACACCACGCCGCCCGCGGTCGACAGAGCGCCCGACCAGACCGAGAACTGCTCCTTGTTCGACCATGCGATTTTGCCGGTCTTGGCGTCCCAGGCGATGAAGTTGCCCATGTTGGTCTCGCCTTGCGGCGGATACATGGACAATACGGCGCCGACATAGGGTTGGCCCGCCGTATAGCGCACGTGGAACGGCTCGTAGTCCATGCACACGTGGTTGGTGGGCACGTAGAACAGGCCGGTATCGGGCGAGTAGGCCGCCGGCTGCTCGTCCTTCGACCCGAGCGCCGCCGGACAGATGTTCTTGGAGTTCACGTCCTCGCCATTGTGCTCGGTCGAAAACTGCGGCACGACCGCCGGACGGCCATAGTTCGCCGAGGACTTGTTCATATCGACGCCAGTGGTCCAGTTGACCTTGGGGTCGAATTTGTCGGCCACCAAGAGCTCGCCGTTGGTCCGGTCGAGCGTGTAGCCGAGGCCGTTGCGGTCGAAATGGACCACCGTCTTGCGGGTCTGGCCACCGATCTGCTGATCGGCGAGGATCATTTCGTTGATGCCGTCATAGTCCCACTCGTCGTGGGGCGTCATCTGATAGACCCATCTCGCCGCGCCGGTGTCGACATCACGGGCAAAGATGGTCATGGACCAACGGTTGTCGCCTGGCCGCTGCTTCGGATTCCAGGTCGATGGGTTGCCGGTGCCATAGTACATCAGGTTCAAATCGGGGTCGTACGAATACCAGCCCCAGGTGGTGCCGCCGCCGATCTGCCATTGGTCGCCCTGGAACGTATTGGTGCCTGAATTCGGGCCGACCGGCTTACCGAGATGCGTGGTCTTTACCGGGTCGATCAGCGTATCGCTGTCAGGGCCCATCGAGTAGCCGCGCCACTTGCGTTGGCCGGTCTTCAGATCATAAGCTGTCACCGAGCCGCGAACGCCGAACTCGCCGCCCGAAATACCAACCAGGACCTTGTCCTTCATAATCATCGGCGCGCCAGTGGATGTCTCGCCCTTGCCGGCATCGCCATTCTTCACCGACCACACGACTTTGCCGGTCTTGGCGTCGAGCGCCACCAACGTGGTGTCGGCCTGGCTCAGGAAGATCTTGCCGTCCGCATAGGAGAGGCCACGGTTGACGGTGTCGCAGCACATCACCGGGATGACATTGGGATCCTGCACCGGCTCGTATTTCCAGACGATCTTGTTCTCGTCCTTCAGGTTGAGCGCATAGACCGGATTGGGGAACGGGCCATGAAGGTACATCATGTCGCCGATCACCAGCGGGGCGCCCTCGTGGCCGCGCAAGACGCCGGTCGAGAAGGTCCAAGCCACCTGCAGCTTGCCGACATTGTCCGCAGTAATCTGCTTGAGTGTCGAGTGACGCGTATTGGCGTAGTTTCCAGTGGGCATAACCCACTGCTTGGCGTCCTGCGACAACTTGATCAGTTCGTCATTTGCATAGACCGAGCCGGCGGCCATCACGGCCGCAGTACTCAGCGCTGTACCGATGAGAAATTTTCGCATCCCATTCCTCCCTGTGAGGTTACCGAGAGGGTGTTCCGATGCGGACAAGCCCAAGCGTGCCCGGTCTCGGCACCAACCCTTGCCTGGGAAAGCATTTCCGGCAGCGTGTCACGGCCTGCGAGGTGCGAGGACCATTTTTCTCTCGGACCCGCAGGGCCTACGAAGAAACGCCGACACTCCCGAACCAGCCGACGCTCTTGAAGCCGGAAACTATTACCATACTAGGCTCGCGGTTTTGATGGCGCAACAGAAAATGAGGCGGCGATTGAGGGCGGGTGCGCCATAATTGTTTCACAGAGATCGTCATCATATCGCCTCAATGTGTGTCCCGGGCGCATTTGGATTTGGAGCGTCGAACCGTTTCACGATTCGAAACGGCGCGTGTGAACGCAGGCGCATGGGTCGCTTCCGCAAACATGTCCGCGATCGCCTCAACCGCCTCGCCGTTGCGATCGCGGTCCTGTTCGGATTGATTTCGCTTGCCCACGCGCAGGCGCCGGACAACGCGCTTGAGATCGCGCAAGTCGCTCCTGGGGTTTTCGTCCACTTCGGTGTCAATGAATTGATGACCGCCGAGAACGAAGGCGGGATTGCAAATGTCGGCTTCGTCGTCGGCGATGAGGCGGTCGCGGTGATCGACACCGGCGGCAGCGTGCGCGAGGGGCGCCGGCTACGCGCTGCGATCCGCGCCGTTACGGCAAAGCCGATCCGCTACGTGATCAATACCCACGCGCATCCGGATCACGCGTTCGGCAATGCCGCGTTCGCGCGGGAGGGCGCGGTATTCGTGGGTCATCGCAATCTGGGGCGCGCGCTTTCAGCACGCGGACCGTTCTACCTCAATGCATTCCGGCGCATCATGGGAGATGTCCTGGACAATGTTGAGCTTATTGCCCCGCAGCGGCAGATCGACGATGAGGAGAGGCTCGATCTCGGCAACCGCATCTTGACGCTTCATGCGTGGCGGGTCGCCCATACGGATAACGACCTCACGGTCCTGGACGAGGCCACGCAAACGCTGTTTGCCGGCGATCTCGTCTTTTTGCGGCACATTCCGGTGGTTGACGGCAGCCTGCGCGGCTGGCTGGCGGCGCTCGGCCCCCTTGCCCGCACTCCGGCCAGTCGCGTCGTTCCGGGTCACGGACCGTTAGCCACATGGCCTGTCGCGCTTGATGATGAACGCCGGTATCTTGAGCGCCTGGCGCAAGATTGCCGTGCCCTGATCGCAGCCGGGACGCCGCTTGCGGCAGCGGCAGCAACCGCCGGTGCTTCGGAAAAATCACGCTGGGAGCTTTTTGCGGAGTATAATGCCCGCAATGCGACGGCAGCTTTCGCCGAATTGGAATGGGAGTGATTCATGACGTTCGATGCGATGCACACATGCGGACTGCGATCAAAGGTGCGACAAGGTACGCGGGCCCTGCAGGCGGCGGCGATTGCCCTGATGATCGGGGGCAGCTTGACGAGCCCGGTGTTCGCCGCCGAGCAAGCGGATCCTTGGCCAGAACTCGCCCGCGACATCTTCAACGGACGCGATCTTAAGGATGGCGCCGGCCTGATTGCAATCGAGATGCCGTATCGCGCCGAGGACGCCGCGATTGTTCCGGTCACGTTGCGCGCCACGCTGCCGGCCGGCGACGCGCGCGCCGTCAAGGCGATCACCCTCGTGATCGGCCAGAACCCGGCGCCGGTCGCGGCCACCTTCCGGACCGGCGGCGGCGTCACCATGATCTCCACACGCGTGCGCGTCGATTCCTACACTAATGTGCACGCGGTCGCCGAGTTGAGCGATGGCGAGCTTTACGCTTCCACCGTGTTCGTGAAGGCTTCGGGCGGCTGCTCGGCGCCCACCACAAAGAACGCTGAGGAAGCCAAGGCGAATTTGGGGCAGATGCGGTTTCGGCAGTTTGCCAAGCCTGCCGACGGACCGATGAGCGGCCCGCGCGAAGCCCAGGTCATGATCCGCCATCCCAACAATTCCGGCCTGCAGCGCGATCAAGTCACGCTGCTGTACGTCCCGGCGTTTTTCGTCAGGGAACTGCGCGTCTGGCAAGGCGATGAGCTGGTGCTGGCGATGGACGGCGGCATTTCGATCTCGGAGGATCCCAATATCCGATTCAACTACATGCCGAACGGGGCTGCGCGCTTCCGGGTCGAGGCGGTCGACACCGACGGCCATGTATTCCGGGGCGAGTGGCCGGTCGAGGCGGCGGGTCTGTAGCCCGCATGGAGCCACCGGGTCCGGCTTTCCGCCGACCCGATGGTAAACTCCGCGAAATGCGGGAAAAGCCGTCCCGGATTACGCTGCGCCCCATCCGGGCTACGAGCCTCGCAGGCGTGGCGGCATTTCCACCTCAAATCACCCTGTCCCGGCGCAGCGCCGCGATCGCCGCTGCATCGAGCCCCAGTTCCTCTCGCAGAATCTCGTCCGTATGCTCGCCCAACGTCGGCGGTGGGCGGCGCACCGTGGCCGGCGTGCCGGAGAATTTGTAGGGAAAACCGACCAGCTTCAGGTCCCCGACTGTTGGGTGCTCCACGGTCGCGATCATCTCGCGGGCTTGCGTCTGCGAATCGGCGAACGCCTCGGCGACCGAATTGATGCGGCCGCACGGCACGCCGGCGGCCTTCAGCTTGGCGAGCCAGTTGTCGGCGGTGTCGGCGGCGAGCGCTTCTCCGATTGCTCCGTCGACGAGATGGCGGTGCTCGACGCGGGCACGGTTGGTGGCAAAGCGCGGATCGTCGGCCCACTCCGGATGGCCGAGCACGGCCGCACATTTGGCGAACTGGGTGTCGTTGCCGATCGCAAGCGCCATCATGGCGTCCTTCGCCGTGTAGGTGGTGTAAGGCACGATGCTCGGATGGCCGTTGCCGAACCGCCCGCCGCCGCGTCCCGACACGAGCACATTCGACGCCACATTAACCAGCATATGGAGCGCCGTCTCGTAGAGCGACAGTTCGACCTTCTGGCCGCGGCCGCTGCCATGGCGGGCATTGAGGGCGGCAAGTATGGCGTTGCACGCCAGCATGCCGGTGCACACATCCACGATGGCGACGCCGTATTTGGTCGGCTGACCGTCGGGTTCGCCGCAGATGCTCATGAGGCCGGACTCGGCCTGAAGAACGAAGTCGTACCCGGGCAGCGCCGCCTTGGGGCCGGTCGAGCCGTAGCCGGTGATCGAGCAGCGCACCACGCGGGGCGCGTTCCCGTCGAACCAGGCGTCCGCGAAGCCCCATTTGGCGAGCGTGCCAAGCTTGAAATTGTCGATCACAATGTCGGCTTTTTCGATCAGCGCGGCGAGCAGTTTCTGTCCGGCCGGGACGGCCAAGTTCAGCGTCATCGAACGCTTGTTGCGGTTGGCGGCGAGAAAGTAAGCAGATTCGCCGCCCGCGAACGGCGGCCCCCAGCTGCGGGTGTCGTCGCCGCCGGACGGCGGCTCGACCTTGATGACATCGGCGCCCATGTCGCCAAGCATCATGGCGCAGCTCGGTCCGGCGAGCACCCGCGTCAGGTCGAGCACCCGAATGCCGGCAAGCGCCCCGTTGTTTGCTTCGCTCATCGCGCCGTCTTGCCGTTCTTGCTTGCACCTTTGCGCATCGAGGGTGGCGCATTCAAGTCCCTGGCACAGCCGTCAAGATAAGCTTCAAGCTCCTGCTTGTTGCGCATGCGGAACTTCTGGAAATCCGGCTTGCGGCCCTGAAGAAACGCATTCATGCCCTCGAGGCTTTCCTCTGACCCCCATACATGCGCCAATAGCTCCATGCCGTGCTGCCAGGACGCATAGAGCAGGTCGGATTCGAAATTCAGGCTCTTCTTGGTCATACGCAGGGTCTGCGGGCTGTGACCTTTGATGGTCTCGCACCAGGCGAGCGTCTCCTTGAGCAAATCCTGCGGCGGCACGCATTTGTTGATGAGGCCGATTTCGACAGCCTCACGCGCCGTGAAACGGCGCGCGCAGAAGATCATTTCGCGCGCCAGCCGCTCGCCGATGATGCGGGGAAGATATTGCGTGGCGCCGACGGTCGGACAGGCGCCGACCTTGGCGCCGGTCTGGCCCAATACGGCGTTCTCCGACGCGATGACAAGGTCGCACCACAAGGCAAGCTCGTGGCCGCCGCCCATGCACCAGCCGTTGACCATGGCGATGACCGGGATGGGCAGGCCGCGGATCGTCATGGCAAGCCCCTGCATGCGGTCGTTCCACATCGCCGCATTGGTCCAGTTGAGCCGCATCATGGCGTGGAAATCGCCGCCCGCGGAAAACGCCTTGTCGCCGGCGCCGGTCACCACCGCACACGCGATCGAGGGATCGTGGCGGGTTGCCCTCAGGGCATCGGTCAATTCGTCGAGCGTCTGCTCGCGAAACGCATTGAGCACGCGCGGCCGGTTGATGGTGACCCACGCCACCTGGTCCTTCACGTCGTAAAGAATATCGATGTAGCCGCGGTCATTTGCGGCGACCGTCTTGGTGCTCAGCGCTTTCGCCGGTTTCTTCGCCATGCTTGTTCCCTTCGGCCGCGGCTTGCCTGCCGGCGGCGTTGTATGACAGCGCCGGGTAACCGACAAGTCACGGGCCGTAGGGTGGGCAAAGGCGCACCGCGTAGAGCGGGGGTGTTGACGCAGGGCGTTGTGCGCCTTTGCCCACGCGGTCCGACCTCGCCGTTTGACCGCGTGGGCAAAATCGCGCGCGGCTATCGCGCAACTGAGACCGTACTGCCGGGCGATTTTGCCCACCCTACGAAGTCTACGTTTCCTTCTTCAGCACATACCGCCCGGTCTTCACCTCACGGTCCAGCCGGTCCGCCTCGCGCAGGATTGTCCAGGCCTGAACGATGGTGCGGTGGGGCACATCGGCGAAGAATTGCAGAATATCGGCAAAGTGCCGCGGCGCGTCGAGCCGGGCCGCGATTTCGGCCGCGAGCGCCTCGGGGCCGATGTTGCGATCCGGGCGCGGCGCATCCTTGCCGGCCGCATCTTCGGCGAACGGATATGAGATCGCCTCGTACTCGCTCAAATCCGAGCCTTCCGGAATGGTGGCGTCGACGCCCCATTTGGCCGTGAGCGGCGCCAGCGGCCCTTTGCCGACCGGCAGTTGCACGCTCGGATCGAGATGGGAGCCGCGCGCGCCCTCGACCACGATGATGTCGCGCGCGGGCTGCACCCGGTAGGCAAGCGCGCGTTCGAGCTGCGCCGGATCGAAGATGTCGATGTCGTCGTCGGTGACCACCACGTGCTTGACGCGCTTGAGCGACATCAAGGCCAGCACCGCGTTCTTGCCCTCGCCGGGCCGTTTCTTGATCGCGGCATAAAGATGAAAGTTGCAGCCCGACGGCGCCGGCGCATAGACCGCCTTGCCGACGATGCCGGCGGTCGCCAGCGCCTGCCAGGCGCTGCCCTCGAGCGGCGGCGCCACCAGATAATCGACCTCGTCCGGCATGTGAAGCGAGTAGAACACCGGGTCGCGGCGACGGGTGATGGCGTTGACGCGAAAGATCGGGTTCCACTTGATCGGCCCGACGAAGCCGGTGAAGTCGCCGAACCGGCCTTCGTCCTTCGTCCACCCGGTCGGGAGCAATTCGCCTTCGAGCACGATCTCGGCGTCGGCCGGAACTTCAAGATCGACGGTCTCGCACTTGACAAGCTCGATCGGTGCGCCCGCAAGCCCGCCCGCCAGCTCGAATTCGTCGAGGCCGGACGGCGCCATATGGGCGGCCGCCATCATG
>Ga0209648_10005362_pt1 | contig 10967 bp, 9 predicted proteins | sample GraSoi2013_115cm_FD_185830 | JGI IMG/M metagenome (GOLD analysis project Ga0209648, IMG submission 185830) | Grasslands soil microbial communities from the Angelo Coastal Reserve, California, USA - Sample 9_17_2013_115cm (SPAdes) (version 2) | ecosystem: Environmental > Terrestrial > Soil >...
CATGGGGAGCTTGGGCGGCTCCATTGCGGCTTCGATCTTCATCAGCTTGCTGGAAGCTTACGCTTCGATATGGGTGAGCCCGGCGCAGGCGGGGATCGTCTCTTTCGTGGTTCTTATTCTGACTCTGCTGTTCCGGCCGACGGGCCTTTTCGTTCCGACACCCAAATGAGCAAACGCTCCGCCACGGTCTACTGGACCGGATTCTCCATCATTCTAGCGCTATTGATCGTGGCGCCGCTGGTGCTGCCGGAATTCTGGCGCCGCTTCGTGACCGAGATCCTGATCTGGGGACTTCTCGCTATGTCCTCCGACATCCTCATCGGTTACACCGGGATGGTGTCGTTCGGGCATTCGGCCTTCTTCGGGCTTGGCATGTACGGCGCGGCGGCGGCGCTGCTCATGGTCAGGCCGCCCAATCTATGGCTGGCGATCGTATACGGGCTCATCGGCTCGGCCGCGGTCGGCTTGTTCGTCGCGTATTTCAGCACCCGGCTGCGCGACATCTACTTCGCCATCACTACGCTGATCTTCTCGCAGATCTTCTACGTCATCATCTTCACCTGGACCGAGGTGACCGGTGGCGAGAACGGTTTGAGCTTCCGCCGGCCGCCACTCGCGGTTCCTGGGCTGTTCTCGGTGCCGTTCTCTCCAGAGACGCTGCACTGGTTCGTGCTGGCGGTGGTCACCGCGTCATATCTGATCCTGCGGCGGATCACGCAGTCGCCCTTCGGCATGGTGCTGCAGTCGATCCGCGAGAACGAGGCGCGCACGCGCGCGATCGGCTATGCGGTCGAGCGCTACAAGATCGTCGCCGTGATGCTCTCCGCTCTGTTCGCAGGCCTTGCCGGCGTACTCTATGCGCTGCAGAATCGCTTCGCCGCCCCGGATTTCGTCTATTTCCTGGTCTCCGGCGAGACGGTGATTTTCAACGTCATGGGCGGAATAGGCACATTGGTGGGGCCGATCGTCGGCGCCGGTTTCTTCCTGCTGCTGCGCGAAACCTTCTCGCGCTTCTTCACCGAGTATTATCTCATTCCCGTGGGCGTGATCTTCATCGCCATGGTGATCTTCATGCCGCAGGGCCTGCTCGGCTTCATGCGGCGCTGGCTCAATCAATAGCGCAACTGCGCGCGGCTCTTCACCCCTGCCCGCCCCCCGCTTGCGCGCTTCGCGGGGAGAGGGAGCGCACCGAACTCTTCGGTGCGCTGGCATGAGCCTCGCCTCTCAACTAACATCGGTCCAGAACCCATCGCTTCGTGAACAGAAGGCTAAGCGAACATGGCCAAGTTCGGCATCGGACAAGCTGTGCGTAGAGTGGAGGACCGGCGGTTCCTCACCGGGCAAGGGCGCTACGTCGATGACATCAGCCTGCCCGGGCAATGCTACGGGGTCACGGTGCTCTCGCCCCATGCGCATGCCCGTATCAAACGTCTCGATGTCAGCAAGGCAAAAGCCGCGCCGGGAGTGCTGTGCGTCCTCACCGGCGCCGATGCAGTGACGGAAAAGCTCGGCAGCTTCACGGCACATCTCATGCCCGAAGACTTCGGCGCGCCGAAAGGTCACCGCACGTTCCAACCCGTGCTCGTGGCCGACAAGATGCGTTTCGTCGGCGACCGCGTCGCCTTCATCGTCGCCGAGACGCTGAGCGAGGCGCGCGATGCCGCCGAGATAGTCGAGGTGGACTACGAGCCGCTGCCGCCGGTGGTCAACCTCGAAGACGCAGCCAAGGAGGGCGCTCCCAAGGTGTGGGAGGATTGCCCGCAAGGCAATGTCGGCTTCCGGCTGATGTTCGGCAATAAGGAGGCGACCGACGCCGCCTTCGCCAAGGCCAAGCACGTCGTGGAGCTGCGCCTCGAGAACAACCGGCTTTCGCCCGTCGCCATGGAGCCGCGGGCCGCCATTGGCGACTACAACGCCGCCGAGGAGACCTACACGCTCTACACCACGTCGCAGAATCCACACGGCGTGCGAATGGAGATGTCGCACATCTTCCACGTGCCGGAGAACCGCATCCGCGTCATTGCGCCGGACGTGGGCGGCGGCTTCGGGCTCAAGGGCAATCCGTTTCCCGATGACGCGCTGGTCTTGTGGGCGACGCGCCGCCTGCGCCGCCCGGTCAAATGGGTAGCGAGCAGGTCGGAAAGCATGCTCACCGACCATTGCGGCCGCGAGATGGTCTACTACGGCGAGCTTGCCCTCGACGAGCACGGCAGAATTCTAGCGCTGCGGGCAAGATGTCTCTTCCAGCTAGGCGCCTATTTCGTGGGCGCGGGGTTGGCGGCGGGAGCAATGTCGGTGCGCTTCATCCCCGAGGCCTACGATTTCCAGACCATGCACATCGTGTCGCAGGGCTTGTTCACCAATACCTCGCAGTCCGGACCCTATCGCGGCGCCGGACGGCCCGAGGCCGCCTATTTCATGGAGCGGCTCATCGAGCACGCAGCACGCGTGATCGGGATGGATCCCGCCGAGATCAGGCGGCGCAACCTCATTCCACCGGACAAGCTTCCCTATGCGACGCCCACCTTGTGGAATTACGACAGCGGCGAGTTCCAACGGCTGATGGATAAATGCATCGAGCTCAGCGACTGGAAAGGCTATGCGGCGCGCAAGAAAGCTTCGCAAAAGGAGGGGAAGCTGCGCGGCCACGCGGTGAGCTATTACATCGAGTTCGGCGGCATCTTCAACGAGCGCATGGACCTGCGCTTCGACCCCGGCGGAACGTTGAGCATTCTCGGCGGAACGCATTCGCACGGCCAAGGACACGCGACAGTGTTCGCCCAGCTCGTGCATGAATGGCTCGGCGTTCCGCTCGAAGACATTCGCTACGTGCAAGGCGACACCGCCCAGGTGCCGATCGGCCGCGGCACTTACGGCGCGCGCAGCGCCATGGTTGGGGGCAATGCGCTCAAAGCGGCGAGCGATGCGATTATCGCCAAAGGCAAGCAGCTCGCGGCCGCCATGATGGAGGCTGACACCGCCGACATCGAGTTCAAGGATGGGCAGTATCGCGTCGTTGGCACCGACAAAGCGATCACCATCACCGAGGTCGCCAAAGCGGCCTATGCCCCGATGGGGCCGCTCACGGACAAATTCGGCGTCGGGCTCGAAGCAAGCGGCAGTTACAGCGCAAATCCGCCGAGCCATCCCAACGGCGCGCATGCCTGCGAGCTCGAGGTCGATCCGGAGACGGGCGAGGTGGTCGTCGACCGCTACTTCGTCGTCGACGACCTCGGCCGCGTTCTCAACCCACTGATCGTACGCGGCCAAATCCACGGCGGCGTGGTGCAGGGGCTCGGGCAAGCGCTGCTGGAGCACCAGGTCTATGACCGTCAATCCGGCCAGCTCATCTCGGGCAGTTTTATGGATTACGGCATGCCGCGCGCCGATACGATGCCGAACGTGGAGGCGGAGCTCGAGGAAGTGCCGTGCAAGACCAACCCGCTCGGGGTCAAGGGCATCGGCGAGTCCGGCACCATCGGCGCGCCGCCCACGGTGATCAATGCGGTGATCGACGCGCTTTCGCCGCTCGGGGTCGACCGCCTCGACATGCCGGCAACGCCGCTGCGGGTGTGGCAAGCGATCAGCCGCGCGCGGGCCGACGCTCCCGCGCAGACGGCGTAGGCTTGCGACGAGGCGCGGCTAGTCGCGAGCCGTCTCCCCCGGCGGGCGGGCATCGGAACCGACCTTCGGCGGCGAGAGCGCGCTGCCGAATGGCAACATCGCGACGCGCGCGGCTTCGACCCAAGGAAACCAAACCATGCGGCTCGCTTGGAGCCAAACCGCAAAGGGATTAGCGGCCTCGAGATAGCGGCCGAATGCCTCGAACGAGGGCACCGCCTGCAGATTGACGGAGATGTGTTCGGCGTCTCCGCCGGGCGATCGGCGGTGAACGATCTCGATGGTCAGCCCGGGCAGGTGCGCGGTCGTCTGCCGTGTATCTCTCTCGAACTCAGACAATGCCGGCCTCCATCGTTGCACTGCCTCATGCAGGGCATAGTTATGCCGCCCCGCGCGGCCCGTCCAATATGGCCGCTGAAATTTTCTCCGCGACCATGATCGTCGGAATATTGGTGTTGCCGCGCGGCACGGTCGGCATGATCGAGGCGTCGACGACCCGCAGGCCAGCAACTCCGCGCACGCGCCCTGCGGGATCGACGACCGCGTTGGTGTCATCCGCGCCGCCCATGCGGCAGGTGCCCACCGGATGGAACATACCGGCGACGTTCTGCCGGATGTGCTCGGCAAGCGCAGCGTCATCCTCGACCAGCGCGGCGAGGTCGACGCGCCGATCCGCCAAGGTCGAGAAGATTGGGCCGGCGAGCGGCGGCACGAGATCGATGAGCGCGGCGATGAGTGTACTCTTGATCCTGTTCGCCGGGGTGATCCGGGTGAGGCGCCGCAAGCGGTCATCGAACTTCACCGGAAAGGTCACGCCGCTCATCGCCCGAACATTCTCGTGCGCCAAAACTTCGACCGCCAAGCGGAAGCCCTGCTTGAAGCGCGCGAGGTCGAGCTCGTGACCAGTGAAGTTGAACTCGACGCAGACCGGCGCGTCGCGCGCCGTGAGCGACACGCGCCCGCGCGCGACCGGCTTGAGCAGAGTGGGCGCCAAGTTGGCGACCTGGGCGCCGAGCGCGCTCCACGAGGTCTTGCACTGCACGTTGATGTACATGTCGGTTGCGGGTGCGCCGGGAAGACCAGAGGAGTAACGCAACGCGGTCATCGGATGCGGCCGCACCGAAGCGGCCTGCCGGTGATGGCGATGCTGCAACAGACCGATGAAGATGATGGCGTGGTTGGAGAGGTTTTCGCCGACGCCGGGCAGATCCGCGCGCACCTCGATGCCGAGCTCACGCAGCTGGCCCGCCGGCCCCAGCCCCGCGCGCATCAGGAACGCGGGCGAATGCAGGCCGCCGGCGGCGAGGATGAGCTCGCGGGCACGCAACTTTCTCTCTTCTCCGTCGATTCGGGCAGTGATGCCGACGACGCGGCGGCCCTCGAACACGAGGCCGGTCGCGGTGGCGCGGTTGACGATCGTCAAATTGCGGCGCGCGCGCACGGTCGCGTCCAGATAGCAGATCGCTGCCGACGCGCGCTTGTGCGGCCAATTGCTCATGGGCACGGCGCCGTAGCCGTCGCGAAAATCCCCATTCATATCGGCAATGAACGGGATCTGGCGTTCTTGCGCGAAGGCATGCGCCGCCTTCGCCAGCGGCGCCCAGTCTTCCCGCTTGGTGCGGCGGATGGGCACCGGGCCATCGCGGCTATGCAGCTCGCCTGAAAAATCGAGCTCATGCTCGAGCTTGCGGTAGTAGGGAAGCACATCGGTCCAGCCCCAGCCGGCAGCGCCGTGCGCTTCCCATTCCGCGTAATCGTCGGGCGTTCCCCGATACGCGACCATGCCCATCACAGAAGAGCCTCCGCCCATGATGCGCCCCTGCAAGAAGCTCACCGGCGGCGAATTGTCTTTGCGGCGCCAATGCACCTTGAGGTCGGGCCAGAAATAGGTGTCGTTGTAATAGGAGGTCGCGTAGGTATCGAGCACGTCGGCCGGCTCTTTGCCCGGCGGCGTATCGGGCCCGGCTTCGAGCAGCAGCACGTTCGCGCCCGATCGCGCGGAGAGCCGATTGGCCAGCACGCACCCGGCCGCGCCGCCGCCAACGATGATGGTGTCGAAGCTGTCGGTCATGATCTGCTGGAGCTGGCGATCGGACGGGCGGACACCGCCGCAGGACGCCGGCGGAAAGTGCTGCCATAATCATTGGACAAACACGTCCGCGAGGGAAGCCCCATGTCGAACCTGCCGCGCGCTACGCGGTGCCTGCCACGCGTGCTGGCAGCGATGATCGTAATCGCCACAGCGGGCGCGACATTCGATGCCGCGCGCGCGGACTATCCCGAGCGGCAGATCACCATGATCGCGTGCTTCCCCGCCGGGGGTGGGACCGATATCGCGGCCCGGCTGATCAATACCCCGCTCGGCGAGGCGCTGGGCAAGCCGGTGATCGTCGAGAACCGCGGTGGCGCCGGCGCGCGCCGCCGGCGACGGATATACGTTGCTCGTGTGCTCGAGCGCCTACGTGGTCAATCCAAGCCTCTATGCTCAGGCGCCGTATGATCCGTACAAGGATTTTGTCCCGGTGATGGTGATCGGGGCGTCGCCCAACGTCTTTGTCGTTCCGGCGCAGTCGGACATCAAGACCATGCCCGAGCTGATCGCCAAGGCGAAAGCCAATCCCGGCAAGCTCAACTGGACCAGCCCGGGCGCCGGCACGACGCCTTATCTCGCCGGCGAAGTGCTCAAGCTGCGGACCGGCATCAGCATGCAGCACATTCCGTTCGCGGGCGCGGGACCGGCCACCACGGCGGCGCTCGCCGGCCAAGTGGATCTCTACACGGCTAATATCGGTTCGTTGATCGGGGCAATCGATGCCGGCAAGCTGCTTCCCATCGCCGTGACGTCGCAGGAGCGCTGGCCCGAACTCCCCAACGTTCCCACGCTGGATGAACTGGGGGTAAAAGACGCCGTTTCCGACACGTTCCAGGGCATTTTCGCGCCGGCCGGAACTCCGCAGGCGGTCATCGACCGGCTGGCAAAAGAACTCACCCTGATCCTCAACCGGCCCGATACCCGGGAGAAATTCGTAAAGGCGGGCCTCCCAGTCGTGGCCGAGGGGCCGGAAGTTTTCCGCGCACGCATTGCGCGCGAGATTCCCATGTACAAGGCGATCATCGATCAGGCGGGGCTGAAGATTCAGTAGCGCGAACGATGCTCTCATGATTCGTGCCGCCATCGTCGGACTGGGGCGCTGGGGACGCTCACTCGTCGCATCGGTCCAGGGCAAGAGCGCAGAACTATCCTTCGTGCGTGGCCACACGCGCACGCGCGCGACGGCGGAAGATTTCTGCCGCGCACAGGGCGTGCCGCTCGTGGACAGCTACGAGGAGCTTTTGGCCGATCCCGACATCGATGCGGTCGTGCTCGCCACGCCGCACAGCCTGCACGAATCACAGATTGTCGCGGCCGCCGCCGCGGGCAAGCACATCCATGTCGAAAAACCGATCACGCTCGAGCGCGCCAGCGCCGATCGGGCGGTCGCGGCCGCGCGCAAAGCCGGCGTCGTGCTGGCGGTCGGCTATTGCCGGCGCTTCCATCCCTCGATCGTGGAGGTGCGACGGCGGCTCGCGCAGGGACGGCTTGGTCGCGTGGTCGCGATGGTCGCGCAGCATACCACCAGCACGGCCCAGTTCATTACACCGGGCAATTGGCGCGCCGCGCCCGAGGAGGCGCCCGGCGGGGCGCTGACCGCGGTCGGCGTGCACGCGCTCGACCACATGATCGAACTCGCCGGGCGGGTGCGTGACGTGCGCTGCGTGACCGCGCGCACTCTCCCCGGTTCCAGCGATGACACGACCACGGTGATGCTGCGCTTCGAGGGCGGCGCGAGCGGGTTGATTTTCTGCTCGGTCGCCACGGCAACAAATTTTTCCTTCACGCTCTACGGCAGCAAGGGGCTGGCGGAGATTTCCAGGCCCAACCTGCAGACGCTGCGCTTCGTCCCGATATCGGACGAGCCGCCGACCGGAGCGGTGGTACCGCCGCCCGACGAGATTCACGAGCACGCTGCTTTCGACATACTCAACGCGGAGCTCACCGCATTCGCGCGCGCGATCCGCGAGCGCAAGCCCTACCCGGTGCCGATCGAGGACGTGCTGCACGGGATGTCGGTGTTCGACGCGATCGTGGAGGCTGCTCGCTCGAACCGGATTGTTAAGGTGAGATGGTAACTACTAATGTCATTGCCGAGCTTGACCCGGCAACCCATCCTTCTTGCGAAAAAGATGGAAGGTCAAGTCCGCGCATGACAGCAAGAGAGCACCGATGGAAAAGCTGATCATCACGGTCGCCTGCGACTCGCGCACGTCCTACCCGCACAACCATCTATGCCCGCCGCAGGAGGACATCCGCGCCGTCGCGCAGCAATATATCGACGCCGTGAATGCCGGCGCTGCGATCGCGCACATCCACGGCCGCCGAACGCTCGAGGAGACGATTCAGGCGGACGGACGGCAGGTCTCGCGCATCCACCACGACGACTGGAGGAGGCTGCAGGAGGCGATCATGACCAAGGTCGATCCGATCATGCAGTTCGGCGTGGCGTCGGCGCGCATCGAAGAGAAGATCAAGTTGATGGAGCTTGGCCCCGACATGATGGCGGTGTGCTTCAACGCGCACGACGAATATTTTCAGCCTGAGCCGTCGTTGCCGCCCAAGCGCATGATGGCGATCCATCCGGTGGAGGAACTCATCGCCTACGCCAAGGCCGCCGAGGAGCACAAGGTGAAGCTCGAATGCGAGTGCTTCACGACCGGCGCATTCTGGCACCTCGACTTCGTGCGCAAGCAGGGGTTTCTCAGGCACAAGACTTACGTCACCCTATTCATCGGCTGGCCCGGCGGCACCTGGACCCCGCCGACCGAGCGAGCGCTCCAGTTCATGGTCGATAATCTTCCGCGCGACTGCATCTGGAACGTCAGCGTCATGAACCCGCAAAAGCAATGGCCGATCCTCGCGCTTGCTGTCGCGCTCGGCGGACATGTTCGCGTCGGCTACGAGGATAATCCCTATGTAGCTCCCGGCGAATTCGCCAAAAACAACGCGGTGCTGGTGGAGCGCATGGTGAGCATCGCGCGCGGGCTCGGTCGCGAGATCGCAAGCCCCGACGAGGCGCGGGCGATCCTCGGGCTTAGCCGCGCGCAATGAGCGAGATGGCTCTCCTCAAGCGCAGGCTCGGCGCGTCCACGCTCGAAGTTTCCGTCGTCGGGCTCGGTGGCAACAACTTCGGCGGCCGCATCGATTTCGCGGCGACGAGCCGGGTCGTGCATAAGGCGATCGATCTTGGCATCAGCCTGATCGACACCGCCGACAGCTACGGCAACAGGGGCGGCTCGGAGGAGGAGCTCGGGCGAATTCTTGGACCAAAGCGCAAACAGGTCGTGCTCGCGACCAAATTCGGCCTGCCGATGGATGATAAGGGCGAGCTCAAAGGCGCGTCGCGCTCCTACATCCTGCGCGCTGTGGAAGCGAGCTTGAAGCGGCTCAACACCGATTGGATCGACCTTTACCAGCTGCATCGGCCGGATCCGCAAACGCCGATCGAGGAAACGCTGCGCGCGCTAGACGAGCTCGTGCGGCTCGGCAAGGTTCGCTTCATCGGCTGCTCTAATCTATCCAGCCGCCAGATCGTCGAGGCGCAGGAGGTGGCGCGGCAGCGCGGCCTTGCCGCATTCGTGTCCTGTCAAGACGAGTAACAGCCTGCTCGGCGCGACATCGAGCGCGAGCTCAAGCCCACGACGAAAGCGCTTGGATTATCAATACTGCCGTACTTCCCGCTCGCCAGCGGGCTATTGAGCGGCAAATACAAGCGCGGCTCGGCACTCCCGCCGGGGTCGCGTCTGTCCAAGAATGCGCGCCACGCGCAGCGCTTCACCAGCGAGCGCAACTGGCGCATCGTCGGCGAGCTTGAGGCATTTGCCGAACGGCGCGGTCACACGCTGCTCGAGCTGGCATTCAGTTGGCTCTTGCGCGACGGCGTCGTGGCCAGCGTCATCGCCGGCGCCACGACGACAGAGCAGGTGGAACAGAATGTGCGCGCGGCCGGCTGGACGCTGTCGCCGGAGGACTTGGCCGAGGTCGACCGGATCACGCTCTAGATATTGCGTGGCAGCCGATTGCATCGCGCAAGACCCGGTCATTCACATGGCACGCCGGGAGGCGGCGAGCACGTCGCGCAGGCTTTCGCTGCGCATCTGATGGGCGCGCAGCACGTCGTTTGCGTCCCAAGTGAGCTCGGCTGCGGTGCGCTGATCGCGTGACTTGAGCTGCGCGCTGAGATAAGCGCCCTCCTGGCGGCCGAGCGCAACGAGCCCGCTGCCAAAGGGATGCTGCTCGCGCTGATAGCGCAGCAGACCGGCCGCCACGTCCTGGCCCGCCATAGCGTCGGCGAGGCTCGCCGCGTCCAATGCCGCCTTGGTGACGCCGGCACCCACGTGCGGCCGCGCCACGAAAGCAGCATCCCCCAACAGCGCCACGCGTCCAAAGGCGATCTGCGGGGACTCGAGATCAAAGATCGGTTGAAAGAACGGCTGCGCGCGGACAAAAATCTCGGCCACCTGCGGCGCAACGAGCGCGCGCGCCGTCGCCTTGATGGCGGCGAGCACTTCCGGCCGGATCAACGGTGGCGGTATGGCGCTGCCGTGGTATTGGCCACGCGCGTCGGTACAAAGATCGACCAAGGCGTCGGCGGCGATCGGGCGATACCAAACAATGTTGTAGGCACGTCGGCCGGCCTGCGTCTCGTTGTTGCGGCCCGGAACGGGGTAGGCCAAAAACAGCTCGCCCTCCGGCAGGCAGAACGTGTAGCGCTCAAAAATTTCCGCCCGGATTGCGGGCGGGACTTCGCTCTCCTCCAGCATTGCCCGCCAGGCGACGTAGCCGGCATAGTTGGGCACAACGTCCGGCAGGAACTGCTCGCGGACCGTGGAGCGTACGCCATCGGCGCCGACGAGGAGGTCTGCGGTAATGCGCGAGCCGTCGGCGAAGATCGCGGTCACGGCGGCGGACTCCTGCTCGACGCGGCGAAGCGACATGCCGAGGCGATAGCTTTGCGGCGGCAGCAGGTCGCGCAACGAGCGATAAAGCCGTCCCCATGAGCTCATGGTGCGCACCGTTTTTGCCTCGAGATAGCTCTTGCCGCTGCGATCGAGGAAAACGAATGTGTCGAGCTTAACTCCCATCGAGTCGTCGAAATCGACACCGACGCGGCGCAGCAGGTCGATGAGCTGCGGATGCGTGCTCAGTCCGGCGCCGCGGCCGGTGAGATCCTCGGGATTGCGCTCGAACACGACGGCGTCCCAGCCAGCGCTGCGCAGGAGATGTGCCGCGAACAGCCCGCCGAGCGAAC
>Ga0209648_10005363_pt1 | contig 10967 bp, 12 predicted proteins | sample GraSoi2013_115cm_FD_185830 | JGI IMG/M metagenome (GOLD analysis project Ga0209648, IMG submission 185830) | Grasslands soil microbial communities from the Angelo Coastal Reserve, California, USA - Sample 9_17_2013_115cm (SPAdes) (version 2) | ecosystem: Environmental > Terrestrial > Soil >...
GAGCCGGTGGTTCATGGGCACCGGGAGCGCGCCCGCCGCGCGCACCGCGGACGGCGCCAGGATCGCTTCGAGGCAGTTCGGCACGTAGAGGATGACGTGCGCGCCCTTCGCAAGGCCGAGCCCGGAGAGCGCGTTCGCCAGCCGATTGCGCCGGTCCACGAGCTCGCGCCACGTGAGGCGCCGGTCGCCCTCGATCAGGGCGGGCGCGTCGGGCACGCGCTGGGCGTGGGCCGCGAGGACGTCCAAGACTACCGGGGCAGGCGGGCGCGCGCGGCCTCGAGCGCCTCGCGCGCGACGTCCGCGGCGGGGCGCGCCCACGCGGCGGGGTTCGGCGCCTCGTAGGAGAGGAACCCGCCGTAGCCCTTGAACTCGAGGAGCGCGAAGAACTCGCGGAAGGGCACGATCCCCTGGCCGGGCGGCAGCCGGTCGGTGAACTTCCCGGGCTCCAGGCCGCTCCGCGGCACGTCGCTGAACTGCACGTAGGCGATCTCCTCGAGGGCCACGTCCTCCACGTCGCGGATCGTGGCCCCGCTCCGCCAGAGATGGTAGGTGTCGAGCAGGAGCCCGCAGCGCAGATGGGACGCCTTCGCCATGACCTCGCGCATCCGCGGGAGCGCGTTCAGCTCGGCCGCCTGCGAGTTGAACTCGACGGCGAGCCGCACGCCGTGCTTGGCCGCGATGTCGCCGACCTCCCGCACGCTCTCCGCCGCGCGCCGGAGGTCGCCGCGGCCCTTGTCCACCGGGCTCATGACCGTGCCGCAGCCGAGGAGGGCCGCGCGCGCGCACTGCTCGTCGAACACGCCGAGCAGGCGGCGGCGCTCGTCGCCCTCCGCCCACATCCAGCCGAGCTCGACACCGACACACGCGACGGGAAGCCCGCTGCCCCGGACGAGTGCCTGCACGTCGGCCGCCGCCAGGCCCTTCTGGGCCGCGCGCTCGAAGTCGATCCGCCGCAGCTCGACGGCGTCCCAGCCGGCGTGCCGCGCGATGCGCAGCACGTCGGCGAGCGGCGTCGTGTCGAGCGTCCAGGTGTGGAGCGCGAGCATCGTCTACTGGGTCTTCGGCGCGGGGGCCGGAGCCGGCGCGGCGGGCGCGGCCTTGGGCGGGTTGGCCTTCGCGTACGCGAGGGCCTCCTGGAGCTCCTTGTCCGCCTGCCGGATCAGCGCGAGGGCCTTGGCGCGATGGCCGCCGAAGTCGTGCGGCGCCTGCTCGAGCTGCTCCGCCGCCCGATGGAGCGCGCGCATCGCCATGTGCATGTGGGAGTGCTCGCCGCCGCGCCCGCCGCCCGGCCGCGCGGGCGGCTTCTCCTGCGTGAGCGCGAGCGAGCTCCCGCCCAGCACCAGGCCGAGCGCGAGCAGGATCGCGACCGCCGATCGTCCCTTCAGCATGTGGGTCTCCTGGGCATCCGCGCCGCCGGCGCCGCGGGCCGCCACGCCTCCGACGCCGGGCGCGCGCGCCCGCCGACCGGGGCCCTCAGAACGCGGCCGAGACGCCCCCGTCGAAGTTGATCGCCGTCCCCGTGATGTAGGCGGCGCGCTCCGAGGCGAGGAAGGCCACGAGGTCGGCGAACTCGTGCGCCTCGCCGAACCGGCCGAGCGGCACGCGGCGCTTCTCGGCCATCTCGCGGTAGAACGTGTCGCGGTCGCCCGTGATCCGCCGCTCCCACTGGCCGCTCTTCACGACGCCGAGGCAGATCGTGTTGACGAGGATCTTGTCGGCGGCGTACTCGTTCGCGAGCGACTTGGTGAGGTTGATGCCGGCCGCGCGCGTCACGCTCGTCGGCAGCGAACGCGCCGCGGGCGCCTTGCCGCCGACCGTCGTGACGTTGATGATCCGGCCGCCGCCCCGCCGCTTCATGTGCGGGATGACGAGCCGGCAGAGACGGATCGCCGCCATCAGCTTCAGCTCGATGTCCGCGTGCCAGGTGGCGTCATCGACCTGCTCGAAGCCCGCCGCCGACGACGTGCCCGCGTTGTTCACCAGGACGTCCACGCCGCCCCAGCGCGCGAGCACGGCGGCGACGAACGCCTCGACCTGGTCGGCGCGCGTGACGTCGGCCGGCATCGCGAGTACCTCGGTGCCGGTCGAACGGCGGACCTCCTCCGCCACGCTCTCGAGGAGCGCCTTGCGCCGCGCACAGGTCGCGACCTTCGCGCCCGAGCGCGCGAAGCGCTCGACGCAGGCGCGGCCGAGCCCGTCGTTGCCACCCGTGACGATCACGATCTTGTCCTTGAGGCCGAGCTCCAGGGTGTCCATGGCCCCCGAAGATATCACCGACAGGGCATTTGGTGTAGGGTGCCCGCATGAGACGCGCGCTGGCGCTCGCCGCGCTTCTCGTTCTCACGCCGCCGGCCGTCGCCGCCCAGGACGCGCAGAAGCGGCTGGCCGACCTGCTGGTCGAGCTGCTGGACCGGCGTACGCAGCCCACGACCGCGGAGACGATGCAAAAGCTCCAGGAGGAGATCGGCGCGGTCGTGGGCCGGCTGACCGCCCGGGACCCCGCCGACTTCTACAACCGGAAGCTCGACGACCTCGCGATCGCCGCGCTCCGCGCGCACCGGCCCGAGCGCGCGGCCGATTGGGAGGTGGACGCGCGGCGGCGCTACATCTCGCAGACGCGCGCCGTCCTCCGCGCGCTTCGCCAGGCGCTCGAGATGCGGAATCTCGATGAGGGCGCCCTCCCGACGACCGAGCAGGGGCTCGCGTCGCTCGCCGTCAAGGGTGGGCGGGGCGGCCCGTACCTCGACCCGGCCCTCCCGCTGACGGACGCCTGGGGCCGGCCGTTCGTCTACCGCCACCCCGGCAAGGACAAGCCGTACGACCTCTTCTCCCTCGGTCCCGACGAGAAGGAAGGGACCGCGGACGACATCGAATGACTCCGGCCCGCCTGGTCGCTTTCCTGTGCTCGCTCGGACTCGCGGTGGGGTCGGGCCTCGCCCTCGCCCAGGCGCCCGTGCGCCCGTCCGAGACGCGCGCGGCGCTCGTCATCGGGAACGCGCGCTACACCGCCGCGGCGCCGCGGCCGCACGCGTTGAACGACGCCCGCGCGATGGCGCGGGCGCTCGCGGACGCGGGCTTCGCCGTCCGTACCGTCGAGAACGCCGACGCGACCGAGCTCCGGCGCGCGGTCGGCGATTTCGCGGGCCGCGTGCGTAACGTGAGCCTCGCGATCCTCTATTACTCGGGCCACGCCGTCGGCCGCGCGGGGAAGAACTACCTCGTCCCGGTGGACTCGACACCCACGGCGCCCCCGGGCGAGCTCGTCGGATTCGAGGAGCTCGAGATTCTCATCGAGCGCGCCGGCAACACCTTCAACCTCCTGATCCTCGAGGGCGGCTCCAGGCTCGCCTTCATGGATCCGACGTCGGGATCCTTCCGGTGGATCGCCTTTGCAGCCGCGCCCGGCGCCGAAGCGGGCGACGACGGCCAGCACGGCCACTATACGCGGGCGCTCGTGGCGCAGCTGGCGACGCCCGGGCTCAGGATCGAGGACGTCTTCACCCGCGCACGGCGGGCCGTCTTCACGGTGACGGGCGGCCGGCAAGTTCCCTGGGATGCCTCGGCCATCGACGGCGATTTCGTCTTCGTGCCCGCGCGCTGAGGCCGTCGGCGACGGCGCTCAGGACGCGCCGAGACGGCCGAGGACGGGGAGCTTGAGCGCGGGGCTCTTCACGTCCACGCCGAAGTTCAGCGTGAAGACGTTCAGCTCGATGCCCTCCTCCACGCCGAGCGCGATCCCGCCGAGCCCGAAGAGCGAGAGCTGGACGCCCGTGCGGCTCGGCGTCGGCCCGGCGAGCGCGCCGCCCGGCAGGTAGTCCTTGCCGATCGCCGTCGGCGGGAGCTTCAGGCGGAGCTCGGGCACCTGGCGCCCGACCCACGCCGTGAACGTGTTGCTGTTGGGCCCGGGCCAAGTGCGATAGCTCGCGGGATACGGATACGCGGCCACCGCGGCCTCGATCTTCGTGACGATCGCGTCCACGCCGGCGCCGCGGAGGTCCACGAGCCGCACCGGGCGGTCGCCGAACCAGTAGTTGTCGGGGCCCGTGCGGTTCACGCGCACCGCGGGGGCGCCGCGGTCCACGCCCCAGCCGATCACCTCGTAGCGCGTGTAGGCCGCCGCGCCGTCGGGCTTCACGGCGATCCACGTGTGCACGGCGAAGACGCCGCGCCAGCTCACCGCGCGCGCGGCGTAGACCTGCACGACCGCCTCCGGGGTGAACGCCGGATCGGGCGCCAGGCCCGAGGGGCCGCGCTCGAGCGCCCACCAGTCGGTGCGCGCGCGCGAGACGACGGCGCAGCCGACCAGCACCGGCAAGGCGAGCGTCAGGAGCCAGCGCGCGCGGCGGCGGCTCACCCGGAGAGCTCCTTGCGGACGAGCTGCGCGCCCTCGACGAGCGCGGCAAGCTTCTGCTTCACGACCCAGCGCGGCGTCTCCCAGAATCCGCAGTCCGGGTTCACCCAGAGCTTGTCGGGCCGGACGTACTTGAGGAAGCCGCGGATGCGCTCGGCGACGTCGGCGCCCGTCTCGGCCTTGAACGCCTTCACGTCCACGACGCCGGCGCCGAGCTCCTTGTCCTTCGGGAAGTCCTTCCAGCGCGCGGCGTCCTCCATGCCGCGGTTGGCGAACTCGAGCACGACCTGCGAGGCGGAGAGGTCGTGGAGCGTCGGGAAGACGTTGCGGTAGTCGCGCACGGCGCTGAACGGCCGGCCGTAGAGGTTGCCGAAACAGATGTGGACGGCGATCTTCGCGTCCACGCCCTCGACGGCCCGGTTGACGCCCTTCGCGAACTGCGGCACCGAGCCCGCGTACATCCCGCTGTGCGGCTCGTCGATCTGGATGAAGTCGGCGCCGACCGCGACGAGCGCCTTGCACTCGGCGCGGACGATCTGGACGAGGTCGGCCAGCAGCGTGTCCCTGTCCGTGTAGCCGCCGCCGAGCCGCAGCGGGACGAGCAGCGTGTACGGGCCCGGCACGGTCGCCTTGATCCGCCGGGTCGTCAGCGCGCGCGCCAGCTTCCACTCGTCGACGATCCCGAGGCCGTGGGGCGCCGAGATCTTGCCGACGACCTCGAACGGCGTGTTCGTGTCCCAGAGCGGCTGGCCGAGCTTGCGCGGCGGCTCGAGGGCGCGGATTCCCTCGATGAAGTCGTAGAAGCCGATGATGAAGCGGACACGCATCATCTCGCCCGTCGTCACGACGTCCACGCCCGCACGCTCCTGGTCGAGGAGCGCCGCCTGCGTGGCGTCCTCCATGAGCTCGCGCACGTCCACCGCGCCGAGGCGGCCGCCCTCCATCGCCTCGCGCGCCAGCCACACCCAGCCGGGCAGGCCGTGGCTTCCCACCACCGACGTCGGCAGCAGCATCGGCGGCCCTAGCGCTTCGTCCGGGCGCGGATCTCGTCCATCGCCCGGCGGTGCTCCTCGGAGCCGAGGCACGCGGCGAGCTCCCGGTTCATCTCGCGGCGGAACGTGTCGAAGTCGAGATCGAACGCGCGCGTCGCGAGCCGCTTGCTCGCGCGCACGCTCACCGGCGGGAGCGCGAGGAACCGCTCGACCGTCTCGTCGAGCGCCTTCGGAAAGTCGGCGGCCGGAACGACCCGATTGACGAGCCCGTACCGCTCGGCCTCGCGCGCCGCGATGGGCTCGCCGAGCAGGATGAGCTCCTTGGCGCGCGCGAGCCCGATGAGCCGCGGCAGGCGGTAGAGCGACATCGAGGGGATCAGGCACTCCTTCACCGCGGGGAGGCCGAGGAGCGCGTCCTCCGCCGCGAGCCGGTAGTCGCACACGAGCGCGAGCTGGAGGCCGCCCCCGAGGCAGTGGCCGTTGATCCCGGCGACGAAGAGCGTGTCAATCCGCTCGATCGCCACCATCGCGTCTTCCCACGCGACGAAGTCCGGGAGGCCCACGGCGCCCGACGCGAGCGCCTTGAGATCCACGCCCGTGCAGAACGCGCGCCCGGCGCCCGTCAGCACGACCACGCGGACCTCGGGCCGCGCCGACAACTCGGCCACGACGGCGCCGAGGTCGCGCACGAAGCGCGCGTCGCCCGCGTTCAGGACCTCGGGGCGGTCGAGGGTGAGCCGTGCCCGAGGGCCTTCCAGCGCGAGGCGCATCGTCTCGAGCCTGGGCATGAGCCATGGTTTACCATAAAAGGCCTCGTGACTCCGCTCATCGTCCTGCTCTGCCTCACGGGCTTCGCCACCACGGTCACGAGCGGCGCCTTCCCCACGCTCCTGCCGGAGATCGGCCGGACGGGCGGCCTGCCCGACTGGCAGCTCGGCGTGGTCGCCGGCGCCTACGGCTTCGCCCGGATGCTCGCCGACGTCCCGGTCGGTCTCTTCCTCACCCACCACCTGCGGCGCGCGTTCGTGCTCGGCCCGTGTCTCCTCGCGGCGGGCATCCTGATCGTCGCGACGGGCGGGTCGTTCGCCGGGGTGGTGCTCGGCCGGCTCCTCATGGGCGTCGGGCACGCGCTCAGCATGATGAGCGGGCTCACCGCGCTCCTCCGGTTCGCCACCGCGTTCAAGCTCGCCTCGGCGCTCAGCGCCTTCGAGCTCTCGGGCATGCTCGGCCTCCTCGCCGGCACGCTGCTGGTCGGGCTGCTCCCGGCGAGCCTCGGCTGGAACGCCGCGTTCCTCGTCGCCGGCGCGCCCCTGCTGCTCGCCGCCGCCACGGTCCCGGCGCTCATGCGCCGCCTGCCGCCCTCGGACGGCGCGGCGCCCCGGCCCCTCTTCGCCCGGCACGCCGCCCCGCCGGCGGGCCCGACGCCCCCGGCGGTCACGCCGAGCGTCGTCCTCGCGTTCGCCGCCGGCGGCACGGTCGCCGCCGCGTACTCGACGGTCGAGCAGTTCCTGCTCCCGCTCCGCGGCAGCCGCACGCTCGGACTCGAGCGCGCGGGCATCGCGCGCCTCCTGATGACGATGCAGGCCTGCGACATCGTCGCGCTCCTGCCCGTCGGCGCGCTCGCCGACCGCGTCGGGCCGGCGCGCGTGCTGGGCGTGAGCCTGCTCGTCACGTCGGGCGCGCTCCTGCTCGTCGCCTTCGGCACGCTCCCCGTCGTGGGCGCCGGCGCCGCGCTCTTCGGCTTCTCCATGTCGGCGTGGATGCTCCCCCTCGGCGTGCTCCGGCGCGAGACCGCGCCCGAGCGCATCGCGTGGCGCACGGGCCTCTACCGCGTCTGCGTGGACGGGGGGATCTTCGCGGGCCCGTTCCTCGCCGGGCTCCTCGGCGCGCGGCTCGCCCCGAACCTCGGCGCCGTGTGGGGCGGCGCGCTCGCGCTGACGGGCGTGCTCTTCCTCCGGCGCCGGCGCTGACGTGGCCGACGCCGGGCTGATTCTCGCGGCGCGGGCTGCTGCTGCGGCCATCCCGACAAGCGCGGCGCGCTCGTTCTCGTGGACCGGTGGCGGCCTCGGGCCCGAGCCGGTATAAGGAGACCATCATGGACTACGCGGACTACCGGCACCTCGCGTTCGAGCGGAAGCCCCACGGGGTGCTCCTGATCACGATCAACCGTCCCGAGGTCCTCAACGCGACCAACGCGCGCCTGCACTGGGAGCTCACGCAGGTCTGGCTCACGGTGGACGCCGACCCCGGGACGCGCGTCGCGGTCGTCACCGGCGCCGGCAAGGCGTTCTCGGCGGGCGGCGACCTCGCGCTGGTCGAGGAGATGGCGGGCAACGCCGACGCCGTGGCGCGCACGCTGCGCGAGGCGTCGGACCTCGTCTACAACATCGTGAACCTCGATAAGCCCGTCGTCTCCGCGATCAACGGCGTCGCCGTGGGCGCGGGCCTCGTGGTCGCGCTGCTCGCCGACGTCAGCGTCATCTCGGAGACCGCGCGGCTCACCGACGGCCACACGCGCCTGGGCGTCGCGGCGGGTGATCACGCGGCGATCGTCTGGCCGCTCCTCTGCGGGATGGCGAAGGCGAAGTACTACCTGCTCACCGCCGATTTCCTCGACGGCCGGGAGGCCGAGCGGATCGGCCTCGTGAGCCTCTGCGTCCCGCCGGCCGAGGTCCTGCCGAAGGCGCTCGACGTCGCGACGCGGCTCGCCCAGGGGAGCCAGCTCTCGATCCGCTGGACGAAGCGCGCGCTCAACAACTGGCTGCGCCAGGCGGGCCCGATCTTCGACCAGTCGCTCGCCCTCGAGATGCTCACGTTCATGCATCCCGACGTCCGCGAGGGCGCCCGCGCGATCCGCGAGAAGCGCGCCCCGGCGTTTCCGTCGGCGCGCTGAGCGCCGCCCCGAGTCCGAGAGACAGAAGGAGGGCCGAGCCGCATGGCCTGGACGCCACCGCCCGCCCGCACGGGCCATCCCTACTACATGCACGACGCGATCTACGCCCAGCCGGGCGCCTTGCGCCTCGTCACGCGCGGCCAGGGCGAGGTGATCGAGGCCGCCGCCGCGCGGCTCGCCGGCATGGACCGCGTGTTCCTCTCGGGCATCGGCACCTCGTGGCATGCCGCGCTCGTCGGCGAGCTCCTCTTCGCCCACGCCGGCCGGCTCGGCCACCGCGCGCGCGCGTTCCACTCCTTCGAGTTCAAGGGCTACTGGCCCGACCCCGACGCGCGGACCGGCGTCGTCGTGGTCAGCCACCGCGGCAGCAAGCGCTACTCGCTCGAGGCGCTCGCCAAGGCGAAGGCCGGTGGCGGCGTGGGCGTGGCGATCACGGGCAAGGGCCACGACGGGCTCGCCGCGGCTGACCACGTGCTCCGCACGGTGGACCAGGAGAGCTCGGCCGCGCACACCGTCAGCTACACGACCGCCCTGGCGCTCCTCGTCACGCTCGCCGCCGGCGTCGGCAAGAACGAGGGGCTCCTCCACGAGCTGGAGGAGATCCCCGACATGCTGGCGCTCCTCCTCGGACAGGAGGCGTGGGAGGAGCTGGCCGCGCGCTTCGCGGGCCGCCGCCGCTACTGGTTCGTCGGCGGCGGGCCCAACACGGCGACCGCGTACGAGGCGGCGCTCAAGATGAGCGAGGCCAACCACTCGATCGCGCTCGGGCTCAACTGCGAGCAGTTCCTCCACGGTCCGTGGGCCGCGCTCGACGCCGAGGACGTGGTCTTCGTGATCGCGCCGCCCGGGCCGTCCCACGAGCGCTGCCTGGCCGTGGCGCGCGTCGCGAAGGAGGTGGGCGCGCCGGTCGTGGCCCTGGCGCGCGAGGGCGACGACGGGCTCGCCCGGCTCGCGGCGGAGACGATCGCGCTGCCGGCGGTGGACGAGCTCCTGTCACCGATGCTCGCCGTCGTCCCGCTCCAGCTCTTCACCTACCACCTGGCGCTGCTCCGCCGCGTGAACCCCGACACGATGCGCGGTGACCAGCCGGCGCACGGCCGGGCGCGCGCCGGCCTCGCGCTCTAGGCCTGGCGCGCCGGCCCTTCGGGTCGCGGGCCGCCCCCGCCGCGGCGCCCGCGACGGCGCCGGCGCCGCTGGCCGGAGCCGGTGGCGCCTTCGCCCGGGGGCGGTGAGGCGGGCGCGCCGGGATGCGGCGGCGCCGAGCGCGGCTCCGCGTGGCGAGGCGGCTCGTGCCGGCGCGCATCGGGCCCGCCACGCCCGTGCTCGCCGCCGCCGCCGCGGCGGCCGCGGTCGCCGAACCTGTCGCGCGCGGCTAACCGCGCCCGTCGCTCCTCCGCGTAGCGCCGGCGCTCCTCGGCGGTCGGCTTGATCTCCCGCAGGAAGAAGTCGTCGCCCGGCCACTCGACCGGGATCTTCTGGCCGATGAACTTCTCGATCGCCTCGAGGTTCAAGGCGCTCGCCTCGTCCACCAGGCTGACCGCCTTGCCGCCGGCCCCCATGCGCGCGGTGCGCCCGATGCGATGGACGTAGTCCTCGGCGTCCTGTGGCAGGTCCCAGCAGATGACGTGGCTCACGGCCTCGATGTGGAGGCCGCGCGAGGCGACGTCGGTCGCCACCAGCACGGGGAGGCGGCCCTCCTTGAAGTCGTTCAGGATCTTGAGCCGCTTCTTCTGGTCCACGTCGCCCGTCAGCGCGCGCGTCTCGTAGCCGTTCCGCGTCAGCCGGTCCTCGAGCCGGCGCGCCTCCTCGCGCGTGTTCGAGAAGATCAGGATCCGGTCACCCCCCTCGCGCCGGAGCAGCCCGAGGAGCAGCGGGAACTTCTCCTCGCGGCCGACGTGGAAGAGCATCTGCTCGACGCGCTCCGCCGTCTTCTGCTGCGGCATGATGGTGATCTGCGCGGGGTTGTTCATGAACTCCCAGGTGAGCTCGAGCACCCGGAAGGAGAGCGTCGCCGAGAAGAGGAACGACTGGCGCTTCTCGTGCGACGGCAGGCGGCGGAGGATGAACCGGAGGTCCGCGATGAAGCCCATGTCGAACATCCGGTCGGCCTCGTCGATGACGAGGATCTCGACGTGCCGCGGCGACCAGACGCGCTGCTTGAGGTAGTCGATCAGCCGCCCCGGCGTGCCCACGAGCAGGTCGCAGCCCGCCGCCAGCTCGTCGCGCTGCTTGGCGTAGTCGATGCCGCCGTAGACCGCGAGGCTGCGGCACGGCGTGAACCGCCCGAGGAGCTTCGCGTCCGACTCGATCTGGACGACCAGCTCGCGCGTCGGCGCGATCACGAGCATGCGCGGCGTCCCCGTGCCCGGGGGCCCCGACGGCGGCGCCGGCGTGCGCAGCATGCGCGTGAACGCGGCGATCAGGAAGGCCGCCGTCTTGCCCGTCCCGGTCTGCGACTGGCCGGCGACGTCCTTGCCCCGGAGCGCGAGCGGGAGCGCCGCCTCCTGGATCGGCGTGGCGGTCACGAAGCCCGCCTCGCGGATCCCCCGCATCACCGGCTCGGGCAGGTCGAGCGACGCGAAGTCCATTTATCGGAGCGCGAGGCCGCAACCCACGTGGGTGGCCTGAGAGAGATGCGTGTCGTCGAACCCGCTCCCGCAACCCACGTGGGTGGCCTGAGAGAGATGCGTGTCGTCGAACCCGCTCCCGCAACCCACGTGGGTGGCCTGAG
>Ga0209648_10005365_pt1 | contig 10963 bp, 9 predicted proteins | sample GraSoi2013_115cm_FD_185830 | JGI IMG/M metagenome (GOLD analysis project Ga0209648, IMG submission 185830) | Grasslands soil microbial communities from the Angelo Coastal Reserve, California, USA - Sample 9_17_2013_115cm (SPAdes) (version 2) | ecosystem: Environmental > Terrestrial > Soil >...
GTCGGCACGTGCCCGACGAACGGCTGCACGTCCTTCCAGTCGAGGATGGCGTGCTTGCGCAGGTCTGGGCGGCCACGGCGCGGGACGAGCCGGCGAAGCATGGCTCGCGGGCTGCGGTCGACACCCAGCAAGCGCCACCCGTCTTCGCTGTGAGCCAGAACGAGGTCGTGCGCCTGGACAATGCGGGCGCGCACTACGTCCATGAGGTGCCGGCCCAGGACATCCCCCGCGAGCAGTACTTCGCCAGGGCGTCGCTGAAAATCACCGGTATCCAGCCCCTCGGTGTTGAGGCGCACCTCGCCGGGCGCGAGCTTTTCGATGTTCTTGGTGCTGACGAACACTTCGCGCCCGCCCATGCGGACCTTGATGCCCGTCACGGGCGGGTAACCGCCGCTATCCAGCTTGACGATCAGGTCCTCGAGCCGGCCCAGCTCCACGCCGGCCGGATTGAGGACAGGGCTGCGCAGGATCTGCGTGACCATGAGCCTGCGCTTCTCCCGCCCCTGTGCCGGCTTCGTGGTCGCGCCGTTTTCCGGCGGCCTGCCGTCAGCGTGTTGGTTCTTGTCGCTCATCGAACTTCATTATCCTGCTGAGCTCTGACGAGGCTCGCGGCGGCGGAGGATCTCGAGGATCTTCTCCTGCTGTTCGAGCAGCTGCAGCTGGCGCACGTTCATGGTGTGCAGGGCAGTCAGGGTCTCATGGTCGGCCTCGGCCCTCGCGTCCTGGCTGGCGGAGATCACGTTCTGGCCGACCAGGATGATCGGCAGCAGCACGAGCTGGAGGAAGGCCTGGCTGATCCATGAGATGCCTGTGACGGTATCGCCGCGTATGAACGCCATCAGCGCCTGAGGGAATGAGATCAGCGCCAGCAGCGCAAAAGCGTAGGCCGCCCACATCGTCCCCACGCTCGTCGTGATCAGCACCGCCAGCCGGCTGTTGAACTGTCCGAGCACGCTCGAACCGTGGACGTCGGCATGCACTTCACGGCTCTGAACGAGTCGCGGGACGTGCTGCGCCGCCCTTGCCTGAGCACGGTCCGATTCGCGCCGGTGCGGCGTCACTTCGACTTCCGTTTCTTCCGCCATCTGCCTCTACTCCTTTCTTTCTACTGAGGTCCGCTGGGCATCAAGAGCAGCGGGCATTCGCTGCCATGGGCCAGCGTCTTGCCGATGTCACCGAATATCCGATCGCGCATGCCGTGGGCGTGGTGCCCGCCGATGATGATCAGCTCCGCCCGGAACTTGTTCGCTTCGTCGAGGATGAACTCCGCCAGCCGGTCTGGGCGGTGGCCGCGGATGTCAGCCCTGGCTTTGATTCCGGCCTGGACCAGCTGGTCAGCGATCTTCACTCCGAATTGAAATGCTTCCGGAATCGTCTCCTTCTCGATCGTCGCCGCCGATGTGACAACCCTCTCCCGCATATGCACCACCAAGACCTCTGAGTTGAATTCCTTGGCCAGCCCCGAGACGACCGACAGCGTCTCTTGCGCATCATCCGGGCCGCCGACCGCGACGAGGATCTTGGAAAACATCAAGGCGCCCTCCGTGTGTTCTGGTGTGGAGATACGAGTGTAAGAAGGCTACGATCCCCCGGACACATGGCGGGCCGCGTGCAGCACTACCGCTCCGAGCTGAAGAAGCGGCGTGGCGAATGGGAGAGTTACCTGAAGGCCAACTCGGGACTGCCTGGCCCGCGTGCGAACCTCGAGCTGGTCGAGGCGGTCGGAGATGAAGCCGACGCCGATCTCCTTTGGCGGCTTTCAGCGTCCAGCGACGAATTCTTGGCCCTGTGCGGTACGGCCGGGCTTGGACGCCTGGTCGCCACCGACCCAACCGTGCTGCCGTGGCTTAAAGAGCTCGCTGAAGATCCGAGATGGCGGGTGCGCGAGGGAGTGGCGATCGCCCTGCAGCGCTTTGGCCGTGCTGACATGCCCGGCCTGATCGCCGAAATGGAGGCGTGGTCGAAGGCCGGCCCGCTGGTGCAGCGGGCGGCGGCGGCAGCCGTTTGCGAGCCGCCCTTGCTCAAAAAGCCCGACGAGGTCAAGCGCGTGCTCCAAATCCTCGATCACATCACTCGCTCGATGGCGGCCACTCGCGAGCGCAAGCACGAAGGCTTTCATGTGCTCCGGCAGGCGATGGGTTACTGCTGGAGCGTCGCCGCGGCGGCCAACCCCGAGGCGGCCAGGCCGCTGCTCGAGAAGTGGCTGCGCTCGTCAGATCCCGACATTGCGTGGGTCATGAAGAGCAACCTCGCCAAGGCGCGAATGAGAGCTCTCGCCAAATCTTTTCGGGACACTCCTACTCGGCGTCCAAAGCCCACCCCGAAACCACCCACCCCACCAGCGCGGAGGATGCGGAAGTCTTAGCGGTCCATAAGCCGGCGACTTAACTGGTTGTTTAGCGGGGCTCAGGGCAACTCTTGGGGACCATAATCACGCCACTGGAATGGCCGAGAAGGTGTCTTCGATCTCAATTACCAACCCCTTGGCCAGCCTGAGCGAACGAGCTCGGTTTGCGGTTGCCGCCGGCGCAGGGGTGGTCGCAATCGTCGCCATTGGCGTCCTCGTTGGCGGCCGAGTTGGAGGCGAAACCGGAGCCGAGACACTCGACGACGTCTCAGCAGCGGTCGTCGCGATGCTCGCTGCCCTCAGCTTCGCCCTGGCGGCGCGGCGATCCGAGGGGCGCCGCCGACTAGCGTGGTCTCTGCTCGCCGGGTCCGCGTTCATGTGGGGCATCGGAGCAACGATCACGGCGTTTTCCGATGTGGTTCTCGGCGGGCCCCAGCCCGTGCCATCCATCGCTGACGTCGGCTATGTGGCCGCATACCCGCTCGCGGTGGCGTTCGTCTTTGCGGTGCCGACAGCACCTAGCAGCACCTCGACGCGGGGTCGAGCATTCATCGATGCGGGCATTATCGCGTCTGCACTTGTCTTCATGGCCTTGGCCGGCGGCGTGGGCAGCGTGTACCGAAGCTCGACTCAATCGGCGTTGACTGATTCGATCACCCTTGCCCGCACGTTCGGCGACGTGGTGGTGCTCACGGTCTTGATACCTGCAGTGCTAAGAGGCGTCCCCAGGAGGCGCGGGCGTCTCCTCCTGGTGCTGGCGGGGTTTGCCGCCATCGCATTTTCGGACGCGGCTTACGCAATCCTCACCGCCGGCGAAACGCACCATGCGGTGGTCGAGCTCTTCGACATCGGTTGGGTGATCGGGTTCATCTTGATCGCGGTCGCGCCACTTTGGCCTTTGAGCACGGGCGCCGATGCGGCGGCCGACCAGCCCACCAGCCTGCTCGTGGTCGCTGTGCCGCTCCTCAGCCTGGTGTTGGTGGCGACTACGACCGTGGTCGTGACCGGAACTGGACACAAGATGGACGTCTGGATCTCCTTCCCAGGTGCAGCGCTTGGAATCCTGCTCACGGCGAGCCAGCTCCTCACGCATCGCGACTCCCTTGCTCTGCTCACCAAGAGCAGGCGCACGGAAGTGCAGCTCCAGGAGCGGACCGCATTCTTGAACCAGGTCATCGGGCATACGCCCGCGGGCCTTGCTCGCATCAGTCGTGAGCTTCGTATCACGGATCCGAACCCGCGGCTCTGCGGGCTTTTTCGCGCGCCCAGCCGTGTCATCGTCGGATCGAGTCTCACCGATTACGTTCCGGAAGCCGACGTCAAGAGAGTGTTCGACGCGATCCCGCCAGTCAGCAATGAGATCGATTCGGTGGAGGCGGACAGCGAAGCGGTTCGCGCCGATGGAAGCAAGCTCTGGGTCCATTGGAGCGCCACGCCTGTACGCAATGCGCGCGGCGGAATCGAGTACATCCTGGCCATGTTCGACGACGTCACCTCGGAGCACGAAGCCGATGCGGCGGCGTTGGCGAACCTCGCGAGTCTCGAGCGCCTCAGCAAGCTGAAGAGCGAGTTCGTGACCATGGTCAGCCATGAGTTCAGGACCGCCCTGACAGGGATACAGGGTTATAGCGAGGTCATGCGCGACGACACGGTTTCGCCTGAGGAGGTGAAGGAGTTCGCGGGGGACATCAACACCGACGCCGAGCGCCTCAGCCGGATGATCACCGAGATGCTGGACCTCGACCGTATGGAAGCCGGTCGCATGAAGCTCAACCTGGGGCCCGTCGATGTCAACGCGCTGTTGAGCGACGCGGCAGGACGGGCGCGTGTGGCGAGCTCCAAGCACCGCGTCACCGTCGCGCTCGGCAGTGGCATACCTACCATCGCCGGCGACTCCGATCGCATTTTCCAGGTGGTGGCGAACCTCCTGAGCAACGCCATCAAATACTCGCCCGCCGGTGGCGAGGTCGAGCTGAGTAGCAGCCTCGATGACGGCACCGTGAAGGTATGCGTCCGCGATCATGGTCCGGGCATACCGCCCGAGTTCATCGATCACATCTTCGGGCGCTACGAGCGCTACGAGGGCAATGCCAAGAACCAGGTGATCGGGACGGGCTTGGGTCTGGCCATCGGGCGACAGATCGTTGAGATGCACAAAGGCCGAATCTGGGTGGAAAGCACGCTCGGGATCGGCTCCAGTTTCTGCTTCACGATCCCGATCGCAGCAGCCATGCCGGCAGCTCCTTCACCGCCGGCAACGCAAAGCTAGCTATTTCTCGCGGCTCAGCTCGGGATCGTCGTCAACGATCAACACCTTGGAGCTCATGTGCGCAACCACTTCTTCGTCGTCACCATCGTTCCTTCGCCCGGACCTTCGTCGCGGGCGATCACCTCGATGCCGTTCTGGGCGCCATCCTCGATGGTGGAGATCTCGATTGCGCCTTCGCGTGCGTAGGTGAAGATGTTGTGGGCGATTTCGGAGATCGCGGTGGCGATGAGCGTGAGCTCGGCGCCTTCGAAGCCGACCGCCTTCGCCAGCTGCCGTCCGGCTTCGCGAACCGCCATGACGTCACGTTCGCTGGCCACCTTGATGAGCTTCCTGGCGATCATCGCGCGGTGGAACTCTAGCCCTGTTACGCCAGGCTCTACCGCCAGCCTTGAACCGTTAATTGAATGGGCCGATAAGTGTTCGCGGACCGTAACGCCCGCTTCGCTGATGCGTATTACTTGTTGATGGCGCGCGCGGCGATCGGGCTGGTTCTGCTGGTCCTCGTGGCGGGGTGTCAGAAGCTGCCGGCACCTGCGTCAGCGCTCTCTTCTCCGCCAGCGCCGCCCTCCGGGCAGGTCGTTCCCTGGACCCCATTGGCTCCCAATCTGGCGCCTCCCGCGCCTTCGCTAGGACCCGCACCCCTGCCACCGGGCACCCTGCCCTGCCAGGCCAACGACCTGGTGGCGGACGTGATCGGGAGCAATGGCGCCACGGGTCATGTCATCACCAGCTTCGGGTTCTCCGGGTCTGGCGCGGCGTGCTATGTAGAAGGATCCCCATCGGTCGGAATTCTCGACTCGAAGGGGAGTCCGATCGGGTTCCGTCAGCGTGCGCCATATTTCCCGCCCACACACCCAGGTCGGGCACTCATCCAGCCAGGCGCGGTGCCGGCTCCCTACACGGAGACCAAGGTCGGTCAAGCCTCACTGAACATCGATTGGATTTCGCAGCCTGAGGCTTGCCCCCAAGTCGATCCGACCCAGCGCGCCCAGCCTGCTACAGCGGTGATCGCCATCCCAGCGGGCGGGATCGTCGAAGTCCCGATCCCATTGGAACCGGCAGCGTATGCGTGCGCAGGTCTGGGCGTGGGAGTCTTCGAAGCGCCGTACGTGCCCATCCAGCCGGGCCCGCCGCCTCCGCTGCCCGCAATCTCAATGCAGGTCCCGAGCACAAGCCACGTCGGGCAGGCGCTTCCCTACCTGGTGACGCTGACCAACGACAAGAACCAGCCGACCGATTTCACGTCGCAGTGCCCCAACTACGAAGAGGAGCTGTTCGCGGACATCGTGCACGGCAGCCCGCCCTTAGGCGGAAAGCATATCTATGCCTTGAACTGTGGAGAGGCAGGCCCAATTCAACCCGGCGCCAGCGTCACGTTCCAGATGGTTTTCCTGGTGCCGGTCGGCGCGGCGCCGGGCAAATACACCCTCACATTCGGGCTGGGCTACTTGAACGCCATCACGAGCTTCGCGGAGGCGGCTGTCACGCTCAGCTGAAACCGTTCTCGCCTGGGTGCAGACCGGACGCGAGTTGGCGCCCCGCGAGGGATTCGAACCCCCGACCCTCTGCTTAGAAGGCAGATGCTCTATCCACTGAGCTAGCGGGGCGGCGCGCCGTTCCGAGAGAGAATACGCGTGGGGGTGATGATGCATGCCTGACACGTTGGAACGGCTGAGAGCGATCCTGGCCGAGGTCACCGACCTCAATCGCGCCACCGCCGTCCTGGCGTGGGACCAGGAGACGTACATGCCTCCGGGCGGGGTGCAAAATCGCGCCGAGCAGTTTTCGACGCTTAGCGAGGTGGCCCACCGACGTTTCACATCCGAAGAAGTGGGCCGCCTGCTCGATGAAGCCGAGGCCGCCAATGCCAAGCTCGATTTCGATTCAGACGAAGCCAGCCTGATTCGCGTCACGCGCCGCGATTACGACCAAGCGCGCAAGCTGCCGTCCGAGCTCGTCGCTGAGATCGCCCACGCCAGCTCGACCGCCCGTCCCCATTGGCAGAAGGCGCGCCACGAGTCCAACTTCGGGCTCTTCGCGCCATACCTCGAGAAGAACGTCGAGCTCAACCGGCGAGTCGCCGACGCGCTCGGTTTCGAGAAGCGCCCCTACGACGCGCTCCTGAACCGCACCGAGCCAGGGTTGACAACCGACGAGCTGGAGGCGATCTTCGACGAGCTCAAGACCGCCATCGTGCCACTGGTCGCGGACATATTACGAAGGGCCGAAGCGGTCGATGACAGCGTGCTGCGTCGTGGATTCGATCCCGACCAGCAGCTCTCGTACGCACTGGAGACGGTCACGAAGCTCGGTTACGACCTCGAGCGCGGCAGACAGGACATCTCCACGCATCCGTTCAGCATCGCGTTCGGTCCAGGCGACGTCCGCATCACCACGCGCGTTAATCGCGACTTCTTCAACGAATGCCTCTTCGGTTCGATCCACGAGGCCGGCCATGGAATGTACTTCCAGGGCATCGGGCGCAACCTCGACCGAACCAACCTGTGGGACGGCGCCTCACCGGGCGTGCACGAGTCGCAATCACGGCTGTGGGAGAACCTGGTCGGACGCAGCCTTCCGTTCTGGAATCATTTCTTCTCGAGCCTGCAGCGGACATTTCCCGAGCCGCTCAAGGGCGTCGATGCGGAGGCCTTCTACCGCGCGGTCAACAAGTCGTACCCGTCGTACATCCGGGTCGAGGCCGACGAGGTCACTTACAACCTTCACGTCTTGCTGCGATTCGAGCTGGAGAACGACATGCTCGAGGGCCGGCTCAAGGTTCGCGATCTGCCCGAGGCGTGGAACGAGACGTTCAAGTCGTACTTCGGGCTCGACGTGCCCAACGATCGTGAGGGAGTGCTGCAGGACATCCACTGGTCATTCGTCGGCTTCGCGGAGTTTCCCGGCTACACGCTGGGCAACATCATCGGCGCGCAGCTGATGGAGAAGATCCGCTCAGAGATGACCGACCTCGATCACCAGATCGAGCGGGGCGAGTTTGGAAATTTGCTCGGTTGGCTCCAGGAGAACGTCTACCGACACGGACGCAAGTTCACACCGAACGAGCTGCTGGAGCGGGCGACGGGGCGGCCGCTGACGCCCAAGCCATGGATCGCTTACGTGCGGAAAAAGTACGGCGCCCTTTACGGCCTCCGTCTCGATAGAGACTAGGAAGAGGGTGTGGGAGCGGGCCCGGGGGCGCAGTGCACGCTGGGTGAGGTTCCCTCTCCCCGAAGGGGAGAGGGCTGATATAGATCGTTGTGGGGTCAGGATGGTCTCGACCTCTGCGGGGAGACCGGCGCAGGACTATCCGGCATGAGACCGTCGTCCCTAGACACCGGCCCTCGCCCTTTGACTGAAACGGCGATTGGGTTCCAACGGCAAAGACCGGAGATGGAGTATCAGCGGACGCTGGTCAGAGGTAAGCGAGAACCCTTGGGGTCGACCAAACGCAAGGAGGGCGCCATGAGCGCTGTGGTCGGCATTGACGTGGGTGCGTACAAGCACGTTGCCGCGGTCTGCAGGTCGGGAGAACGGGAAGCCGAGCGAGCTGTATTTCGGCTCTCCGCCGACCGAGCCGGCTTCGACGAGCTGGAGAGCTGGCTCGAGCGACAGGGTCCGGTCGAGCGGGTGGTGTTTGAGTCAAGTGGGCACTATTACTGGCCGCTGGCCAGTCACCTCCACCGGCGTGGTTACCAGGTAGCGGTCGTCAATCCGCTCCGGGCTAAATACTTTGCCAAGAGCCGCCTACAGCGAAGCAAGTCGGATCCGGCCGATGCCCGCACACTGGCGGCATTGGGTATGAGCGAAGAACCGCGCGTCAAGGACCCGCTGCTGGGAGCCGAGGCCAAGGAGGCGGCGCGGTTTTGGGGCGGCCTGGTCAAGGAGCAGGGACAGGTCCGCCAGAAGCTATTGCGGCTGGTGGAAATTGGGTTCCCCGAATTGAAGGAGTGCTTCGAAGACCCTCTCTGCGAGACGGCGCTGGCAGTTCTCCGAGAGGCACCAACAGCGCGAACGGCTGCACGGAGACGAGTCACCACTCTCGCCGAAACGAAAAGGCCGGGCGGTCTGCGTCGGTTGGGCGAGAGTAAGGCTGGCCGACTCCATGAACTGGCCAAGCAGACCATCGCACCGCCCGAGCTGGATGCCCAGATGGGCTTTGAGGTCAGGATGTTGATTCAGCAGTTCGACCTCCTCGATAGCAGATCGAGATTGCCGAGCAACGGGTGGCCGAAGTCCTTGACTCCGAGCTCGCTAGGAGACTGCAGACGATTCCCGGCGTGGGACCCGCGCTGGCCGCCACTTTCATCGCCGAGATCGGGGACATCTGGCGCTTCGAAGATTTCGACCAGCTCGCCGGCTACGCCGGAGTCCATCCCAAGGAGCAGAGCTCAGGCACCAAGGGCCAGAAGCCCGAGACCAGCTGGCACATGGCCAAGACGGGCAACTCCTACCTTCGCTCAGCCGCCTACAAAATGGCCGTCGTCGGAACCGTGCACAACCCAATCATCCGTGCTCACTACCTTCGCAAACGAGCTCAGGGGAAGAGTGCGATGAACGCCATCGGTCACTGTATGTCGAAAGCTTTGTCAATCGTCTGGGGCGTCTGGCGTTCAGGCCTAGACTTCGACCCGACCCTCGCAGGTCCGAGGGCTTGACAAGACCTTATGGGTTCTAGGGAGAGGGGCGCACAGGAAATTAACAGCGCAAACCCTTGACGCCGAACAGATATTCGATACAATACGAACATGCGTTCTGAGGGTGGGGAGAGGGGGAACTGGACCTCGAGTCAGATCTTCGAGGAGATCAATTCGTTGCTTGACAAGCTCGCCGGCGAGGACCTCGCCGCGTTGTCGGCAGAGTCGATGGGCGACGACCTGGTTGCGCTGCGGCGTATCGAGAGTCGCGTCCAGTCGGAGACTCTGCGGCGGCTCCGGCGCTTCGACAGTGGCGAGGGCTACGCGTCATCGGGCGCGCGGAGCGCCAAGGCGTGGCTGCGTTGGCGCTGCAACCTCCCAGATAACGCTGCCAAAGAGCAGGTCGCCATCTCGCGCAAGATGGCCGCCCTGCCGAGCATGGAGCTGGCCTTCGCCAAAGGTGACTTCAGCTACCGGCATGTTTCGCTCATCGTCGAGACTGCAAGCCAGCTCGGCGAGAAGTTCGATGCCCAGGCCGAGGACATCCTCGTCGACGTGGCCAGAGAGCAAGATCCCTGGCGATTGAAGATCGCCATCTGGCATCTGCGCCACTGTCTCGATCCCGACGGTGTCCTCGGCGATGCCAACGAAGCCCACGACCGCCGGTTCCTTCATCTGAGCCAGACCTTTGACGGCGTGTTCCGACTCGATGGCCGCTTAGATCCCGAAGGGGGAGCGGTTCTACGCACCGCGCTGGATGCGGTTATGGGACCTCGGCAGGCGGGCGACGACAGGATGGCCTCGGAGCGTTGTGCGGACGCCGCAGTCGAGTTGGCACGACGTCAGCTGGATGGTGGGCAGCTGCCCGAGGTCGGAGGCCAGAAACCACACCTGGCGGTCACCGTCGACATGGCTACTTTGAGCAAGGAGCCTGGTTCGATGGCGGCTGAGCTCGAGTGGTCACAGCCGATACCTGCCGAAACCGCTCGCCGCCTGGCCTGCGACGCCGCGATCACACCCATCATCGATGGCGAGGCCGATCACACCAGCCGCGTGGTGCCGGGTCCGACGCGCCGTGCGCTGGTCGCCCGAGACAAAGGCTGCAGATTCCCTGGCTGCGACTGTCCACCGGCATGGACTGATGCGCACCACGTCAAACACTGGGCAGATGGCGGTCCGACGACTCTCGACAACCTGGTCCTGCTCTGTCGAAGGCACCATCGCCTCGTACACGAAGAAAGGTGGACGCTGGATCTGCAACAAAATCGCCAGCTGGTCGCGATCCCGCCTTAAGCCTCATGTCAGCGGCCGTTGGTCCTTGCCAGCTTGTCCGCCATTAACGGACCTAGATCAGCCAGCGGGCGCCGGTACGGAGTGAGTCGTCCCCACTTTCGTGGGCTGCCCGGAAAGAAAGGAAACCTCAGGTGTCCCCGATACGGTGCCACGATGCGATCCACCTCGAGCGAAGGGATCACCAGGCACTCATCGCGAAATCTCCTGGCTTCTCGATCCCACGCAACCCCGACCACCCAGGTGGTCGCGCTCGGGCGGAAGCTCGCCATGTCGATGTCGATCGTTCCTTCGGGGTGCTGCCGATCGACACCGATCGTCTTGACCTGGATACCAAGCACCTGCCGAGATTTCTCGTGAAGCACGACGACCTCAGCGGTCTCGAGGTCGGGGAATGCACGGAAGATCGTCAGCTCATCG
>Ga0209648_10005367_pt1 | contig 10957 bp, 10 predicted proteins | sample GraSoi2013_115cm_FD_185830 | JGI IMG/M metagenome (GOLD analysis project Ga0209648, IMG submission 185830) | Grasslands soil microbial communities from the Angelo Coastal Reserve, California, USA - Sample 9_17_2013_115cm (SPAdes) (version 2) | ecosystem: Environmental > Terrestrial > Soil >...
GGCCGACTCGGCACGCGAGGCCTTCTACGCCATGAAGGCGGTGCTTGATGGCTTCGTCCGCGAGCTCGGAGCGCCCACATGCACCTTCCAGCGGGCATCGACCGAGCTGTTCCATCCCGGACGCTGCGCAGCCGTCTTCCTGGACGCACGCCAGCTCGGCTATCTCGGCGAGCTGCATCCGAGCGTCGTCGCCGGCGCAAACCTGGAGGGCCGCCTGGTGGCGATGGAGATCGATGTCGAGCCGGTGCTCGACGCCGCGGATATCAAGCGCGCGCAACCACTCCCTCGCTTCCCAGCCATCGAGCGCGACCTGGCCGTCGTGGTCGAGGAGCACGTTGCCGCCGGAGCGCTTCTTGCGGCAATCAAAGAAGCAGGACGCGAGTTTCTCGAGAACGCTCGCCCGTTCGACGAGTACAGAGGTGCCCAGGTTCCCGAAGGGCACAAGAGCGTCGCGTTTGCCTTGACTTTCAGGAGCCCCGAGCGCACCCTGACGGACGCCGAAGTGGACGAGGTGATGGCTGAGATCAAGATTGCGTTGGAAAAAAAGCACAGCGCCGGGTTTCGTGCATGACTTGGGTCGATGCGATTCCGTTCCTTTTCATCGTCGGCTACGGGGTCCTTGGCTACTTCACTGGTCTGATCCGGCGAATCATCAGCCTGATCGCCCTTTACATCTCGTTCGTCGCCGCCACCAACATGGGATTGCAGGCGGGCGGCATCCTTCAGCAGACCTCGACCACGTCGACCCCAGATGCCCGCATCTACGGCTTCTTCGGCATCGTCTTCGTCGTCATGATCGTCCTCGACGGGGCGGGACAGCTCGCCCATAGTCAAATCCAGCTCGAAGCCATCGTGTTCAACCGCGTTTCCGGGGCGGTGGTCGGAGTTCTGACGGGCCTCATCCTCTCCGTGCTGCTCGTCTACGAGCTGCAGGCGGCCGCCAACCCCTTCGGGGGGTCGGAGCTCGACGCGCTTCAGCAGAGCATCCGCGACGGTGTGAATGGATCACGGGTCGCAGTGCCGCTGACGAGAGCGATCGAGCGGCCCATCATCGCGATCTTCCAGCCGGTGCTGCCCGCTGACCCGCAGATGTATTTCGGCCCCAACCCCGTCAACCCCTGAACTAATGAGCGGGGAGTTTTTCGGGCGCCTGCGTGAGCGGGCGGTCGAGATCCACGTCCAGGATCATCTGCGCGCGCGCCTCGAGCGCGGCGACTCGCTGCGCGTCAAGCTCGGCCTGGACCCGACCGCGCCCGACCTGCATGTCGGTCATCTCGTAGTGCTCGATGCGCTTCGAGCATTTCAAGACGACGGGCACACGGTGGTCATCATCATCGGCGACTACACCGCGCTCATCGGCGACCCCAGCGGACGTTCAGAAACGCGCCCAGTGCTCACTCCGGAGCAAGTGGCGACCAACGCCGAAACGTATTTCGAACAGATCGACCTGGTGCTCGAGCGCGACCGCATCGAGGTCCGCTACAACTCGGAGTGGCTCGCGGCCATGACTGCAGCCGACATCCTCCGCTTGTTGTCGAAGGCGACCCTTCAACAGATCCTGCAGCGCGAGGACTTTTCCGATCGCGTCAAAGCCGGGACACCGATCGGTGCGCACGAGATCCTCTACCCATTCAACCAGGCCTACGACTCGGTGGCCATAAACGCCGATGTCGAAATCGGCGGCACCGACCAGCTCTTCAACCTGCTGTTCGGCCGCGAGATCCAGAAGTCGTCCGGCCAGGAACCGCAGGACATCGCCGTGTTCCCGCTGCTCGAAGGGACCGATGGCTCCGCGAAGATGAGCAAGTCGCTCGGCAACTACATCGGCCTCGCCGAGCCGCCCGAAGAGATCTACGGCAAGACGATGTCGATTCCCGATCGGCTGACGGAGAAGTACCTCCACCTGGTTTCAGGTCTGCCGAGCGCCGAAGTCGAGAGAGTGCTCGCTATGAAGCCGCGTGATGCAAAGGCGGGGCTCGCTCGGCAGCTGGTGAAACGACTGCATGGGGAGGAGGCCGCTGCACTGGCCGAGGCGGACTTCGACCGCAAGTTCCGCCAGCACGAAATGCCCGAATCGATGCCGGAGCGGCGCATTTCGAAACCGCGAGACATGGTCGAGACGCTCGTCGAGGTGGAATTTGCGAAAAGCCGCGCCGAGGCTCGACGGCTCATCGACCAGGGTGGCGTGCGGATCAACGGCGATAAGGCATCCCCTGACGTCGAGCTCCACGACGGCGACGTCCTGCAGGTCGGTAAACGAAGTTTCGTTCGAATCCGGCTGGGATAGAATCATCGAAAGCATGTTCGGAGGTCGTTCCTAGTGTCAGGCCATTCGAAATGGGCCGGCATCAAGCACAAAAAGGCCATCGTCGACGCCAAGCGTGGCCAGGCGTTTACGCGCGCCAGCCGCGAGATCACGATCTCGGCCAAGGAGGGCGGCGGCAACCCCGACGGCAACTTCCGCCTGCGCCTCGCGATGCAAAAGGCTCGTGAGATCAACATGCCGACCGACCGCATTCAGAACGCGATCAAGCGCGGGACCGGCGAGCTCGCCGGCGAGAAGATCGAGGAAGTTCGCTACGAGGGCTATGGACCCGCGGGCGTGGCGGTCATGGTCGATGCGTTCACCGACAACCGCAACCGAACCTCTGCCTCGATCAGGCACCGGTTCTCGAAATTCGGCGGCAACCTCGCCGAGACGAACGCCGTCGGATGGATGTTCGAACGCAAGGGCGTCGTCACGGTGAATGCCGGCAACAAGGATCCGGAGGAGGTCGGCCTGGCGGCCATCGAAGCCGGCGCCGACGATGTGCAGGTCGATGGCAAATCGGTCGAGGTGACAACGCCGCCGCAAGCATTCGAGAGGGTGAAGGCGGCACTGGAGGCGCTCGGTGTGACGGTTGAAAACGCCGAGATCACGATGCAGCCGAAGCAAACGGTTCCGATTGGCGAGGACAAGGCCGTCGGGGTGCTTCGTTTGATGGAATCACTCGAGGAGGACGACGACGTCCAGCAGGTCTACGCGAACTTTGACATCCCAACCAACGTCCTTGAACGCGTCTCAGCACAGGTATGAATGGAATCTATTGATAGGTCGCATGTAGGCCGGATTTACTCCGGCCGTCCCCGACACGTCACCTTCCAATCGCCTCCCAATCGTGGCCGGGAGATTCCGCGGTGAGAACGCAGTTCTCACCGCGCTGTTCGACATCCCAACCAACGTCCTTGAACGCGTCTCAGCACAGGTGTAGAACCCTGGTGGACAAATGCCAGGTCACGCGAACGGACTGATACTCGGGATTGACCCCGGCCTTGCCGGCACCGGGTTTGCTTTGCTGTCCGGCCCCGGCACCGTCCTTTCATCTAATACAGTCGTCACGAATCCCGGGCCGGATGGCGCTCGCCTTCTCGCCATCACGCGTCACCTCCGCGCTCTGCTTGCCGAGAATCCCCCGGGCGAAGCGTCGCTCGAAGAGCTCTTCATGGGCCGCAACGCGACGAGCGCCATCGGCGTTGCTCAAGCGCGCGGCGCCATCCTCGCGGTGCTCGAGGAGTGCGGCATACCTGTGTTCGAATACAAGCCCTCGCAGGTGAAAATCGTCCTCACCGGCTACGGCAAGGCGGACAAGCAGCAGATCGCTCGCATGCTGGCGGCGCAGGTCAAGCTTCCCGAAGGCAAGCTCGACATGCACGCCCTCGACGCCATTGCCATCGCGGTCTGCCACGCGCGCAGCCGGCAATTCTCGCGGGCCGCCGCGAGGTGATCGCCCATCTCACCGGAAAGGTTCGACGGGCGGGCACGGATTTCGTCGTGCTCGACGTCGGCGGCGTCGGCTACATGGTCAGCGTGAGCGCGACGACGCGCCAGAAAGTTCCCGCGCCCGGCGGCGACATCGACCTCGACATCCACACGCACGTCCGCGAGGACCAGCTCAACCTCTACGGCTTCGCGTCGGTCGAGGAGCTCGACCTGTTCGAGATGCTCATCCAGGTCGATGGGGTCGGCCCGAAAGTCGGGCTGAACATCCTCAGCGCGGCAAGCCTCGAGGTGCTCAAGCGTGCGATCGTGAGCGAGGATGCCGCACCTATTCGCCGCGCGACCGGAGTCGGCCAGCGCACGGCCGCCAAAGTGATCATCGAGCTGAAGCCGAAGCTCGACGCGGCGGGTGAGCTCGAAGCCATCCCGCGCGCCACCGCGCTAGCGGGCGATGGCGCTGTGCCGAAGGCGGTCGAGTCGGCGCTGCGCAACCTGGGCTTCTCGTCGCAAGAGGCGCGCGTGGGCCTGGAGTCGGTCGACTGGAAGGCAACGCCGTCGACGCAGGAAGCGCTCGCGACCGCCCTCAAGGCATTGGGTCGCAAGTGACCGACAAGGACGCCGTGCTCGAAGCGAGCGCCGACGACGAGCAGTTCGACCTCACGCTGCGGCCGCGCATGCTGTCGGAGTACGTCGGCCAGCAGCAGGTCCGCGACAACCTCGGCATCCTTCTCGAGGCGGCCCGCCGCCGCGGAGAGCCGGTCGAGCATGTGCTCCTTTGCGGGCCGCCCGGCCTCGGCAAGACGACGCTCGCGCACATCATCGCGAACGAGCTCGGGGTCGCCATCAAGGTTTCGTCGGGACCGGCCATCGATCACCAGGGAGCCCTCGGTTCGATCCTTCTCAACCTCACCACGCGTGATGTCTTCTTCATCGACGAGATCCACCGGCTCAACGCTGTGGTCGAAGAATCGCTGTACCCAGCACTCGAGGACTTTCGTTTCGACGCCGTGCTGGGCAAGGGAGTGGGGGCGAGCGCGGCCACGCTGCCGCTGCCTCATTTCACATGCGTGGGCGCGACCACGCGCCAGGGACTGCTCAGCGGACCGCTTCGCGACCGCTTCGGAGCCGTCTACCGTCTTGACTTCTACAGCATCCCTGAGCTCGAGAGCATCGTCCGCCGGTCGGCTCGCATCCTCGACATCGAGATCCACGACGACGCTGTTGCCGAAATCGCCCGGCGTGCCCGCGGCACACCGCGAATCGCCAACCGCCTCCTGCGGCGGGTGCGCGACTACGCCCAGGTGCGTGGCGACGGTCGCGCCACCGCGGAATCGACCAGGCTCGCGCTGGCGATGCTCGACATCGATGACATCGGCCTCGAGCCCCTCGACCGCCAGCTGCTGGAAACGGTGATCATCAAGTTCAAAGGCGGGCCGGTCGGCCTCGACACCATCGCCACCTCGCTCTCGGAGGAACCGGAGACGATCGAGGACGTGCACGAGCCATACCTGATCCAGATCGGCTTCCTCGCGCGCACGGCGCGGGGGCGGGTGGCGACCGAGCTGGCCTATCGGCACCTGGGCATCGCCCTCCCTGATCCGGGACCGCACCAACCCCGACTCCTCTGAGAGCTGCAGCGAGCTCGCGAACAGGAGCGGCTAAAAGGGCGCCATCCTTCACGCCTTAGACTGTTTCGGCTGTGCAGTTAGTCCTCAGCTGGCCGGTTCGCCTGCTCATCATCGGGCTGCTCCTTTTCTCCCTGTTCGTCGACGGGGCCGGGTACTGGTACCGCATCGGGAACCACTTACCACTCAGCGGCAACGTGGCGGGCCTGCCACCCAACTTCGGCGGCTGGCAGCTGTACTTCCACAAAGGCCTCGACCTGGCCGGTGGGACGCACATCGAATACCAGCTCACGAACTTTCCGGCGGGTCAAACGCGCGCCGACGTACAGCAGAAGACGATCACCGTCATCTCGAAGCGCGTCAACTCGTTGGGCGTCAGCGAGCCTGAGATCCGCGGCGCGGGCGGTAACAACGACCGCATCACCGTCGACCTGGCGGGAGTCACCGCCGACCAGGCACAGAAAGTGATCGGAGCCGTCAACCGCCTCGTCTACACGACATGGGTCGCTGACCCCAACGCCAAGGGAGGCAAAGAGGCGGGTTTCAAGCCTCAGCTCACCGGCCTGACCGGTGATGACATCTCCAGCGCCACCGCGGTCATCGACCAGAGCGGCATCGGCTGGGTCGTCAACATCCAGTTCAGCTCGCATGGGTCGGACCTCTTCGGTAAGTTGACCACCGACAACGTCGCCGCGTGCCCCGGAGATCCGAACACCAGCGTCGCGGCCAACTGCGCCCAGCGCCACCTCGCGATCTGGTTGGACCTCTCCCCGAACGACATCAGCAATTGGGACGACCCGACCGGTGTGTATCCGAGCAAGGTCTCGGAAAACTACGACACCGGCTGTCTCGCCACCGCGACACCCACCACGGTTTGCCCCAAACTGCTGGTCGATGCGGTGACCCTGCAGGCGATCCTCGGCGGCAATGCCGTCATCACGGGCGGTGGCAATGGCGGATTCAGCCAGCAGGCGGCCCAGGATCTCGCCACCGGCATCACTGCCGGGTCACTGCCGGTCGATCTGCAGGTTCTCAGCGTCCAGCAGGTTGGGTCGACGCTAGGTGCGCAATCCGTGAAGCTCAGCATCGCCGCCGGCCTCCTCGGCCTATCGATCGTGGTCCTTTTCATGATCATCTACTACCGCGTACCTGGCTTTCTCGCGAGCCTCGCGTTGCTCTTTTACGCCGGGGTGGTGTTTGCGACTTTCAAGGTCGTGCCGGTCACCCTGACGTTGGCCGGTATCACGGGGTTCATCCTGTCGGTGGGCATGGCCGTCGACGCCAACGTGCTTATCTTCGAGCGGTTCAAAGAAGAGGTCCGGGCGGGGAGGACCATCCCCGCGGCGGTCGACGCCGCCGTGCGCAGAGCGTGGCCCGCGATCTGGAACTCGAACGTCTCGACGATATTCACGTGCCTGATCCTTGCCGGCGTCGGGCCCAACGCGGTGAAAGGCTTCGCGATCACGCTGTTGATCGGCGTGTTCGCCAGCCTGATCTCGTCGATCATCGTCACCCACAACCTGCTGGCGATCGTCATGGCCGGCGGAAGGTTCAGGCGCCCGTCACTGATGGGGGTGGATCGTGTCCGATCAACCTGAGGACACGCAGCCGGGGATGTTGAAGACCGAAGCGTCGGAGGACGAAGAGGAAGAGACAGAGGAGGAAGACCTCGAGCCCGCCGAGGCACCGACCACCCAGCTACAAGCGGTGGTGCCGCCGGCCATCGAGACGGTTCTCGCTCCGCAACGCATACGAAAAGTCGACTTCGTCGGCCGCCGCAACTGGTACTTCGCGTTCTCGCTTCTGATCATCATCCCCGGCATCTTCTTCATGGCCACCAGCGGCTTCAAGCTGGGCATCGACTTTGCCGGCGGCACGGAGTTCACAGTGAATTTCCCCAGCCAGCCAAGCCAGGCGCAGGTCGAGGCCGCGGTGGCGTCTGAGAACGCCGGCGGTACCGTCATCTCCACCGGCGGCGGCGGCTACATCATCCGCACGCTGCCGCTCACGCCCGCGCTGCAGAAAGGCTTCGAGACCGACTTGACGAACAAGGTCGGGCCTTATGAGCTGCAGCAGGTGCTCGAGGTCGGCGGCACGATCGCCGGAGAGACCATCCGACTGGCATTGTTCTCCGTGTTTCTCGCCGCCATCGTCATCCTCGGCCTGCTTACCTTCTGGTTTCGCAACGTGCCTGGAGGATGGCGCGCGGGATTTCAGTTCGGCGGCTCGGCGCTCGCGGCCTTGCTCCACGACGTGTTCCTCCTGACTGGCGTCTTCGCGATCCTCGGCACGGGGTTGAACCTGAGGATCGGCGAGATCAACAGCCTTTTCGTGACCGCGGTTCTGACCGTGGTGGGCTTTTCCGTCCACGATACGATCGTCGTCTTCGACCGAGTTCGCGAAAACCTGCGGGTCAGCCAGAGGCTTTCCTTCGAGCAGGTGGTGAACATCAGCATCATGCAGACGCTGGTGCGGTCGATCATCACGAGCTTCACCGTCGTCCTCGTCCTTGTAGCGATCCTGGTGTCTGGTGGCGACACGCTGAAAGGCTTTGCGCTCGCCCTGCTCATCGGCATCGTTTCGGGCACGTACAGCTCGATCTTCAACGCCGCCCCTTTGCTGGTCGTCTGGCGCAGGCTCCAGCCTCTCCGGTAAGCGCCGGTGAAGCGCTGCGGTCGAAATCAGTAGGTCTCTCGGTTGCCGTGACCTCGCGTATCTCCGACCGGGAAGCGGGACCGGGGAACCCGGTCCCGCGCGCTTCAGCGGCTTCGGTCGGGACGGACGCTGCGTGTTTCGATCGACCACGCAGAGCCGATCACCATCGAGGACTGCGAGCGCGTGAGCCGGGTCGCCGGCCCGCTTCTCGACAATTCGCGGCTCATCGAGGGACCCTACGACCTCGAGGTTTCGTCGCCTGGGGCAGAGCGGCCGCTGCGCGGCCACGCCGACTATCAAAGATTCAATGGCAAGCGGGTCAACGTCCGCTACCGCAGCGGACCTACAGATACGGTGATCGAAGGGCAGCTCGTCGCCGTCGATCCTGCCGGCATTGCGGTATCCGCGACGGGCGCGCGGGGGAGAGCTCCGGTGATCGTTCACATTGCATGGGATGACGTTGTCGCGGGCAGGCTCGCGGTCGCAATCTGAGCCGTCGACCGAAAGCCTCGCAGAAGCGCTGACGGCGCTCTGCGCGGAGGTCGGCATTCCGTTCGAGGAGATGCTCCGCACGGTGGAGGATGCGCTCGCGGTCGCATATGTGCGCGCGTTCAATCCCCCGGGTGACGTGCGTGTGACCCTCGACACCGGCACCGGGGCACTCGAGGTGACAAGCCGCGTCGGAGACCAGCTCCGCACCCTACCTTCCGAAGACTTCAAGCGCATGGCCGCGCAGACAGCGAAGCACGCGGTGCTCCGTCACATCCACGATCTCGAGCGGGACAAGGTGCTGCGTGACGTCGCCGAGCACCGTGGCGAGCTGGCGACCGGCATCGTCGATCGCTCCGAGGCGGGCACCGTCTACGTCGACCTCGGCCGCGCCGAAGGTGTCATGCCGCCGGAGGAGCAGATCCCTGGCGAGCTCCTGCATCCGGGCCGCCCCGTGCTCGTCGTGATTCTCGATACGCAGCGGAACCCGCGACAGGCGCAGGTCCGTGTGTCGCGGGCGGCGCGTGCGTTCGTCCATCGCTTGCTCGAGGCTGAGGTACCGGAGATCAAAGCGGGCACCGTCCAGGTGCGTGCCATCGCGCGCGAGCCGGGACTTCGGACCAAGATCGCGGTCTCGGCGACACAACCGGGCCTCGACCCGGTTGGTGCTTGCGTCGGCCCCAAGGGCGTCCGTCATCGTGCCATCCTCAGCGAGCTCGCGAGTGAGCACGTCGACATCGTGCCGTGGTCAGACGACCCCGAGGCCTTCGTCGCCTCCGCGCTTGGGCCGGCCAAGCCGGAGTCGGTGTCGATCGATCGAGCGACGCGAACGGCGACGGTCCTGGTTCCGCGCTCGCAGCTCTCGCTGGCGATCGGTCGCGACGGGCAGAACGCACGCCTGGCCGCCAAGCTCACGGGCTATCGCATAGACATCAAGGCCGCTGAGGGTGAGCCGCAGAGCGATGCCGACGCAACGCCATGACCACCTTCCCACTCGTGCGGAGGGTGGCCCGGACGCGAAGCGTCCCGGACGGGTGGGGACCCGCAGCTGCGTTGCGTGCCGCCAGGAAGCTGACAAGAAGACTCTTATGAGGGTCGTCCGCGACGCAAGCGGCGGGGCCGCGATCGACGTCACCGGACACGCACCTGGACGCGGCGCGTACCTTCATCGTGACGCCGCTTGCGTTGAAATCGCTCGCAAGAAACGGGCTCTCGACCGGGCTTTGAAGGCCAATGTAAGCGCCGACTTTTGGGCTGAGCTGAGCATCTAGCACACTCGCCGTCAGGTTTCGAATTCGGCCCGGGCGGCATAATCATACGTTCGGGCATGAAGGCACACGAACTCGCACGCGAACTCGGGATCAGTCAAAAGGAGCTGGTGAACTTCCTCCAGCAACGGCGACTGACGCGCAACGCTGCGGCGCCACTGGCGCCGGGCGCGATCGAGGCTGCCCGCTCCGCCTTCAAGCCGGCGTCCGTGGCGGTGAAGCTGGAGCCCAACGGCGATCGCAAGGCAGTCCTGCCGCCAAGCCTCTCCGTCAAGGACCTCGCCGAGAAGCTTGGAGTGAGCCCCGTCGAGGTGATCAAGAAGCTGATGGCGTCGAAGATCCTGGCGACCATCAACCAGGTCATCGACTTCTCGACCGCCGAGATCGTGGCCGACGAGTTCGGTTACACGGTCGAGCCGGTCAAGAGCGAGGACGTGGTCGCGGTCGAATCCGCGGAAGGCGCGGGCGACGTCGTCACCACGTCGCGCGAGGAGCTGTTCTCGGTCGCCAACGAGGACCCGACCAAGCTCGTCCCACGGCCGCCTATCGTCACCGTCCTCGGCCACGTCGACCATGGCAAGACGTCGATCCTCGACGCCATTCGCAAGACGCGGGTCGCGGCGGGTGAGGCCGGAGGCATCACGCAGCGCATCGGCGCATACAAGATCAAGACGGCCGACGGCCACGACGTGGTGTTCATCGACACCCCTGGTCATGAAGCGTTCACCGCCATGCGTGCCCGCGGCGCGTCGGTCACCGACATCGCGGTGCTGGTCGTTGCGGCAGACGACGGAGTGATGCCACAGACGATCGAGGCCATCCACCACGCACGCGCCGCGAAGGTCCCGATCATCGTGGCCATCAACAAGATCGACAAGGAGAACGCCAACGTCGATCGCGTCCACCAGGAGCTCGCTGCACAGGGCATCGTCACGCGCCATTACGGCGGCGAGATCGAGTGCGTTCACCTCAGCGCGAGGACCGGCAAGGGGATCGACGACCTGCTGACGACGATCGTTCTGTCATCGGACATCCTCGAGCTCAAAGCCAACCCAGACCGAAACGCGCTCGGCACGGTGGTCGACGCGCACCTCGAGAGAGGCCGCGGACCCGTCGCGACCGTGCTCGTGCAGGCGGGCACGCTGCGGGTCGCTGACGACTTC
>Ga0209648_10005368_pt1 | contig 10956 bp, 5 predicted proteins | sample GraSoi2013_115cm_FD_185830 | JGI IMG/M metagenome (GOLD analysis project Ga0209648, IMG submission 185830) | Grasslands soil microbial communities from the Angelo Coastal Reserve, California, USA - Sample 9_17_2013_115cm (SPAdes) (version 2) | ecosystem: Environmental > Terrestrial > Soil >...
TTCTCCAGGTAGCTGCGCTGCGCTTCGGCGCTCATGGGGATGCGCTCGAATGCCGACCGGGACAAGATGATGGCGTCCCAGTCGCCGGTGGCGCAGCGGGCGACGAATATCCGCCGCCGGCTGGACTGGAGGTCTTCGCGCTGGGCGACGAGGACCCGGGCTTGCGGGTAGAGCTGCAGGAACTCGCGGCCGAACTGTTCCAGCATGTGGTTGGGCACGACGATGGCGGGTTTGCGGGCCAGGCCGAGGCGGCGCAGCTCCATCGCGCCCATCGTCATCTCCGCGGTTTTGCCCGCACCCACCTCGTGGAACAAGCCGACGGCGGGTTCGTGGATGATCCTGGCGACCGCTGCGACCTGGTGTGGGCGGGGTTCGAAGCTCAGCGCCAGGCCAGGTAGCGAAAGTTCGGCGTCGTCGTAGCTGCGCAGCACGATGCCGTTGAACGTGACGTTGTAGACCGCGGCGAGATGCCCGGCCCTGGCGGGATCCTCCCATATCCATTCGGAGAACCGTTCGCCTAGCTCGGCGGCTTTTTCCTGCGCGGCGAGGGTTTCGTCCATGTTGAGGACCCACGCGTCGTCGCCGACCTTGTCTCGCACCTCGATCCGGCGTTGTTCCAGAACGGCTTGCGCGAGGTGGGTCGCCGGGTAGCGGCCGGTGCCCCAGGTGGAGGTGGCCAGCACGCTGTGCCGGTTGCCTTTCACCGTCCACACCGGGCCGCCGGGATGCTCGACCTGGACGGTGTCGTCATCGAGGATCTCGCGGAGGAACTGCTCGACGTAGGTCACATCGATCCACGCCGCGCCGAGCCGGGCATCGATGTCGGCCGACGTCAGGTCGGCCGGGATCACTTTTCGGAGTTCTTCGGCGTTGACGGCGAACCGGTGATCGTCGGCGGCGGCCTGTTCGGCGATTGTCAGCTTGTCGCGGACCTTGCCCGACAGGTATTCGGCGGCCGGGACCAGCCGGCCCGCTTCGGGGTCGTCGAACACCAAGGTGCCGAGTTCCTCGCGGGCGCGGTCATCGGTGATGCCGAGCAGCCGGGCGATCCCCGCGAGCCGCACCTCGCCGCAGACGTCCAGGCAGATCGCCAGCGCATCGGCGGGGGTATCGGCGCCCAAGCGCGGGTTACGCGGGGCGACGACCCGCCGTGCGAAGATCGCGGCCTTGGTGGTGTGCTGGCTGACCGGGTCGAACTCTTCCAGCGCGAGGACGACGGGCGCGAACGGATCGGTACGGAACCCACCCTGCGGCGGGCGGATCCGCGCCAGCTTCTCCTCCCCGGTCGCCGGGTCGGTGCGCCCGGTATGCCGCCAGGAGAACCGGTTGACCGGCCCGTAGCTGCGGACATAGGTGTCGTAGCGCAGGTTGAGGTAGCGGCGCATCCAGTCCAGTTCGGGCGTGTCATTGGTGTTCGCGGCCTCAGCGTCCAGCAGGCCGGTCACCGCGTCCCGCAGGCCGAGGAGCTGGCGCAACTCGGCGGCCTGGCCGCGCGGCACCGGGAACGGCTCGGCCTGCCCGTCGGTGACCTGGGTGAACGTGCCGTCGGCGTGGGCCTGCAGGTAGCCGTCCGGCATGCCGGACGGCGCGGTCGCTGTTGTCGCCAGGTGGGCTTCTTGGTCTGGCCCGGCTGAGGGGGTCCAGGTGAGGCCGCGTGCCCGGGCGTTGTCGGCGAGCTGCCGCAGGACCCGGGCCAGCACCCCAGCCGCGTCCGGGCTGGTGCCCGGAGGTGCCTGGACCACCAGGTCGTCCGCACCGTAGGCGCCGTTCACCGCGCGAGGCTCACCGAGCACGGCGCTCCGGTTCTCGAGGAAGTACTCGTTGACCGGCACCTGAGCGCCATCCAGCTCGATGTTCCGCGTCTGTTCCCACGCGGTGGCGTCCGGTTCCCGGCCGCTCTCCCGGCGGCGGAAGATCAGCAGATCCGTGACGACCCCCGTGCCTGCAGTCCGCTGGTGCGCGCCGCTGGGCAGCCGGACCGCGCCGACCAGGTCGGCGAGCGCGGCCATCTCCCGGCGGGCCGCCGGGTTGCGGGCGTCCATGGTGAACCGGGAGGTCAGGACCGCCACCAGGCCGCCGGGGCGAGTCAAGTGCAGCGACTTGATGATGAAGTGGTTGTGGATACTGTGCCCGCCGCGGTTGTGCTTGCGGTCGGTCAGCCGGATCGCGCCGAACGGCACGTTGCCGATCGCCAGGTCAAACGAGCCCTCGGGAGCGCGCGTGTCGGCAAAGGATTCATTCCGGATCTGCGCGTCCGGGTATAGCGCTGTCGCGATTCCTGCGGTGATGGGGTCCAGCTCTACCCCGGTAATCTGCGCGCTCGCATGGGCAAAGCCGATGAAGTTGCCCGATCCGCAGCCCGGCTCGAGCGCCTGGCCGCCGGTGAACCCGAGCTGCCGCACGCCGTCCCAGATCGCCTTGGCCAGGTCGGCGCCGGTGTAGTGCGCATTGAGTGTGTTGCGCGCGGCCGCGGCGAGTTCTTCTGGCGTGAGCAACGCGGCCAGCTCGTCGCGCGCCCAGGCGAATTCCTGGCGTGTGTCATCGAACACCTCGGGTGCGGCGCCCCAGCCGGACCACCGCACCATCGCCGCCTGCTCGGTTGGGTCGGCGGGACGGCTTTCACGCTGAATGGTACGTAGTGCCGATAATGCCGCCAGGTTCGCGCGGACCCGGGCCACCGTTCCTGATGGAGCGAGATCGTTCTGGCCCTTCGGGCGGAAGCGCTGCGGTACCGGTGGACGAGCTAGTTGCCCTGGGCCAGTTCCGTCTGCTCGGCGTTCACCTGCTCCCACAGCGGGTCGCCGCGATGTACCGTCACTGGCTGCCACCCCTGGTCCGCGGGGGTCAGGGTCGGCTCCTCCGGGTCCTCCGCTGCTCCAGGCTCCGGTGGCAGCAGCACCCGCTCCCGCAACACGATCTCCTCCGCCTGATTGCGGGCCGCGTTCAGCCGGCCCACCTTCACCAGGTAGTCCTCGCCGGATGGATCGTCGCCCGCCAGCTCCAGCATCAGGTCCGAGATCTGCTGGGCCACTTCCTCCCCCAGCGTCGAGAAGAAGCTGTCCGGATCCTGGATCGCCGCGTACCGCTCCGGCAGCCACCGAACCCAATGCCGCCGAGCCGTCGCGCCGTACTGATTCATCCTCATCGGCTCCCTTCGCGGCCGGCTCCCACAGATCCTCAAGAGAGAGCTGGCCTTCAATCTTGTCGTAACGTCGCCGCCGCGCCACCGTGCACCGTCAGCATCGGCGGCACGCCACGGGCGGCGGCCATAAACCAGCGTGGGCGCTGGCCGGTAGGCAGAACATGGTCTACACCCTTCAACTTAAGATGAAGCACGAATGACAGATAGTAAACTTAAGCACAACGACAGACAACCACAGCACAAGCTTCACGTCAACTAGGATCCTATTTTAATCTTGTTACATCAACTCAACTTTACCCAATGTCGGACGACGACGACTATGTCATGAAACCGCAGGTAGAGCTATTCGAAGGGCTTATCCCTCCGCCTGAACCTCATAACGAGTTCGGCGCCCGGGCCTATGAGCTGCAGTGAGAGTCCTCTTATCGAGTTATGCCCGTCATCCGCATCGCTGCGAAAACGCCCCACGCGCACGGCCTGCTCCTGGTTAGGGCCTGGAGCCATGTGTTCGTCGTCGATGATCACTGCGACACGCGTGGTCTCTCCGGTAACAGACCGCGCGACGTCAATCTCCTCCATGGCAGCCCGCTCCTCCATAGCGCTCGCGAGGTAACGCCAGCGGTCAGCGGCGCCCGCGTCTCCGCTGGGCTGAGCTGATGACCACAAGGAGGCCGCAGCACGGGCGAGCGTACCGGCTACGCCGGCATCCGATAGCCTGACAGACAAGGGCGTGCTCGCGACGGTAGGGCCCAACCAGTCGAAGTTGCCCACGATTGTTACAAGGCGGCCAGAGTCATCGTCGTAAAGCAGTAGGCTCGCGCCGCTGCAAGTGACCTGCGTTCCGGTCCGGAGCAGTCTGCGTCCGTCGCTTCCCGCCGCTTGGTAGCCGACACGATTTATCGCATCTAGAACTGCGGCTTGGTCCGATGCGTACGTTGTAGTCCCAGGAAGAATATCTAAGCGGACACGGCGTCTGACAGCTTCGGCTGAAGATGCCAGGAACGCACTGAGCCGGTCAGGATCGATGCTAGGTGAGGCAACCAAGAGGTTGCGCGCAACGCGCTCAACAGCCATCGCGAGCGCGCGGCCGTGAGCTTCTGTTCCGACGATCACGTCATCTGGACCAACAATCACATGCATTTCTTCAGAGGTTCTCTGGACAGCCACATCAGCGACGGAAACGAACCGAGCTCGTCGGCGGCCCGTGCCTGGGAAGGGCGGCTGCGCGCCCTTCATCTCGGCGCCTCCAGCGAAGGCTGGCTGCGCCGTCTCTTCCTCGTCCCGTGCACGCCGTCCGCGAGCTGCAGCAATCACGTGTGATAGGAGCGCCTCATGCCATGACGGAGGTAGGCCACGCACTTGGCTAGTCTCGATGTCGACGTCTACAGGCAGGAAGTGCACGTTCTTGCTGGCGAGCGTAATCGGTCCGACCCACCGGACCCATTCCCCAGGGCCGCGCGGCAGAAGTTTCTGTACTTGTGCCTCATCAAGAGCATTACGGAAGATGCGGGACGTGACAAATGCTGCTGATTGCAAAACGTCGCTCAGGTCGTCGCGACGGTACGACCTCGCCTCGAAATGGCGGGCAATTTGCCCCGTGACACGCTCAAGCACTACGGTTTGCGGCTTGGCCTTCGACACCACCACGGACACAGGATCTTGATGGGCCTCGATTGCAGCGCGGCCTTCAGCCGTTAGGACGAATGTTGCCTCCACGCCGCCAGCAACCGCCACCCAGCCAGCGTTGACGAGGGTCACTACGGACTCAACTAGGAGGCGCTCGTGCAGGTGGAACGCGGCGCGCAGAGTCCGCAACGTTGCCCCACCGCCAGCGATCGCTTCGAGAACCCGTCGTTCCAGTCGGCTATAGGGGCGGCCTCGCGCAACCTCGTAGGCTACTCGGAAGCGGCTCACAGGAACCAGAACAATCACGGCAGCTCCCGCAGATCTGCAGCAGTCCGAAGCGCCCGTCCGGAGGCAAACCACTCGTCAAGGATTGTAATGATCCGTTTCCAATGCCAGAGTGGGTGAGTTGGGTCATCGAGTTCGACCGTCGAGACCTGGTACTGAAAGAAATCCCACGAACCGACGAGCACGAGGAGCCGTTCGGCTCTGGATAGCAGGACATTGAGCCGACTCGATTCGTCCAAAAATCCCATTCCCCTTCCTGGCCCCTCCCTGTTGTTGCGAACTAGACTCACAGCCACGACGTCCGCCTGGTTGCCCTGAAACGAGTCGACAGTGTGTACACCAGCGAACTTTCCCTTCGCAGTCGGGCGGCCACTGAGGCTCTCCTTCGGCACCAGCCCGGCAGGGAGTGGAACACCTCTCAAGTGCTGGCGAAGTACCGATACCTGCTGGTTGTAGGGGGAGAGTACCGCGAGTTCTACATTGGCTGACTGGTCAGGGCCAAGCGCACCCAGAAACGCGTTCAATGCTATGACCTCAGCGTCATTTGTATAGCGGGGCATTCCTTGATATGGACCTCGCTCAAAAGTGCGGGAATCATTTTGACTCCATGGCAGATCTACCCAGACAACGGCCTTGCCTGCAACGCCGTCCGGGGTGGAGAAACCGTGCTGCACACGCGGTATGGGCGTCCCATCCTGAAGGACTGTGCAGTTCACAAGCTTGTCTTCGTAGTAGGCGCGAGAAATGAGTTCACCGATATCAGGATGCATACGGTGCTGCCCGACGAGCATGCCAGCTGCAGCTCCATCAGATTGCTCAGTAGTGATCTTTTCTCCACCGACTGCGACGCTGCAGTGTGCGAACACTTGCCTGAAGGTCTTGAGCCAATTGCGGGCATACTCGCGGAACTCTCGGCGTTCGCCGGTCGCTCGTTCCCGCCAGGACGCCGCCCACTCCCAGTCAAGAAGCCCTGAGGCATTGTCCGGGAGCCTCTGAAGAGACTCGACCACGAGATCGAGATTTTCAATCCCGGCGAGGTAATCCTCGAACCGGTATGGTGGGAGTTGTTCGTGGTCGCCGATGAGTAGCCAGCGATGCCCTGCCTGCAGCGGTAGCGCCAAGTCGAAGCCGTGGGCTTTTCCAGCCTCCTCGACAATCGACCAGTCGAATGACTGATCGGCCGTCAAGGCCTCCAGCTCACCCGCGCTTGTAGTGCAGTACGTGAGGTTGGCGCCTCTCTTCACCAGTTCGACGAAGTCAGCGGCGCGACTACCTAGAGCCTCGTGCCGGACGAGTTCATCGGCCATGGCCCGCGCGTCTTCAAGCCACCGCGTCTGGACCGCGGAGCGATCAGCGATAGCGTTCAGAGCCTCAACGCTGCCGCGTAGAACTTTAAGCGCCACCTGTTCGACGGAGTCCTCAAGGTCGACCTCGTCACCGCCACGTGCACCGAGTCGGACAGCGAGCGGCAGGCGCTCGGGCGCGACGCCCGCGAAGGCTTCACCCGCAACTCGAGCTCTCAGCACGTCAACGGCACCGTGCGCCTGTGCTGTAACGAGGATCTGCGCGACCGGATCGTCAGCGAGAATCTCACGTACGAGCCATGCCACCAGAGTGGTCTTGCCCGTACCAGGTGGACCCTGAAGAGCGTAAATAGGTCGAACCCGAAGAATATCTTCAATGCTCGCACGCTTGGCGTTATCGACAGCATCGGGGTCGAGTGACACAGGGAGGTCTGCGGCGCCGGTATCCATGTACACCTGACCAGGTGCAGCGAGTGAGCGTAGCAGATAGCTATGTGAGTCGAGTGCATCTATCGCTTGTTTTCGCCGACGGATTAGATTCGTTTGTCCCCGCATTCCTGCGCCACGCAAAACGCCCTCGCGGGGTGGCCTAGGGCGGTCCACATCAATCGCGGTTCGTTCAAGGCGCGCAGTTCCCTGCTCGAGGTCGACGGATTGGACTCGCCACTGATTAGCTTTACCCCCACCAGGGAGTACGAGCGCGTCCTGCGTGGGACCCGAGAGAATTACGTTCCCACTATCCGGTTTGCCAGCCATTTGCTCGCGCTGAAGAAATTCGATCAGGCCCTTCTCGATCTCGAAAAACGACAGAACGCGCCGGTACTCCGTACGTGAACGTTCTCGTATCGTAATGCGTTCCTGGCCCTCTATCGCGTCCGGCCCCGAGATAATTTCGTACGGGAAGATCTCCGCGTCACGCAACAGTATTTCGATCTGATTGGTCGCCTTGATGAACTCATGAAAGCGCGAAAGATCGCGGGCGAGCTCGGCGCCGCGCTCGATCTGAGGCAGTATGTCATCCCATGGTGCCGAGCCCTGAACGATAGTTCGGTCACGCAGCACGTGCTCCGCAGTTCGGACAGCGATGCGTCCATACGGCACCATCACGCACGCGGCTCCGCCCTCACCGCTGCGTAGCTCACCTCGGCTCCGACAAAATACCATCTGCCATGTCTTCAAACCGTCACGCGGATTTGTGTACTGCACGACACGCAAGATGAGGCGCTGTCCGACAAGCAGAAAGTAGGGCTGACTCGGTACCGCGTAGAGCAAGGCGTTCTCGAAGTCGCGTTGGATGAAGGTGCAAGCACCCGAGCTGTGGACGACGTCAGCGGGACTAAAAGTCTGCGTACCTGACAGTCCAAGATGTTCACCCAAGCCTTCATCCAGCAGGTAGTCGACAAGCGAAGAATGCCGCAGGTTAACAACGAGCGTATAGGGGCGATTCTCCGTCCGAGCTATAGCAGGAGTTGACAGCACTCGAAGGATTTCGCGAATCCTGGTCTTGACGTCATAAGCGCGCACCAGACGTTCAACCGGATCAGCGGCTGCGAGGCGTTGGATGAGGTCACGCTCTCCTTCAGTCAATTGCCTCGTCGTCGCAGCAACAGCATTCAAAACACGCATGTGCCGCTCGACAGGTGGATTGGTTGCGAACCTCTCCATGTCAAGAAGCAGGCGTGCACACAACATACCAAACCCGAACCAGTCGTCGTCGGGTCGCCAGGCAGAGGATGGTTGCGTGGCACGCTCAGGCGGCGTCGACCAGCCGACCGGTGGGTCAGCCCCGAGTGGCCGGCCGAGGCGGACTGACCACTCGAACCCACCAAGACGCAGAGACTCCGAGCCTTCCTCCTCGGAAAAGAACAATGCTTCGACCCCAACATCGCGGTGAAGCACCTGTCGTTCATGAAGCAGGTCGAGCCCGACTGCCACCCGTTCGAGAGCGGACCAGAGCTCTCGTCTTGCTGTTACGGAAGGGTTTGACAGCCATGGGTACTGGGCGCGCCGACGGAGCGCCACATCAAGTGGCACATAACCGGGAGCCTCGAGAACCATCGCGAAGCAGCGGGCATCACGGTCAAGGCCAGCGTCTCGCATGACGACCAGCGCCTCATTGGCGCCCGGACTGCTGCCCACCTTGTAAAGCGTCCGAAGCTCCGCATCCCACAGTGCACGCTGGACTCGGTCAGGCTCCTCGCCAGCGTAGGCCCAGGTCTTGACCAGGTACCTGACCCCATAGTCGGTGAACGCCTCCCATGCCATGGCGTCCCCACCGCTGGGGAGCGGTCCAACCGCCAACTCGTACCGCCCGCGGAGCAGCCGGGTCCCGATCTCCAATGACACGTTGCTCCTCCATTAGCCCGATGCGCCGACACATTCACGCTAGTCGGTTGAAATACTGAATGCCGGAATATTGCGATGCGAGTGCGTGACGGTGTGGATTGCTCTCCGCGATCACGGTGAAGAGGTACCCAGTCACACTCGGCCTCGTCCGCGACGCGTATTCGGCCGCAACACGCAGCGCTGGAGGAACCTGCTGAACCGGTATCTGCATCATCTCACCTGCTTGGTGATCGGAGTCCACTCTGGATGATTCGCGCCTCAAGCGTCACGACCGTCGAAGACGGAACTCTAATACCATCGAAACGACGCTGGCAGCGGCCGAGGAAGCCATCGCGCCTCAAGGCCACCGGCTCATCCAGGCAGTTTGACCCATGCCTTCGGCCGACTACCAGAGGCCACGTTACTTCCACGTAGGTGCCGCCAGCGAGAGCGCCGGCAGTTCTCGGCGGCGAGTCGTGCGGTACGTGCTGGTGACTTGGCGGGTGTTCCGCCACCGTTCAGGCTCCAGTCTCATGTGCGACTTCGTACCCTGGCGCTTGGTCGCGCGCTGCGGCTTGGTCACGGGTGGTGTTCCACCATGCAAGCGGGACCTGCTCGGTCACTGCTTGTCTGGGTTCGATGTGTTCGTCTTCGCTGCACTGGGCGAACGGGCCGGTGCGGCCGAGGATGACGGGGAGCTGGTGGTCGAGGTGGTCGCGGAGCCAGGTGGCCATGCCCGTGCCGGGTTGCAGGCGGAGCGCTTCCCAGGAGTGCCAGAGGGCGGTGAGGCGGATGATGGCCTCGGCGTGGCGCCACCATTCGCGGCACCAGCGGTACTCGCCGCCGAGGGGGCGGCGGAACGTGGGCAGGAACTGGCGCGTGACCCATTCCTCGACGCTTCGGCACATCGGCTGGGGTGGGGAGTCCTGCTTGCCGTCTGTTGCGTCTGCGCTGATGGCCTGTGCACTCATGCCCTGACGTCCCGTGCCGGGTGCCGATCCGCGTCGGCCGCGCTTTGTCCTGTGCCCGCACTGTGGACGCCGCGCTCAAGGCGTGCGTCGCGGCGTTGAGCGGCGCGCCGCATGGCGTCTTCGGCCCGCTCGATTGTGCCGCTGATGCGCCGGGCGTCTGGTCCGTGGTACCAGGGCCGCAGGCTGATGAGAGCTGGCCGCGCGCCCGTGGCGAGCAGCAGCGCCGTGCCGGGCGGCAGGGCGCGGATGTCGGCGGCTTCGAGGATTTCCTGGCGGCGCAGGGAGATCTGCTCGCTGGCCCGGCTGTCGCCGTAGCTGGCCGAGCGCACCGGGACGTCGTGGTGGCCGACGAGGGTGGCCAGGTCGCGGGTGAGGCGGGGGTCGTCGAGGCCGGCGCCGATGACCTTCTTGGTCGCGGCGCCCCACAGGGCGGCCATCCCTGGCTCGCCCCATACGGTGACGCCCTGGGCGTAGGACTGCAAGATGGTGACCGGCACCATGCCGCGCGACCCGAGATGAGAGTACAGGTCCGGGAGGTCGGCGATGCGGCAGATGTTGGCGGCCTCATCGAGGATCAGCACCATCGGCGGATCGAGCCGCCCCCCAGCCCGCTCGGCGCGCCGCCGCCCGGCCCGCATGGCGACGTCGGTGAGCGCGGCGATCAGCGACGCCGCGGCGGCCCGCGCCTCGGTCAGCAGATACAACGTGTCACGCGAGCCCGCGAACGCCGCCGGGTCGAACGCGGGCCGCGCCCGAGCCGCGGGCGGGGTCACCCAGGGCATGATCTCCTCGTCGTGCAGGCACTTGGCGGCGGTACGGGCGGTCTGATAGATACCGTCGCGGGTCTCGGGTGCGCCGTGCTGCGCGCCGCGCAGCGAGGACGCGAGCGCGCGGAACCCGGCGGCGTCGAGCAGCCCGGACGGGGTGGGCGAGGCGGTCTCATCCAGCCAGCGGGACACGTCGCGCAGCGGCCGGCCCGAGGTCGCGGCGGCCAGCAGCAGCGCGCACAGCAGGTCCTGGGCGGCCGGGCCCCACAGGTCCCGCCGGGTCCCGTCGTCGACGGTCAGCACGAAATGCGACGCCATCCGGTGCGCGGCCTCAACCGTGGCCAGGCCGGCCAGCGGGTTCCACCACCATTCCTGCCGCAGGCCGGTGATGGCCTGCGGGTCGAACAGCCACACCCGGCCGGTCTCGGCGCGCGCTTCGGCGGTCGCTGCCCACAGGTCCGCCTTGATGCTGGTCGCGACGACCGGGCCGGGCGCGGACAGCACGTGCGGGACACCCAGCGCGGTGGTTTTGCCGC
>Ga0209648_10005373_pt1 | contig 10953 bp, 11 predicted proteins | sample GraSoi2013_115cm_FD_185830 | JGI IMG/M metagenome (GOLD analysis project Ga0209648, IMG submission 185830) | Grasslands soil microbial communities from the Angelo Coastal Reserve, California, USA - Sample 9_17_2013_115cm (SPAdes) (version 2) | ecosystem: Environmental > Terrestrial > Soil >...
ACTCTTCAATAACGGCGGCGAAATGGATCCGGGCTTCCTGGATCATGCGGCCGAACAGGGTGGCCCCGTCCCCGCGCGCGCCCAACGCCAGTGCCAACAGGTAGAGGTCTCGGGCGCCGTCGAGCCGGTGAGCCAGGTATTCCCGGGCGTCGTGGGGCAAGCGCTGCCCCGCCACATCCGTATCATCAAGCACCGCATTGCTCCTGTGAGGGGAGCGACGAACGACTCTGTTCCCAACACCAGCAGGGCGAAGGGTGTCTCTCGCCGCGTGGCGGTCAGGTGCTGCGGTGCTCGAGACGCGGCATGCCCGGCGAGGACAAGTACCCGGGCGGCGGCCCGTAGATGACGGCCGGCGTACACGAGCAGAAGCTGCTGCGCGGCACGGCCAACTCCGCGACGCCGGGAGGGAGCCGATACTCGATGTGCCGCGGATCGCAAATGAACCCGCCGCAGCCGTGGCAGTAAATGTCGAGCATGTTCGAAACTCCTGACGGCGAGTGAGGCGCGTGCGCGGGCGGCGCTACGCGGGTCCGCGCACGTGCTGCTGGGGCCCTTGCTCGTCCGCGTCGCGCCGCGGCACGAGGGTGCCGGGCTCCACCTGGAACCGCCACCAGGACGTGACGATGCCGCAGGACAACGCCGAGTGAGGTAGCGTCACGAAACAGTCGGCCGAGGCGACATGTGTCAGTAGGCCCATAGTGTCTGAGTGCTCCATACGCGTGGAGGCTGCGAGCAGGAGGGCGAACGAACCACACACGCGCCGCCCTCCTCCTCCGCCTGTGGCTAGGCGTTCAGCGCCTTCTTCTGTGGCGTCACTTCTACCTTGATCAGGTGGGGCTTGGCCGTTTCCGCCTTCGGCAGCGTGATCGTCAGCACGCCGAGGTTGTACGTCGCCTTGATCTTGTTAGGATCGATCGAGGCCGACAACCGGAACGTGCGCTCGAAGGCACCGTAGGTCCGCTCATAGCGATGGACCTTCTCGGCCCGCTCCTCCGCCACCTGTTCCTTCGTGCCCTTGATCGTCAACAGGTTCGCCTCAACCGAGATCTTCACGTCCTCGGGCTGCACGCCAGGCACTTCCGCCACGAGGCGGATGGAATCGGGTTCCTCGAAGATGTCCACCAGCGGCTGCCACGCCGTGGTCGCAGCCTCGTGCACGGGCCACTCAAATGCACGGAACGGATCGTTGTACATCCGGCTCATGCGGTGCTCCAACTGATGCAGCAGCTCGACCGTCGGGTCCCTCTGCGTAATGCCGACCATAAGACCTCTTTACGTGTGGTGAGTCGCTTCCAGACAACCATCGGTTGCGTACTTCCCCAAGCGTACGCCGGTTTACTACACTTGTCAAGTGACAAGTTACTAGGCAACTGAGACTTGACAAATGCAGTAAAGCAGGCTACGGTCCACACAGGACAAGAACCACGAGCAGTCCTGTAGTCGCGTAGGTCCATGTTCGTTGCCAAAGGGAGTCGCTCATGTACGCACGCAACGTCACGCTGCACCTGAAGCCGAATACGCCCCCCGCAGACTTCACCCGCACGCTCGAAACGGACGTCCTGCCCATCCTGCGCAAGCAGGTCGGTTTCAAGGACGAGATCACGTTCCTCGCGGCGGACGGCGCCGATGCGGTGGCGATCAGCTTGTGGGATCGCAAAGAGAGCGCGGACGTCTACAGCCGTGACACGTATCCCGAGGTGCTGAAGAGCCTCGCGAAGGTGGTTGAGGGAACACCAGAGGTTGAGAACTACGAGGTTGCGAATTCGACGTTCCACAAGATCGCCGCGCGCAACTAGGACCACTGGGTCGACGAGCAGGAGCCAGAGGTCTGTTCAAGGGGAAGAGGGCGGCCGCATCCGCCCTCTTTCTTCATCCCCCGAACAACCCCTCCCCCTCCCCCTCCCCCTCACCCCACCGACTGATGCAGGAGCACACGCAGACTATGGATGGCACAGTCACACACATCGCCACGCGCGAATGTCTCGTCACCCAACCGCATCCCGCGATGGAGTGCGGCGTCGTGGCGGCTCGGCGGCGGTGTCAGGAGGCGGCGGACTCGGCCCAAGCGGCGGCAGTCGGGCAGCCAACGACAGTCGAGTCAGGATGAGGTGAGTTGCACAGCGGCGGGATACGGAGGCAGTCCTCCAATGGCACCAGTCACGCTCGAGCGGCTCCTCCAGGAGTTCGACAAGCTGAAACACGAAACGGACGCGGCATCGGCACGATGCGAACCACTACGACAGCCGGCTCGCCCGAATCATCCGAGCACTGCGGGAGCGAGGCTTAGACGCCGATCGAGTCGCCGCCACAGCGGCGCTCGCGGACGCGCTCCGGGGGGGCATCATCACCGCTCGGGTGGCGACGCACTTGCATCACCGCTTGGGGCTGGTGGCGTGACGGCGAGCCGGCCACGTTTGGCGCGGCACGATGCAGGAGACAGCCACAGCGGGAAGCTCTAGCGCGCAGACGGCGCCACGCGGGCGGCCTCCTTGTCCCCCGGCCTGTCCTGGGACTCGAGTTCGTTCAGCGCGGTGCCCACGGCAGCGGCGCGGACGCGCTCCGCGCTGCGGAACACATCTTGGACGCTCCCGCCCCGCACCACCCGGTATTCGCGCGCTCCAACACCCATCCCCATCCCCGGGCGCCCGACGTACTGCCGCACGTCCCAGTGCTCCCTGCCCCGGCACCGTGGGTAAGACTCGGCCATCTGGGACAGCTCCTGGTCCGTGAGGACCGCACCTTGCAGTCCCAGCAGAGTCCGCAGTCGACTCTGAAAGTCGCCGGGCTCGAAGGTCATATCACCCGTCACAATTCTTCCGATCTAGGATCTAGGTGGTGCGAAAATGGAGCGGGTCTCTCAGGCTCTGGAGCTCCCGGTAATAGTAGAGCGGTGTTGGGCGCTTACCCTTGAACGTCAGGCCCTCTAGAAACGCCACTTCCTCCGCGGTCGCCGTGCCGCTGAGCGATGCATCCTTGAGGAATTCCTTGAACCCGGGCTCTTCCACGGTCTGCTGGGGCGATTCCCGCTCGCTGAACTCGAACCGCTTCACGTTCCCCGCGACCAGGCGGTTGTTCAAAACGATTTCCAGAGCGAAGGTCGCGAGGTCAATGTCCCAGGATTCAATGAGCGGATCCAGGAACGAGACGCAGTCTTCAATGGACACGTGGTAGATGTCGCGATCGAGGAATTCGAGCACAAGCACGCGCATCGCTTTATAGCTGCGGCCACCCAGTTCCGCCACGGCCCGCAGCCAGGCCGGATTCTCCAATTCCTGTTGGGCCAGTCCTTTGACCACGTCCAGCAGCTTTTGGGTGACGAGGCGTTCCAGTTCGCCGAACGGCTGTTTCTCGAACACCGCACGGACGTGGCGTTCGGACTCCGGGTTGCACTTGCGGAGGATCAACTCGCGCACTTCCCGAAACAACGGCGCGGGCTCGTCCCCCAACTCGCGCTTCAATTGCTCCTTGCGCTGGTGGCCCGCCAGCCGCGCGAGTTCCCCGGTCGGCAGCTTCAAGAACGTGTCCATCTTGTCGTAGATGTCCGTGCGGTTGGGCGCCGGGGGCGCGCGCTTCCCGGTGAGCAACTGGGAGATGTACGACTCGGTCACTTGGGCAGCCTCGGCAAGGTCTCGCTGCTCGAGCCCGAATTCGTCGAGCCGGCGCCGGATCACAAACGCAACGTCCACGGGGACTCCTCCTGATGCGCTGCTGCGCTCATTTGTCTCTTGACCTGACTAAGTTAACTCTCGCTGGAGACTCGTGCAAGCGCTCAGGCAATACTTGACAATGCTAGTACATCATGATGTCCTGGAACGTCTTGGCAGGGTCCCGTTGGAACTCTGGACCGTGGCGTTGCAGCGCCGACGGGTGCCGCGTGTCTAACGGGAAGGTGGCGCGCGGCGAGGCCCGCTGGCGTTGCGTCGGAGGATGAAGGGAAGACCTGATCGAACCGCGTCGCCTGACGCACCGCTCATTTCCGCCGCTTCGACCCCACGAGCGAATGCCGCACGACGCTCTCGGGCGCCGCGTCCCCAGGCCGCAGCGTGAGCACCGCCCTGCGGCTCCAGCCCAAGTCCAACTCCACCACCACGTGGGTCTGATCGCGCGCCATCCGCCACGCGCGCGCCGCGCGGGGCCCGCCGCCTGCCACCGCGCGTGCCGCCTGGACAACCTCGGCGGGCGGGTCGGCGACCGCCACGAGCTGGGCGCACGTCGCGCAGCGACGCGGCTCCTGGACCAGGTCGGCCGTGCAGACCTGCCGGCCGCAATGCGCGCACACCGCGCGATGGCGTGCGCAGGCGTCCTTGCCGCACACGGGGCACCGCTCCGCGCCCGCGAGCGAGTACGACTGGCCGTCCACGTGGCATTCCTTGCGGTGTGTCGCGCACCCGTAGGCGCCGCTCGTGTCGAGCAAGGGGCGCAGGTGGGTGTTGCAATGTCGCTGCTGGTCCTCGAAGCACTCGGCCGCGTGTAACGAACACGAGAGCTTCCCGCAGGTCACGCACGGTTGGACCTCGTCCGACGCGTAGATCGCCTCCGGCTCGTGGGCGCAGCGCGCGCGGTGGCGCTCGCACACCAGGCGGCGCGACTTGTCGGTGCGGCGCAGGTGCGTGGAGCAATGGACCTGATCGTCCAGGACGCAGGTGGCCTGGTGCGCCGTGCACACCGCCTTGCCACAGCTCGCGCACTGGGTGATCTCGTCCACACCCACCGGCTCGTTGGTCCCGCCCTCACAGTGGCGCAGGCAGGCCGTGCACAGTCGGCGGCTGCCCCGCGGCGCCTCGGCGTGGCTCTGCTGCGCATGCCGGTTGCAGACGTCCCGGCCGCAGCTGCCACACGGCGCGAGGCACGCCGAACACGCTCCGTGCCCATCCTCCGCGCAAACGCCCGCGTGGGCCGTGCAGTGCTCGAGCCGGCACGACGGGCAGACGCGCACGTGCTCCTCGCACGCCGGCAACCCGTCCACGCGACACTGGGCGATGCCGTGGTCGGCGCAGAAGTCCTCGGCGCAGACCGAGCAGCGCGACGAGCAGCACGCCTCACACCCGCAGTGGTCGTGCCGGCACACGACGAGGGTCGCGGGCGGCCGGCCGCAATGGGGACACGCCATGTTCCAGGCGGCGCCACCGCTCAGGGGCCGCTGCGCGCTGACGGTGCCGCGACGGCCTCGGGCCGACTCGAGCTGCCACTCGGCGCGCTGCATCAGGACGGCGGCCTCGATGAGCTGCAATGGGTGTACCACGGCCTTCACTTGGCTGCGCCGGACCTCTTCGGTGCGGCGCCGCTCGGCGAGCGCCGTGACGGTGCCAATGGCCTCCGAGTCGGCTTGCTCCTTCAAGATCGACTCGAAGTACCGATCCAACCGGCCGAGCTCGGCCGCGAGATCCCGCTCCGCCGCGGCACGACGGGCGGCCACACGCTCGGCCGACTTGGACTGGAGATGGCCCAGGAGGAGGCGGAGCAAATCCGCGGGCTCGCGCGCGGGAACGGGGGTCGCGGCACCCGCCATCGACGCATCCGCGGGCGCCACCCGGCCGGCCTCGAGGTCCTGGAACAGGCCGGTCAGATCGTCACCGACCCTGGCGCCGGTCGACAGGTCGTACACGTCGCTTTCGACCACCGCTTCCTCGACGCCGGCCCCGGCCCGCAGCACGACGCGCGCGATCAGCCGCCCCACGGGATGCAGGGCCAGCCGCGTCTGACCGGGCTGGGCCGTGCCGTTCCGCACGGGAATCGTCAGCTCGCCAGCGGCGGCAGCGGTCGCGCGGGGGACCGTGGGCGCGATCAGGCCCAGCGCAAACCGCGCCGCCCGCGCGCGAATCGCCTCGAGCAGCTGGCCGAGGAACGGGCTGCCGAGCACGGCGATCTCGGCGTCCGGGTCACGCGCTAGGGCGTCGAACGAGAACGCCACTCGCACGGCCGCGCGGTCTCGGAAAAACGGGCGCTCGGACTCGGGCACGCGCAGCTCGGAGTGGTCGGGGCCCAGGGCGACCTGCTTCACCCCCACCAGTTTGCAGTAGCGCTCGAGCAGCGGCCGGATTCGCTCGTCCGCCAGCGGATCGGTGGGGGCGACCGCCGCGGGCGGCTCGGGCTGCGCGCGGGCCCGAGACGCGCGCGCGGCGCGCGGCGCCCGAGTGCCGCGGCGCTTGCCGGGGCGGGAGGAGCGGGAGCGCTTCACTAGGGCCCTAGCCCTCCACCCCAGGGGCCACGGCATCCGCCGCGATGTCCACCAGCGCCAGGGGGAGGCGATCCACCTGCGCCACGAGCGCGATCGCGCGTCCGGCGCTCGTCAGGCCCGTCAGCTTCACCAGATCGCCGTATCGGGCATCACGCCCGGCCGGCTCGGGGGTCGTGACACCCCCAATCGGTTCGATCGACTCCAGGGCCTCGAGCAGTTCCGTGACGCGTACCCCGAGCCGGTGCCGCTTGCCGTCCCAGCCGGGGGCTTTCACCACCTGGCTCGTGCCCAGCCCGAGGCGCAGCCGGCCCGGAACCGACAGCGAGTCGAACCGGCGCTCGAGCCGGATGGCGTTGTCGTCGGGCGCGATGAGCGAGTTCAGCTGCTCCTGCTCCTTGCCCACCGCACTGCTCTTCTCGATGTCGGTCCCGAGCGTCTCCACGCGGCGCGCGAAGTCTTCCTCGCTCCCGGCGGCGAGCCACTCCTCGGCGAGCCGGCCCTCGAACTGCTGCGCCCCCCCGAACTCGCCCAAGATCAGGTCCAGCTCGCCCACGACCAGCTCGAACAGCTTGATCTTCTGGTCGAGCAGCCGGAGGATGGCCGCCTCGATGGTTCCCTGCGCGGCGAGGTTCACGATGTGGACCTCGCGCGTCTGCCCGATGCGGTGCAGCCGGCCGATGCGCTGCTCGACCACCATCGGGTTCCACGGCAGATCGTAGTTCACGAGCACGTTGCAGAACTGGAGGTTGCGGCCTTCGCTCCCGGCGCGGGTGGCGATCAGGACGCTGCGCCCGTCTTCCTGGAACGCGCGGATGCGCTTGTCGCGCTCGGCCGTCGTATGCGCGCCCCAGTAGACGATCGGCTTCCGGTTGAGCTTCCGCACGCGCTCCTCGATCAGCTGGATCGTGGGGCGGTGATCGCTGAAGACCACGAGCCGGTCCGGCGTTTCGCGCAACAGCTCGGTCAGCACATCGAGCTTGGCGTGTGTCTTGATGCCCTCCGCCCGTTTGGCGAGCTGGCGCGCGATGTCGCGGTAGGCGGGGCGCACGCGCTCGCCGGCGGCAACATGGGCGAGCGACTCGGCGAGTGCCCGCGCGGAGGAGCAGAGCCGCTGTCGTAGGTGGATCACGGCGAGCTGCAGGACCCCCTTCCCCGTCGGCTGGCGCCGCCGGGTCTCGTCTTCCGCCTCTTCCTGCACGGCGGGTTGAATGAAGCCCTCGCGATACAGCTGCCGCAGGAACTCGGTGGTGCGGTCGTACAGGTCCCGCTCGGCGCGCGTCAGGCGCACCTCGGGGTGGCGGGGCCGGCGCGGCGGCAGGTCCAAGTCGTCGACCACGCTCGAGCGCCGGGTGCGGATCATCACCTCGTGCGTCAGCGCGCGCAGCGCCGCGGGATCGCGCGGCTGGCGGTGGTCGCCCGCGACCAGGTGCTGGGTGCGGAACTCCTGCCAGGTGCCGAGCTGGCCGGGCCGGAGCAGCGTGACGAGGTTGTACAGCTCGCGCAGATCATTCTGGAGCGGCGTGGCCGTGAGCAGCAGGATGAAGTCGCGCTCGATCTTCTCGATGAACTGGTAGGTCGCGCCCCGGTGACTCTTCACCTTGTGCGCCTCGTCCACGATCACGAGATCCCAGCGGTGTCGCAGGATCTCCGCGGCGTGCTGGCGCGAGCGGGCACGGTCGTGCGAAATGATGGCCTTGGTGACGTTGGCCCAGTCCTCGGGGTCGGTCGGCGTCTCGAAGCGCTCGAAGAACTTCTCCTCGAGCTCCCCCTGCCACTGGCCCACGAGGGAGGCGGGCGTCAGGATCAGCGCGCGGCGGGCGAGCCCGCGGATCGCCAGCTCCTTGTAGATGATGCTCGCCTCGATCGTCTTGCCGAGACCCACCTCGTCGGCGAGGATGGCGCGGCCCCCCATGTCCCGCAGCACCCGTTGGGCGACGTCGATCTGGTGGGGTAGCTCCTTGATCGCATTGGCGTCGAGCGTGATCAGCCGGTCGAACCCGGGCACGAGCGCGATGCGCTCCGCGTCGCGCCGCAGTTCATACCAGGCCCGCTTGGCCGGTGGCTCCTTGAGCGTCTCGGCGAACGCCAAAAGCGAGCGCTCGTCGACCGCCCACGAGTCGTCTGGCCGTACGTCTGGTAGCGTCACGCGCTGTCTTGAGAGAGGGGACGCAATATACGGGATCCGGCCCGCCAGAACCGCCGCCCGGGGCGCCTCCGAGCGTGCAGGCGCCTGCGGGCTGCCGGATTGACACGTCGCTCGTACTGTGTACACACGTCTAGGACAGATCACTTCTGAAAAATGCCTGCATCAGTCCGTCTGGACGCGCGCACCGAGCGCCTCATCCGCCGCTTGGCCAAGCGGCACGGCCGAACCAGGTCCGAGGTGATCCGTGTGGCGATCGAGTTGCTGGCGCGGGAGGCCGTGGCAACTGAGGCTCGCGCGACCGCCCCAAGCACCTATGGTCGCGTCGCGCACGTCGTCGGGATCGCCGACAGTGGCGGCGCCAACCTATCCGAGCGCACCGGGGACCGGTTCCGAAAGATCCTCATCCACCGCCCGCGCGGGCACCGCCCTAGGTGACCGTGCGCGCGGCGCGGCCGCCAGAGACGCTCGGTGGCAAGATCGATGGAGCGCGCCCAACACCGGTCGTGCGGCTGCCTCGCCCGGTAACAACCGCGAGGCTTAATGACGCAAGGGCTGATGTCGCCGCATTAGCTTGAAGCATGCCTCATCCGCTGCGCCGGGTCCGACAGTACTTCGTCGTCGGTCTCGTGGTCATCGCGCCGCTCGGTGCCACCATCTTCGTGCTCAGCTGGGCGTTCCGGACGATCGACGCGATCTTGGGCCGGCCGCTCGAACAATCCCTGGGCGTCCGAGTGCCCGGGCTGGGCTTCGCGGTCCTCGGCCTCCTCGTGCTCCTCGTCGGATCGGCGGTGCACAACGCGGTGGGCCGCCGCTTGGTCCAGACCTGGAACACTGCGCTCGCGCGGCTGCCGCTCACGCGGCGGATTTACAACGCGGGTAGCCAGATCGTCCAAGCGATGCTTGCCGGCGACCGGCGCGTGTTCTCGCGCGCCGTGCTCATCCCCTACCCCACCGAGGGGTCCTGGGCCGTCGGCTTCGTCACGAACGAGCACACCCCGATCCTCTCCCAAATCCTGGGCGAGCCGTGTCTCACCGTGTTCGTGCCGACCACCTTTTCGGTGCCTCCATCGGGGTTTCTCCTGATCCTCCCACCGGCGCGGGTGCGAGCGCTCGATATGAGCGTCGAAGACGCCTTCAAGTTCGTCGTCTCAGCCGGAGCCGTGCTGCCGACGGGCACGGCCCCGCAGGCGGGGCTCGATCTGACCAAACTGCTAGGCACGAGGTGAGCAAGGCGCGGACCCGTTGCGCCGCCGCGACAGTGAGCAGCCGCGTAATCTGAGGCCCATCCCGCGCGGCGACCGCGAGCCTTACCGTATCGCGAGGGGTCTGGCGGGATCCGCGCTCGACGACGGGGGTAGTTCCAACAGAGGCTGCTAGCAAAACACCACCGGGACGCGTTGCCCAGTTGGGGGCTGCGATGATGAGTTGCGACGCCGCGACTCCGCCGTTCCACCGCACCGAGAAGGCTCTCTCCCACCTTCTTGCGCCCACCGACTGCGCAGTCCACGCACCAACGCTCGCGCCGAGCGACCCCCGTCCGCCGTGATCCACCGCCGCTGTCTGCCGCCACCCAAGGAGGTCCCCATGCGCAAGGCTCTCGTGCTTGCGACCCTCACGATCGCCGTGCTCGCGGCCGCCGTGTGGCACGCTCGCCCAACGTTCTCGTTCGCGGCTGCCGAACGCGTCCGCCTGCAGGCGCACTTCGACAGCGTGGAGCGCGAGTTGCGGGCCCGCGACGTGTCGGGGCTCACACCCGCCCAGCGCGTGGCCCGGGCACGACTCATGGATATCCTGCACAGCTACCAAGTCCGCGGCGTCTTCCCACGCAATACCGACTTCCCGGATCGCGACATGCCGGTCTTCATCGACTGGTGGGGCAAGCGGTGCGGCTTCGCCTACTTGATCGAGCAGACGGGGAACGAGGACTTGGTGCTCCGCATTGCGGCGACGCGCAACAACGCCCGCGTCCCCGAGCTCAGGGACGACCCCGAGGTGAGCCGCTGGATTGCGGCGAACGGCATCACGCTCGCGGAAGCGACGCGGATCCAGCCGACGTACGGCTGTGGCACGGTCCATCCCCCGGCGACGGGGTGCCCGAGTGAGGGATACCAGACCGCGAGCGCCGTGGCCGTCTTCAGCAACGCCGCGGCCATCGGGCTGAATCTTGCGACCACGGGCGCGTCGCGTCAGACCAGCGGATTCCTCGGAGTGGTCACCGGGGCGTTCGGCATCGCCGTCGGAGCGCCGAACCTGGGGAGCGCGGGAGACCGTGGGTCGTGGGGCGCATGGAGCGCCGGCCTGGGTGCCACGTCGCTCGCGCTCGGCACCATTCGGCTGCTCTCGCACGCCGAGCCCGCCGCCGAATCACGCGTCAGTATCGGCCCGTGGCTCGGCCCGCGCGGTGCGTCCGGACTCGCGGCACGCGTGACGTTCTGAGCCTCGGACACCCCGAACGCTGCCCGGCACGAGGTTCACGCGGCGCGATCAGGGTGGGGCGGATGCTCACGGCCCGCCGAGCGGCACGAGGACAATGTCTCCCTGGGCTAGGCGCGCCCGGACGCTCGGGGAGAGGAGTCCCTCGAGCTCGCGCTCGCGCCCGGCGGTGTAGCCCACCCAACCGCCGAGCGCC
>Ga0209648_10005374_pt1 | contig 10952 bp, 7 predicted proteins | sample GraSoi2013_115cm_FD_185830 | JGI IMG/M metagenome (GOLD analysis project Ga0209648, IMG submission 185830) | Grasslands soil microbial communities from the Angelo Coastal Reserve, California, USA - Sample 9_17_2013_115cm (SPAdes) (version 2) | ecosystem: Environmental > Terrestrial > Soil >...
CTCACCGCATCCGGCAAATTGTTTTTCAAATACGCCGAGGAGACGCTGGAGCGGCGCAAGACGATCCTCACCGAGATTGCCGAGACCGAGCGCGTGCCCCGCGGCGAAATTGTTGTGGGAGCAAATGAAGGCACCTGCCTGCACATCCTTCCTGAGGTCTTCGCACAGTTCAAACGCGACTATCCGAACGTCGCCGTGAGCATCAAACGCTCCGATTACGCCAAGATTCTAGAGTCCGTCATCGAGAACGTGGTGGACTTTGGCGTGGTCTCGCTGCCCGTGACCGACAACCGGCTCGAGGCGCAGATGATTCATCGCGATGAACTCGTCGTGATCACCGCCCCGCATCATGCGCTGGCGGCGAAGAAGAGCGTCACCGTGGCTGAGGTCTCGACCTATCCGCTGGTCGTGCCCAAACTGGGCCATACCCGCGACGCACTCGATGCACTGTTCTATGACCATCACTTGAAGCCGAACCTGGCCATGGAACTCGATTCGAGCGAACTGCTGAAGCGCTTTGTCGCAGCCGATGTCGGCGTCGGATTTATCGCGCGCTCGAATATCGAGGAAGATATCCGGGCCAAGGTCCTGGTCGCGATCAAGTTTTCCGACGCGCAAATCCGGCGCGACCTCGCGATCGTCTTCCGCAAAGACAAAGCGCTCAGCCGCGCCGCCAAGGCTTTCATGGACATCGCAGTTAAGCAAAAGAATTTTTCCGCGGCCGGGGCTGGGAAGCAATCTAAATGACCAGGGTTGCCGGTTTCCTCTTCGTCTTGCTCCTTTCAGCTGCCGCAGCCCAGAAGCAGCCCGCCCGCGGCAAAGTTTCCGCAGTCGCCGCCAACCGGCTCACCGCGCTGAAAGTCACGGGAACGGCGCGCTACACCGACAAAGAAATTCTTGCCGCAAGCGGCCTGCAGATCGGCCAGAACGCCGCCGACGGCGATTTCAGGGAAGCTGCCCAGCGCCTGGGCGATTCCGGCCTGTTCAGCGACGTGGTCTATTCGTACTCCTCTTCAGGTGCGGGTGTAAGGCTTGAAATGCAGCTCGCCGATGCCGAACAGAGCAAGCTGGTTCCCGCGCACTTCGAAAACCTCGTCGGGTTCACCGACGACGAACTCCGCGCTGCGCTCGGAAGCCGCGTTCCGCTGTTCAAGCAGTTGCTGCCGATTGCAGGCAATCTTCCTGACCAGATTTCCGAGGCGCTGCAAGCCATCCTCACCGAGAAGCAATTTCCGGGACGGGTAAATTATCTGCGCGAGAGCCAGGACGAATCGGGTGGTCCCGTGAGCGCGATCGCCTACCGGGTCGAGGAAGTCAGCATCCGGATTCGCAGCATCGAATTTCCCGGAGCTTCGCCCGAGCAGACGGCTCTGCTCGCAACCGCCGCCCGCCGCCTCACCGGAGCAGAATACGGGCGCGCTGCTCTGGCCGCGGTCGCTAAGTTTGACCTACTCCCGGTGTACCTGCAGCGCGGATATTTGAAGGCCGCGTTTGGTCCGTCAGACGCGCGCGTGGTGCCTCAACCTTCCCCCGCCGCGGATGCGCACGGTCCCGCCGAACTTCAGGTGGACGTGATTCTACCTGTGCAGACAGGCAAAATGTATTCGACCTCCAGCGTCGACTGGAAGGGGAATTCGGCCATCAAGATAGGCGAACTCGCGCCTCTCCTGCACCTGTCCACCGGCCAGCCCGCCGACGCCGTGCGCCTTCTCCGCGACATCGAAAACGTGGGCAAACTTTACCGGAGCCGCGGCTACATGACGGTTCAGATCAAATCCGACACCCAATTCGACGAAGAGAAAAACACCGTGCATTACGACCTGAACATCGTCGAAGGCGACCTCTACAAGATGGGCGAGCTGGAGATCTTAGGACTCGACACGCAGGCCACGGCTCGGATGCAGGGAGCCTGGACTCTGCGCGAAGGTCAACCCTACAACGCTGACTATCCCGAAAAATTCCGGGACGATACCGGACAGCTCCTTCCCCGCGGCGTGCGGTGGGTCATCAGCATCCATGAAACGCTGGAAGCGAAGGACAAGACGGTCGACGTGGAGGTCCGTTTCAAACAGCAGTAGTATTTCCGCGCAACCCGACGCTGGCGCGGGAATCTTCATATTGCCATCATGCTAGTGAGATCGTGCGAGTCGGATCACGGAGTGTGCACTTTTGAAATATCAACCAATTTCACAGGCGACGAAAGCGGAATGAGAGTTCAAGGAAACGTGAATCGAATTGCGACTGCGGTTCTTGGCATGCAGATGTTGGTCGGCTGGGCAGCGGTTCCAGCGCTGGCTGCCGGTAAGAGCCAGACCTTGACCGGTGAAGTGAGCGATGCGATGTGCGGGGCGAAACACGAAATGAAGGGCAAGCCTGCGGAGTGCGCGCGCGTCTGCATGAAGCATGGATCGCAGTACGCGCTCGTCGTCGGCGACAAGGTCTACACGCTCGAGACCTCGGATAAGGCGGCGCTCGATAAGCTGAACGATCTGGCTGGCGCGAAGGCAAAAGTAACGGGAGAACTGGACGGCACCACGGTCGCGGTGAAGACGGCGGCCGCGGGATCGTAACTCAGACTGTGGAGCGACGGGCGTCCCGCCCGTCCAGCCGAGCAGGGACGCCTTGGGTCTCGACCACTCGGGTTGCTTCAATAAAAAAACCGGCGGGTTATCCGCCGGTTTTCCTGCCCCGACAATCGTAAGGGTTAATTCTGGTCCGGTTTATCATCGCGGCGCTTCAGCGTCGGCCGATCATCGTCGCTCTTATCCGAGCCACTGGAGGTCTTATCACTGCTCGAAGTCCGGCGCAGGCTGGGACGGCTCCCATCCTTCTCTTCGATGACCTTGTGCCGGTTTTCGATCGTAGCCAGCCGCGATTTCACATCGTCAAACTCTGACGTGGAAACGATGTATTGCGCCTTCGCCGGAAGAATGGTGGCGATCTCCTGTTGCGACTTCTCAATGCGGTCGGGCGTCTGCGGGTGCGAAGCGAAGGCCTTGGCGAGCGTCCCCGGCTTCTTCTTTTCTTTCGCCTGAATTTTTTCAAAGAAGCTGATGAACGCCTGCGGATCGTATCCCGTCTTATACATATATTGCAGGCCGAGGTAGTCCGCCTCCGCTTCGAAATTACGCTGGAACTTCATGAACGTGAGCGGCAAGCCCAGGCCGGCTGCTTCGTATATGCCGTAGCCTATGCCACCTCCAATGAAGATCAGGGGAATGGTACCGATGTTCGCCCACTGCGCGCGCGTCATCTGACGAGTCCCGTGGCGGGCGGCAACGTGCGCGATCTCATGCGCCATCACGCCGGCCATTTCGGCCTCTTCATCCGCCGCCAGAATCAAACCGGAGTTCACGTAGAAAAATCCGCCAGGGAGCGCGAACGCGTTCACTTCGTCCGAGTCAATCACCTTGATCGTGAACGGCACCTGCGCGTCGGAATTGCGCACCAGATTCTGTCCGATGCGGTTGACGTACTCGGTAACCACCGGGTCCTGAACCAGCTTCACGCCTTGCTCGACCTGCATCGCGTACTGCTTGCCCATCCTGATTTCGGTTTCGAGCGAATACCAGTTGCCCATGCCGCGCCCGCCGACCTTGCGGTTGCCGATGGCGTCCACATCGCTCTTAGTGCCGTTGTGCTTGACCTTGCTGTCGTCAGGCTCCTGGATGGGAGGCGGCCCACTAGGCGCCGAATCGCTACCGCTCGAAGCGGAGTCCGGGGTCGGCGCGGGATCCTGTGGCGGAAGAGGCTGCGCGGTCTGATCCGCAGTCTGATCCTTGGATTGATCTTTTGACGATGCTTGCGGCTGTGATGCTTGCGGCTGTGCGTTTGAAGTCTGCGAAGTTTGATCCTGCGCCAGCGTCGGCAAAGACATTAGCGCCAGTAAACTCAGGGAAATCAGCGATTTACGGAACGACATTTGGACACCCCGTGGAAACCCGGTCGGCTGGACTCATTATAACCCCGATAGCAAGTCGGTCTGGACGAAGTCTCCCACCTAGTTTGACGCAGGCTCGAGCCGGAAAGTTACCCACTATTTTCGCGGAACGTGCCGGCTGAGGCTCTTTTCGGAGCCGCCTGGAGCTAGGAACCGTGGTGCACGTACTCTTCGTATCAGGGCATGCCTTCAGGCATGGCGAGAATGCTCGTCATGAGAGCGCTTTCAGGCGCTGCGGCCAGCGAGCGGAGTCTCAGTACATGGTCCTTTCGCAGCCGCTCACCAGCGCCCTTTCCGTTTTCCCGCTAGCCGGTGTACCATGGCCGCGATTTTGGAAAGAGGAATCGCGCATGCTCAACCGTCGCAGCTTTCTGTCGTCGTCTTTTGCGTCGTCCCTAGCCGTAGGCGCCGGCCTAGACTGGGGCGGAAATCTATGGGCACAGCTCGAATCCCTGCCGCCCAAGCTTCCCGAGCGCTCCCTCTATGACCAGAACGAAGACGCCTACTGGCGCGAGATGCGTAAACAATTCCTGATTCCACCGGACGAGATCTACCTCAATAACGGAACCGTAGGGTCGAGTCCGGCGCCCGTCCTCCGCGCCGTATTTGCAAGCTATGAAGCGTGCGAGAAGCTCAACGAGGCCGATCCCGAGGACTATCCCATTTGGGGATACGCGTCGTGGAACCAGTTTCGCGATCCGCTGGCCGCCTTTGTAGGCTGCAACCGCGATGAGATCGCGCTCCTAAGAAATGCCACCGAGGCCAACAGTTACATCGCGAACGGCGTCGATCTGAAGCCCGGCGACGAAGTGCTCATGACCGATCAGGAGCATCCCGGAGGCGAGCACCCGTGGGACTTGCGGGCGAAGCGCTACGGAGTCGTGGTAAAGAAGATCACGCTGCCAAGGCCGGTAGAAAATCCCGCGCAGGTATTGAATCTGTTCCGCGACGCGATCACCGCGCGCACCCGGGTTTTGTTTTTCAGCCACATCACCACATTTTCAGGAGTGGTGCTGCCGGCCAAAGAACTCTGTGCGCTGGCCCGGAGCAAAGGGATTATCTCGGCCGTCGACGGAGCGCACGTTCCGGGAATGATGCGCCTGAACGTGCACGAGTTGGGTTGCGACATGTATTCATCGAGCCCGCACAAATGGCTGCAAGCGCCCAAAGGGTCGGGCTTTCTCTACGTCCGCGACGAAATGATCGACCGCCTGTGGAACACGATCGCAACCGAAGGCTGGGACGACGTAAAGCTCCGCGCCGAACGTTTCCAGCGCATCGGCAGTTCAAACGTGCCCGCACTCTGGGGACTGCGTGCCTCGATTCAACTGGCCCACGACATCGGAATGGACCGCATCGAACGCCGCCACCGCCAGCTCTGCGACTACATCCTGGGAGCCATGATCAAACGCGGCGCGACGTCGTGGACATCCCCGGACGCCTCGATGCGCTGCGCAATAGCAACGGTAAATGTGCCGCCAATCGTCCGCATGGATCTGGAGGACTGGTTGTGGAAAGAAAAGAAAATTCGAATCCGCGGAGCCGAACCGCACAAGCTGCGCCTGTCCACGCCTTACTACATGTCGAAGCAAGAGATTGACCGCTTCCTGGACGCGTTCGACGAATACAAGAAGTCGAAGGGTTAGCTCCTCTCTCCACGAACTATTTTGCTGACGGCTGATGGCTGAGAGCTGCCCTACGTCCAGCGAAACCACCGCAGCGCCAGGACGAACGAGACTCCGCCCCAAACTGCTAGCACCAGCAGTCGCCCAGATTGTGAGCTTAGAGTCGCGCCTTCGATGATCGTCGCTCGCAGCGCATCGTTGAGCGCGGTGAGTGGAAGGGCCTTGATGAAAGGGTGGGCCATCGCCGGAAATTTATCGTAGGAAAAGAAGACGCCGGAGAAAATCCACATCGGCATCATGACCAGGTTGATGAGACCGGAAACGCTTTCGATTTTCTGCGCTCGACATGCGGTTAGCAGGCCAACGCCGCCAAAGGTTATCGCTCCGAGCGATGCCAGCAGCAGGACCGAGAGAATCGATCTCCATCCTTGCAGTCGCATGTGAAACACCAGCACGCCGAAGCCCAAGAGCAGTCCTACTTCTATCACCATCAGGACCAGCCGGCTGCTGGTTAAGGCGAGCAGGAAATCGCTGCGGCGCATGGGCGTGGCTACGAAGCGCTTCAGTAATTTTCGCTGGCGCATTTCGACCAGCGCGAAGCCTACTCCCCACATGCCGGAGTTCATCAGGTTCATCCCCAGCAATCCGGGGATGAGGAAGTCGATGTAGCGGGAGCCGGGTTCGCTGGAGGATTGGGCGGAAGTGGCGAGTGCGTCTTTGCGTCCCGCGGCGGATTGGAGCGCGGCGTCAATCTCGGCGCGTGAGAGCACGCTCTCCGGACGAGCAGGATCGTAATAATAAGTGTAGCTGGCGTCGGGATTCGACTCGATCACGAGATCGTACTTGCCGACGTGGAAAGCATTGAGCGCGGCATCGCGATCGAGCACCGTAGCTCGGATGGTGGAATGCGCGGGCGAGGTTTGCAGCATGGCTAGCGTTTTCTGCGCGCCATCGCCCGCGATCACGACGACCGACGTGACGTCCGCGGGCCTGTTGCGAAAGGCGATACCCAAACCTGCTGCCAGCAGCAGCGGAAAAATGAAAACCCAGAACACAACTTCAGGCTCACGTTTGAGTTCGAGAATGCGCGCCCAAAGCAGATGCCGGTATCCGGACCAGCGGCCGCTGTGGCGCGCGGGGCGGTTGGGCTGGCCGAGTTTCGGAACCTTCGGAGTCATCTCTGGAGTTTGCGGTGTAGTAGTTTCCGTTGCCATTTAGTTCTCCCGCAGATGGCGGCCGGTCAAGTTTACGAAAACGTCTTCGAGACTGGCCTGGCGCGTGCTGAGGTGTTCGAGTTGGTGGCCCTGCTGATTGACCGCAGCGAGCAGCGCGGGAATGGTGAGATGAGGTTCGCGCACGTTGAGGCAGATTGTACCGTCCTCGCTGCGGACGGATTCGACGCTGGGGAGCGCGCGCCAAGCATCGGTTTCTTGGCGGTTCGAGTTGCCGCTGACAACTCCAACTACTCGTCCATCGACTCGGAACTCGACCACGTGATGGCCGCCGAGGCGGTCGATGAGGTCGGAGGGAGTGCCTTCGGCGATGATCTGGCCGTGATCCACGATGGCGAGGCAGTCGCAGAGGCGTTCGGCCTCGTCCATGTAGTGAGTGGTGAGAAGGACAGTGCCACCTTTTTTCTGGAAGACGCGGACGATGTCCCAGAGCTGGCGGCGGCTTTGGGGATCGAGTCCGGTGGTGGGCTCGTCGAGAAATAAGATGCGCGGGTTGCCGACCAGAGCGGTGGCGACGGCGAGGCGTTGCTTCTGGCCGCCGGAAAGCTTGCCGACCCAGGCGTCGGCTTTTTCAGTGAGTTCCAATTCTTCGAGCACTTCGTCGGCGGGGCGCGGCTCGCTATAGAAGCTGGCGAAGAGTTCGATGGTTTCGCGGACGTTTAGTTTTTCCGACAGGCGCGTTTCCTGCAGCGAGATACCGATCCATTCGCGAAGCTGGCGCGGGTTGTCGCTCCAAGTGTGTCCGAAGATACGGACTTCTCCGGAAGTGGGTGCGAGCAGGCCCTCGAGTATTTCGATGGTGGTGGTCTTCCCTGCTCCGTTTGGGCCGAGGAGTCCGAAGCACTGGCCGGCTTCGATGCGCAGGCTGACTCCGCGGACGGCCTCGACTTTTCCGTCGTAGGTCTTGCGTAGGTTGGTGCACTCGATGGGAGATCCCACGAGCAGATTGTAGCCTAGCCCTCGACGGCTCTGCTGAGCTGCGCGCCGCGGGACAGGTCCTGCGCGAAGCCGAACGAGGGCGGCTGTCCCTACGTAATTCTTTCACGGGCGACGCTCTATCGTGGGCATCGGGACGTTGCCTTTTACATCCTGCCAGAGAATTGCGTTTAGTTTTTTGGCGTCTGCCGCGTCAGGGCGGGAGAAATTCATCTGCAACGATTCTTTCGCACCCGCCGCTTTCTTTTCATTCACTTTGTAGATGAGACCGCTGCGCAGATTTTTGTCGTCAACATGGAAGGGCGGTTGCGTTCCCGGGCCGGAGAATAGTGGCGCCATGAGCGGCGCGTGCGCGTCGAACAGGTTCATCGGAGGGAGGCCGAGTAGAGCTTCCATAGTGTGGACCATGCTGACAGTGGTGTAAAAGTGATGATCGACGAATGGTTGCGGCGCGTGCGGCGCATATTTGCTGATGACCAGGGCAGTCGAGCGATGGGCATCGATATGATCGGCGCCGTCCTGCGCATCGTCTTCGAGGACGAAGATGGCGGTGTCGTCCCAATACGTACTATGAGAAACGGCCTCGACTACGCGGCCGAGCGCGAGATCGTTATCGGCAACTGAAGCCTGCGGAGTTGGCTTGCCAGCGCGCGTGCCTCCGGTGTGATCGTCCGGCAGGTAGAGTAACGTGAACTGCGGAAGTTCTTTGGCGGTTCCCTTCCCTTTTACAAACTCGTCGAACTCGCGAAGGAATTCGTCGGCGCGGAGTTGGTCAGGATAGTCGGTATTGAAGTCGGGGAATTGCGGATCGTAGTGGTCACGCAATGCGGCTTTCGTGGGACGCATGCGCTTGATCTGAGGAATCGCCCAAGGCCACGGGCTTGGGCCGCCGCGCGGGTTGCCGACATTCGGCGGCAGAGGCTCTCCTTTGCTAATTTCGGCGACCGGACAGGTCGCGGACGAGGGAGGCGGCGTTCCCTCCTTAGGTGAATTTGCTTTCTCGTTCTTGCACCACACGGCGGCGATGAATTCTCCGTAGATGCGATAGGTGAGGCCGCGGCGCGCGAGGTTGTCCCAGAGAAAGCCGGTGGCGGGATCGTCGACGTCGGGGATTCCCTGCTCTAGTGGAAGTTCTTCGGCCACGCTGCCACCAGAGTCGTAGGTGCGTTCCTGGCTGCGATAGCCGATGGGCCACGTTTTTTCGTTGTAGTCGGAAGTGGTGGAGGCGGTGGACCACAGGTGACCGTCGCCGGAAACTTCTCCGCTGTCGTAGAAGTTGTCGAGTACGCCGAACTGCAGGGCGAGTTTGTGCTGGTTGGGCGTGATGTCTGCGCCGTACATAGTTAGCGATGCGTCGCCGTCGCCGACAGGCAGGTCGCCGAGGATCTGATCGTAGGTGCGATTCTCTTTTAGCACATAGATCACATGGCGGACGGGATTCGTTCCACCAGCGAACTCGAACTTTCCGCCATCCGAGTGGATGAGATTATCTTCTTCCACTTGGCGAGTGTAGGCGGCAAGATTTTTGTCGATGTCGGCAAGGCTGAGGCGGGCAATGGAACCTCCGATCAGAGTTGCAATGTAGGGATGCTCCTTTCTCTTGCGCTCGCCCTTCAGCTGGCCCTGCATGTTGTTCGGGCCGCTGCTTTCGCCTTTGGCGGTGGCGATGAGCAGGTCGTTGCCCGCGATGGCGAGTGCGCTCGGATACCACTCGGTGGGTATAAAGCCGACGGGATCGTCGTTTGGTTTAACGCCCACGTCGATAACGCCAGAGATCATCCCTTTTGGGAGCTCCCTAACTTCGATCACCGCGATGGCATCGAGCGAAGCACTTGCAGCGTAGAGATGCTTGCCATCGGGTGAGAGGGCAATCGCCTGAAGTACTGACCCGGGGGTCCTGGAACCGGTGCGATAGCGAATGAACGCGAAACCAGCCTTCAAATCGACGGCCGCGATCATGTCGGCATTGGCGAGAGCCACGTAAAGCGTTTCCTCGCTCGGACTCAAGAGCATCGCCGTCGCGTGTGAACTGGGATCGATCGCATCGGTAGGTTTGGTTATATCAATCCACCGCGCTACGTTACCGGTTTCGAGATTCAATTCCACAACTGCGGCGCTGTTCGACAAGCTGACCCACGCTTTCGTTCCAGCCTTGTTTGCGACTACCGTGTACGGATACGCGCTCGGGATATAATGGCTGCGGCTCAGGTCGAACGACTTTTCGATCTTTCCGGAACTGACGTCGAGTAGCACAACATTGTCGGAAAGATTGTTGGCAACGAGCAGACGATCACCAGTCGGCCCTGGCAGGACGGCGATCCCCGCAGGGTATGGCAGCGCGGTTCCGGCGGGAGTCTTGCGCAAGCCAAACGCTACTTCTTTCCCTTCGGCGATGGGCTGGGGCGCGATCTTGAGGAAGCGCTCTGGCGTAACTTGTCCGTCCGCAAATTTGTACACGGCGATGCCGTTGCCGGTGCTCTTTGGCTTCTTGCCGATGGGGTCGGTGATCGATCCCATCGAGGCATAGAGATGCTTGCCGTCGCTCGAGAACGCGAAGCCGATGAAGTAACTTTGGCGCGTGGAGTAATCGTCGCTTAATCGGTCGTCGGGAAAGTCGTGTAGTTGATTGTTCCTGAGATCGAGAATGGCGATGGACTGGCGCGCGCCCGTCTCTTGCGTGCCGTATCCCTGATTGAGCAACGCCGCGTAACGGCCATCAGGGCTGAGCGCGATGGTCGCGGGAAAGCTGTTGGTGGGGGCGAGATATCCGGGGACAGGGAGCGTCAGAGCCTTGCTGGTTGGAAGATTGATTCGGCGCGAGCGATCGGCGGCGCGAGCGATGACGAACACGACAAGCAGCGTGGAAAGAGCGAGGAAGGAGTCGACGGCGATCTTTTTCACCAATCGTTTCACGAGCGAAACCTAGGGAGGGTTTTACCATCCGGGACCGGGGAGATGCAAACCAGTGGAGCGCGCCGCCTCAGCTGCAGCCATTCCTCAAAGATCGACTTCAATCAGCGGAGCCCGAGCAGTACAGCGACATACTGCCGAACCTTGCTCACCAATGCTGGTTCTGCCGTGGAATGGAATTTCGCTTGGCGGCCGATCCAATCCATGCTCTTCAACTGATCGACGAGAACTGCGCCCTCGACTCTATCAAAGGTGATGGGCAGGGCGAAGGGGTAGGGTTTGCGCTTGCTTGTAAGCCGACAAACTACG
>Ga0209648_10005375_pt1 | contig 10951 bp, 12 predicted proteins | sample GraSoi2013_115cm_FD_185830 | JGI IMG/M metagenome (GOLD analysis project Ga0209648, IMG submission 185830) | Grasslands soil microbial communities from the Angelo Coastal Reserve, California, USA - Sample 9_17_2013_115cm (SPAdes) (version 2) | ecosystem: Environmental > Terrestrial > Soil >...
TGCGTCACCAGAATCTGGCCATCACACTGTTCCCCCGAGCCAATGCCGATCGTCGGAATGCTAATGCCGTTGGTGATTTGTTTGGCGATCTCCGGGACCACAATCTCGAGCACGACAGAAAACGCGCCCGCTTTTTCCACTGCGCGTGCATCTGCGATTAACGCTTCGGCTTCCGATTGCGTCTTGCCTTTAACTCTGTAACCGCCTTGTTCGCGCACCTGCTGCGGCAGCATTCCGATGTGGGCCATGTACGGAATTCCGGCATCAGTTATCGCTTCGATATGCGCGGCGTGACTCACGCCGCCTTCCAGCTTCACCGCCTGAGCGCCGGCATCGATAAATTGTTTCGCCGTCCCAACCGCTTGGGCCGGCGTTGCGAAAGTGTGGATCGGCATATCGCCGACTACCAACGCGCATTTAACCCCGCGCGCGACGGCGCGCGTATGATGCAACATTTCTTCGAGTGTAACGCGCGTCGTGTCTTCATAACCGAGCACGACCATGCCCAACGAATCGCCGACCAGAATGATGTCGATCCCGCTCTCGTCGAGCAGTCGCGCCGTCGGATAATCGTAAGCGGTCAGCGCGGTGACCTTCTCGCCGCGCTTCTTCATTTCCCGATATTTCTCGACCAGATTCGTCATTACCATTTCTCCGCGAAGCAGATCACTCTAGTCGAATCCTCAATCTGCGCGAGCAGCTCGCGGACGGTTTTTGTTTGGTTAGGTAAAGTTAAATCCGGCCGGATATCGGCCAAAGGCTGAAGCACAAATTTCCGCTGATGCAGACGCGGATGCGGCAACTGCAAACGCTCGTTCTCGACACTCAGATCATCAGCATAAAGAAGGTCGATGTCGATCTTGCGTGAAACGTTTCTGGCATGATCGCGTTTGCGTCCGAGCGATTCTTCGACCCGAACGAGCTGCTCTAGCAACGCGCTTGGATCGCCGTCGTAGTCGATTTCCAAAACTGCGTTTAGGAATTTGCCGGCATCCGGCTCACAATCTACCGGCTCCGTTTCGTAGATCGGCGAACTCCTCATCGGCGGTTTAACATTGGCTCGCCCCGGCGAGTCCGTCCGTTGGCGGACCAGATCGACAATTTCTTTTCGCGCGGCGCGCAAATTCGCCATTCGATCGCCCAAATTCGAACCGAGCGCGATGCCGGTCCTCATTTCGCCGGCGCAATTCCGAGCACGTCCTGCATCGAGTAAAGCTGAGCGGGTTTTCCGAAGATCCATTGCGCCGCACGCAAAGCACCGCGCGCAAAAATTTCGCGACTGCCGGCCCGATGCGTTAGTTCAAGCCGTTCGTCGGGTCCGGCAAAAGTGACCGTATGCTCGCCGACAACGTCGCCTTCGCGAATTGATTCGATTGGAACTTCTTGCGTCTCTTTCAAAATCTCACGGAGCGTTTTCGCCGTTCCGCTTGGCGCATCTTTCTTCATCTTGTGATGTGTCTCGGTGATTTTGGGCGCGAACTCAGAACCGAAAATTTCCGCGGCCTGGCGGGTCAGAGCAAAGAGCGCGTTCACTCCGACGCTAAAGTTCGACGTGAAGACAATTGGCAATTTACCAGCCGTTTCTTCAATTAATTGGCGCTGCTCCGGCGAATGCCCGGTCGTGCCAATGACGAGCGCTTTTCCGTGCTGCAAAGTCGCCCGACAGATTTCGTCGATCGCGCTCGCATTGCTGAAGTCGATCGCAACGTCGCAATCCTTGATGGCTGGATCGATCGCGTCGCCTAGATCGCATTGCGCGACAATGTCGATCTTCGGATCGTCCTTGGCCAGATCGGCAATCGTCTGGCCCATTCGACCGCGCGCCCCGATCAGCGCAACGCGCACGGACGTTTTCATTTTGCTTTTTCGAATTCCTCGACCGTTTTGCGCAAGCGAGTTTGGTTCGCGTCCGACATTTCGCATAATGGCAAACGAACTTCGGCTGACATCGCGCCGCGCCAAGCCAGTGCGGTTTTCGCCGGCACCGGATTCGGTTCGATAAACAAATCTTTAAACAGCGGGAACAGTTTGCGATGCAAACTTTCGGCCGATTTGTAATCGCCCGAATCGCAATCGCGAACCAGTGCACAAAGTTCCGCCGGAAACAAATTCGAAGCCACACTCACAACCCCAACCGCGCCCACCGCCATAAATGGTAGGGTCAATGAATCGTCGCCGCTCAAAATCGTGAACTCTTGCGGTAAACGGCGGCGCAATTCGGCGACGCGCTCCACACTGCCGCTTGCTTCTTTGATCGAAACGATATTGCGACACGTTTCCGCCAATCTGACAACCGTGTCCGCGGCAATATCCACCGCGCAGCGGCCAGGAATGTTGTAAAGCATCACCGGCAGCGATGTTGCCCCGGCGATCGCCTTGAAGTGTCGAAATAATCCTTCCTGGCTCGGTTTGTTGTAGTAAGGCGCGACCAGCAATGCGCCATCCGCGCCGGCTTTCTCGGCGAACTTCGTCGCTTCAATCGAATCTCGCGTAGAATTCGTCCCCGCACCGGCAATGACCTTACAGCGACCGTTGGCGATCTTTATCGCGCGTTCAATGACTTCGTGTTTCTCATCATGAGTCAGCGTCGGCGATTCGCCCGTCGTGCCGACCGCGATAACTCCGGTAATTCCGGCCGCGATCTGCGCTTCAGCTAATTTTTCGAACGCCGCAAAATCGACATCTCCGTTGCGGAAGGGTGTCACTACTGCCGTGAAAGTGCCGCGAAACATCTCGCAAACCTTAGCGGGCGTTCAGCTAATTGTCATGTCGAGCGAAGTCGAGACATCTCTTAATGTTTCCGTGCTGAGAAGTCAGTGACCACGGAAATAGTTAGAGATTCCTCCACTTCGGTCGGAATGACAGAAGAGCTTAAACTTCGATCGTTCCTTCGAACGCAAACTCAGCCGGACCTGTGAGCGTGACGTTCGTAAATTGATCCCCTGCCCTCTTAAAACCGACGCTGAGTTCGCTGCCGCTGCGAACGGTCACACTGATTGGTCCATCGACCTTTTCCGTTGCGGCAAAAATCAGGGCGCTGGCAACGACGCCGGTTCCGCAGGCGAGTGTTTCGTCTTCGACACCGCGCTCGAAGGTTCGCACGAGAATTTTCTGGGCGCCGCGCTTCTCGATAAAATTCACATTCGCCCCAGCCGGCGAAAACATTTTGTGACGCCGGATCGCTTCGCCTCTCCGGCGAACATCGACATCGTCGACTTTGGAAACCGGCACCACCACGTGCGGCACGCCGCTGTTGATAAAATGCACGCGTTCCTTCTCGGCATTGGCAACAAGTTCGATCCCAAGTCGCAAGTCTTTCGGCTCGCTCAGTTGCAGCGTGACCGATTCACCGTGCAATTCTCCCCGAATCAGGCCGGCTAGCGTTTGAAACGAAATCTTCTCCGGTGCTCCGGCAATTTTGGTAGCGAAGCGCGCGAAACAGCGCGCACCGTTTCCGCACATTTCCGCTTCCCCGCCGTCGCGGTTGTAGTAGCGCATCCTGAAATCGGCGCCGTTTGAGCCTTTCTCGAGCAACAAAATCCCGTCTGCGCCGACACCGCGATGACGATCGCAAATGCGAACGATTTGCTCCGGCTCTAAGCGCACGTTGCCGGCGCGATTGTCGATCATGACAAAATCGTTGCCCGCGCCGTTCATCTTGGTGAATCGCAACATGATGTCGATCTTAGCGAGAGTCGTTGCCCAATCAATAATTGTGGTGGCAGCCGTCCTCGGCTGCGGGCGGATTTGCAGGCGGGGACGCCTGCCTCCACAGTTCCAGCTATTGAAGACGATTGGAGCATTAATTGGACTTGCTCTGCTGGCGACATCCGCACCGGCCGCCGGGCTCAACAGCTTAATTCTCGAGCAAATCCAAAAGATGCCGACCGGCGGCAAGTATTCCGTCTCGCACTTCGCTAAAATCAAGTTGGAATCGGCCGCACACTTCGAATCGGGGAAGTTCTTCGTCATCCCGACCGCGCCGTATCCGAGTTTCTGTTCGGGCGCGACTTATATCGTTTTCATCAAAACGATCGAGGCTTTGCGCGACACTGGGCAGCTCCAGCTCGACTTTGCCACGTTGAATCAACTTATGATTCGCGACCAGCGCGATGGCGAAGGGATTTGGGGTCGCTGGAACGCCAACGGCCCCGGAACTGGCCGCTTGTTTCACGAACTCGGACTCGGAAGAAACTTTACGGATTTCGCGCAAGCGCAGCCGGGCGATTTCATGAAAATTTTTTGGAACCAAAATGTCGGTCGGAGCGAACACGGTCATTCGGTGATCTTTCTCGGAACGGTGAATCATCCCGACGGCGAGTACGTGCGCTTCTGGTCGAGTAACATTCCTAACGGTTACGGCGAAAAAGAAGTGCCGCGCACCAAGATCGCGAACGCGATTTTCTCGCGATTAGAAACGCCGGTCAATCTCACGCGCGTTCATGACATTCCGGTTGTCGACGATTATCTCGCTTCTCTTCTACGCAAGAAATCGAACTTCGCCGAAGCGAGACAGAAGTGCGGGATCTGACTCTGTCATCCCGAGCGCAAGCGAGGGATCTCACAGTCGAAGCGAACGTCACACAAGTTGACTAGCGTGATCAACCAACCTTTGAGAGATCCCTCACGTTCGTTCGGGATGACACCTGCTGAGCTAGCGATGGATTGCTTCCGCCAAATCGCGCGCGAAAGCGCCGACCTTCTCAACCGTCTCCGGTTTGTCTCCATGCTTTGCGATAAGGTCGACAATCGCGCTGCCGACGACAACAGCGTCGGCGTGTTGCGCGACTTCGCGGGCTTGATCGGGATTTGAAATTCCGAATCCGACCGCGATTGGCAAGTCTGAAATTTTTCTGAGCTCCTCGATTTTTTGCGGCAACGAGATTGAGATTGAATCACGTGCGCCGGTCACCCCTTCACGCGAGACATAATAGAGAAATCCCTGCGCGTTCCTCGCGATCTCCTTCATCCGATCAGGCGGCGTCGTCGGGGCGATTAGCCTGATGTGAATCACGTTTTGCTCCGCAACACGTGATCCGGGACTTGACTGCTTTAAGCAGTCAAGTTCTAAGAGATCTTCTTCTGGTGGAAGATCGAGAATGAGCAGTCCGTTCACTCCCGCTGCCTCCGCCTCGCGATGAAACTTGTCGGCGCCGAACTGGAAGATCGGGTTGAGATAACTGTAGAGAACGATTGGGATTTGCGACTGGTGGCGGATCTCGCGGACGCAATCGAAAACGCCCCGCACCGTCGTGCCGGCTGCGAGGGCGCGTTGCGCTGCCAATTGATTCACAATCCCGTCGGCGAGCGGATCGGAAAATGGTAACCCAAGCTCGAGCAAGTCGGCGCCGGCTTTTTCCAAAGCAACCGCAAGATCTACAGTGCGCTTCAGAGTCGGATCTCCCGCACAAATATACGGGATGAAGCCTTTGCGTTTTTTCTTCCGCAAACGCGCGAAACAGTCGTCGATCCGGTTGTGCATCAAAGCGGATGATCTGATAGAATTATGCCTGAGTCGAATTGAACGCGACGCTGACCATCAACGAGATTTATCAATCGATCCAGGGTGAGAGCACCTGGGCGGGAGAGCGCTGTGTTTTTGTCCGTCTTACCTTCTGTGATCTGCGCTGCAATTATTGCGATACTGAATACGCATTTTACGAAGGCAAAAAAAGCTCGCTTAAGGAAATCGTCGATCGAGTCGCGACTTTTGATTGTCCGCTCGTCGAAATCACCGGCGGCGAACCGCTGCTGCAAAAGAATGTCCTTCCGTTGATGTTGATCTTATGCGACGCGGGACATACCGTTTTGCTGGAAACGAGCGGCGCGCACGATATTTCGAAAGTCGATCCGCGCGTGCACCGAATCATGGACTTGAAAACGCCCGGCAGTGGCGAGGTGGAGAAAAATCTCTGGTCGAACATCGATCATCTCACCAAGCGCGACGAAGTGAAATTCGTAATGGGCTCGCGCGAAGATTACGAATGGTCGTGCGACAAAGTTCGCAGGTTTGATCTGACGAAACGTTGCCGGGCCGTTCTATTCTCGCCGATCTTCGGCCGAATCGACCCACGGCAAATCGTGGAATGGATTCTCGAAGACAAGCTCGACGTCCGTTTTCAACTGCAGATGCACAAGTTTATCTGGACGCCAACCCAGCGTGGAGTTTAGCGATGCCGCAGGAACCTAAACTTTGGATTGTGATTTCGCGGCCGGACCGGTTACCGAATGCGCTGGTGGCGGCGGACGCGCTGAGCGATCGATTCCCTGGCGGCATTCATTTGTTGCGAGAGGAATCGAAATGGTGGGAGAACGCGAACTGGCAGGAGTTTGTCCGTGGATTTGCCGAGGTTTACGCGTTCCCGAAAGTCAAAACGTGTCGGGGATTGAAGGATCTGCCGCGGCTTTATCGCGAAAACGTGAACCGACAGCGCGGAGTCGGCGATTTGCCGATCGATCCCGACAATGATGTTTTGCTTTGCCTGGCCGGTCTGCTCGGGTTGGGTAACGCTGCGCTCTCCGCCCATCCGGACGTTTTCAAAATCCTGTGCGCATCGCAAAAAGCTTTCGGCGAATTAACGCGACACGGCGACCGGGCGCGTTTCCGGTTCACAACTTCTGGCTGGCTGCAAAATCGCGTGGTCGAGCCGTTGGCCGGCGTGGAGCGAACAATCCATTATAAACCGCGGATTAATCCGGGCGGGGACGGCGTGCGCCTGCGGCGTTTACAAAAAGATCCGGAAGAAATTTTCGACGTGATAATCTTCATGAGCAACAGCGGCGGCGAATTGCCAGCGCAAGCCGAGGATCAAGTTATTCCTTCGCGTTTTCCGAGCATTGCCGAGCTGCGGAGCTTCTCTGCGCAATTCGATCGCGAGCTTGCCACGGCGAGTCCGTCCGATGGCGGACAAGATCGACTCCGACAGTCGTCGCGAGCAGGGCAAAGTCGCGTGATTTTTTTTGGGACGCCGTTCCTTCTGGTGAAGAATCTCGAACCAGCGGTTTACATCGAACACTTAGACCGTTGTCTCGATTACATCCGGCAGAATTATCCCGGACGCGTTTTAATCTATCGGCCTCACCCTTTTGAAAAAGGCGAGGCAAGTAAACTCAAGCTCGAGGCCTTTCGCGTGGAAGACGATCGCGAGGTTGCGGATCTATATTTTCTGCGACACTTCGCCGGGATCGAAGCGGTCTATTCAGTTTCCTCGACCGTTTCGCGCACAGCGCTCAACAACGGCCTGAACTCGTACGCGCTCTGGCGTTGCTTTCCGTTTTCGGAAACGCAGACGAAATTTTTCCGAAAAGTGATGGGCGATGTTCCGCCCGAATTTGAAATTAGCGATCTGACGAAGCCGCCGATTGCCTATCAAGATCGACAATCGATGGTCGCGGGGCAAAACAGCTTCTCGAATGCGTTGCAGCGGGCGGTGAATCTGAAAGAACGAGTGGCAACGCTGTAGTCGTCGCCCTGTCGGCGACGCGGCGCTTAGCAGAGCGAAGGGGCTACAGAAATCAATGTCTTGGCGCGCGGACCGTGCCGGTTTCGAATCGCCGATTTCCTTTTGGTCGACAATGCGATCGGCAATTTCTTTGACCATTCGATCCCATACGCCGGAAAGATCACTTCGTCCTGCATGGAGCTCGGACTCAGCGTTTGATCGTAATCGTAAACGATCGCGATGGTGTTATGGGGAGTGGACATTGGCGAACTAGACAGGATTTACAGGATGAACAGGATCTGTACAAAAACCAAATCCAGAAAATCCTCTTAATCCTGTCTACGATGTTTGGAATCGATCAGTCTGGAAAAGAAGTCTTCGAAGAGCGAATCGTAGATCTTGCCGCGCTCCGGATGGTATTGGACCCCGAGCCCAAAGGGATAATTGCGGAGCCGGATTTGTTCGACGATGTCGTCGGTTGCGCACCAGGACTCGACTTCCAGCCCGGTCCCTAATCGATCGACCGCCTGGTGGTGCGAGCTGTTCACTTTGTCGAATCGGTGCGCCGCTTTTGTTTCGGAACGCAACGGTTGAATGTCGTTGTCCTTTTGTTCGGCAAGTTTGTGGCCGGGGATATCGAGCTTCAATGTCCCGCCGAGAGCGACATTCAATAGCTGCATGCCCTTGCAGATCGCGAGCACCGGCAAACCGCGCGCAAGCGCTGCGTCCACAGCGGCGAATTCCCACCGATCGCGCACAAGATCGACATCCGGGTCGAGCACGCTTGGATTGAGGACAGGCTGCTTCAAAAAATTAGCCGCGATATCCGGACCGCCGGTCAAAAGGAGACCGTCGGCGTCTGCGATCGCGACTTGGCTTTTGCGCGGGTTACAGATCTCAATCTCGGAGTGTTTTGTGAAAAATGGTTGAAACCATTTTTCATCTTTCTCGCGGAGCCAGGTCGCCAGTTTGGGCACAATGTCGATCTTAACACAGGTGGCGCCGGTTGTTCACCGAACCGATCCGATCCGGATTGGCCTCGCGGGCGACTGGGTCAATCACCCCTACCTACAGCCCCATCAGCTCGCGGACGTATTTTACCGGCGGACTCCCGTAAGAAATCACCTGGTCGTTGTATTTCTTGAGATCGAAATCTTTGCCGAACTTTTTCTGCGCGGCCGCGCGAAGATCGAGATGTTCGCTCACGCCTACGAAATACGTCGATAACTGCGCGGAAGTCAGCCGCGCGCGTTTCCATTTGAGTGTGGCCTCGCCTTGTTCCTGGAAGGTCGCCTTCGTCATTAAATCCATTGCCTGCTGCTCGGTCATATTTCCGGCGTGAATGCTTTGATCGAGGATGGCGTTGGCAATCGCGCGCAGCCGCATTTTTAACTGCTGCATTTTCACTTCAGGACCCCCATAACCCTGTTCCGCCATCATCTGCTCACAATACACCGCCCAGCCTTCGATGAATGTGCCGCTCTGGAAAATCGCTCGCACCAGAGTCGGCGCTTTGAATTCATTCGATTGCGCGAGTTGAAGGTAGTGGCCGGGCATCGCTTCATGCACGGTCAAATCGCGGATAAAGTAATTGTTGTTCTCGCGAAAGAACGATTCCTTCTTGTCCTTCGTCCAATCTTTTGGAGTGGGTGAAACGGCAAAAAATGTTTTCGGGTTTTTCTCGAGCGGCCCGGCCGAATCGCAATAGGCGATGGCTACTCCCCGCTTGAATTCCGGCATTGCGATCACTTCGAGCGGAACCGCCGGGATGAACACCAGATTGCGCTGCTTGACGAAATCGGTCGCTTCGCCCACGACTTTCTGCGCGTAACCAACGACGGTGTTGTCGTCCTGATGCTCCTGGGCCAGCCTGTTCAGAACAGCGGCGGTCGGTGGCCTTCGGAAAATATTTTTTGTAAAGCGGCAGCGCCGTCTCGTAGATGGCGGCCTGAGTCTGCTGAAGATCGGCGTCCGCGCGTTTCCTGATTTCCTCCATCGACAAATCGGATGCCAGAGCAAAACGCAATTTCTTCCGAAACTTCTCCGCGCCAAGACGGAAATTACCATCGGAGCGCTTAAGCAGATCTTCCTGCAACCATTTCTTGTAATCCTCCAGCGCCTTGGCGGTTTTTTCCTGGATCGGTGCGAGATCTTTTCTTAAGTGCGGCGCCTGGTTGAGCAACGGGTCGAGACCGTTTCGGACTAGATTGATCGCGCCCTGGATTTGTTCGATCGCCGTTTCAGTATGAACTCGCGGAGGGTCCTGGAGGTTCGCTTCCGCTTGTTTGATTACGTTCGGAATACCATCCATCCGTTGGCGCAGATTCGGAACGCGTTTTTGCGCAGAATCGAAGTCGCGCGCGACTAAAAGATAAAGGCTGTTGGCGAGGCTCTGATTGTAGACGAGCGGGTTCCAATCCGCTTCGCGCAATTCTTCCAACCGGAAAATTTCACTATCGACATTGTCGCGCAGGATCCGCGCGTCCACCTGGTTCGCGCCGGTGAGCTGCTTATAATCGTCGAATTTCTTGAGCGCCTCGCGAACCTGCTTTGCGTTCGCCAGCATGCGTGCACGCGTCTCCTGCGAGTAATCGGTGAGAATTCCGTCAAACCGATGATCGCCCAACTCGGTGGCGAATTCCGGATGCGATGATAAATAATTCTCGGTGTAATCCTTGGCGATCTTTTCGAATTCGTCGTCGTTCGGGTTGGCGTTCGCCTTGAACGACAGCGAAAGACAGAGTCCTAGAAGAAAGATAATTTTCTTCATACTCTGAGTCTAAACCTCGGGCTGGACTGCAAACCCTAACGCGGGTTCGGCCTGTCCGGTAACTTCGGTCTGATCCTGTAAATAGGTTCGGCCTTTGTAAAACGGGGTGATGATCGCGAATAAGACGGCCGTTCCCAGCATCACCCAAACGAAAAACATGAAGTAACTGGTTCCTTGCAACTTTACGGAGCCATCAGGGTTCTGGATGAAGAAATTCACGGCGGCCGTGAATTGAGTTTGACCGGCCCCTGGGTGTAGGAAAACTCGAGGTGAGTCGGCGAAACCAATGTTTCGCCCGCGGTCAGAATGACGAACGCCCAGACCTGCCAGATAATGCTCGGCCGCGCACCGCCATCGATGCGCGTTTGAATCATGGCTACGAGAAAAAATGACGCGGCGGTGACAAATAAGCCGGCACCGATTTTCCGCAGCGGCGTCAAACGAACCACTTTTTCCACAGCCGGATAGAGCCAGTAGGAAAAGAGCGGTAACATAATCAGGATGAAAATCGGATTGACCGTCTGGACCTGCGACGATAACCACTCAACCCCGAAAAGATGTCGATCCATCGACTCGGCCTGAACAATCCACGAGGAAAAATTCTGCTGCCACAAGGCCCAGAAAATCGCGACGAAGGGGACCGGAATCAAAATGTTGAGCAAGATCTTGCCGGGCTCCTTGTTGAAGATTTCGCGCGCATACGTTCGCACGCCAACCGGTGGGATGTGGACAAACTTTT
>Ga0209648_10005376_pt1 | contig 10951 bp, 11 predicted proteins | sample GraSoi2013_115cm_FD_185830 | JGI IMG/M metagenome (GOLD analysis project Ga0209648, IMG submission 185830) | Grasslands soil microbial communities from the Angelo Coastal Reserve, California, USA - Sample 9_17_2013_115cm (SPAdes) (version 2) | ecosystem: Environmental > Terrestrial > Soil >...
CTACCGCCGCAGGACGGGTTCCTCTCTCTGGACCGGTCCAAGTTCGCGGCCTCGTTCGCCGCCGATGTAAATCCTGGTTTGGCCGCTTTCATGGCCGATTCTCAGGTTCCATGGGGCGTGCAGGCACTCAGCGGAATGGTGAGCGAACCAGCGTGGAAATCCAAGCCCAGTTGGTACCTCGTTTCTACGGAGGACAAAATGATTCCTCCCGACGCTCAACGGGCCATGTCGAAACGCGCCGGTTCAAAAGTTGTCGAAGTTAAGGGAAGCCATGCGATTTACGTCTCGCAGCCGCGCGCCGTTGCTTCTCTCATCGAGCAAGCAGCAAATGGTTCCGTCTCAACGGAGAAGTAGAATCGCATCTCCCCGTGATGAAGCTCGCTGCACCGAACGTCGTATTTATGATCATGCAACCAGACTGGAAGGAGGCGGGTCGCTCGACTGATCCGCTTGCAAGAGCCCAAATGCAACATTAGAGCCGAATTCAAACTCAGAAGAGGGATACATACCAATGAAAAGCATAGACAAAGCAGTGGAACTCTCCGCACAGACGACAAGAAACGTGTTCAAGAGAAATTTGACGCGCTTCGCCGCCGTTCTCCTCGCAGCGCTGGCCGGCCTTGTCGCCGTTCCGAACGCAGCTCTGGCTGCCCCACACCAGCATCATGATCAGGTGCCGGGCTTCTACCGACTGAAAGTCGGGGACCTCGAAGTGACGGCCCTATACGATGGCACCGGCGTATTCGATCCGCACTGGCTGAACGGAACGAAGGCGACGATGGATGGTGTTGTCAAGGCACTGCAGGAAGATCCGCACATGTTAGATGTCGTTGATATGGGCTTCCTAGTCCACACGGGCAAGCAGCTAATCCTCGTGGATGCGGGCGCCGGCACCTGGTGGGGTGGGGCAGCACTCGGGCGGTTGGTGGGCAGCCTCCGCAGCGCAGGCTACACGCCGGAAGAAGTCGACCTCGTTTTGGTCACGCACCTCCATTCCGATCACGTCGGCGGCCTCACGACGCAGGACGGAAAGCGCGTCTTTCCCAATGCCGATGTTTACGTCGCGAAGGCCGAAAGCGACTTTTGGTTGTCGCCGGAAATCGCTGCTAAGGCGCCGAAGGATGCGCAACCGTTCTTCCAGAGTGCGCAAGCCATCGCAGCGCCGTACATCAAGGCCGGTAAATGGCACACGTTCAGTGGCTCCGAGCCAATCGTCGACGGCATGCAAATCGTCCCGCTGCATGGTCACACCCCGGGACATACCGGCTATGAATTTTCGTCAAAGGGACAAAAAATTCTGTTTTGGGGCGACATCATCCATGCACAGCGAGTCCAACTGCAGCATCCCGAGGTCACCGCGATTTTCGACATCGACCAGACTGCGGCTGCGGCGACGCGGAATCAATTGCTGTCTAAGCTCGCGCGCGAGGATGTTTTGATCGCGGCGCCGCATACGTCATTGTTTCCTGCCCTGGGTCGCTTGCGCAAGGACGGGAGTGGGTATAGCTGGGTGCCGGTGGTATTTACCGATCGATGGGACGAGAACGCGCCTTCACCGCAAAAGTAGTAATGCTGCGGGGCAAGCCGACGGGTCAAGTTGGGACCATCGGAATTGCTGGACCCGGCCATTGGCAATTGCTTCGCCGCCGAATTTGGCTGCGAAGTAACTGCCCGTATGGATCAAGAGAGGAAAATTTATGGAGCGTCTTACTGTTGGTTCAGCGGTGATTGGGCTCATATTTCTAATTTCGTGGCCATCTGCATTTGCGGCTGGTCAGCAGGGTTTTTCAATCAAGGTGTTCACCTCTCCCGACGATCAGTTTTGGGCTAACTCCGTGATTATCGAGGGCGCCCGCGAAGTGATGTTGGTCGACGCGCAGTTAACAAAAACCAGTGCTGAAAAAGTATTGCAGCAAATCGAAGAAACTAAGAAGCCGTTGTCCACTATCTACATTACCCATGCGCACGCCGATCACTTTCTTGGTCTGGAGGTTTTTAAGGAGGCATATCCGGGAGTGAGAATCATTGCCACTTCTGCGGTAGTCGATCGAATCAACATCGTCTATCAAGAGAAAATAGACAAATGGAAAAAGATCTTGGGCACAGGTGCAACGTCTCACGCTGTTGCTATCGAAAAATTCGACGGCAACTTTATAGAATTTGAGAGCTCAAAAATAGAGGTCCTTAAAAATATCCAAGGCGACACCGATGAAAACACGATGCTTTGGATTCCTGGACAGGGAATTCTCATTGCTGGCGATGTCTTGTTCAATGACATGCACGTCTACACCGCCGAAACAGACAGTAAGGCCAGAGGGAAATGGTTGAACTCATTACAGAAAATCAGAGAACTAAAACCTTCGGTTGTTATTCCTGGACATAGCAAGGTTGGCGCTCCCCTGGACACGAGTACCGCCCTAGATTTTACGGGAAACTATTTATTAGTTTTTGAGGAAGAACTCAAAAAAGCCAAAGATGCGGATAGCCTTATTAATACTATGAAGGAAAAATTCCCATCCTCCGACTTGCTCTTGGCAATCGAACGGGGCGCGAAGGCTAATGTTAAACCCTGACAGACACTCGAACGAATCACCGCGGGATGGATGCCAATGAAGAAGTACAAGATCGCTGTTCTGGACGATTACCAAAATGTGGCGCTTGAGAGCGCCGATTGGTCGGTGCTCCGCGATCGAGCGGACATCGCCGTATTTCAGGACCACCTTGCCGATCCGGACGCCGTGATTGAGAGGTTGCTGCCTTTTGATGTCGTTTGCGTTATGCGCGAGCGGTCCCCGTTGCCCCGCAACGTCATTGAGCGCCTTCCCAATCTCAAGCTCATTGCCTCGACCGGATCTGGAAACGCGTCGATCGATGTCGCCGCTGCGAGCGAGCATGGGATCGCAGTGGTTCACACGGGGTATAGGTCGGACCCGACGATCGAATTTACCTGGGCGCTGATCTTGGCCTCCGCGCGACATATCGTGACGGAGAGCAACTCCGTCCGATCCGGCGGCTGGCAGCAAACAGTGGGCACGGATCTCCGTGGAAAGACCCTGGGCGTTCTGGGACTTGGGCGGATTGGATCACAGGTCGCGCTGATTGGGAGCGCTTTTGGAATGAATCTGATTGCCTGGAGCCAGAACATGACGCCCGAGGCCGCCAAGGCCGCGGGCGCAATCCTGGTTTCCAAGGACCAACTGTTCGAGCGGGCCGACATCCTGACGATCCATTTGGTGTTGAGCAGCCGTACGCGCGGCCTGGTAGGGGCCGCGGAGCTGGAGAGAATGAAGCCAACGGCCCGGTTGATCAATGCGTCGCGCGGGCCGATCGTCGAAGAGCAAGCTTTGATCAGCGTGTTGAAGAACAAGCAAATCGCCGGCGCGGCGATCGACGTATTCGACATTGAGCCGCTGCCTCCGTCTCACCCCTTCCGGACGCTGGACAACGTACTGGCGACGCCGCATATCGGCTACGTATCGCATGGTCTTTACAAGACGTTCTACGAGGATACCGTCTCGAATATTCGCAAGTGGCTCGACACCCATCAGAACTCGGCAGGGACAGGGAAAAACAATGCCTAAAAAGCTCGAAGGTAAGGTCGCTGTCATCACCGGCGGCACAGAAGGGATTGGGTTAGCTACGGCAAAGCTTTTCGTCAAAGAGGGCGCCTATGTCTTCATCACAGGCCGCCAGAAGGAACTCGACGAGGCTGTGAAAGCAATCGGCGCCGACGTTTCTGGAGTTCAGGGCGACATTGCCGAACTGGCCGACCTTGGTCGTCTTTACGAGACCATCGCTAAAGTGAAGGGGCGAATCGATATTGTTTTCGCTAACGCCGGCGTTGGCGAATTTGTCCCCTTTGGGGCCGTCACCGAAGAGCATTTCGACAAACTATTCAACATCAACGTGAGGGGAACGCTCTTCACTGTGCAAAAGGCCTTACCGCTACTGAAGGATGGTGGCTCTATCATTCTCAACGGCTCTGTCGCGAGTGTTAAGGGTACTGCCGCCTTCGGCGTCTACGGCGCAAGTAAGGCTGCAATCCGCTCTTTCGTGCGAACCTGGACTACAGATCTGAAGGACCGTCGTATCCGGTCAAACGTTGTTAGTCCAGGTCCGATCAATACGCCGCTGGTGAGTCGGCAATCTGCAGACGTGATTGCGCGGATTGTGTCCACCATCCCGATGGGACGCATGGGGGAACCCGAGGAAGTTGCTAAGGTGGCGTTGTTTCTGGCTTCCGATGACTCCAGTTTCGTCACGGGTATCGAATTGTTCGTTGACGGCGGCAGGGCCCAGATCTGACCGAAAGGGCGGGAGACTTTTCTGGCGGGATCGCTCGGAAGGCCCGAGCGACGACATTGACGAGCCAGGTCGTAGGCAGTTGCTTTAGAAAAGGAGCAAAGATATGCAATCCGAAAAGGCCATAATGACTTCAAGACGGGAGTTCCTATCGAATGCCCTCGGAATTGCTCTCGTAACGGCCTCGAGTTGGCCCATCCGAGCTGACCAAGCCCGTTCGATGCACGCACAATCCGACAGCAGTACCTCCAACTCCGGAGGTACAACTCAGAAAATATCCCTGAGCTGGGACGTGTTCCTGGCGCCCAGCATACCCGCTATCACGAGCGATTTGGCTCCAGGCGAAAAAGAACGGCCGTGGCCGCCGATTTCGTCAACGCTAATTTCTGGTGAGCGCGACGCTGTCCTGGTCGACACCCCTATTACGGTCGAGCAGGCGCGTGCCCTGGCGAATTGGATTGCGGCGAAAGGCAAGAATCTAACGACGATCTACGCCACGCATGGCCATGGCGATCATTTCTTTGGCACCACCACAGTTCTGGAGCGATTTCCAGGTGCCCGCTTCGTCGCGCGGCCGGATGTGATTAAGGTTATGCGCCAGCAGGCATCGCCAGAGTCTCTCGCTACGTTTTGGAATCCGCGTTTTCCCGGCCAGATTTCGGGCCATCTTGCAATTGCCGAAGTGCTGGCCGGAAATGTCATTAACCTAGAGGGCCACGATTTAGTCAGTGTGCCACTCGGATTCACAGACACTGCTAGCACAACCTGCCTTCACGTTCCGTCCATCGGTTTAATCGTAGCGGGTGATGCCGCATACAACGGCGTTCATCTACATCTGTCAGAGTCGCCCGATCAGCAGAGGCGCCAAGAGTGGATTGCTGCTCTGGATAAAATGGAGTCGCTTAAGCCGCGCGCCGTGATCGCCGGACATAAGCGCGTCGGGAACGAGGATAGCCCTGGGATCCTTGGAGAAACGGGGAAATATATACGCGATTTCGAGCGCCTTGCTATGCAGACGACGACTGCGCGGGAACTATATGACCAAATGCTCAAGCTCTACCCTGATTGGGTGAATCCAGGTGCGCTTTGGACTTCAGCCCGTGCCATAAAAACTTAATCCGTCTGTGAGAGCCTTCGCGCGATGCCAGCTTTTGTCGCTGCCATGCTCCTAAAGCATCGCTAGTACGCTTTAAAAGTATTATCTCAAGACGTTACGACAAGCCAACGCTCGCATCAAATAAGGTGAACTGAGATCGCTGTTCGCGGCCAAACGGACCCTGGCTGCATGCGCAGCTAGCATGGCTCCAGACCGAGGCTGAGCGGTGAGATTACAAGTCGTTCTGAGCTAAGAAGCAAGGAAGGCCGATATGGAAGTCACGGCGGCGTTGCGGCCGGTCGAGCAGAGCGGTAGGGACAAACGCCTTCCCGAGCCCTGCATCTTCGTGGTTTTCGGAGCTTCCGGAGACCTGACGAAACGAAAGCTGCTTCCGGCGCTCTTTCACTTGAGGCAAGCAGGACTCCTGCCGGAAGAGATCGCAGTCGTGGGAGTGGCGCGCCGGGATATCTCCGAGACATTCGTTTCCGATATGAAAGACGGAATCGTCAAGGGAGGGGGCGTCGCGGAAACCGATCCTCGTCTTGATTCCTTTCTTGATCGCGTGAAGTACTTCCAAACGAATTTTGACGACGACGATGGTTTCGAAAGGCTCAAACACTACCTTGCGGAATTGGACGAAGAGCTCGGGACGAGCGGCAACCGCTTGTTTTACTTGGCGGTGGCGCCCGAGTACTTTGCCGACATCATCGCGAGACTCGGTGCCCATGGCATGGCGCAGTCCGGAGAAGAGGCGGACAACTGGGTCCGGGTCGTGATCGAGAAGCCGTTCGGAACGGATCTCGTGTCGGCCAAGAGACTGAATGACGATGTAAACACAGTCCTTTCCGAGGATCAGGTATTTCGGATCGATCACTATCTCGGCAAAGAGACGGTGCAGAACATTCTCTTCTTTCGGTTCGGCAATGGGATCTTCGAGCCGATCTGGAATCGGAACTACGTTGAGCGAGTGGAGCTTACACTCGCGGAAACCGTGGGTGTCGAGGGACGGGGGCCATTTTATGAAAAGGCCGGGGCGCTCCGCGACATATTGCAGAATCACGCGATGGAAGTCCTCGCTTTGATCGCGATGGAGCCACCGGAATCTTTTCAAGCAGAGGCTGTGCGGTCGGAAAAGCTGAAAGTCTGGCATTCGATTGCAGCCATTTCACTGGAACACGCGATCCGCGGACAGTATGGGCCGGGGACGATCGAGGGAAAGAAGGTCGTCGGCTATCGCCAGGAAGACCGGGTCAGCCCCGAATCCGGCACGGAAACGTTCGCCGAGGTTCGGCTTGAAATTGCAAACTGGCGCTGGGCCGGAGTTCCCTTCTATTTACGGACGGGCAAGCGCCTCGCGAAGAGATTTACGGAGGCACGCATCATCTTTAAGCCTTCACCGACCCAGCTATTCAAACAGGACTCCGGCATCGGCGAAGCGGAGCCGAATGTCATAACGCTGCGAATTCAGCCTGATGAGGGCATTTCACTTCAGTTCGGAGTCAAGCCACCGGGACTAACCGCGGATCTCTCGAAGGTCGCCATGCGATTCAGCTACGAAGATGCATTCGGCAAATCGTCCGCAAACGGCTACGAGCGACTGCTTCTCGACGCCATGTTGGGCGACGCGACGCTTTTTTCACATCGCGACGGAGTCGAAGCGACGTGGGCGCTTTTCACTCCGATCCTCGATGCTTGGGCAAAGAACCCTGACACGAGTTTTCCTAATTATTCGGCGGGGTCATGGGGACCCAGCAACGTCGCCATGCCCTTGGGGGCATGCGATTCGTCAAAAATAGAAGGCAGGTAAAGCAATGACTGCAGAGAAGTCGCTCATCGACTCCGCCCTCCGCGGGTGGAAGTCCAACGTGGAACGAGCGGACAAACTATTTGGAGAACTGTCGCCGAGAGAACTTGAGCAAGAAGTCGCTCCAGGAAAAAATCGCCTGATCTATCTCTGGGGCCATCTTACTGCCGTGAACGATGCGCTCTTACCACTCCTCGGGATTGGAGAAAGACTTCATCCCGAATTCGACGGCATGTTCATCTCGAACCCCGACAAGTCCGTTCCGCTGACGGTCTCGGGACAATCGCTCAAAGCAGCATGGCAAGAAATCAACCAGAAGCTTTGGGAGGGTTTCTCGAAGTTCTCGGCCTCGGATTGGGCGCAACGGCATACCGCGGTGTCGGAAGAAGACTTCGAGCGAGAGCCGCATCGCAATCGATTCACGGTGCTGCTCGGAAGAAGCACGCACCTTGCCTATCACCTGGGGCAGGCAACTTTGGCGCGGCCGAAGGCCTAGTTCACAGCGGCAAAAATCGGGCCGGCTTGCAGCAATCGTAGCCTAACTAGTCCACCTCGGAATCTTCCATCAGTCCCTCCAGGGGAAACGAAATGACTCCGAAGGAATTTCAGAAATCAAATTTGGCAGTCGAACTGAAAGCAGGAAAGAAGCGGCTCGAACGCGCGTTTCACAGATTGAGCGACGAACAGTGCCAAAGGGCTCGGGCCACGCGGTCCGGTTCGGTAGTGGATCTTCTTTCCGAGATTGTGACAATGGAGTTTTTGGTGCTGATGGAAGTTTCCGACCGCTGCCGAGTTTGCCGATGAATCTTTTGGCGAATGCGGATGAGCGCACGCGGACTGCTTCCCGAGCGGAGAACCGTGCTGCAAATACGTCTGTCGAAAACCTCCTGGGTGAATTCGGGGTTTTCCGCTCAGCGGTCATTCGTCGCTTTGAGGACCGCAAACTCCAACGTGGGAGATTTGATGGAAAATATGCCCATGTCGCTAATGTCTGCGTGATACGGTTCAACGAGCAAATTGAGGAGATTGAGCGCTGGCGCAGTTCCGAAATCGTGGGGTTCAGCGCCGCGCGTCTCCGCGCGGAGGCGCGGGAAGCAGAACTCAATCAAGCCATTGTCGATTTGAGTCGAGAGGACTTCCTGGCTGGGAATTTCGATTTGAAGTCGCTTTTCGCGCTGCTGTTTGACCGATTCTACAGCGACGAGTTCGTCTTGTGGCTCGGCTCGGGTGAATCGAATGGACGGGCGGCCGCGTTCGAGCGCATGGCAGATGTACTCGAACCGATCAATACGCTACTCGAGATGGGAATGGCTTCTATTGAGTCTTTTCGCGCCAGCGCGAGCGTGCAGGACAGCGAGGGGAATTTCACCACTGATTGGGAGACCAAATTCGAAGGAACGTATGCGACGCGCCGAGCTGTTCGTTGGCGCACGGTTCGTGCGTGGAAGAGTCACAGGGTCATCGCGGAACGCATCGAGGACTTACCGCCGCCAGAGCCGTGAGTCACTCGATGATGCACACGTCGATGCTCGAACGGGAGGAACTGCGGATCTTCGAGGAATTGATTTCGCGGTTTGATTCGCTCACTGAGGCACAAGTGAGCATTGTGGGAGTGACGCCGGAATGGTCCGCCAAGGACTTACTGGCACATTTGGCCTACTGGGAGAGGGCCGCGGCGGAACAGGTTCGCGAATTCGAAGCTGGAACGTCATCGGCAAAAAAGCGCACGCGTGCCCAGGTGGAGCGCATCAACCGGGAAGTCGTTTCTGCGAATCGGGCCACGCCGCGGCATCTTCTTCGCGAGGAGCTGATCCTAGCAAGGAGCGAAATCGTTGCGGCGATGAAACGAGCGCCCGAGGAACTAGAGGAAGGGTCTCCGCTCGCACGCATCGTGTATTCACAATGCGTGGCACACAGGGGGCATCACCTTGAACAACTCCACGCCTGGATCGCCTGTCTTGGAAAATCATTGTGAACGAAAAGGAATCGAACAGGTCAGCCCAGCTCGACGGCACGGACGCCGGGCCAAACTCTTCTAACTGAACGCCATGTAGTTCGCTTTTGGGTGCGCTGGACGGGTATCTCTTGTTCGTTTCCGGATTTCTCTCGAATGTGGACCTCCGTTCCTCCCCGTTGAAAAGAAACTTCGTCCACAGCCAATCTCATTAAGTGGATGCCGCGTCCAGTTTCTGCTAACAGGTTTTCGACCGCGAGAGGATTAGGAACAGTCTTGGCGTCGAATCCATGTCCTTGATCTCTGACGACTATGAGCACTCCCACGCCGCCTTCGCAGCAGCAACGGACATGAACCAGTTTGCGAAGTTCCAAGCGATTGCCGTGGATTATCGCGTTACTCACGGCTTCCCGAAGTGCGAGTTCAACGAACTCCTCCTTGCCGTCAACGCAATGGGACTGAGCGATCAGGCTCATAAGCCAGTCCACAAACGGTGAGATCAGCTTGATTTCACTCCGCAGCCAGGTGTGCACCTCGAGCGGAGCACCGAAACGCGGTTTGGGAAGAGCTGACCGCAGAGATTCGAAACTGCCGACCCAAATCATTTCTGCGACCTCCCAGCCTCACTCTTTCGCGCCGTTAAGAAAGAACAGCATCGTCGCTGGTGTTGTGCCCTTGTTTCGCCACGCGTGGCGCGTACCGTTTTGCACGACGACGTCGCCGCGTTTTAGATGAACAGTCTTGGCGTCATCAAGCTCCAGCCAAATCTCGCCCTCGTAAACCACGGAGTAGTCGACGGTGTTCGTCTTGTGCATTGCAGGGTCTTCTTTTTCAAAGTGATCGGCTAACCCCCTGAGACGAACCAGAGCCTCGCTGCGCGCAGCTTCACCGTCAAACGACGGGTCCGCAAAAACAGAGCCCGGCGGAAAGGTCACGAAGTGAAGACTTGTGCCGCCAGGGCCCGGAACGACGGAGTCGGGATAGCTGTCAAACCTTTGTTCCTCCCGAAGGTCCGGTGTGGTCGGGTTTACCCAGACGAGCGTGTGCTCATAGTTGGGTACGCTCTTGAACTCGTATGCCTGCAATTGTTCGTCACTTTGAATAATGGACTTGCCGTCTGCATTTCCGGTGACGATACGACGGTAAGTGCTCGGTTTCTTACCGCGCTTGGACAACTCTCTTTTCTTTGAGGCCGTTCCATCCATGGCTAGATCTCCGAATCTCTAATTTTAAGAAGCTGCTTCCCGAAATTCTCCACGGCGAGCAAGCCTAACCGCCGCCGTTGATCCTAAACGGTGTGAACCCTTAGTGGTGGCGAGCTGTTACATCGTCAAGATGGCGCGGAAGCGGGCCTTGCCATCCACAACGCGCTGATATGCCTTCGGAGCCTCGGCCAGAGGATACGTTTCGACGATTGTTTTCACTTTTCGCTTGGCCACGAAGTCCAGTGCTTCGAAGAGGTATTCGGGGTCATTCTGCTGGCTTCCAATTATGCGGATGCGTTTCATGAGCAGATCCATTGGCGAGACGGCAAGCGGTTCGGCGTCAGCGCCCATGATGACGAGGCGGCCGTCGGGGCGCAGCCCTTGAATGCTGTCCGTCATTGACTTGGAGGAATTGGTGGTGCTGAGGATGATATCCGCACCTCCCGCTGCGGCAAGGCCTTTGCCGTCGCGGACGACTTCATCCGCGCCGAGTTCGCGGATCATTTTATCTTTATCGGGTGAATGCGAAATCGCGATCGTGTCAAATCCGGCGGCTTTCGCGTATTGCACAGCGAGGTGACCGAGGCCGC
>Ga0209648_10005377_pt1 | contig 10949 bp, 9 predicted proteins | sample GraSoi2013_115cm_FD_185830 | JGI IMG/M metagenome (GOLD analysis project Ga0209648, IMG submission 185830) | Grasslands soil microbial communities from the Angelo Coastal Reserve, California, USA - Sample 9_17_2013_115cm (SPAdes) (version 2) | ecosystem: Environmental > Terrestrial > Soil >...
CGGCGACGCCTATCAGAGCCACGAAAAGATGCTGGGGCAAGAGGCGGGCGGCGTCCTCGGCCGGCATCGCGTCGAGATCGCCTGGCACGGCGTCGGCAAGGAGGTGTTCGCGCGTGAGGAGCGCGAGCTCACTGTCTACAACGTGCCGGGTGGCCGGCTCGTCGAGTTCGCGTCGAAGGTGAGGACGACCGGCGGGCCGGTCAGCCGTCCCAGTGGAGGGGGCTGAACCTGCTCGGCTTTGCCCTGATGGAGGCGCGAGAGCGCCTTGCCGACGATGGCCACGGGCCGCCGGCTCGCGGGTGACGTACGTCGACACGCGGGTGTTGTGGAAGAATATCCCCAGGCCGAGCGACGCTCCCTGGCCGAGGCCGAGCACGAACATCCAGAACGTCATGGCGCCCATCGGCGCGAACTGCGCCGCGGCGACGCCCACGCCGCTCACGAGCACGGTCGGGATCAGCAGCAGGCGCTGGTCGGCGGCGCGGTGGGCCAGTACGGGGACGGCGAGTGACGTGATGGCGCCGCCGAGGGTAGCCACCGAGATCAGCACCCCGGCGTGCGCGGGCTCGCGCCTCGATCGCGGAACAGGATCGGCAGCCAGGACAGGGTGGAGTAGTACACCAGGCTCTGCAGGCCCATGAACCCCGCCACCTGCCACCCGAGCCAGCGCCGGTGCACCGCGTGCCCCGCACCGGATCTCCGGTGCGGCGCGGCGCCGCGCGTCCCGGCCCCGCACCGCACTGGGCCGCACCGCACTGGGCCGCACCGCACTGGGCCGCACCGCACTGGGCCGCACCGCGCCGGCGCTCGCCGGCGGCAGGCCGTCGCCTGGTGGTACGGGCCTACCCGAGGAGCGTTCTGAGCACATAGGGCATGATGCCACCGTGCCGGAAGTAGGCAGCCTCGCCTGGTGTGTCGATCCTGACCACCGCGCGGAACTCGATGTCGTCCGCCCGCACGGTCACCTCACGCGGTACCTCGCCCGTGTTCAGCGTCTCGACGCCGGTGACGGAGAATTCCTCACACCCGGTCACGCCCAGCGACGCCGCCGACTCGCCCGGCCGGTACTGCAGCGGCAGGACGCCCATGCCGATCAGGTTGGACCGGTGGATCCGCTCGTACGACTCGGCGATGACCGCCCGGACGCCAAGCAGCGCCGTGCCCTTCGCCGCCCAGTCCCGCGACGATCCCGAGCCGTACTCCTTGCCGCCGAGCACCACGAGCGGTGTGCCCTCGGCGGCGTACGCCTGCGCCGCGTCGTAGATCGTCATCTGCTCGCCCTCGGGCAGCTTCACCGTGACCCCGCCCTCCGTGCCCGGCGCGAGCAGGTTACGGAGCCGGATGTTGCCGAAGGTTCCGCGGATCATCACTTCGTGGTTGCCGCGCCTTGATCCGTAGGAGTTGAAGGCGCGGCGCTCCACGCCGTGGCTGCGCAGGTACTCGCCCGCCGGGCTGTCCGCCTTGATCGCCCCGGCCGGGGAGATGTGGTCGGTGGTGACGGAGTCGCCGAGCATCGCCAGCACGCGGGCACCCGTGATGTCGGTCACCTCCGACGGGTCGCGGCTCATGCCGTCGAAGTACGGTGGACGCCGCACATAGGTCGACTCGGGGTCCCAGTCGAAGATGTCGCCCGCCGGGACGGCCAGCGAGCGCCACCGCTCGTCACCCGCGAACACGTCGGCGTAGTCGCGGGCGAACATCTCGGTCGCGACGGCCGACTCGACGACGGCCTCGATCTCGGCCGGGGACGGCCATAGGTCGGCGAGGTAGACCGGCTGGCCGTCGGGCGTGGCGCCGAGCGGCTGCGTGGTCAGGTCGATGTCCATCGTGCCGGCCAGCGCGTAGGCGACCACGAGCGGCGGCGACGCGAGGTAGTTCATCTTCACGTCGGGATTGATCCGGCCCTCGAAGTTACGGTTGCCTGACAGCACGGACACGACCGCGAGGTCGCTGGCGCTCACCGCCTCGCTGATCTCTTCCGGCAGCGGCCCGGAGTTGCCGATGCACGTGGTGCAGCCGTAGCCGACCAGGTTGAATCCGAGCTTGTCGAGGTAGGGCAGCAGCCCCGACCGCTCGTAGTAGTCGATGACGACCTTGGAACCCGGCGCGAGCGTCGTCTTCACCCACGGCTTGCGGGACAGGCCGGCTTCCACGGCCTTCTTCGCCAGCAGGGCGGCGCCGACCATGACCGAGGGGTTGGAGGTGTTCGTGCAGGACGTGATCGCGGCGATCACGACACAGCCGTGGTCCACCCAGGTCTCCGTGCCGTCCTCCAGCTTGACCCGGACCGGCGAGGATGGGCGCGGGAACGCGTCGGCAGCCACCGGATCTGAGGCCGGGAACGTTCCCGCGATGCCGTTGTCGAGCGACGGGCCGCTGGCCGGGACGTAGCTGCGCAGGGCGTCACGGAAAGCGCCCTTGGCGTCGCTGAGCGACACGCGGTCCTGCGGGCGTTTCGGGCCGGCCAGCGACGGGACCACGGTGGACAGGTCCAGTTCGAGGCGCTCGGAGTAGCGCGCCGGCGCGCCGGGCTCGTGCCAGAGGCCCTGCTCCTTGGCGTAGGCCTCGACCAGCGCGACGTGCTCGGCCGGCCGCCCCGTCAGGCGCAGGTAGGTCAGGGTTTCCGCGTCGATGGGAAAGATCGCGCAGGTGGACCCGAACTCCGGGCTCATGTTGCCGATCGTCGCGCGGTTGGCCAGCGGCACCGCGGCCACGCCCTCGCCGTGGAACTCGACGAACTTGCCCACCACACCGTGCCTGCGCAGCCGTTCGGTAATAGTCAGCACGAGGTCCGTCGCGGTTGCGCCGGCGGGGAGCTCACCGGTCAGCCGGAAGCCGACGACGTTCGGGATGAGCATGCTGATCGGCTGGCCGAGCATGGCGGCCTCGGCCTCGATGCCGCCCACGCCCCAGCCGAGTACACCGAGCCCGTTGACCATCGTGGTGTGCGAATCGGTGCCGACGCAGGTGTCCGGGTAGGCCAGCGGCGCGCCGTCACTGTCCGCGGTCATCACGACGCGGGCGAGATGCTCGATGTTCACCTGGTGCACGATGCCGGTGCCCGGCGGCACCACCTTGAACTGGCGGAACGCCCCCTGGCCCCAGCGCAGGAACTGGTAGCGCTCCCGGTTGCGCTCGTACTCGAGGTCCACGTTGCGCTGGAACGCGTCCGGCCGCGCGAACACGTCCGCGATCACCGAGTGGTCGATGACGAGCTCGGCCGGGACCAGCGGGTTGATCTTCGCAGGGTCACCGCCGAGGTCGCGCATGGCCTCGCGCATGGCGGCCAGGTCGACGACCGCGGGCACGCCGGTGAAATCCTGCATGATCACGCGCGCGGGAGTGAACTGGATCTCCGCGTCCGGGTCGGCGGCCGGGTTCCAGTTGGCGACGGCGGTGACGTCGTCCGCGGCGATGCCCACGCTGCCCTCGTTGCGCAGCAGGTTCTCGAGGAGGATCTTCAAGCTGAAGGGGAGACTGGCCGATCCGTCCACCGCGTCCAGGCGGTATATCTCGTGCGTCGCGCCGCCGGCCCGCAGGCTGGCGCGGCTGCCGAAGCTGTTCCCAGCCACAGCCGCCCACCTCCTCGCGTCAGTGTCCGTTCTCTCCGCATCCTGCCCTAGCCCGTCCGGCCGACACACGCCCCAGTTAGCCGGCCCGCCGACGCTCCCTCACGGCTGCCGCGCGCGTGCCGCGAGCAGGTCTCTCGACGTCGAGCTATTTGTCAGCCAACGTACCACTTCTTCTCTCGACATCAAGTTACTGAATAGTAACATATTGTCCTGGCGCCCGCCCGTGTTTGGCCCGCCTGCCTTCGGGCAAACCGCCGTGGTCCGAGGAGGTGGACGATGGTCCACGGAACGGCAAGGCGCCGCGTCCGCGGCGCGAGATACGCAAGCAGGCGCGCCTCAGACAGTCGCGGCATGGAGCTGCTCGCACGGGCTGGGCTGGCCGCTCGCGGGGTCATGTACGTGATCATCGGCTGGCTCGCGCTGCAGATCGGCTTCGGCCACCCTGGCGGCCAGGCCGACCGTAGCGGCGCGTTGCGTCTTGTCGCGCAGACACCATTCGGCTCGGTCGCGCTGTGGCTGCTCCTCATCGGGTTCATCGGCATGACGCTGTGGCGCCTTTCCGAGGCCGCGTACGGCGGCGCGGAACCCGGTGGCCACAAGACGAGCACCCGCCTCGCGGCGCTCGCGCGTGCCGCCTTCTACGGGTTCGTCGCCTACGGAATCTGGAAGTTCGCGCTCGGTATGGGCGCCCCGGCCTCGACCGACACGCAGTCACAGGACCTGACGGCGAGCGCGATGCGCCTGCCCGGCGGCCGGCTGATCGTCGCGCTCATCGGCCTGGCCTTGGTGGCGGGCGGCGTGCACCTCGCCTACGGCGCGCTGAAGCGGAAGTTCCGCAAGAGGCTTGAGCTCGGCCGGATGCGCCCGCGCACCCGGCGAACGGTCGAACGCCTCGGCCAGATCGGTGGAATCGCCCGCGGCACGGTCTTCGCCACCGCGGGGATCTTCCTCGTCGTGGCGGCCGCACGGTACCAGCCGCAGCAGGCCAAGGGCATCGACTCGTCCCTGCGCGCACTCGCGAGCGCGCCGCTCGGCCCATGGCTCCTCGTCCTCGTCGCGCTCGGCCTGGTCACGTTCGGGGTGTACTCGTTCTGCGAGGCACGCTGGCGGCGCGTCTAGCCGTCGGCTGCGCGACCCTGGACGCCCCGGACCACCGTGCTCCCATGGTCCGGGGCCTCGCGCGCGTAAGTGGACCCGATCGGCGCACCACCCAGGGACGGCTGGATGACAGGAAAGCCGGGGCAGGCGTTGTTGGACGGTGCCCGATCTCAGTGGGAGGCTGAGCGGCATGGCTGCTGCATCCTCGCTCCCGCCGCCCGCCTCGATACCGGCGGCCGCTTCGATATCCCGGCCGGACGAGGCCGATCTCCGCGCGGTCATCGAGGAACTCGCCGACATCGACCGGGCGCCGGCCTCGCCGGGCGAACGGGAGGCGGCGCACCTCATCGCGGGGCGGTTCCAGGGAAGCGGGCTGCGCGTGGAGGTCGAGGACGAGCCCGCGTTCGGCTCGTACGCCTGGCCGGTCGGTGTCGCCGCCGCGGCCGCCGCGGCCGCTGGGGTCATGGCCGGGTACAGGCCGCAGCGCACGGACGCGGGACGGCGCGGCAGCCGTTCGGGATCATTGCCCGGATCGTTGCGGCGGGCGGCCGGCACGCTGGGCGGTGCGCTGGCCGCGGCCGGGATAGCGGACGAGATCTCCCTCGGGCGGCAGGCCATCAGGCGGCTGATCAGCCCGCGCCGCACGACCTGCAACGTCGTCGGATACGCGGGTGACCAGAACGCGGCGCGCACGCTCGTGGTGATGGCCCATCACGACGCCGCGCCCAGTGGGATCGTGTTCGACCAGCGGCTGCAGCGCTGGTTCGCCGCCCGCTACCCGGGCGTTGTGGAGCGGATGACGGAGAACCCGCCGCTGTGGTGGCCGGTCGTCGCCGGACCCGCACTCGTCGCGATCGGCAGCGGCACCGGTTCACGCGCCCTGCGCGCGACCGGCACCGTCATGAGTGCGATCGCGGCCGCCGCCTTCGCCGACATCGGCCTGCGCGGCCCGGTGCCCGGGGCCAACGACAACCTGAGCGCCGTCGCCGTGCTTGTGGCGCTTGCGCGCTCCCTCAGCGAGCGGCCAACGGAAGGGCTGCGGGTCATCCTGCTGTCCGCTGGCGCGGAAGAGGCGCTGCAGCAGGGCGCACGCGCCTTCGCGCGCCGTCACTTTCCCGCGCTCCCGCGCGAGCGCACCTCGTTCCTCAATCTGGACACGGTCGGGTCGGGACGGCTCGTGCTGCTCGACGGCGAAGGCCCGCTGCGGATGGAGTGGTACGACACGGGGATGACAGAACTTGTCGCCCGCCTCGCCGACGAACTCGGCATCTTCCTGCACCGTGGGCTGCGCTCGCGCAACAGCACGGACGGCGTGGTGCCGATGCGGGCCGGTTACCCGGCCGCGACGCTCGTATCGGTGGACGGCGCCAGACTGCTGCCCCACTACCACCTGTACTCGGATACTCCGCAGAACGTGGACTACCGGTGCGTCGCCGACGCGGCGCAGCTCACCGAGGCCGTCGTCCGCGCGGGTGGGGCGCCGCTGGTTTAGGGCATGTCCCGTGCCGGACCCGGGGCGGACCCGGGCGGAGGGCAGGCCGGTCAGCTCACGTTGTGACCGACGTCCGCGCCGCCGAGCCCGGCCTGCTCGAAGTACTGGCGGATCAGCTCGTGCTGGCGCCGGCGCAGGTCCTCCCAGTGCGCGGTGAATTCCGCGTCCCCCATCTGCTCGGCCTCACGGTACAGATCCTTGATCTGCGTCATCTTCTGCTGCGCCGGTGCCCGCGCGGCCGTCTCGGGATCAGGGTGGTCCGGCGGCTGCGGGCCGGTCACGTCGAACGGCGCGCGGGAGAACCCGTTCACCGCGGGTGCGGGATGGGCGCCCTGCTGTGGCATGCCGCCCCGCTGCGACGGAGCACGACGTCGCTCCACCGGCCATCCGGCCGGCGCGGCGGCCCGGCCAGCCGGGCCCCGCTGGCCACGCGGCTGCCGCCACTTGATCGACAGCTGCCACGCGGCCACCGCCACGAACAGCGCTGCCCCGCACGACATTCCGGCAACGACGAGACCCTCGGCCGCCACCACGATCGACTGCCAGCCGCGGCCGCCAGCAAGCCGTGCCGTCTCCCCCACCAGTCCCGTGGCCAGGCCGGCGATGACCAGCACGCCGCCCACGACGGTCAGGCCGGTTAACAGCCGCATCCGCCGCCGTGCGGCTGGAATGGGTGACACGTTCCAAAGATTACATTCCGATTACCCTCGCGCAAGATGAGTGACGAAGACCGGACGTCAGGCCTGCGGCATGACGTCGGACGCGATCAAGTCCAGGTGATCATCTTGTCAAGATCGAGAACCTTCAGGTAGATCTGGCCCGCGGGCACGTCCTCGCGCGGTTCCGGCGACGTGTGCCATGCTCACACTCCGAGATGGTCAGGGCACAAGGCGGACGGGAAGATACTGTTCGTGGCCGATGCGGACGATCCCATCGGTCATGGACAGGTGCTCCACGGAAGGTTGGCCGTGCATATCGTGATCATGGGCTGCGGGCGGGTCGGCTCGACGCTCGCCCACATTCTCGAGGACCAGGGGCACACCGTCGCGATCATCGATCAAGACTCAGAGGCGTTCCGTAGGCTGCGCTCCGGATTCAAGGGACGGCGCATCACGGGTATCGGTTTCGACCGCGACGTACTCATGGAGGCGGGCATCGAGGAGGCGGCCGCGTTCGCCGCGGTCAGCAACGGTGACAACTCCAACATCATCTCGGCCCGGGTGGCCAGGGAGACATTCGGCGTGCAGTACGTGGCAGCGCGAATCTATGACCCGCGCCGCGCCGAGGTGTATCAGCGGCTCGGCATACCCACCGTGGCCACGGTGCGGTGGACCGCCGACCAGATGCTCCGCCGGCTGCTTCCCGACGGCGCCGAGCCGCTGTGGCGCGACCCGAGCGGCAAGATTGTGCTCGCGGAGGTCGCCTTCGCCGACACGTGGATGGGGGAGAAGGCGAGCGCGCTCGAAGAGGCCGCGCACACCAGGATCGCGTTCATCTCGCGGCTTGGCGAGGCGATGACGTGCCCGCCGGGCACCGTTTTGCAGGAGGGTGACGTGGTGCACGTCATCGCGCCAGAGGCAGATCTCGAGCGGATTACCGCGGTATTCGCCGCTCGCGGTGAGGGGGAACACTGATGCGCGTCGCCATCGCAGGAGCTGGGGCGGTGGGCAGGTCCATCGCGAGCGAACTGCTCGAAAACGGCCACGAAGTGCTTCTTATCGACAAGAACCCCCGGTCGATCAAGGTAGACAGCGTGCCGCGCGCGGAGTGGCTGCTCGCCGACGCCTGCGAGATCTCCTCGCTCGATGACGCGGCCCTGCACCGCTGCAACGTCGTGGTCGCCGCGACCGGTGACGACAAGTCCAACCTCGTGGTCTCCCTGCTGTCGAAGACCGAGTACGGCGTGCCGCGGGTCGTGGCGCGCATCAACCACCCCAAGAACGAATGGCTCTTCAACGAATCGTGGGGAGTGGATGTCGCGGTATCCACGCCGAGGCTGCTCTCCGCGCTCGTCGAGGAGGCGGTCAGCGTCGGTGACCTGGTCCGGCTCATGACGTTCCGGCAGAGTGAGGTCAACCTGGTCGAGTTGACCCTGCCCGCGGACGCACCGCTCACCGGGCAGCGGGTCGGCGAGATCGAATGGCCGGGCGACACGGCGCTCGTCGCCATCCTGCGTGCGGGCCGGGTCATCGTGCCCGAGGACGATGACCCACTCGAAGCCGGCGATGAGCTGCTTTTCGTCGCCAACGAGAACGTCGAAGAGCAACTCGCCGACCTGCTCTCCGGCCACCTGTCGGGTCACCCACACGGGAACTGACCGCCGCATGAACCAAGCGGATCACCCCGGCCGGCGGCCGCGCGTGGTGGTGACCCACTGGGTGACCCGTCCGCGGGGTCAGGCGCCAGGAGCCGGGGCAGCGGCCGGCGGCCGGGCCGGCCGCGTACGGCTGATGATCAGCCACGTCAGCCAGACGACCAGGGCGTACAGCGGATAGCCGAGCACGATCCGGCCTACTCCGAGCGGCACGAGCAGGTTCGCGAGCCACAGCGGGAACAGCACCGCGATGCGCAGCAGAAACATGCCGAGCCAGAGCACGGTGGTGGCCGTGTAGGCGCGCCGGCGCGGTGGATCGCGGCGCCATTGCGTGCCCTCGCCGATTATCGTGCCGAGCACGACGCCGATGAGCGGCCAGCGAACCGCCAGCGAGACCGCGGACACCGTGGCGTAAGCGGCGTTCAGGCCGAGCGCGGGCAGGAAGTAGTTCTCCGGCTTGCCGGTGAGGACGGCGAGGCCGGCGGCGATCGCGACCCCGATGCAGCCGCCCACCGCGTACCGGAGCGCATCCCGCCTGGCCAGCCGGTATACGAACATCACCAGCGCGGCGCCCGCCGCGACCAGGAGCGGTGTGGTCAGGTTCCTCGTGGCGACATAGACGGCCACAAACAGCGCCCCTGGCACGGCTGAGTCCAGCATCCCGCGCGCGCCGCCAAGCAGCCCGAGCAGCGCCGCCGCCGACTCGGGTGGGTTGCCCCCGGCGTTGCCGCTGGCCTGCGCGGCCGCCGCCTGCCGTATCGCGCCGAGCAGGCCGGAAGCGGGCGCGGAAGGGTTCGCCGCCGGCTCCCGCTCGGCAGGGCCGGAGACGGCGCCGGGCGCGCGAGGGCCCGGTACCGGCTCTTGCTCTGCAGGCCCGGAGACGGCGCCGGGCGCGCGAGGGCCCGGTACCGGCTCTTGCTCTGCAGGCCCGGAGACGGCGCCGGGCACTTCGCCGGTGTCCACCTACCGTGTCTCGGTTATCTCGGGCCCGCGCGCGAGCATCTCAGGGCCCTGGGCGAACGGGCTCACCGGCTCGCCGCCGTCCGCCGCCCTGGCCATCTCCTCCTCCAGCGCTCGCTGTGCCTCGGCGGGCAGGCGCAGTTCGAGCAGATCCCGCGGCGGCATCGGGTGCTCGCCGCGGACGACCACGGTGTCGGCGAAGACGTCCTCGAGCAGTTTCGCCTTTGCCGGATGACCGGCCGCGGGCCCGCTGATCACGCCGCGCAAGAACCAGCGCGGGCCGTCCGCGCCGAGAAATCTCGCCGGCTGCAGGCCGCGAGGCCCGGCTCCTGGCTCCGCGGGCACCCGCGCCCTGACCTCCAGGCCGAACGGGCCTTCCGCCTCCTCGCCGTGCCCGCCCGAGGCGTTGAGCTCATCGATCAGCTCAAGACGGATGTCATCCCACAGCCCGGCTCGCTTCGGCGCGGCGAACGCCTGTAGCTGCAGCATGCTGTCGCCGCGAGCGACGATCACAGCGAGTGCCTGATCGCCGGTGAAGTTCACCTGGATGTCGAGGCCGGGCGCCGCTGGCACCTGCAGGCTGCCGAGATCGATCCGTTCGCGGTCCGGGTAGACGTCGGTCACGTCCCACGGGCCCCGCGGCTCGCCAGCGCCGGCGCTGCCTGCGCGGGACGCTCCGGCCGCGGCTCGCGCGTCAGCCGGGCCGTCTTCGAGGCCGGCGCCGGGGACGTCCTGGTCGTCTCGGTCGCCGGGGTCGAAGTCGTCCTGGTCGTCCGCCAGCGGCAGTTCGGCCACGTCCTCGACGCGGCGACGACGGAACACGCCTCACGCTCCTTCTCGTTCGTCACTTCTGCGCGGCAAGCCGACGGCCGCGCAAGCTCGCTAGCCCGGCTGACCAGCTCGTTCATCGGTGGCCGCGTGACCGCCGGTGGACCCGAACCCGCCGTCCCCACGCGCTGAGCCCGGCAGTCTGTGCACCTCGTGGAACGCGGCGCGGCTCACCTGCTGGATGATCAGCTGGGCGATCCGGTCACCTCGCCGGAACCGTACCGGCGTGGCGGTGTCGGTGTTCAGCAGAGTCACCTTTATCTCGCCACGGTACCCTGCATCCACGGTGCCGGGCGCATTGACGACCGTGACACCGTTCCTGGCGGCCAGACCCGATCGCGGGTGCACGAATGCGGCGTAGCCGGGGGGCAGCGCGACGGCGATCCCGGTGGGCACGACCGCGCGCTCGCCGGGGCCAAGCTCGACGTCTTCGGCCGTCACCAGGTCGGCGCCCGCGTCGCCCGGATGAGCGTACGACGGCAGCGGTATGTCCGGGTCCAGCCGCACGATCAGCACATCGACGTCGCTGCCGCTCACTGCTCACCCTCCGTTCGGCCCTGTTGCCGGGCCCGTTCGGCCCCTGTTGCCGGGCCGTTCGGCCCCTGTTGCCAGGCTCATGACCGGCCCGCCATTGCCATGGGCACTCATGCCGCAACAACTGCGGCACTCATGCCGGGCTACCTGC
>Ga0209648_10005378_pt1 | contig 10948 bp, 9 predicted proteins | sample GraSoi2013_115cm_FD_185830 | JGI IMG/M metagenome (GOLD analysis project Ga0209648, IMG submission 185830) | Grasslands soil microbial communities from the Angelo Coastal Reserve, California, USA - Sample 9_17_2013_115cm (SPAdes) (version 2) | ecosystem: Environmental > Terrestrial > Soil >...
TTCGGGTTTATGGACGCGGTCGACAAAGTGATGGAAGCGTCCCTGGAGGCGATGAAGAAAGAGGGCGCGATCCTGGTCGATCCCGTGGAGATCGAGACGGCGGGAAAATGGAGCGATACGGAATCGACCGTTTTTATGTACGAACTGAAGGCGGACCTGAACGCGTATCTCGCGCGGCCGGGATTTAATCCGCCGGTGAAGACGCTGAAGGAGATCATCGAGTTCAACGAAAAAAATCGCGACAAAGAGATGCCCTACTTTGGCCAGGACTTCTTCCTGAAGGCGGAAGCCAAGGGGCCGCTGAGCAGCAAGGAATACATTGAGGCGCTGGAAAAGAACCATCAGTTGGCGCGCAAAGAGGGTATCGACGCCACCATGGAGAAGCACAACCTGGATGCGCTGGTGGGACCAACCGGCGGTCCGGCTTGGCTAACCGACTGGGTGGACGGCGATCATTTTGGGGGCGGAAGCTCCGGGGCAGCGGCGGTGGCGGGATACCCGAACATCACCGTGCCGGCGGGGTTCGTTTTCGGCATGCCTGTGGGGATTTCGTTCTTCGGGCGCGCGTGGAGTGAGCCGGTGCTGATTCGCTTGGCGTATGCGTTTGAGCAGGCGACGAAGGTGCGCAGGCCGCCGAAGTTCTTACCCAGCGTTAATCTGAACTCGTAATTGGCGAGCTTGGGACTCAAGACCGAAAAAGATAACGCTGAGGCGCAGAGAACGCTGAGGAATCGCGGAGAAGAAGGACGTTAGTGCTTGCACTCAAAGGGCAGCAGGAGTTGCTGGCCTTCATAGATGCGGTTGGCGTCCGCGATTTTGGGATTAGCTTGCGCGATGCAGCGCCACGCGGCCGCGCGCCCATAATTAGCCCGCGCAATCTTCGATAAGGTCGCGTTCTTCTCGACGGTCACTGTTACATCGGACTTCTGACTTTTCAAATTCGCTACTTTCGCGGGGACCACAATGGTCGTGGCGGGTTCGAGGCGATTCGGGTCGACGCTCGGATTGGCGGCGAGCAGTTCATGCCAGCGCGTGCCGCTGCCGAGAGTTTGCTGCGCAAGCTTCCAGAGAGAGTCGCCCGGCTGGACGATAACCGTGTTCAGCGGGGAAGTAGCTTTTGCCGCGGGTGACGGCGGAGCAATGGATGTGACCGCGTTTGATTTGGGCGCGGACGGGGCGATCGCCGCAGCCCTGCTTGGCCGCGACGCAGGCGGCGCGATGCGAGAAATCGAAGGGGGCGCGGACGGAGCGGCCCGTCGCGTGAAAGGATCGACGCGGCGCAGAGGCGCCGAGCTGGCAATTGCCGGAGCGACTACGGCGTTGGGTCGAGCAGGCACGACATTTGGACGCGCGGGCGAAAAAGTCGGACGGGGAGCGGCCAGCTTTGGAACCGAGATGACGGGTGCAGCGAAGACCGGCTCATCGTACGGAAGGTGGAAGGTGTCGGGCGTCTGCGCGGCTCGTTTTGCGTTGCGATATCGGCGCGCGATGTCGCCAAGCGGAAGCTGCGGCAGTTCCGCGTTGGCGTCGAGCGGCGCGTCCGTCTGTTCCCGATTGGGCGCGGGCTGTTGTTTGCGCCTGGCTTCGACGCTGGCTTCGTCGTCGGGAGTCAGAATTTTCGCGCGTCGCAGATCTTCGTCGGTGTAAATGTGCTTTTGTTTCTTGGTCTGCTCTTTGCGAGTGCGTTCCTGGCGCGCGGCTTCGGCTACATCCTGGGTTTGCGCGCGGCACTGCGCAGCGCCGAAAAACAGGCAGGAACAAATAACGATGGAGAACCCGCAGCGAAGCGGCTTGCGGAGCGACACCCGCGTATGCAGGTGCAGTTTGCGTGCGCTGAAGAGGTCAGTGCTTTTCATTTGCCGACCGACTACCGGGGGGAACTTCCGATGAGCGGAATACTACTGGAAGCCAGGGTTCGTGCCAATGGGAATTTTCTAGGAAAAAGGTACTGAGAGCGGGGTACCGGGGCAAGGAGCACCAGGAATCACCTGGTCGCAGCAAATTGTATCTGGCTCATGCCCCGATTTTGTCCGCCACGCAGAATTAAACTGTGGGAATGAGTATCTGGGTGATTAGCTGATCCTCCGGTGTTGTCCGCGGATCGTTGGCGTAATTCTCAATGCAGTAGTCATCGCGCATTTGGATTTTCTTCTCGGCGACAATTTCAAAAACGCGGCCAGAGGCTTGAGGCAAGTTTGCATAAGACCCCGTCAGGGCAAAACGGCTGTACTTGCCGCCCTTGAATTTTTCATGCTTGAAGTTTGCCGGTAAATTCTTTGGTTCCGCGGCAACGGAAACGCCGGCGCGGTAGACCTTCGGCCCCACTTTGTAAAGGCTCATGTATCCCGTGATTTTGTTGTGCTCGGCAATTTTCGGAACAAGAGAGTGCAGTTCTTGCCAGGCTTTCGGCGCAGTGTCCTGGAAGGGGCCGATTTTTTCGATGAAGACGTAATGCGTTTCCGGCCAGGTCACAATCTCGGGCTCTTGCGTAAGTTTCATGGTGGCTTTTTGTGGGGTCGCCATTCTGCTTCTCCTTGTTTTGAAATCTTCCAAAAACAACACAGCTTGCAAACAGCGGATAAAGTCTGACCGAAACGCACGCGAAATCGGATACCGCAAACCGCCTAGCATAAACCTACTAAGGTGAACGCCTATTGCGGCCGGCTAGGGAAAATCAGTCTGCCAATATCACTTGCACAATGCAAGTAACAATATGCTACCCGCCGTTGACTTACTTACTCCGCGCGCAGGGCTTCAACTGGATCGACGGTGGCTGCGCGGCGCGAGGGCAAGTAGCTGGCAAGCCATGCGGTCGCCGCGAGTCCCAGAGAAACTGTTCCGTAAGTGACCGGATCGACCGGGTTCACGTTGAATAGCAACGACGACATCAGTCGCATCAAGAGAACGGCCGCAATCAGACCACATGCGACGCCGACGCCGGTCAGCGCCAATCCGTGGCGCACGAACATTCCGGTCACCGTGGGCTGCTGCGCTCCGAGCGCCATGCGGATGCCTATTTCCCTGGTCCGCTGCGATACGGAGTAGGCGATGACGCCGTAAATGCCCACCACCCCAAGCAGCAGCGCCATAGTCCCCGCGACACCGAGCATAATCAAAGTGAACGATGTGCGCGCCATCGATCGCTTGTAGTAATAGTCGAAGGTGTGGACCTCCGCGAGCGGCAGATTGGCGTCCACCGACCACACCGCTTCACGCGCGTCCTTAAGAAATGCTTCCGAACCCGCACGCGGAGTCCGCATAACGAACGCCGCCTCGCGCCGCACCGAACCCTCCTCGCTTTCAAAGCGCGCCTGGAGCAGCGGCCAATACACGGACGAAGGCGGCTTCTTGTTCACACCGTCATCGTGAACGTTGCCCACGACGCCGATGATCTCCCGCCAATCGTCTTTTGTGCTGACCTGGATTCGCTTGCCCAGCGCATTGGCGGGTTCGCCCCAATACTCGCGCGCCAGGCTTTCGCAGATCATGGCGACGGGAATTTTGTTGTACGTGTCCGTCCAAGTGATTTCACGGCCGGCCACCAGCGGGGTGCCCAAAGTTTTGAGGAATCCCGGCGAGACAAACTTGAACAGGCGAAGCGGCGGAACCTCTCCCGCGGCGTAGGTGCGTCCCTCCAGCAGAATCGGATCGTGCCACCCTTCCGAATCCATGGGGAGCTTCGTGCCAATGCTTACGGAGGAGACGCCGGGAATGGCTTCGAGCTTATGCAAAATCTCTTCTTCCATGCGGACGACGCGCTCCTCTTCCTTCACGTGGGTTTCAGGAATCGAGATGCGAAATGTTTGCAGCTCCGCGGGACCGGCAAATCCCGGATTCACCTTGGTCAGAGCGTGAAACGTGCGAATCATCAGCCCGGAGCAGATCAGCAGGACCAGAGCGAGCGCCACCTGTACAACCACGAGCGTATTGCGCGCGCGATGCTGCTCCTTGCTTTGGCTTGAGCCGCGTCCGCCCTCGCGAATACCCGTCGACAAGCGGGCGCCGGCATACTTGAGGATTGGCACAGAACCGAAGAGCAGACTGGCAAGGAGCGAGACGAGCAACGTGAACAGCAAGACCGGCCCGTTAATCCCCACTTCGCTGATGCGCGGCAGCCCCGCCGGCGCGATGGCGACCAGCACGCGCAGTGCGCCGTAGGCTAGCGCTAAGCCGAGGACGCTGCCCAGCAATCCGAGAATGACGCTCTCCAGCAAGAGTTCGCCGGCGATACGACTCCAGCCGGCGCCCAAAGCGGAGCGCAGCGCCAGCTCTTGCTTTCGTCCTTCCATTCTCACGAGCAGCAGGTTAGCGACATTGGCGCAGGCAATGAGCAGCACCATGCCAATCGAGCCCATGAGGACCCACAACACGCTGCCCACGTCGCCCACCACGTCCTGTTTCAGCGGGCGGATGTTCGGCGCGATTCGCGCATCTTCAAATAATTTAATGCTGAATCCCGGCGGCGCCGGAAAACTGTTCATTACGATTGGGAGCATGCGTGCGACGTCGGCATTGGCTTGTTGCAGCGTCACTCCTGGCTTAAGTCGCGCAAGACCGTCATAACTGAAATTGCCGAGGTTGGCTTTGTTGCGATCAAACTGGAAGGGCGTTATGAGCGCGGGATCCTCGCGGTCCAGGAAATGAAATCCCTTCGGCAGCACGCCTATGATTTGCCGCCCCTTCCCATCCACCACAAGGGTTCGCCCGACAGCGGAAGAATCGCCGCCGAATTTTCTGCGCCAATACGCATACGTAAGCATCACCGTTTCCGGAGCGCCCGGCGAATCATCTTCGTGGCGAAAGTGGCGCCCTAGCATCGGTTGCACGCCCAAGAGTGGAAGCGTTGCCTCCGTCACCCTTAGTGTTGGCACCTGTTCGGGTTCGCCGACTCCCGTGACGCTCACGGAATCGCCTTGATACATCCCGATATCCTGGAACGTGCGCCCCTGCTCGCGATAGATGAAGTAGTCGGAGGGCGACATCTCCAGCTCCGGAAGGCCAATGCCCGGCGCCGTGTGCCAGACGCCAACCAACTCCTCGGAGTGCGGGTAGGGCAAAGGCTTCAGCAGCACGCCCTCGAGCACGCTAAACACAACGGTGTTTGCGCCCACCCCGGCCGCAAGCGTGATCAGGGTTATCACAGTGAACATCGGCGCTCGCCCAAGCCTCCGCAAAACCTGACGCAGCTGATTCTTGAATGAACCCATTAGCCTGCCTCCTGGCAAAGCGCTTTCTATCGGGCCTCAGTGTTTCTGGAGTCGATCTCTATAGTTGGTACGTTTGCGGCGGGGTTAAGTTCCGAAAAGTTGAGGCGTCGCGGCAAGAAATCAAAGAAAGGTCTACGCGCCGATTATGATTTGTGACTCAGAAAGATAGTGTGGCGGGGACCGCCCTTTTTCAGGCGACCACGAGGGCGCTGCACTTGCACGTCGAATCTGCCATCGCGCAATCGCTGCTCGAATTTTCGATCATCTTGGGCGGCCCAGACAGCCAGAACCCCTTCCGTCTTGAGAGCCGCGCGGGCGGCGGCTATTCCACGGTTGTCGTAGAGCCCGGCGTTGTTCGAGGCGGTAAATGCGGTCGGGCCGTTGTCCACGTCGAGTAGCACGGCATCGAATTGGCCCAGACGTGAACGGAGTGTGACGACGACGTCTCCCGTCTCGACCCGCACGCGCTTGTCCTTCAGAGGGTGTCTCGCCAACGGCCCGAGCGGCCCACGATTCCACTCCACCACTGCGGGCACCAGCTCGGCGACGACAACTGTCGCATCTTGTGGAAGGAGGTCGAGCGTCGTGCGTAGCGTGAATCCCATTCCGAGACCGCCAATAAGAACGCTAGGCTGCTCCAGCGCCCGCACCCGTTGGCAGGCGAACGTGGCCAACGCCTCCTCTGAGCCGTGCATGCGGCTAGACATAAGGATCGCGCCGTCGACAAGTATGATGTACTCGTCGCCGCGACGAATCAGCTTCATGACAGTACCGTCTGGAGAAAGCGTCTGGCCGAGCAACTCGAAAGGCTTCACGAGTGTGATGTTACAAGAGAGGAAAACTTAAGTAAAAATGGACCGCTCACCAACAGGCCCGATCCAAAGTGGTCGTCAGTGCCTGGTAAGTCGGGCGGTCTCAATGGGTCGACGCAACACAAGCTCGAAGTCTACTTCCAGCGGGCTCAACAGCTAAAAGTCTGTCGCCAGCGTTGACAGGGACCGATATGTACTTTAGGATTGACGTTTGTCTCTACAGGGAAAGGTGTGACTAAGGGCGATGAGGACGTACGTAGCCAAGGGAGAAGAGGCCGAGGCGCTGAAGGAAGGCGCGAACTGGTTTGTGATTGATGCCACAGACCAGGTGTTGGGCCGGTTGGCCACCAAGGTGGCACGCATGTTGATCGGCAAGGATAAGCCGAGTTTTACGCCGTACCTGGATTCGGGGGATCATGTTGTGGTGATCAACGCGGACAAGGTGCGCATGACCGGGAACAAGGTCGAGCAGAAGGTGTATTACTCGCACAGCGGCTATCCCGGCGGATTGAAGGAAGTCCCGGCGAAGCGCTTGCGCGTCAACAAAGCGGATTGGATGATTCGCGAGGCGGTTCTCGGGATGCTGCCGAAGAACAAGCTGCGCGCGCGGCGCGCGAAGAAGTTGCGCATTTATCGCGACGCGGCAGGATTGGCGCGGCACGCCGGGCAGAAGCCGCAGGCTGTGAGTTTGTGAGCTTCGTTGCGGCTCACTGTTTTTAGTTGTTAGTTGTTGGTTTTTAGTGGAAGAGTTTTCTCCAGTCTCCAGGTTCCGGCTGGTTGCCAGGTGTTTTTCCGCACGTTGCGGTGCCTTCCTTCGTCGAGTAGGGAGCAACCCGAAGCGTGAAGTTTGCAGGCCCTGAGCAGGTGGGGCTGTCTGTAATTGAGGAGGATCGTTGAGCTCTACGGGTACGCCCATCGCGGGCACAAATTGGATTATGGGTACCGGCCGCCGCAAGGAATCCATCGCGCGCGTGTTTTTGCGCGCCGGCTCCGGCAAGTTCACGGTGAACAAGCGGACCGTGGAGAACTATTTCCCCAACTTCGCGTGGAAGCACGACGCCACCGAGCCGCTGAAGTTCACCAGCCTGGCGGACCAGGTGGACGTTGTGGTGACCGCGCATGGCGGCGGCGTCGGCGGGCAAGCCGGTGCGGTGCGCATGGGATTGTCGCGCGCGCTCGCGAAGTTCAATCCGGAGCTGCGGCCTTCGCTGCGCAAGAACGGTTTTCTGACGCGCGACTCCCGTATGAAGGAGCGCAAGAAGTACGGGCAGAAGGGCGCGCGCAAGCGCTTCCAGTTCACGAAGCGTTAGTTTGCTTCGCGGGTTTTGTAGCGCCCGCTTTCTTAAGCGGGCTTTGCAACGAGCTCCGTCCCGGTTTTGCCGGGACGAGATCACGGCCGGCAAGCTGCCGGCAAGAAGGCTGCTCTGCAGCGTATCGCCGATAACTCGATGCGTTGCCGCAAGCAGCTATCCTTAAAGGAGGAAACTTGGCAGTTGAAATTACGATGAAGGAGCTGCTGGAGGCCGGAGTTCACTTTGGCCACCAGACGCGCCGCTGGAACCCGAAGATGAAGGAATATATTTTCGGGGAGCGCAACGGCATTCACATTATCGATCTTCAGAAAACCCTCAAGATGTTCCGCGAGGCTAGCCGCTTCGTGAGCGAAATTTCCTCGCATGGCCGAACGGTGTTGTTTGTCGGCACCAAGCGGCAGGCGCAGGAAGCCGTGGCGGAAGAAGCCAAGAAGTGCGGCGCGTACTTTGTGAACCACCGCTGGCTGGGTGGCACGCTGACCAACTGGGCGACCCTGCAAAAATCCATCAAGCGGCTGAAGCTGCTGAAAGCCATGAACGAAGATGGCCGCATGGCCGAGCTTTCCAAGAAGGAAAGAGCGCGGCTGGACCGCGAAATGAAGCACTTGTATCAGAATCTCGAGGGCATCGAGAACATGGCGCAGCTTCCAGACGCGATGTTCGTGATCGACTCCAACGCAGAAGAGATTGCCGTAAAGGAAGCCCGGCGCATGGGAGTTCCGGTCGTTTCGGTGGTGGACACCAATTGCGACCCGGACGTGGTGGACTGGATCATTCCTGGGAACGACGACGCGTTGCGCGCGATTCGCCTGTTTACCTCAAAGATTTCAGAGTCGGTGCTGGAAGGCCACAACCTGTACCAGCAATCGCAAGTGGCGGACCAAAAGGCCGCGGCAGACCAGGCTCTGGTGGATGGCGTCGAATACGTCGACACCAGTGCGTACGAACGGTACGAGAAGCAAGAAGGCGATTTTGTGGAAGGCGAAGTTCCGGCGGAAGCCCCGGCGGAAGCCCCGGAAGCCGCGGAAACAACCGTGCCTCCGGACGAGGCGTCCAGGTAAGCAAACCGCGCTGGCATAGTTTTCAACGGCCCGGCGCTGCAGTCCAACTCAGGCGCCGGGCCGTTTTGCAAACAGGCGCATCTAACGTCTTTACGTGTCCCCGCTGTAGGGAGCGAGTAAGAGATTACATAAGCGAGAGAAAAGAATGAGCACACCACCACAAGCCATGCAAATACCCGCAAATCTCGTCAAGGAACTGCGCGAGCGCACCGGCGCAGGCTTCAGCGATTGCCGCGCGGCGCTGGTGGAATCGGCCGGCGATGTAGAAAAAGCCATCAACATCCTGCGCAAGAAGGGGCAGGCGGCTGCCGCGAAGAAAGCGCAGCGCGAGGCCAGCGAGGGTTTGGTGGGACACTACATTCACGCCGGCGGGAAAATCGGCGTGATCGTGGAAGTGAACTGCGAGTCCGACTTCGTGGCGCGCACTCCTGCGTTTCAGCAGCTGTGCCACGATATCGCCATGCACATCGCGGCGCTCGACCCGCGCTATTTGCGCCGCGAAGAAGTCACGCCGGAGATGCTGGAGAAGGAGCGCGACATCTATCGCGAGCAAGCGCGCGCGACCGGCAAATCCGAGCAGGTGGTGGAGAAAATCCTCACCGGCAAGATGGAGAAGTTCTACGAGGAGAATTGCCTCTACGAACAGCACTACATCAAGGACGAGTCAGTGACCATCGGCGAGATGATCACGCAAGCCGTCGCCAACTTGGGCGAGAACATTGCGGTGCGGCGCTTCGTGCGCTTCAAGGTTGGCGAAGTGAGCGGGGCCGCAGGTCCGACGGTGGAATCGGCATCAGCGTAATTGACTCCTGGAAGCGGGGTCAGAGCGTCCTGAATGCGGGACGCTCTTTTTTTGGAGTGCGGCGGCTTGCCGCCGCTTTGACGGTGTAGACCAGTTTACTGCTCGATCGCAAGAGCAAGTTCCCGGTGTGGCTGACTCCGTAAAAGCGGCGGCAAGACCGCCGCACTCCAAAAAGGGCCGCGCCGTTGTACGGTGGCTGGCATTGTTTGTTACAATTCCGACGGATTTTCGAGCGCATTCCGGAGAATCATGGCGAAGACGACAGCCGCGAAGCGGGCCTTGAGCAAAGCTGTGAAGAAAAGCGAGCCAGTCTATAGCCGCATCGTGTTGAAGCTTTCCGGCGAGTCGTTTCAAGGGCCGCAAGGCTTCGGGATTCACGGTGAAACCATTCAGGCCATCGCGCGGGAGTTGAAGGATGTGCACGCGCTCGGCGTGCAGATTGCCATCATGGTGGGCGGCGGAAACATTTTTCGCGGCGCGCGGCAGAAGGGGTTCGAGATCGATCGCGCCACCGGGGACTACATGGGCATGCTGGCGACGGTGATCAATGCGCTGGCCCTGCAGGACGCGCTCGAAAAAGAGGCTGTGTACACGCGCGTGCTGAGCGCCATCGAGATGAAGCAGGTGGCCGAGCCGTTCATTCGCCGCCGTGCCCAGCGGCACCTGGAGAAGGGGCGCATCGTGATCTTCGCGGCAGGCACCGGTAATCCTTATTTTTCGACCGACACCGCGGCGGCCTTGCGCGCGATGGAAATCAAAGCGGATGTGATTTTGAAAGCCACGCGCGTGGACGGAATTTACGATGCCGATCCCGAGCAAGTGGCGGACGCCAAATTCTTTCAGCAGATCACCTATCGCGACGTGCTGCACCAGGGGCTGAAGGTGATGGACTCCACGGCGATCTCGTTGTGCATGGACAACGGCATGCCGATCGTGGTGTTCAACATGAACACGCATGGGAATATCAAGCGCGTCGTGTTAGGGGAGCGCGTAGGTTCGACAGTCACACCGGCGTAAAAAAGCTTTTAGCTATCAGCTGACAGTTTTCAGTTAAGAATGAAACGTATAGCGCGACGGAGCGACTCGGTTGACTACGATTCGCGCTTGGATCTTCGTGATCGAAAATCTCTTGCTGGAAACTGACGGCTGAAAGCTGACTACTGAGGAATCTATATGACGACGATTGCGACAACCAGGGACGCGATGGCGGCGGCCAAGACCCGCATGGAAAAGGCCGTCGATGATTTCCGCAAGGATTTGACGTCGCTGCGCACGGGGCGCGCGAATGCTTCGCTGCTCGATAGCATTCGCGTGGATTATCACGGCACGCCCATGCCCGTGAACCAGCTCGGGACGGTAACGACGCCCGACGCGACGATGATCGTGGTGTCACCGTGGGATCCGAGCGCTGTGCCGCTGATCGACAAGGCCATTCGCACCTCCGACCTGGGGCTGAATCCGACCAATGATGGCAAAGTAGTGCGCGTGCCGATTCCTTCGCTGACCGAAGACCGCCGCAAAGATATCGTGAAACAGTTGCACAAAGTTCTGGAAAATCACCGCACCGCGGTGCGCAACATTCGCCGCGATTTGAAGGAAGCCATCGAGAAGCTCGAGAAGGACAAGAAGATCAGCGAAGACGACAAGAAGCGCGCGTTGGACGAGCTGGAGAAATTGTCGCAGGCGGAGACCAAGAAGATCGAAGATCTGAGCGCGCTCAAAGAAAAAGAAATAATGTCCATCAAGTGAGCTG
>Ga0209648_10005380_pt1 | contig 10947 bp, 6 predicted proteins | sample GraSoi2013_115cm_FD_185830 | JGI IMG/M metagenome (GOLD analysis project Ga0209648, IMG submission 185830) | Grasslands soil microbial communities from the Angelo Coastal Reserve, California, USA - Sample 9_17_2013_115cm (SPAdes) (version 2) | ecosystem: Environmental > Terrestrial > Soil >...
AAACACGACATTGTAGGAGGTAAGCAAGCTATCATAAATAATGTGATGCTCAAAAGGCAGTAAGACGGCTTGCGTGTAGACCGGAAGAGGCAAGGGAACGGTTTCTTCGATCGTGCTGACCAACCCTAGCACACCATATGCATGAGCCGGAGTCGTCGTGGAGAGAAAGATGGTATAGTGGTGCAAGGAGCGGAAGATGTAAAATGAACCGGCGAGGCGGTACTGCCAACTAGCCACCAACGCCAGATCCGCAGCAGACAACTGAGCCGGATTTTCAGCGATGAACTGTTCACGCAAGGCATCATGAGCCCAGAGGGCATCACGCACCTGCATCGTGACTTCTGGAGAGACATCTTGCTCTCCAGGAGCCGCAGGAAAGCTAGGGACGAGGTGCACCTGCGTATTGACATCATGTAATAAGGCAAACCAAATGCGATAGAAGCGTTCGGTTTCTTGGGGTGCTAAGCGCATACAACCTCCCTCGCTAGACAATTTCACACCCTCTCCGTGTATCATATCATGTGCTGACAGGGGAGAGACAACCATGATGGGAACCAAGGCGCGCATCTTCACGCCGGTCACAGCGATCTCGCTCGATGAGCTTGTTCCAGCCAATCATTTCTATCGCCACCTGGATCGCGTGGTGGATCTGTCGTTTGTGCGCGACCTGGTCAAAGAGACGTATGCGGAGCGAGGTCGCCCCTCCATTGATCCGGTGGTCTTCTTCAAGCTCCAACTCGTGATGTTCTTCGACGGCATCCGTTCGGAACGGCAATTGATGCAGCTTTCTGCTGACCGGCTCAGCGTACGCTGGTACGTCGGCTACAATTTGGATGAGCCGCTGCCTGACCATTCGAGTCTCACGCGTATTCGTGAGCGCTATGGCGTCGAGCTATTCCAGCGCTTCTTCGAGGCCATTGTCGACCAGTGCCAGCAAGCAGGACTGGTCTGGGGCAAGGAACTCTATGTGGATGCTACCAAGGTGGCAGCTAATGCCTCCCTGGATTCGGTCAAGCCGCGCTTTGCCGTCGAGCAGCATCTGCGAGCACTCTTCGCCACGGAAGAGGAAGGAGAGCCTGAGCAGGCTCCTCATGTGGAGCCATCCCTCTCCACCAGTGCCGCTGCACCCTCACCTCCAGAGGCTATCCGTGAAGAGGCAACGCCACTTGGTGAGGCCGCAGTGCCTGTTACCTCGCTCTGTGAATCCGCTGGTGCCGCTCCCGTCCAACTTCCTGTCTGTTTGGAAGACGCCATGCGCGAGGACTTGACCAGAACCAACGAGCAGCGGCATGATTGGATTGAGCAGAGAGGACGCCCCCAGCGGGAGGTCACTCGTGGAAGGTATCGACGCCTGGCAGACTTTGTCGTCAGCACGACCGATCCAGATGCGACGCTCATGCCCACCAAAGGGGAGGGACGCCATTTGGGCTACCACACGCACTACGTGGTCGATGGGGGCAAGTCGCGCATCATCCTGGCCGCGTTGGTCACCCCATCGGAAGTGATGGAAAACCAACCGATGCTCGACCTCGCCTTCCGTGTGCGCTTCCGCTGGAAACTCTGGCCGCGCCAGGTCACGGGTGATACCACGTACGGCACCATCGACAATATTGTGGCGGTGGAGGACCAGCACATACGAGCCTATGTTCCGCTGCCCGATTTCGACAAGCGGACCTCCGTCTATGGCAAGCAGGCGTTTCGCTACGATCCGGAGCGAGATGTCTACGTGTGTCCCAACGATGCCATCTTGCCGCTGCACACCCATGCCTACAATGAGCGGGAGAAACGCTACCAAGCCGACGCGGCGACCTGTAACGCGTGTCCCCTCAAGGCTCAGTGCACCACCAGTGATCAGGGGCGTGTGCTCAAACGCAGCTTTGATGAGGAGTACCTCGAACAAGTCCGTGCCTATCATGCGACCGAGCCGTATCAGAAAGCCATGCGCAAGCGCAGCGTGTGGGTCGAACCCTTGTTTGCTGAGGGTAAACAGTGGCATGGCCTGCGACGCTTTCGCTTACGGCTGCTCTGGCGCGTCAATTGCGAAGCCCTCATGATCGCCGCTGGTCAGAATCTCAAACGACTGCTCAAAAAGCGGGGCTGGGGACGGCGTCCTTACCCAGCAGAGGCCGTATGTGCCCTTTTTTTGGCTGCTTTTGGGTGGTTGACTTGCACTTTTGTGAAGCCTTGGTCTTTTTCCTCGCCATCAACGCAGCTTATTCAATGCTCATGAAGAAATGTATCCTACTTTATTGATGAGCTTTGTGAGTGCCTTTTTTCAACAGGCTGGTTAGTTATCGGCACCGCTGGCAGCTCCCTCTGTCCTAGCCCTGACCACTGGGATGTGGTAGGCAAGAGTTGCTGGCCTTGAAATGGTACAACGAACCCTGCTCCGGGTCCGTGGAGGCAAAGCAAAGGTTGCGGAACCCACATCGCCGACCTTGCGTCGCTGTATCCGGTTGACCTCTCTGAATAGGGCAACGCTTCTTAAAAATCCCATCCATTTGTCACATTCCCTTCTCGCCTTTCGTCAGAAAAGTAAGGAATTTGGCGGGAGAGATTCAGATAGCAACCGCTGGTTCGTTGTGCCATGTGACCATTTTTGAGAGGAAAATCCAGGAGGATCATGAGACTATGAAGCTGAAAAGTGCTGCAGGAATCGTCTGCTATGCGAAGGATATGGAAAAACGGCTCACTTTTACGAGACGGTCGGCTTCCACATAAAGACGCACGAACCGCATCGTGTCACCGCCTATTTGAATTGGTTTTGGATCGATTTCCTTTCCAGTGACCAGGAAGAGAGATCAGAATGGAAGGAAGAAGCGACCCGTGAGAACAAAGGGTCTAGTCAGTTCCTCTATCTGAGCGTCGAGAATGTGGACGAGGCGTACCACGAGCTGCTGGAAAAAGGTCTCAAGCCAGTCTGCGAACCACGAAATCGGCCTGGAGGTATCCGCGAATTCATGCTTCGTGATCCTGACGGCTATCTCTTAGTCTTTTTCAGAAAAAAGTAAGTGAACAGGGAGAGAGGAGGACATCACTCTTCTCTGCTGGCTACGTTCCGTTTATACGAACGTGGCCAGCCTGTGCTCTAGCAACCGTGCGAACTGGACAAGCTTCCTGCCATTGTCTACTCACGGATGTGGTATACTCCTGGATGTTGGGGAACTCATCCTCGATCCCCAACCGCAGAGAAAGGAGACTATGCCCAAGCCGTCGCAATACGCCCTTGTCTGGTCACATGCATCCCAGCATTACGAACTCCACACACAAGGACAACTGATTCAGTGCTTTCGCGAAGGCGAGGAAGCCACGTTCTCGCGCTGGTTAGATGCGCACACCTCCTTTGCGTTTGTGGGACAAAACGGACGGCTCTCGGTGCTCAAAGAAGCCCGGCCTCGTGGAAGCGGCTATTGGTACGCCTATCAGAAGCAGGGCCGACAGACCCGGAAACGCTACCTGGGCCGCTCAAACCAGGTGACGTTCGCCCGCTTAGAGCTGGTAGCGCATATCTTGACAAACCGACCTGAGCCCTTCTCTTTTGCCCCTGAGCCTGGCACGCCGTCATCCGAGGCGCAGGGAATGCTGCTTTCCAGTAAACTCTCTCCACCTCGCTTGCCGCACGCTCTGGTGGAGCGCACTCGTTTGCTTGCAGATCTGGCTGCCATAGGCTCTTACCCGTTCACGCTTGTCTCGGCTGCTGCTGGCAGTGGCAAGACAACGCTGCTCGCGACATGGGTAGCATTCCAGAAGGCGCAGGCAAACAGCGGAAGGGCACAAGGAGCCGACCAGGCAGTGGCCTGGCTCTCCCTTGAGGAACTAGACGATGATCCGATCCGCTTCTGGGACCTGGTCATTGCGGCCCTGCGCCAATGCCGCCCCACTCTTGGAGAGACTGCGCTCGCCCTGCTGCATTCACCCCAGTCTCTCCCACTCTCGACCGTCTTGACGGCATTGCTTCATGACGTTGAGCGGAACACCCAGGACATCATCCTGATTCTGGATGATTACCATGTGATCTCTGATCAAGCCATCTGTGATTCCATGAGCTTCTTGCTCAATCATGTACCCAGCACCCTGCATGTGGTGCTGGTCGGCCGCGCTGACCCGGATCTCCCTCTGCCCAGGTTTCGCGTGCGCGGGCAGCTGTTTGAGATCCGTGACCAGGATTTGCGCTTTACCGAAGCCGAGACCGCCCACTTTCTGCGCCATGCGACGGGTTTGCCCCTTTCAGAGGAGGAGGTAGCCACTCTCTCCCGGCGGACGGAGGGTTGGATCGCCGGGTTGCAGCTGGCCACGCTCTCCCTGCGCAAGCGACCAGATTATGCGGCTGTTGTGAAAGACTTTGCGGGTGCCCACCGTTATCTGCTGGATTATGTGCAACAGGACATTCTCGCGCCGTTGCCGACGCCTCTCCAGGACTTTTTGCTTCAGACATCGATCGTACCTCGCATGAATGCAGCTCTCTGCCAGGCCGTCACCGCCGGTGCCGGTGCGTCTGAGAGCCAGGAGATGTTGCAGGCACTGGAGCAGGCCAATCTCTTCCTCGTGCCGCTGGACTCCGAGCGGCAGTGGTACCGCTATCATGAACTCTTTCGTGAAGCCCTCCTCGCCCGTTTGCATGCCAGTCAACCCCAGTTAGTGCCGCTATTGCATCTGCGCGCGGCCAGGTTTTATGAAGCTCAACATGAGTGGCGCGAGGCGATTACGCACGCGCTGACTGTGCCTGACCATGCCTACGCCGCTTCCTTGATGGAGCAGGCAGCGTGGCCGTTCTGGCTTCGTGGAGAGGCCAGAACGATCCATACCTGGGTGTTCTCCCTGCCCGATGCCATCCTGCGGGCGCGCGTTCACCTGGCTCTGGATGCCGCTTTTCGCTTCATCGATTCGGTGAATCTCAGCACTGATACGCGGCATGATAGTGTGGTTGCCCAGGTGGAGAACACCTTCACACGCATAGAAGGGCTCCTGCGCGAGCAACAGCGCTGGGCCTTCTCTGAAACCGAGGTGGCGTTGACCCGCCGACGTTTGCACCTGTTGCGGGCCTTGATCGAACTCCGAGTGATCCTCCAGCAGAACGATGGCAACCGCCTGCGGGATCTTATGCGTGAGCTCGAAGCGCTGCCCTCAGATGAGAAGCCGTGTTGGACGATTATCCCGCTCTATATTGCGTTCTGGCTGACGACTGTGTATCAGGGGTATGGAGTTGCCCTGATCCCCCGGCTGTGTGCGGCCAGACAACGCCTGTTAGAGATCGGAGACCTCTTGATGACCACCCGCCTCTCGAGTTGGCTGGCTTGTGTTCGTGCTCTCTATGCCGCACAGTTACGCCAGGCGCAGCAGGACGCTCGCTCAGCCCTCGCACTGGCGAAACAGATCGGTACGTACACCCCATCGGAAGGCTATCTGTATTATTGCCTGTTTGTGGTCTCCTACGCCTGGAATCGGCTGGAAGAGGCATCGGACTGGCTCGCTCAGTTGCTGCGCCTTGCGCAGGATTGGCAACACATGGAACTGCTGGTCGTAGGAGAGACCTGTGCAGCACAACTGGGGCTGGCACGGGGAGATCTCTCCGCGACAGAAGAAGCGCTGCACCGGCTCGAAGTCCTGCTTGAGCAGAGTGGTTTTGCCCATCATGTTCCCTGGGTCAACGTCGTGCAAGTCCACTTGTGGCTGGCACGGGGCAATCTGGCTGAAGCATCCGCGTGGGCAGCACAAACGACCTTCTCACCCGAGTCCTGGAATCCCTTACACCGCTGGGAACTCCTGATGCTGGTGCGGGTCTTGCTGGCCCGGCAGCAGTATCAGCAGGCGGTCGAGACGCTCTCGCGCTTCAGCCAGTACCTTGATCGGGAAGGGTCTATTGACACGGTCCTCGAATTTCTGGCGCTCTCTGTCGTATCCCTGCATCATGCGGGCAACAGCGCACAGGCGGCACACGTCGCGGCACGCCTGTTTACAATCACCGAGCCAGAAGGCCATCTGCGCGTCTATCTGGATGCAGGGACACCAATGCGACAGGCACTCTCCGCGTTGCTTGCTGACGCACATCCGGGGAAGGATGAAGCGCCCGCGGAGGATGAACCCGGTAGCGCGACTGTTGCCATTGCTCGACCCTACGTGTTGCGCTTGCTCGCAGCCTTTGAGCAGGAGGAGCAGAAAAAAAGAACGCTCTCCATCACTCTCTGGCCAAGACCCCTCACGCATCGTCTGTTCCAGGGCGCGTTGCTTCTGCCTCACCTGCCCTCGTCGAGCCACTGACCGAGCGTGAGCAAGAAGTCTTGCGCCTGCTGGCAGCAGGTGCCTCCAATCAACAGATCGCCGCAGCACTCGTGATCCAGCTTTCCACCGTCAAGAAACATGTCAGCAACCTGCTCGCGAAGCTGGGAGCAGAAAGCCGCACGCAGGCGATTGCCCAGGCGCGTGCCTTTTCCCTGCTGTGAGGATGTTCCTCCCCAACACCCACCTTCTTTCCCAAGAAAATGCTACCCCAGGGTAGACTTTTGGTGACTGTTTGTGCCTCATCTCTGCGCTATCCTTGTGCATGTGGAGATCACGCAAGGAGAAAAAGCTGATGAACTACCAGATTCGGATCAGAGGACATCTCGATCTCTCCTGGCAGGACTGGTTGGCGGGACTTCAGATCGTGCATGAGCCATCTGGCACCACGCTGCTTTCCGGTCCCTTGCCCGATCAGGCAGCTCTCTTTGGCGTGCTGCTCAAGATCAATCGCCTTGGGCTCACCCTGCTCTCACTTGAAGCACGGAATGGAGCCGCTCCGCACGAGACAGGGGATGATCTCTGACAGAACATGGGCTTTAGCCCGCCGCAAGCCTCGGGTCTTTAGAACCAGTGGTGAGGCGATTTTCAGGCTTTCGCCCTTGCCTTTCCGGTTTTTTCTCTGCTACAAAGAAGAGATGAGTACCTTGAGAACTGAATAACGTACGGGTTGCATAGCGAAGGGCTATGCGTAAAAACGTTACCGCGTTACCCAATGTACCAAGCTATTTGCTGCTGCGAAGGCACGGGTACCCAATCCACGGCCTTAGGAAGTGTGGCAGCCTCAAAGAATAGCGCCAGGAAAAGCCTCCCACTCCTCTGCTCTGGCAGAGAGGGCGTCGAAAGACGCAGGTGTTGATCTTCCTCAAGACGCCAAAAACGGAAGTTGTGGGCCATCTATCCCTTTCTGAAAGGCATAGGAAGATCAACGGGCAGGGCACCGCCCAGGACCCAGACCACATGGATGGATGTGCTGGTTCCACGCTTTTCCTCCTCCACTACGATGTGCGCCGGGTCGTGGTCACGCCACATTTCTCAGCACGTCGCCTACAGAGGAGAGGCAGAAGAAGCTACTGGGCTTTAGCCCATGTGGAGTGTCACAGAAGCAAAAGGAATGCAGAAGCTTTTCTGGTTGCGTGAGCACGGGCCGCGAATGGTCCTCCCGCATACGCGCGTCCAGCGGTCACATTTCTGCGCGATGGTTCGTCAGAATAGTGACGCGCGAAAACACCACTGGAGTCTGGCTCAAAGAGCCGACTGCGGTGAAGTCGAGAAGGACACAAAACACGCTGTTTTACGACATGTGAAAGGTAGGTTATGACAATGGCTGATGAAAAAATTCTGATGGTGATGGTGGCAGTCACAGATATGGCGAAGGCCAAAGCGTTCTACGCGGAGCAATTGGGCTGGTCTGTCACCAAAGACTACGGACAAGGCGATCGGCACTGGGTCTCTCTTGAGCTCCCAGGAGGAGGCGCCTCTCTGACTCTGTCGACGATGCATGAACACATGAAACCTGGTACGATGACGCTCTATTTCTCGACTTCAAATATTGAAGCGGCGTACAACGAGCTCAAAGCAAAGGGCGTCAAGGTCAACGAAGTTAAGGATGACCTGTATGGCCCGGGCTCTGGCGTCAAGTGGTTTAATCTTGAGGATCCCGATGGCAACCGGTGGCTGGTGGTTCAGTCCTAGTCGCCTCCGCGATCTTCTGGCGATCATTATTCCCATGATCGCTGTGACCAACCGCTTCAACCGTCAACGCTCCCACCAGACAGGGAGCAGGTCAGAACTGATCAGACGACTGGAGACGGGCACATCGGCGCGAAGCTGGATCATTCGAGGCGTCGCGCCGATTGCCTTGCCACCTATGCCTCTTCAGAACAACGACCGTAAGAGAGAGAGGTCCGGGAAACGTGGAAAAATCGATCAGAGCGTCCTTGTGTTTGCATGTTCGGGACGCCCAGAAAACGGTCCAGCCTGCCGAAACAGATCCACCAGCATCCCCGATACATGATGAGCGAAAAACCTTCAGGATGCCTCACGCTGTGAATGGTTCCCCCTTTTGGGCCGCCCATGGCCAAAGCGCTTGTACATTTCTCCGACGGGCAGAAGTAGGCCCTTCTGAGGGATCTGGATTCCGGGGTGTCTCGTTCCACTTCATCGTGCAGTCTCGCGAAGCGGTGGACGAGGTCATGGGCAACGCTGTGGCGGCTGGTGGCGGCGTCGTGAAGGAAGCAGCCGTCGCCCCGTGGGGATACTTCGGGTACTTCAGCGACCCGGACGGCTATCTCTGGAAGGTCGCGTCCGCTTCATAAATGGAGTCAGTTCGGGATCAAGAAACCGTCGGTGGATCTTGGCCTTCCAGCCAGGCCCGCGGTGTACCTTCTCCCGAACTCACGTCCTTTACGAAAAGGTGAGTCGCACCCGAGAGCAAAAGAGAAGAAGTTTTGCCAATCCTTCTGTGTTATACTGCTCCTTTGTACAGCTAGGAGCGGAGACGCGAAGGGCCTGAACAAAGGCGTTCCGACAGCGGAAGCCAGGTAAAGCCTGGTTAAAAGATCCGGAGGGAACATATATCAGCATGGTTCAAGAATATATCGAGATTCGTGGCGCCCGCGAGAACAACCTCAAGGATGTCTCGCTGAGGCTGCCCAAGCGCAAAATCACCATTTTTACCGGCGTGTCTGGTTCGGGGAAGTCATCGGTGGTATTTGATACCATAGCAAACGAAGCACAACGGCTGTTGTTCGAGAATTTTAGCATGTTCATTCGCAACTTCCTGCCACGCTATCCTCAACCAGACGCCGATGCGATTGAGAACCTGAGCATGGCGGTGATTGTTGATCAGAAACGCCTGGGTGGGGGATCGCAATCGACGGTGGGCACGGTTACTGACATCGCGTCTGTGTTGCGCCTGCTCTTTTCGCGGATCGGTAAACCCTACGTGGGCTATGCAAATGCGTTTTCCTTCAACGATCCCCAGGGCATGTGTCTGGAGTGTAATGGGCTTGGCCGCAAGATCGGCATTGACCCCGAGGCGCTGATTGATAAAACAAAATCGCTGAACGAGGGAGCTGTCATCGCCCCAGGACTGGCCGGCTGGGAAAGCGATCTTTATGTGCGTTCTGGCTTCTTCGACAACGACAAGAAGATAGCCGATTATACAACAGAGGAACTGGACCTGCTTCTCTACAGCGAACCGCGCAAATATAAGGGTCTGGCGTACAACACCTATGAGGGTCTGGTGTACAAGTTCAATCGCAAGTTCGTTGCGCGGGACATCCAGACGCTCTCGTCTCGCATACGGCAAAAGGTCGAGCCTTTTTTGAAGCTCGGCCCCTGTCCGCTCTGCAAGGGTGCCCGGCTCAACCAGGCCGCCTTAAGCTGTAAGGTCAAGGGGTACACTATTGCCGACATGGCAGCGATGGAGGTTGATGAGCTTTTAGAGGTAGTCAAGGGTATCACAGAACCGGCGGCGGCGCCAATCGTTCGCACGTTGACCGAACGGCTGCAACATCTGGTGGAGATTGGCCTGGAGTATCTCAGCCTGGATCGACCCACCGATACACTGTCTGGAGGTGAATCGCAGCGGGTCAAAATGGTCAAGCATCTTAACGGCAGCCTGGTAGATGTCATGTACCTCTTTGACGAGCCAAGCATCGGACTTCACCCGCGCGATGTCCATCGTCTGAACGAACTCCTGGAAAAATTGCGCGACAAAGGGAACACGGTCATTGTAGTAGAGCACGATCCTGATGTGATTAAGAGGGCCGATTACATCGTCGATATGGGACCATATGCCGGGAGCGAAGGAGGCAAGATTGTCTATGAAGGCGATTTCACCGGTCTGCTCCAAGCCGATACGCTGACCGGCAACCATTTGCTGCGTAAGAGGCCGCTTAAGGAGAGCTTTCGCCAGGCGACCGGGGCTCTGCCAATCGTCCACGCTACGGTGAATAATTTGCAGGATGTCAGCGTGAATATTCCCACTGGCGTGCTGACGGTCATCACTGGCGTGGCTGGTTCAGGCAAAAGCTCGTTAATCAATGAAGCCTTTCTCAGTCAGCACCAGGAAGCAGTGGTGATTGATCAATCATCCCTGAGCACTTCCAGTCGCTCCAATCCCGCTACCTATACCGGCATTATGGATGAGGTGCGCAAGGCCTTCGCGGCAGTCAACAACGTTGACGCTGGTCTGTTTAGCTTTAACTCCAAGGGCGCCTGCCCTAACTGTCAGGGACTCGGTGTAACCTACATTGACCTCGGCTTCCTTGAGGGGGTCAAGCTTCCTTGCGAAGTGTGCGGCGGGAAACGCTTTAAGGACGAGGTATTGGCCTACACATTGAACGGGAAATCCATTGCTGATGTTTTGAACATGACCGTTCACCAGGCACTGGCGTTTTTGAAGATTAAAGAAGTGCAGTCAAAGCTCCAGGCTTTGAGCGACGTGGGTCTGGACTACCTGACCCTCGGCCAGCCCTTGAGCACCCTCTCTGGCGGAGAATGCCAGCGGATTAAACTGGCCAGCGAACTTCACAAGCAGGGCAGTATCTATGTCATGGATGAGCCGACAACTGGCCTGCACCTGTCGGATATTGGTCGCCTGCTCACCATCATGAACCGGCTGGTAGATGGCGGGAACACAGTGATTGTGATTGAGCACCATCT
>Ga0209648_10005382_pt1 | contig 10946 bp, 11 predicted proteins | sample GraSoi2013_115cm_FD_185830 | JGI IMG/M metagenome (GOLD analysis project Ga0209648, IMG submission 185830) | Grasslands soil microbial communities from the Angelo Coastal Reserve, California, USA - Sample 9_17_2013_115cm (SPAdes) (version 2) | ecosystem: Environmental > Terrestrial > Soil >...
GCGGACCACAAACATGTGAAAGTTCACCGGGCCAACGATTGAAACATCGAATTGAGTCACCCGCTTTCAACGTTTTTCCGCCTGTCTGCATCCTACCTGTGGGGGCGCCCAAGCTCTGGAAACGTCTAGGAGTTTGTCTTTTGACCGCGTTTCGGCCGCATGGGATAATTTAAGTTTCTGGGGCTACGATGAACCTTCGACATATTACTCTCTCCTTGGTATTGACGGGCGTCTTCGGTGCAGCTGCCATGGCGCAAGCACCACAAGAGCAGCTTATCGACCCGAAAACCTCCCCTTCCGCAGTAGACTCCGCGCGCGCCGAGGCCTACTACAACTTCACGATGGGTCATATCTACGAACAGCAATACGAAGCGACCAGCAGCGCGGAATACGCCACCAAAGCGATCGAGGCGTACAAGAAAGCGTATGCGTTGGATCCCAAGTCGCAGGTCATCGGCGAGCGGCTGGCCGAGATGTATTGGAAGGCGCAGCGGATTCACGATGCAGTAGCGGAAGCCCAGGATATCCTGAAACGCGACCCGGACAACGTGCAATCCCGGCGGCTGCTGGGGCGAATTTACCTGCGGAGTCTCGGCGACGTAAATGCGGGCAATGCCCAATCAGAGACCGTCAGCCGCGCCATCGAGCAGTACCGCGAGATTAACCGGCTCGATCCTTCGGACACGGAATCGGCGCTGTGGCTGGCGCGGCTCTACCGGCTGAAGAACGAGCACGACAAGGCCGAGCAGGTTCTGAGGAGCATCCTGAGGACCGATCCGGAAAACGAACCCGCGGTCGAGCAACTGACGCAGTTGCTGATGGACGAGGGCAAGTCTCCTGAAGCGGTCACGCTGCTGGAAGGAATCACCGCACGCTCGCCCTCGCCGGTGCTGCTGGATCTTCTGGGAGATGCACATACGCAGACGCATGAGCTGCCGAAGGCGGAAGAGGCTTACCGCAAAGCCGCGGAACTCGATCCTTCGGAGCTGAGCCACCAGCGGGGACTGGGGCAGACCTTGCTGGCGGAAGAGAAGTATGCCGAGGCCCTGAAGGTTTACCAAAAGCTTTCGGATGTAATGCCGGACGATTCGGACGTGTATTTGCGGATTGCCCAGATTTACCGTGAACTGCATCAGCTCGATAAGGCGGAAGAAAATCTTGTGAAGGCGCGGCAGTACGCACCGGGTAGCCTGGAAGTCAAGTACAACGAGGCGATGCTGTACCAGGCGCAGGGGCGCTATGAGGATGCCATTCGCGTTTTGTCGAATGCGGTGACGGACATCAAGGGGCAGGCCCCCCCGCCGCCGTCGCGGCGGCGATCGCTGGCCATCCTTTACCAGCAGCTCGGACAGCTTTATCGCGACACGCAGAACTATCCGGCGTCCATTTATACCTTCGAAGAATTGGGGCATCTCGGCGAAGAAGAGGATCGCCGCGCGCGGATGATGATTATGGACACCTACCGCGCCGCAAAAGATTTGCCCAAAGCGCTTCAGACGGGCAAAGAAGCGCTGGCGAAATACCCGGCCGATCCCTCGATTCGAACCAGCAATGCGCTGCTGCTTGGCGAAAACGGACAGACCGAAGACGCGGTAAAGATGTTGCGAGCGCAACTTCATGGCGATTCGGGAGATCGCGAAACGTACCTGAACATCGCGCAGGTGTACGAGCGCGGGCGGCGTTACAAGGAAGCCGAACAAGCCGCTCGAGCGGCGGAAGTGCTGCCGGGCCAGACGCGCGAAAACGAGATGGTGTGGTTCCTGCTCGGCGCCATCTACGAGCGGCAAAAGTTTTTCGACAAGGCTGAAGAGCAGTTCAAGAAAGTGCTCGCGGTGAATCCGAAAAACGCTCCGGTGCTGAATTATTACGGCTACATGCTGGGCGACCTCGGAATTCGGCTTGACGAAGCGGAAACGCTGGTTCAGCAGGCCCTGAAGGAAGACCCTTACAACGGGGCGTACCTCGACAGTCTGGGCTGGATTTATTTCAAAGAGAACAAACTGAGCGCTTCGGAGAGCACGCTGCGCAAAGCCGTGGAGCGCGAAAGGCACGACGCGACGATTCATTCACACCTCGGCGATCTCTACGCGAAATTAGGCCGCGGGGATCTGGCCGCCGCGGAATGGGAAAAATCGCTTGTGGAATGGCGGCGCTCGCTGCCCGCGGACATGGAAGCCGATAAAGTGGCGGAACTCGAGAAGAAGCTCTCGCAATCGAAGCATCGCGTGGCTCAAAAATCCACGGCCAGCAACCCCAAGCCGTAGTCCAGCGCATGCCCGAAGTCCGCATTCCCGCCTTCGCAAAAATCAATCTGCGCTTGGATATCCTCGGCAAACGCACCGATGGCTTCCACGAATTGCGGACAATTTTTCAGACCATCTCGCTGCACGATGAATTGCGGCTGCGCGCGTCACGCGGCGACGGAATTGCACTGAGCATCGAAGGGAACCAGCCGCTCTCCGCAGAACCTGCGGAGAAGAATCTTGTGTATCGCGCGGTGGATGCGCTGCGGCGCGAGCTGAAAATTCGTGGCGGTGTGGAAATCAAGCTGAAGAAAACGATTCCCGCGGGGCGAGGGCTGGGTGGAGGATCCAGCGATGCTGCCGCGGCGCTCCTGGGGTATCTGCGGCTCACAAAAAAGAATCTTGCGCCAGCGGGACTGCTGGAAATTGCCGCGTCGCTGGGCGCGGATGTGCCGTTTTTCCTGCTGGGCGGGCGGGCTCTCGGGGTGAACAAAGGCGACGAAATCTATCCTCTGACGGATATTCCGAAATTGCACTTGCTGGTGGTTTCGCCAAAAGAAATTCACGTGCCTACGCAGGATGCCTACTGCTGGCTGGAGGCCAAACCACTCGCATTGACAAACTCTGCCGGAACCTCTAAACTCTTTCAGTTCTGCGCTCTATCTTGGAGTACGCAGGGAAGCGGCCTTTCGAACGATTTCGAGGGACCGGTTTTCCGGCGTCATCCCCGGCTTGATCAAATCAAGCAGGAGTTGCTCCAAAGAGGAGCTGCAGAAGCCTCGCTGGCGGGTAGCGGTTCGGCGGTGTTTGGAGTTTTCCCGAGCCCAGCGATGGCGCGCCGAGCCGCTGTTGGGTTTCCGCACGATCAGGCCTTCGTTTGCGAGACCGTCTCGCGCGACAGGTACGCTCGTTTGATGCGCATCGCAGAGTAGTCTGCAAGCGTGTCGTGGATTCTGCCTCAGCGTCTCTTCGTGTCTATCTTGTTATGGAAGATCTTTCCGGTTCGGCTGTAGGCAAGATGGTGTGGCCACTGAGTGGTCACGCGGAGCGCGAGCGCCGTGAACGACGACCGATTTAAGATTTTCTCAGGGACCGCGAATCCGGTATTGGCGGCAAGCATTTGCAAGGAATTGGATGTGCCGCTGGGCAAGGCGCTGCTGGGGCGCTTCAGCGACGGCGAGATTTATTTTCAGATTCTGGAGAACGTTCGCGGCGCGGACGTGTTTGTCGTGCAGCCGTGCCATAACCCGGTGGACAGCCACCTGTTGGAACTGCTGCTGATGATCGACGCGTTCAAGCGCGCGTCGGCCTGGCGAATTACGGCGGTGCTGCCATATTACTGCTACGCGCGGCAGGACCGGAAAGACAAGCCGCGCGTTCCGATCTCCGCAAAGCTGGTGGCGGATTTGCTGGAAACCGCGGGGGCCAGCCGGGCGCTGACTTTGGATTTGCACGCACCGCAGATTCAGGGATATTTCGACGTGCCGGTGGATCACTTGTACGGCTCGCCCGTGCTGGTGGAACACTTCCGGCAGTTGAAATTGCCGAATCTGACGGTGGTTTCGCCGGATGCAGGCGGTGTCGAGCGGGCGCGATTTTTCGCGAAAAAGCTGGACGCGCCGCTGGCCATCGTGGACAAGCGCCGCGTGGATGTGGACGTGAGCGAAGTGATGCACCTGATTGGAGACGTGCGGGGACGCAGCGCGCTGATCGTGGACGACATCATTGATACTGCCGGGACATTGGTGAAGACGGCGGAGGCGCTCCTGCGAGAAGGCGCCACGCAGGTATTTGCCGCTTGCACCCATGCCGTGCTTTCCGGCCCGGCCGTGGAACGATTGGAGAAGTCCCGGATCACCGAAGTCGTGGCCACGGATTCCGTGCCGTTGACGGAAGCGGCGAAAAAGATGGGCAAGATTCGCGTGTTGAGCGTGGCCGATTTGCTGGCCCGCGGGATTCGCTCGATTCACGAGGAGACTTCCATCAGCGAGCTGTTTATTTGATTTTGCTGGACAGACATTGTTGTCTGTCCGGGGAGAAATGGCAGGAAGAGGACAGGCAAGAATGCTTGTCCCACCTGGAATTCAAGAAGGGAAGAAGACATGGTAGAGAAGGCAGAGAAGATTGTAGTGGAAGGCGCGCCGCGCAGCACGCGCGGCAAGAACGAGGCGCGGCGGCTGCGGCAGACGGGCAAGGTGCCGGCGGTGTTGTATGGGGGCAAGGGTCAGTCCATCACGCTGGCGGTGAACGCCAAACAGGTTGGCGCGATTCTCCGTTCCGAGAGCGGGCACAACACACTTTTTCAAGTGGATCTTGGCGGCAAACGCGAGCCGGCGATCCTCAAGGATTGGCTGGTTGATCCCCTCTCCGGAAAATTGCTGCACGTGGATCTTCTGCGCGTGGCCATGGACGTTCGAATGAAGGTGATGGTTCCCGTGCACACGTTTGGCGAGCCTGCCGGCGTGAAGGTGCAAGGTGGAGTCTTCGAGACTGTTACACGCGAAGTGGAAATCGAATGCTTGCCGGCGGACATTCCGACGGAGTTCCGCGTGGACGTGAGCGGCTTGATGCTCAACGCGCAATTGCGGGCGAGCGAATTGCAGTTTGACACCTCCAAGATCAAATTGATCACCGAGCCGGACCGCGTTCTGGCTCACGTCGTCACGCTCAAGGTCGAAGAAGAGAAGCCCGTGGAGGCTGTGGCAGCGGAAACGGCAACGCCCGCTGAGCCGGAAGTCATCAAGAAGGGCAAGAAGGAAGTGGAAGGCGAGGAAGGCGCAGAGGCGGAAGCCAAGCCCAAGGCGGAGAAAAGCGACAAGGGCGAGAAGGGCGAAAAGGGCGAAAAGAAAAAGTAACGCTCGTGCTGCGCATTGCAGGCGGCTGGAAAAAGGTTTATGCGGCTCATTGTCGGACTTGGGAATCCCGATCCGGAGTATCAGTGGACGCCACATAACCTGGGTTTCATGGCGGTGGATGAACTCGCGAATCGCAATGGGATTCGCGTGCAACGGCCCGAGGGCAAGGCACTGGTGGGCCGGGGAAAGATTGCGGGCGAAGAAGTGATCCTCGCAAAGCCGCAGACGTACATGAATCTCAGCGGGATCTCTGTAAGGGATCTGCTGGGAAAGTATGAACTGGATGTGCGGGATTTGCTGGTGATGTGGGACGAGGCGCAACTGCCGCTGGGCACGATTCGAATTCATCTCGAAGGCAGCGCGGGAAGCCATAACGGCGCGAAGTCCGTGATCAGCTCGGTCGGCACACAGGAATTTGCGAGGCTGCGGCTGGGTTGCGGGCCGGATCATCCGCTGAGCAGCCGCAAAGAATACGTGCTGCGGCCGATGAAGAAGGCGGAGCTGGAAGCAGCAGCGGAAATGATCAGCGAGGCCGGGGACGCCGTGGAGATGCTCCTGTCTCAGGGCATCGACGCGGCGATGACCAAGTACAACCGGCGAAAGCCGTCGGAGCCGGAAGAGCCGGAAGAAGAGTAAGAATAAATTTGCCGGGCTGCGCGCCCGGGATTGTTTCGAAGCGACACCGATTCGTTCGGGGTCAAAAGAAAAAGAGGTCATTATGGAAGAGCGTTATTACGATTTGGTTTTCATTGTGCGGCCGGCGACGCCGGAAGAAGAAATCAAGAAAGTGCTTACGGTCGTCGAGCACACCGTCGCGGAAAAGGGCGGGAAGATCGAAAAGACCGAGCACTGGGGCACGCGGAAGCTTGCGTACCGCGTGGCCAAGCACCGCGAAGGGATTTACGTGCACCAGGAAATCCGGACCACGCATGGTGAGCTGATTGCGGAACTGGAGCGGCGTCTGCGCGTGCAGGACAACGTGATCAAATATCAGACCGTGCGGCTGGACGAAGATCTGAAACGTCAGAAAAAACTTTCGCTGAAGCGCGAAAAGCGCGCGGCGCGGCGTCCGCGCCGGGCTACACCGCCGGCTGCGGCTGCGGCACCGGAACAAGCCGCGGCCAGCAGCTAGGTGCGCGCGCCGAAAGGGATTTTTGGACCGAGAATTTTGAATCGAAAAAAGTTGACTCCGGCCTAGCCGGGTTCACAAAAAAATTGTTTCCGGCCAGGCCGGGACGATGAGTGAAAGGGTGGAAGGTATGGCAGAAGAACAGAAACAAGCACCAGCGCCCGGCGGAGCTCCGCGGCGCGAAGGCGGCCACGGTGGTGGTCACGGCGGTCCGGGCGGCGGGCACGGTGGTCCGCGGCGCGAAGGCGGCCCAGGTGGAGGCGGTCCGGGCGGTCCCGGAGGCCGGCCAAGGGGCAAGCGCCAGTATTTTCGTAAGAAGAAGGTGTGTAAGTTCTGCGTCGAGAAGATGGATTTCATCGACTACAAACGCGCGGACATCCTTTCGCAGTTCGTGCAGGAACGCGGAAAGATTCTGCCTCGCCGGATGACAGGCGTTTGCGCGCGGCATCAGCGCTGGCTGGGCGTAGCCATCAAGCGGGCGCGCAACATCGCTCTTTTGCCATTTGCGGGCAGCGCAGCGGGCACGCAGGCACCGCGCGTGGTCGTGCCGGGAGCGGCAGCGGCTCATGTGGCGCCCGCGCATGGAACGCCAACGCCGCCTTCGGCGACACCGGGGCCAGCCACTGGAGCGCCAAAGGCGTAAGCCCCCACGTGGGAAAGAAAACAGGAGCTTAGAGAGAAGACATGCAAATTATTCTTCAGGAAGACGTAGAAAAGCTGGGCCACCGCGGTGACGTTGTCACGGTGAAGCCGGGCTATGCGCGCAATTTTCTATTGCCACAAAAGCTGGCCGTCGAGGCCACGGCGGGCAACCTGAAAGCCATCGAGCGAATTCGCACTTCGCTGGCCAAGAAGACGGCGACGGAACTGGAAGCCGCGCAGAAGCAAGCCGAATTGTTGAACGGCATTGCGCTGAAGTTCACGCGCAAGACCGGGGAGAACGATCAGATGTTTGGTTCCGTCACTTCCGCTGATATCGCGGAAGCGCTGTCGGCGCAGGGGTTCAAGATTGACAAGCGCCAGGCGCAGCTTGGCGAGCCTCTCAAGACTATCGGAGAATTTCCGGTGACCATCAAAGTGTTCCGCGACGTGACTGCGCAGATCAAGGTGACGGTCGAAAAAGAAGCTTAGGAAGTCATTCGGTTAATGAGGTTGCTCAATTGGGGCGCCCCGACCCGGTCGGGGCGCTCCTACGTTTTTTTTTAGGCTCAGTTCCAGCCGGTAAACCACGCGATTGCGGCGCTACATCGTGAGGACGACGCGGAATTCGGCTTTGCCGCTCATCATGCGGGCGTAGGCTTCGGCGGCTTTTTCCAGGGGATATTTTTCGATCATGGGGCGAACGCCGGTCATTTCGGCGAAGCGCAGGGTATCTTCCGAATCCGTGGGAATGCCGGAGGACCAGCCCTTGACGCTCCTTCGCCCGAAGAGCAACTGGAGGGGCGAAGCTTCGATCGGACCTTGGCCGGCGCCGACAACCAGCAGAGTTCCGTTCATGCCGAGGCCGCCGACGAGTTCGGACATGGATTTTGAGTCCGGCGCGGTCGCCAGGATTACGGTGGCGCCGCCGAGTTTCTGGAGTTCCTCCGCGGCATTCGTGGCCTTGCTGTCAATGTAGACGTGCGCGCCGAGTTTCTTTGCCAGCGCGGCATTTTGTGGACCGCGGCCGATGGCGGCCACTCTATAGCCAAATTTATTGGCAAACTGAATTCCGAGATGCCCGAGGCCGCCGACGCCTTGCACGGCAACGAGGTCTGAAGGCAACGCGCCGCTGTGGCGCAACGCGTTGAAGGTGGTGATTCCCGCGCACAGGAGCGGGCCGGCTTCCGCGGGGTCGAGGCTCTCCGGAATCGCAGCGAGCGCTTCGACCGGGGCGATCATGTATTCCTGGTAGCCGCCGTCGTAGCTGATTCCAGAAATTTTCAGGTTGAGGCAGTTGGCAAAATCTCCGCGGCGGCACGCGATGCAAGTGCCGTCCTGGCCGCCGTGCCAGCCAACGCCTACGCGCTGGCCTTTTCTCCAGCCGGTGACGCCAGAGCCGATGTCGTCGATCACGCCGGCGACTTCGTGTCCGGGCACGCGGGGATATTGAATGCCCGGGAAGAGTCCTTCTTTTGTGACGCTGTCGCTGTGGCAAATGCCGCAAGCTTGCACGCGAATGCGCACGTGGCCGGCGCCTGGGTTTGGAATTTCGCGCTCGACAATTTCAAAATCCGCTCCGGGTTTCGGCACTTGTGCCACTTTCATCTTCGCCATTGAAACTCTCCGTTTCCTTACTCGGGATTCACGCCAGGGGCTTTGATGCACGGCTCGCGCAAACCGACACATTCTTCAGCGCTACAGAGGTAGCAAGCGACCAAGAACTTCGCGCGGAGAAAAGTCAAAAAAGTTTTGCACATTTTCGCAATCTTGCACACCCACTCCAATTGACATGCGCCCTTATGCGGCGCACACTGCGCCCAACGATCACAAAGCAGCAAACAGGAATTGGTCGAGCCCATCATAATTATCCTCGCCACCTGAATTTTTTGCCTGCCGCGTTTCCGAGCGCAAGCCGATCTTGCGCGGCAAAGAACGTTGTGGTATTGTAGGCGAACAAAAAGCGAATCACTGAGGCGAACTTTCAGATGCCTGTTGATGCAGCACTCGAGAAACCCTTACCGAATAACCTGGATGCCGAGCGCTCCGTTCTGGGCGCGATTTTGCTTGATAACCATGCGCTGAATCCGGCGATCGAACATCTCCGGCCGGAAGATTTTTTTCTCGACCAGCACCGGCGGGTGTTCACGCAGATGATCGCGCTCGGCGAAGTCCAGCAGGCCATCGACCTGGTGACGCTGACCGAGGAACTGAACCGCAAGGGCGATCTGGAAGCCTCGGGCGGCGCGCCGTACCTGGCGTCGCTGGCGGACGGCATGCCGAAAGTATCAAACATTGAGCACTACGCGCGCATCGTCAAGGAAAAGGCGATCCTGCGGAACCTGATTCACACCACGCACAATATTCAGCAGCGCGCGTTCGAGGGCGAGGACGGCGCCGACGCAATTCTCGATAACGCGGAATCTTCGATTTTCGCGCTGGCGGAAGACCGCGTGCGTGCAGGGTTGCTACCGATAAAGGACATCGTCCGCGACAATTTTGAACGCCTGGAGAGAATCTTCCGTGAGGGGAAGAGCATCACCGGAATTCCCACGGGTTACGTCGAGTTGGATAAGCTCACATCCGGCTTGCAGCCTTCTGAGCTTTTGATTCTGGCGGCGCGCCCTTCGCAAGGGAAAACAGCGCTGGCGCTGAACCTGATGGAAAACATCGCGATTCGAGGCGGCCACCCGGTAGCGATGTTCAGCCTGGAAATGTCCAAGGAATCGCTGCTGCAGCGGCTGGTGGCGTCGGTGGCTCAGATCGACGCGCACAAATTCCGCACCGGCCATCTGAGCAAGGAAGACTGGCGGCGAATGACGGAATCGCTGGGAACGATTTCATCCGCGCCGCTGTGGATCGACGACGCGGGCTCGATCAGCGTGCTGGAAATTGGTGCCAAGGCACGGCGGCTAAAGCGTGACAAAGGCTTATCGATGCTGGTGGTGGACTATCTCCAGCTCATCACCGCGCGCGGACGTTTTGGGAACCGGCAGGAGGAAGTATCGAGCATCTCGCGCGGACTAAAGGGCCTTGCGAAGGAACTGCAGATTCCGGTGCTGGTGCTGAGCCAGCTGACGCGCGCACCGGAACGCGACGAACGCGGGCCGCAACTATCGGATTTGCGCGAGTCCGGCGCCATCGAACAGGATGCCGACATGGTGATGTTCATCTACCGGCCGCATTTCTTCAAAGCAGGGGCGACACCGGAAGAAAGGGAAGAGACGGAGCTACGAATCGCGAAGCAGCGAAATGGCCCGACCGACATGGTGAAGTTCGTGTTTCGGAGCCGGTTCACGCGGTTTGAAGAGGCGGCGCCGGACGCCTTCTCGCAATTCGCCCCGGACGACATGTAATGCTGCGCGCCGGCAATACCGGCCAACCCTAGGCCTGCCTCCGCGCGATCCGAATAAGTGTACCCTACAGGGCTAAATACAAGGCGTTCCACATGGCGTACCGAGTGCGACTGGAGTGAGGCTGCCGAAGAGGCCGTCCTTCTCACCGTTCGGACCGGCAGTGAAGTAGATAGTATTGGTGTTACCGCCGGCGCCTCCGTTGCCGACCCTCAGACTCCACAGCCCGTCAATCAGGATCTCCTGTGCCTTGGAATTGACGACCGTGCCGAGGAACTCGCCGGTGCCGGGATCGAAAGCGTTGATGCGACCGTCGCCGAAATTGCCGATCAAAATCGTGCCGGCAAACTGGCCGAAGCTCGACGGAGCCTGCGCCAAGCCCCACGGCGAATTGAGATGCCCGTGCTGAGCGAACCGCGCAATCATCTGACCGCTGAGGTCAAAAGTATCCACGACGCCGTGGGCATGCCCGGCGACGTCGTCATGCTTCGCGGCGTCCTGCACCGCGTAGGTGACGTACAGCACGTTCCCGGCGAGGACGATATTGAACGGGGCATAGCCGGATGGCAACTTGGGATCGGTGAAAGCATTGGGAGACGGCGTCACGAGATTAAACGAGGTGTCATACACCTCGACGGTGCCTGCGCGGAAATTAGCCGCGTACAGGAGAGTTTTACCAGTGGTGGCATCCGCGGCCATGGCAAGCCCTTTGTACACGGCACCATCG
>Ga0209648_10005385_pt1 | contig 10943 bp, 9 predicted proteins | sample GraSoi2013_115cm_FD_185830 | JGI IMG/M metagenome (GOLD analysis project Ga0209648, IMG submission 185830) | Grasslands soil microbial communities from the Angelo Coastal Reserve, California, USA - Sample 9_17_2013_115cm (SPAdes) (version 2) | ecosystem: Environmental > Terrestrial > Soil >...
GGACCCACCTGGAATACATTGAATGGGTCCAGCAGAACTACCTGTCTGCTCCAGCGCCGCAAGTTTGAGTCCCTGCAAGAAAAGTGCCAACCCTTTCTGACAGTGCTGTGGATGTGATATATTGACAGTCCTAACAGTGTAGATACAGCAATTGAGGAGGAAGATTACTTTTGATTATTCTACACGACAGTCCATCGACTGATTTGTCACATATCTCAGCTATGGCTAGCATCGATGAGGGCTTCTCGCTATTTGATTACGTTCGCATCACCCAAGCCGATGAAAAAGCTTGGATTGGTCAAATTGTACAGCCAAACCAGAATATCTCGATTGTAGGCGGGAGACTTGACCCAACTATTTTACACGGGCTAAATCTCATGCATGAACACCCTGATGTAAAATCTGTTGAGTCTGTACAGGTATTTGATATCTTAATCTTAGGCCAATATGAAAGCAAGCAAATACAAACGCCTCGCTTGCGTCCTCTGCCTGGCTCCGCAGTAGCAAAGCTCGATGCCGACGCAATCAATCACCTCATAGAACTCCCAGAAAAGCAAAAACGTGCTGACGGGACACACAATTGCATAGGAATGCTTCTTAATGCGGATGATGTGCCATTATGCATCACTCCAGAAAAGTTTAACTATCACATCCTGACAGTGGGAGGTACAGGAGCTGGCAAGTCGAATGTGGATGCAAATTTGATTATGCAAGCTCTAAAATATGGCAAATGTGTTCTTGTGCATGACGCAAAACCCGACTACGGGTTGGTTGACCGGTCAAATACAGACCAGAGAGTAAAAGCCATCTGGCCACTATTTGAGAAATACAAACTCGCTCCTCAAAGAGCAATAAATGTTGTTCGGATCGGATTCAAGGGAAAATGCGACCCTGAACATGTAGATAAGGTTGTAGGCTTCACAGCTTCAGATTTTAGCCCTAGCATGCTTGCAGGTTTGTTTTTCACTGGACGTACACCTGCCGACCAAAATGCATTTGAAGGCTTTGCTAGTGCTGCCTATGCCCTCGCGCTCAAAATATCAAGCAAAGAGCTAACTAGCTACACTGTGCAAGACATCTTAAACGAGGTCGAACGACGAAATGAAAAAGCGCAACCAGCACCAGATTCGAAAGATGCCATTCACGAAATGACAGTCAAAAGCATCCTACGCAAAGTATCGGCCCGTAAACGTAATCTTCCTTGGCTTGATACTGTTGGTCAAGCCATATCTAGCAAGCAAAAAAATCGGCTTGCTAGCTCATTCGACAGAGTTCAAGAGCAAAAAGTAGAGCGGTTTGACCTTGAACAGTTCGTCGAGAAAGGGAGACTCATTATCATAGATTATGGTCATATGGATGATGATGAAGCCTATGCGCTCTTGCTCTCCTATTTCCTGAGAGTGGGTCAGAATTATCGCAAAAAGCGTAACTCTGTAGGAATTGTGCAAGTCGTAGATGAGGCACACCGCGTCTTTGACAACGAATCGCGCCACAGTTCTACGCTAGAACGCGCTTTTGAGCGTGTCATGAGAGAAGGCCGATCTGTTGACCATTCAATCATCCTCAGCCTGCAAAATGCCTCGCAAATCCCCCACCGTGTCATGAACAACTTGAACAGTAAAATAGTCATGAGGCAAAACAGCAAAGAGGAGGCAGACGCAGCTACCCAAACAATGGGGAAGGACTTTGCGGTACAATCAATGCGGCTCGGTCCTGGGCACGCTTTAGTAAGCATGTATGAGTCTAGAGCAGTGGTGCTCGTTCAAATGGCTCCATCGCCCTACGAACTTCAACGCACGGACAACACGGGCAAAATTAACCAAGCACCACCACAGAATGAAATGGAGGACAGCCTTGACTTCGAATGAGAGCTTCTTCAGCACGATCCTGCACCAATCCAAGCGAGTCTCACGAGATGAATTTGCCATCAACTTTGGAGGAATTGACCAGGACGTAGTAGAGATGCTGGAAGGGGAGGAAGCACGAGCAGCGATCCGTGATGCTCGTTCAAAAATGGAAAATGCAAGCAATCTACCTAGCGGAATGCCCAGATTACGTCAAAATCTCGAATTCGGCAATTTCGATGCTGCTCCTGAACTTGCAAGAGGTGAGGTCGCGGCGGTCGATGGTACTTTTGCGCTTCCTCTGCAGCTCTACTCAGCAGGGCAGGCGCTATGTGTAGGTGTAGGAAGCTTGTCTTACAAACGATCGATGCAAGACTCACTAACCTACTGGTCCAGCAGGGCCTATCTTGCTGAAGCTACAGATACCAATGATTTTATCGGTCGAGTTGAGGAGGGAATGTTCAGCATCTCTCAAACCGCTTACATGCGATATTGTGAGGTTCAACATGGGATTGAGATTAAAGAACCCATCGTATTCTTCGATGGGACCCTCATCTACGAATGGCTTCTCACTCCTCCAGAGGGCATCGCCTGTTACCGTGAATTATTTGAGAGTGGGAAGAAGTGTATAGGGATCATGAAAAGCCTCAAGGCTAATTCCACATTCGCAACCTTTGCACGCGCTCTGAGAACTGGAGAAGTTTTCATCATCGAGAGACTCGTCGACCATCTTGATAAAGGCATTCCCAGCAACAAGAATCATGGTGAAGGTCGCACAACAGATTACATTTCACCAGAGTTTAGACGCAATTATGCTGAGCATATCTTTCGGGGAATCTTCAAGCCAGCAAAGAAAGTATTTGCTTTTGAGGTTCACGAGGACCAATACTGTTAACTTAAGGCCAGATGGGGGAGAGAAAGGACAAGAAAGTTCCAATTCTGGCATAATGCTAGAAAGTCAACAAAGAAGGAACTTTCCGATGTACAGATTACGGCAATTGGATATAGATGACAAGGTATGTGAACAAGTCAATCCAGGGGTATTAGAAGGGATCTATCCCAAAGAGGTGATAGAAACGTGCGTGCAAGAGAGTAGGCAGTGGACAAGAACCAAGCGACGCGTGAGGCAGAGTACAGCCCTGTGTCTGGTCTTATTTGTCATGATGTTGGCGCTGTGGAGCCGACTGAACCAACGACAGGTGTGGCAGAAGTTAGTGGGAGGACTCAGTAATTTGCATCCAAGGGAACCGCTCTCCCAGATGAGTGCTCCAGCCTTGACGGGACGGCGAGAGGAACTGGGCAGTCAAGTGATGGAAGCACTCATGCAGATATGTTGCCAACCAATGGCGCGGCGGGAGCAGACACCGGAGGCCTTCTTTGAACGCTACCGACTCATGGCAATAGATGGGACGCTCTTCAATACACCCGACACAGAGGCCAATGAGCAAGCATTTGGGCGCAGTAGCAATCAATATGGCAAAGGAGCCTATCCGCAGGTGCGCTGTGTCTTACTGGTCGAGTGTGGGAGCCATGCAGTGATCGGGATAAAGATCAGCCGTTATGATGAGTCAGAAGTCCATGGCTCCCATGAATTGCTCTGCTTGGTTTCTCCAGACATGCTTGCCCTGGTGGATGGAGGGATCATCTCGGCAGGATTTGTGCAGGCAGTCCGTGATCGCAGGGCTCACGTGCTGGCATCATTGCCTGCGAGGATGTGGAAAAAGGGACCCAGGCGCAGGCTCAAGGATGGAAGTGAGCTAGTGCAACTCAAGCCCAAGAAGAATGGCTGCTATCCCTTACGTCAACCGATTTGGGTGCGTATTATCTCCTACCGTGTCACGGACTCGCGGTTGGGAGAGGTAGGCAAGGTGTATCGGCTCGTGACCACCCTGCTCAACCCGCGCACAGCGCCAGCCAAAGATCTGATCGTCTTGTATCATGAACGTTGGGAGGTCGAACTGGTGATCGACGAAGTCAAAACGCACGAGCGAGTACAACGCAAGGTCTTACGCTCGCGAACAGCTGAAGGGATACGCCAAGAACTCTATGGGATTTTTCTGGCCCATTACGCCGTACGGGTCCTGATGTATGAAGCCGCCTGTGAGGTCAGTATCGACCCGGACAGATTGAGCTTTACGGAAGCCATGTTCCAACTCTGTGAGATGATCCCCTTTGCCCAGATCATGGAGCCACAGGATGCCGTCCCTCTTCGCAAGCGGCTTGAGCACAAGATCGGTGCCGTCGTTTTGCCTGCTCGTCTCTTACGTGTCAATCGTCGTGAAGTCAAGCAGGTCTACAATAAGTACAAACCCAAGAAACGTAATCTGTCACCGCCCGAACCCTTCGAGCCAGGGCAACGCTTTGAGGATTTTGTCCAAATGGTCGACCCACTGACTCCATCTCCTCTTCTGGCACAAGAAGGGCTTCCCAGGGTAGCTTAAGTTAACTGTATTGGCACTTGTGCCTACCATGGTCAATGGAGCGATTGTATTGATACTATTTGTTGGAGCTCCGATCTCTAGTACCGTGTCGAGCGTTATAAATCTTATTACGACTGCTCAAGGGGTCGTGCCTCAGCAGAGTGATACGCTGCAAAATATCACAACCGTTGTAAACCTAATTATGCCACCAGATGCACTCTGGCATGGCGCTGCATACTATCTGCTTCCAACAGCCGCCCTGGATTTTCTGCCGACCCAAGGGTATTCCGCCGGGATACTGGATATCCCTTTCATCTCACCGCAGCCTATATCTATACCATTGCTGATCTGGGTAGCGTTTTATTGTGTCGTGCTACCTGTACTTGCTGTCTGGCACTTCCACTATCGCGATTTATGAACTGGCACCATTGTCCCTCTTTCCCCCTGGAAAATCTCTCTTGCATTGGCTATACTGAGTCAGGAAGAGTGCGACAAGAAGTTGCATTGTCAGAGTCGGAAACGTGAGCACGTGTCCAATGCTCATCCCTAAACGCGACATGCGTCACTGGTAACGGTGAGGTGTGAAGCTCGCGCTAACGCCTAAGGAGAGGGTCAACCGCAGATCTAAACCAGGTTAAGGGAAGTTCGGACGGGTGAACGCAAGTGAATCCTTGATGAGGCTTCGTGAACTCAGGTCACCGAAACGCGGATGAAACGATGATGTTTGGGTCAAAAGAGGCCAGCAGGCCTCTTCTCCAGCAGGTGAGGACACCTCGGCCCCGGAGTATAGAGGAAGCCCACCCCGAACGTATCTCGACAATAGACTCTATCCCGATTCGTGGTAGACTTGAGTAAACCCAGACAAGCACGAGGAGGGCGTCCATGAGATATGCCGATATAAGCCGAAGAGAACAGAAATGCCTAGATTTTACGAGTCTCACTGTGGAAGAGTTTGATAAGTTAGTACCTGTATTTGAGGAAGAATTTCAAAAACACATGAAAAACCACCGCTTAGATGGGAAAGAACGTGTTGGGAGGGAATACGTGACATACGCAAATTGCCCATTGCCAACAGCGGAAGATCGCCTGCTTTTTCTCTTGGTTTACCTAAAGACAAACAATTTGCAGGTCATTCACGGAGAACTGTTTAAAATGTCACAAAGTAAAGCGAATCAATGGATACATACCCTATTACCTGTTATGCAAGCAACTTTTCAGAAACGGGGAGAGGTGCCAGCTCGCACCATGCAAGAGTTGGCTCATCGCTTGGGCCAAGACGTTCTACCTGATATATCATCTTCTGTGACAAATGAAGATATTGCAGTACTTCATGGACATCCTGCTTTGCCTGAAAGTTCATTTGTTGCTCGTGATGTATCACAAGATTTCCTTTCTTCTGCGGCAATAGTACTACATGAATCCTCTCATGATGCTGATCAAGCTATGCAGAAAAAATACGATTCAGTTGGTTCCCCCCTTTTTGCCATGATGGGACCGAAAGACGCATCCAGCGGCCAAAAGACGACGAGGAGCAAAAAAAACATTACAGTGGAAAGAAAAGGGCTCACACGGTGAAAAATATTCTTTTAGTTGATAGAGAAAAATTTATACAATTCCTGGGAGGGACGCATCCAGGAACTGTTCATGATAAACGAGCTGCAGATGAAACTCCATATCCTTTACCACAGGGAAGCCATTTGTTACAAGACCTCGGTTTTCTTGGTTTTAAGTTGGAAAGCGTTGTCATCGAGATGCCGGTCAAAAAACCCAGGGGCGGCAAGCTAACTGACGAGCAAAAGGCAGCAAATCAGGCTCTTTCACGACGCAGAGTGGCCATCGAGCACGTCAATAGTGGGGTCAAACGCTGCCGAATACTCAAGGACGTTTGTCGCCTCTTACGCAACGGCACACGTGATCTCATCATGGAAATCGGTTGTGCCTTACACAACTTTCGTCTTCACTTTCGTCCTTGGCTCCCTATCCCCCAACCGGGATAGAGTCTAATGTGGAACTTGGCAACCCCAATGAGGTCTGGAAGAAAGGTCGATACATTTCAGTAAGCCAACCGGAAGGAAAGCCCAACTCCTCAGTGGGAACAGGAAGGATCAAGAAGCGAAGGCTGTCACCCGAAAGGGAACAGGAAGACATAACTGGACAGATAGGGAAATACCCACACCCAAAGGTGGCTGACGTGATCCAGGTGCATCACCCAAAGAACGATGAAAAGGTTACTTATCAAGGGAAAAGTTAGGTGCAAGAATCATTCTCTGCAAACGGAACCGAGAAGCAAACCGATTGGAACGCTATCGATTGGCGCCAAGCCAATCGGAATGTTCGTAATCTGAGACATCGCATCTTTCGGGCAACACAAGAGGGCAATGGGAAAAAGGTGCACTCACTCCAAAAACTCATGATGAGAAGCTACTCCAACCGACTGGTGAGTGTCAGGAGAGTAGCGCAGATCAATACGGGCAAGAACATGCCTGGAATAGACAAGGTGGTGCTCAAAACACCATCAGCCAAGGCAGGAATGGTTGACTTGCTCAACCGCTACGGGCCTTGGAAAGCGCAACCAGTGCGTCGGATGTACATACCGAAATCCAGCAAGAAGTTGAGACCAGTAGGGATTCCCGTTGTTTTTGACCGCTGCCTTCAGGCACTGGTCAAAAATGCCCTTGAACCGAGCTGGGAAGCTCGCTTTGAAGGTATCAGCTATGGGTTCCGACCGGGTCGAAGCACTCATGACGCCATCGGAAAAATCTATCTCCTGGCTCGTCCAAACAAGACGAAGAAGTGGATCCTCGATGCCGACATCAAAGGGGCCTTCGACAACATCTCTCACGACCACCTGCTACAAGCCATTGGCCCGGTTCCTGGGAGGGAGCTGATCAAGCAATGGCTCAAGGCAGGATACGTCGAACAAGAGATGTTTCATAAGACTGAACAGGGAACACCGCAAGGTGGCGTGATTTCTCCACTATTAGCGAATATTGCGCTCCATGGAATGGAAGAAGCCATCGGGGTCAAATATGACTCCCGAGGTCAACTTCTTGGAAAACGTGCGGTCGTGAGGTACGCCGATGACTTCGTCTGCTTCTGTGAAACCAAAGAGGATGCCGAGCGCGTGCAAGACATCCTTGCCCAATGGCTCAAACCACGAGGTTTGACCCTTTCTCCAGAAAAGACGCGCATCGCTCACCTCACAGAAGGCTTTGATTTTCTTGGCTTTCATGTGAGACATTACCCCGCCCCACAAACGGCACGTTCGGGATGGAAACTCCTCATTAAGCCCAGCAAACAATCAGTGCAAGAGATACGCGAGAAGCTGAAAGGCCTCTGGAAAAAGGTTCAAGGTACCAACGTTCAGACGGTCCTGGCAAAACTCAACCCAGTCATTCGTGGCTGGGCCACTTATTTTCGCACGGTTGTCGCCAAAGAAATCTTTGGCAAGCTCGATGCGTGGATGTTCTCCAAGACCATCCGCTATACCAAACGCATGCATCCCAACAAATCGGTAGGCTGGCAACGACGCAAATATTGGGGTCGGTTCAATCTGGACAGGCAAGACTTCTCGACGTTTGGGGACAAACAGACCGGAGCCTACCTGCTCAAGTTTAGCTGGTTTCCAGTCGTTCGACACACGTTGGTCAAGGGCCGTGCCTCACCAGATGACCCCTGTCTCAAAGACTACTGGACGAAACGACAGGCCGCCAAAGCTGGCGATCTGACGTTTTCAAAACAGAAGCTCTCAAACAGACAGAAGGGTCGATGCCCACAGTGTTTTGAATCCCTCTTCAATGATGAAGAGCTTCAGATCCATCATCGGATCACATGGTCTGAGGCGAGCAAACCGAGCTACGACAATCTGGTACTGGTTCATGCATTCTGCCATCAACAAATCCACGCCGGGACCCCACGCAAAATCAGCGACTGTCAGCAGCACAACGACCGCAAGCTGCCAACACAAGAAAGCCGAACAACGGGAGGGTTCAAGCAGGAGATGTGCGCAAGCTGTGTGCGTTGAAAGGCGCATGCACAGTTTCTAGGGGAGGGGGCCGCAGCAATGTGGCTTCCTTACCCGCCGAACTCAAGCAGCAGAGCTTTGTCAGAGTTACGAAACGCCCTCGAAATGGCCTCAAAGTTGTTGCTATTTGAGCTAGTTTTGTGTGAAAAAATAAGGAAAGAAGAAAAAAGGTCTAATAATGGAAAAGCGGCCGGTGTCGGATATAGGACATAGGGTGATAAAGGATGTGTCTAGGACCTGGAATAAGAGACCAGGGAATCAAAGAGAAAATAGAGAGCAGCGTGTGCAGGCAAAACGGGGAACCTGTCAAGAGGTTGTGGAGGAGATTCGAGGCAAGCTACCTGGAACTGAAGTTGCTAGTAGTGGAAAAGGGAAGGAGAGGGAGACTCTGGATCCTTCTGCTAGTCCGTTTTCAGAAGATCTGGAGAGCGTACTTAAAGCTCTAGAAGGGGAGTCCCAGTCCGCTTATAATGAGGGTCTATTCATGTATAACAAGGATAAATCATATTCGGCTACTTGCAGGAGAGATGCAGGCGAGGCTAGACTTGGTGAGCTTGTCCGTATAAGTGAACAGTTGGAGGAAGACTCCAACACTTGGTCAAGGATTTTTGAAATTCAAAAAGATATACCCTTTCAACTCATTGGGGGTGCTGAACGTCAATTTAAGGCGGTTATAGATGGTTATAAGCAGTCTTTGAAGAGCGCTAGCCAGGCTGATAAGGAAACTCTGAATAATGCCAGGCAGGAGTTTTTGACGACTGCTAGTGAAATAGAGAATAGAGCTCCAGATGAGAAAAGAATGTGGGAAGAGTATAGCAAACTAATAGATAGCAAACAACATGATATCCAAATATATATGAATCGGATTCAAGAAAGGCTATCTGGTGAAGTTGCTAGCCAAGAAAGGACGACGAAAAAGACTCTGGCTGAAACTGGAGTTGCTAGTAGTAGCCAAAAAGGGAAGGGGAAAGAGACTTTTGTGGATCTGTTTCCAGAAGGTCTGGAAGAGAAAATTGGCGGAGTAGTTCAAACGCTACGCAAAGAGTCCGTATCAGCTGTCGAGCAGGCTAAGCAGGAGTATGTGCCTGAAGTACGTAGCCAAGCAGGCGAGAATAGACTTGGTGAGCTTGTTATTATAAGTGGACAGTTGGAGGAAGACTTCAACACTTGGTCAAGTATAAGGGATTCTGCAATTCGAAATATACCCTCGAGTGAGCTACCTCGACTCATTATGGTTGATGAACGTCAATTTAAGGTGGTTTTAGATGCTTATAAGCAGTCTTTGGAGAGCACTAGCCAGACTGATAAGAAAACTCTGGATCTTGCCAGGGATGCGTTTTTGGAAACTCCTAGGAATATACGTGATGAATGCAAGAGATGGTTAGGACGTTGGGAAACCACAGAAGGATACGGTCAAGAACTTTATCATCTCATCGAAGAATCTACTGAATTCCAAGAAAAAATAGAACATTTACGTGATTGTAGTGATAATCTGGTAGAATATAGAAATAGTATTAAAAGATTATATTGTAAATTTATAGGTAAAGAAGAAGAAATAAACACTGTTCAAATAACTGAATTAGCAAAAGAAGTGAAAGGAAGTATAGATGCAATAAGGCGTGAAGAGACAAGTCCTGATGAAAAGAAAGTTCTTCATGAAAAGACAAATGATCTTATAAATGAAGCTAGAAATTTAAGAAAAGTATTGCATAATGCAATTAAGACAAAAATAGTAAAACCAAGATTTGATCAATTGTCTAAAAAATTCGAGCAAGATATTGGAGCCAGCGAGCTTAGCGAGGAGGATAAGCTGAAGGCACTATCGTGGTGGTATGGAGACAGGGGGCCGCATGATTGGGGTACGCTAGAGATAGCAATGGACAGCGCTACAAGGCGCCCTTGGGAATTAGGGGATCGCTTAGGGGAGCTTGAGAGAAGAGCTGGCATATGGCGGAATAATTTAAATGTTATCCCAAGGTTTGGGTAGTGGCTCATTTGAGGATGCTGGCCCGCTCCAAATTGTAGCGATGGAGAAAGAGGCTCAGATATATGTCGTGCATGAAAGTAGATTTAGAAAAAGAGAGCGTTTTTCTTACAAAACGCCCAGGACGTTGCCGCAGAGTATTATTCCAGCGCTCGACATGTGCTGTTTCTCCTGTTTCTTTACCGTGCGACTCGTTAGCCCGAAACACGCAAAAGCGTGAGGATGGGCTGGAAAGGAGTATTCCTTTCACAACTGACTCCTTGAAGTTGGGCGCAATTCCCAACCCATGAAGTGAGCAAAGGATAGCAATACCCCTACTGAAGAGAATAGCCATCAAATCAGTAAAGCGGGGTGTAATGGGGAAACAATGCAAACCTGATGCATTGCTACCTCTAGCTGGCTCCTATGGCTAGATGCTCGTCTACCAAGGCGAGGCACGAACGTATGATTGACCCATCGTGAAACAGAACAAGCCTACGCAGGTTTGACGGCTTGACCAAAATGGTACAACACAGCGGAGGGAGGGTGGCAAAACCTCTCTCAACATAAGCATTAAGTTAAGAGCAATTCGAGCTGCCAGTTCAAGCCATCCAGTAAAAGCTGAGCAGTACTAGGATAAGCAGCTCGACGATCAATACGACATCCAGCTTGTAATGTACGCAGTAGAGATT
>Ga0209648_10005386_pt1 | contig 10943 bp, 11 predicted proteins | sample GraSoi2013_115cm_FD_185830 | JGI IMG/M metagenome (GOLD analysis project Ga0209648, IMG submission 185830) | Grasslands soil microbial communities from the Angelo Coastal Reserve, California, USA - Sample 9_17_2013_115cm (SPAdes) (version 2) | ecosystem: Environmental > Terrestrial > Soil >...
ACGCGGGGCTTTGGTACACCATAGGCTACTGTCACTTGCGACAGGGGCAGCGCCTCTTTCGCCTGGACCGTATCCAGCAGGTCGAAGTGACGAGCGAAACGTTTTCCCCTCCGGTCAACTTTGATGCGCTCGAAGCAGTGCAACGCGCGCTCGCCTCTGTCCCGAGAGTATGGCAGATCGAAGTGTGGCTAGAGACCACACTGGAGGAGGTGCTGCGCCAGACGCGTTTTCCAAAAGCGCTGTTTGAAGAGGCGGACAATGGAGTCCTCTTGCGCGTCGATGTCGAAGACCTGCCATGGATGGCGCGTTTCCTCGCTGGTCTCGGTCTTCCATTGATCATCCATCACCCCCCTGAATTACGGACCGTCTTACGCCACTATGCACTCACGCTGGCGAGCTATGCTGAGCGGACCGAAGCGTAGGGATCAAGCGGCACCTGAGCTGGAAAGGATTCGGTTACTTTATTCGTGCGACGCGACGCGCAAGGACTGGCACGCCTGCACAGATCACCGCGAGCACGAGAAAGGCCGCCATATAGTCCAGTTTCGGGTTCAGGGGAGGATGGGAATGGCTCAAGGAGACATGATAAACCCCAGGAAGGGCATAGTAGATCGCAGCAGCCAGGCACAGGATGGCACCAATGATACTCCCAATGAAGAGCACCGGATGTTTCAAGATGGCAAGCAGATTCTGTTTCATCGTTATATACTCCTTTTCTCCGTCAGGTTCTGAAAAGCGCCTTGTTCTCTCAACGCGAGCGTGCCCGCCCCGAGAGAACAAGGTCGCGCTCCCGATCAGCCGAAAGCAGCGTTTGACTATGCGCGCGGATTTGGGCGATTGACGATCGAGGCAAGCATACCCAGCACACCGAGCGCGAAAGCGGCGATGGCGTGTTTGACATGCATGGTCGAGTCGGCAATAATGTGAGGAATGCCAGGGATCAGGAAGAAGATCCCCGCGGCCACACCCACCAGAAACAGCAGCATGCCACCCCAGAAAAGCGTTTGCTTATTCATGAAGAACGGTCTCCTTTCGTAAGATAATTTTATGAAAGACGGTTTTCTTGGCTGAACGTTTCTCAGCTTCGCCCATAGCGGCTTGCGCCTCATCATCGGAGGTATGGTGCAAAGCGCCTGATTCGTGTATGCTAGGGATACTCTAGCAAGCGAAGATGAAGTGAACATGAAGTGAGGAACCGTTCTACCACATGGGGGAGCGTTCATCCCCCCTTCATCTGCATGAGATACAGTAAGAGCAGGGAACCGTGTGGGAGAATCCCGAGAAGAGCAAAGGAGAAGTGTGTGCGTCTGTTAGTGGTCGAAGATCATCCGGCACTCGGACCAGACGTGAAAGCCGGTCTGGAACAGTGTCATTATGCCGTCGATCTGGTCACCAATGGCGAGGATGGGCTGGCGCTTGGCAGTCTGGTGCCGTATGATCTCATTATTTTGGATATTTTGCTGCCTGACCTTGATGGATGGGAGGTTTGCCGTCGCCTGCGTGCTCAGCACCAACATATGCCTATCCTGTTTCTGACGGCGCTGGGGGAAGTGGAGCACCGGGTGCAAGGACTCGATTTGGGGGCAGATGATTACCTGGTCAAACCGTTTGACTTCCGGGAACTGGAAGCGCGCGTGCGCGCCTTGCTCCGTCGGGATGGCGCTTCCCGTGAGCCAGTGGTCCGCTTTCTAGACCTCACTCTGGATACACGGACCCATGAGGGCAAACGAGGTGAACGCCCGTTCGCACTTTCCAGTAAGGAATATGCCCTGCTGCATCTCTTGATGAGCCGCCCCCGCGAGATTTTGAGCCGCACCACGATCGCGGAGCATGTGTGGGATTATGACGCGGAACATTTCTCCAATGTGATCGATGTGTATATTCGTAACTTGCGCCAGAAACTCTGTGCGGCGAGAGAACCCGATCTCATCCAGACGGTGCGTGGTTCTGGCTATCAACTGAAGGAGCCCGTGCGATGAACCAACTTTACGCGACTTTCACGACGGTGCGTCGATCCGTTCCGTTCAGCCTGCGCTTGCAACTGGCCGCCTGGTATACCATCGCCTTTGCCGCGCTGCTCCTGCTCACCGGAGCGGTGTTCTATCAGTACCTCGAACATTCCCTGGAAGCGAGCGTCGATACCGATCTGCAACTGCGCGCGCAACAGCTTGCCGGCGGTCTCGTGCTCCGCAATGGAACACTCACCCTCCGTGATGTGACCGCAGCCCTGCCAGGTTTTGGCACAGCCACACAAGGGCTGGGAGCATCGTCGGCAGATGTCAATCAGGGTGCTCTGGTTCGCCTGCTGGATGCGCACAGAACGCTGTTGGGCGAAACCCCCGCCTTTCGCGCGTTACGAGTTCCCGCAGCAAGTGTCACCCAACCGCTGCAGGGCTCCCCCTGGCAGGGAACCGTCCTGTCCACCAGCGATCAAGAAGTGCGCCTCTACAGCCGCACGCTGACCGCCCAGGGGCAATCCGTGGCCGTGATCCAGGTGGGCGAGTCGCTTTCCACTTTACACACGCTCCTGCATCAACTGGTGGCAGCGCTGGTCGTCATGGGCTTTCTGGTGTTGCTGGCCTGCGCGGCTGGCAGTTACTGGCTGGCGGCGCGTTCGTTTGCCCCGATCCAACGACTCGCGGAAACGGCCAGGAAGATCAAGGCGGGAGATGTGCACCAGCGGGTTCCGGTGCCTCCCGTGCGCGACGAAGTGCAGTACCTGGCCGTGACCCTCAATGAGATGCTCGACTCGCTCGATCAGTCTTTCTCGCGGCAACGCCGGTTTGTCGCGGATGCCTCGCATGAACTGCGCACCCCGGTGGCGGTGATTCGCAATAAGGCCGATGTCGCGTTACTCCAGCCACGCAATCAGGACGAGTATTGCAAGGTTCTGCGCGATATTCACGCGGAAACCAAGCGCCTCTCGCACCTCATCAGTGATTTGCTGGCGCTGGCCCGTGGAGATGAGGGACAGGCACGGTTCGAGCGCGAAGCGGTGCGCCTGGATTGGCTGGTAGAATCGGTGACAGCCAATGCGGAGGGGCTGGCCCAGGAGCATGGGATCCAGCTTTCCGTCCAGGCGCCCCAACCGGTGACCATGATTGGGGATGAAGCGCGGCTGATCCAAGTGATCATGAACCTGCTGGACAACGCGATTCGCTATACCAACTTTGGCGGGCAGGTCCGGGTGAGCCTCACGGCCATCTCATCCGAAGCGCAGCTGGCCGTCCATGATACGGGGATTGGCATTGCCCCAGAACACCTGCCGCATATCTTTGAACGCTTCTATCGCGCCGACCCAGCCCGAAGACGCACCGGGGGCAGTAGCAGCGGGCTCGGACTCGCGATTGTCGAATGGATTGTCCGAGCACACGGGGGAGCAGTCGTTGTCGAAAGCGAGGTCGGACGAGGGTCCTGTTTTACCATCACCTTGCCGCTCACACTCCCTGCGCAGTCGGTAGGTCCGCTTCCTCCGCATGCCAGAGCAGGGGTGTAGGAGAAGCCAACTGCTGAGTAGGGAGGGAAAACTCGTCCTCACAACTGGAAGCGCTCTCCGTCTCTCGCGGCGCGTGGGAGCACGGGAACAAGCAGTCTGTGGGAGGAGGGCGTGGAAAGGTCTCAGCCGACGAGCAACGAGTAGGTGCGCCTCCCACATGCTCCACAAGCCGGATCAGTAACCTCGTCGCCTGTGAGCATCGGACGCGCGCCCCTATTGCTCCGGAACGTCGAGCCGCTTCATCCTGAAGCGAGAAAGTGGTGTGCTATGATCCATCTGGCGACCTCTGACCTATTACGTTTCCTGGCCAGCTACGGCTACTGGGCGGTCCTGCTCTTTGTGGCCATTGAGAGCACGGGCATTCCTTTCCCAGGCGAAACCATACTGCTGATCGCTGCCATCTTTGCCGGAACAACACACCGGTTGTTCATTCCCCTGGTCATTCTCGCAGCAGCCAGCGGGGCGATCCTGGGCGATAATGTGGGCTTCTGGGTCGGGCGCGAGGGCGGATTTCGGCTGCTGCGCCGCTACGGGCGCTACATCCGCCTCGATGAGCGCAAGCTCAAACTGGGGCTGTACCTGTTCCGCCGACACGGTGGTAAGGTCGTCTTCTTCGGGCGTTTCATCGCCGTGCTGCGCGCCTGGGCGGCCTTCCTGGCAGGGACAAACCGCATGCGCTGGCCCGCCTTTTTGCTCTTCAATGCACTTGGGGGCATCGTGTGGGCGACGGTGTACGGATTGGGGGGCTACTTCCTGGGGGATAATATCCATCGACTAGCAGGACCAGTTGGCACGATCACCATCGTCCTGGCCGCCCTCATCATTCTCGCGGGGCTGGTGTTCGTGTGGCGCAACGAGCGGCAATTAGAGGAGAAGGCGGAGCAAGCCCTGCCTGGGCCACTTGAGGGCTACTAGGCAGGGGGCCAATAGGTGTATTTTTGACGAAAGGATACAACGCGCCGTATAAGTAATCCTTCTACGGCGCCGTGTTAAACATCAGCAAGAACGGCACGCAGGCGAGAACCGTTTCGTTGTTCTTCCTGTGCGTGTGGTGCGGCTCCTGGGTGTCACGTGAGCGTGCCCTCCTCGTTGCACCAGGGTGGTGCATGAGGGCAAGCTGCGGCAGCGGAGCGCAGGCAGCTTGCCCTCACGCACTACTGCGTGGTGATCCGCCCAATCTTGTCCCCCCTGTTCTCGGCGAACCAGACGTTGCCATCCGGGCCCGCCGTGATGCCCTCAGGGTGGCAGCCAAATCTGTTCCCACAGGTCCTTGGCAGTGGGAACAAGGTGGAGCTGCCACCGGTGGTGATGCGCCCGATGCTATTCCCAAAGGACAAGGTGAACCAGAGGTTGCCATCCGGGCCCGCCGTGATGCCGAAAGGCCCGCTACTCTTCGGGGAGACGTGGAACTCGGTGATGCTGCCGCTGGGCGTGATGCGCCCAATGATGCCTACATTGTATTCCGTGAACCACAGGTTGCCATCCGGCCCGGCCGTGATGCTGAAAGGGATGCTATTGGCCGTGGGGATGGGGAACCCGGTGATGGTGCCGCTGGTGGTGATACGCCCGATCTTGTTCCCATTGAGCTCGGTGAACCACAGATTGCCATCCGGCCCGGCGGTGATGCCGTCAGGCTGGCAGCCACCTGAAAATCCACAGGTCGTGGGCAGGGGGAACTCGGTGACCAGGCCCGCGGTGGTGATGCGCCCGATCTTGTTGCTCGTCTCCTCGGTGAACCACAGGTTGCCATCTGGCCCGGCCGTGATGCTGAAAAGCCCGCTATTGGCCGTGGGGATGGGGAACCCGGTGACCAGGCCCTTGGTGGTGATGCGCCCGATCTCGTTTATAGGCGTGGTGAACCACAGGTTGCCATCCGGCCCGGCCGTGATGCCAACGGGATCGCTCTCGGCCGGGGGGATGGAGAACTCGGTGATGGTGCCCGCTGCGGCCCAGACGGGAGCAGTGCTCAGGCTCAACAGGCCAATACAGACAAGCATGGCGGTGAGCAGTGCGGTCAGGTGCGACCGCCGTCCAGAACGATTCATGCTTCTTCCTCCTTGGTGTATGAGGGAAAATGTGTCCGACGGAAAACGACCTACGGGGAACGAAACCTTCCAGGACCGGTCAGTTGACCGTAATGCTGAACTGCTGGGAGACCTGCACGCGTGTGTGGTCCGTTACGGTCTCGGTAAACGTGAACGTCCCTGTCGCTGTGGGAGTGCCGCTGATGGTGGTCCCCCCATTTGACCCTGTGGTCAGCGCGAGGCCGGGAGGCAGCTGTCCCGCCGTAATCGACCAGGTATAGGGTTGGCACCCGCCGTTAGCAAAGAGGTTGGTGAAGTACGCGGTCCCGACGGTCGCTGGCGGCGGGGTTGGGCTGGTGATCACCAGTGGAAGCGGCGGATCGATCGTAATGCTGAGTGGCTGCGTCGCCGTTTCACCAGCGCTGTCTCGGACCTGGACGGTGAACGCGGTGGTTTGGACCTTCGTGGGCGTGCCGAACACGACGGTTGACTCGATCCCATAGGACGTCGCCATCGTCAGTCCGGCCGGAAGCGCGCCCGACACAATCGTCCACGTGTCGAGCGATGAGCCCCCTCCTTTGTTCGCGGTAATGTAGGCAGTATAGGATGCACACACGTTTCCATTCGGCAGCGACGTCGTCGTGATCATGAGCGGTGTTGTGGTAGGTGTGGGGGTCGGCGTGGTTGGCGTGGTCGGTGTGGGGGTAGGCGTCGGATGATGTTTGCTGTCGTGGGCAAACGTCGTCGTTGGAGTCGTCCCATGCAGTGCTGTCACCGCGGTCAGTGCGGCCACAACGAGCAGGAGGGATGCGAGCCATACGACTCGTCTCGTAACCTTGTTCATGGTTGCCTCATCTTCCTAAGATCCACTACACACGTGAGCAGATCTTCTCTAAAATAATCTAGGTTTCTAAAGTACCCTTCGTTGTCGTGAGAGTGGGAGCACACTTTTCCCCAATGGTCTATACGTGAGCAGGTTACACCGCTGCCTGCTCAATCGAGAACGATGGCGAGCCTTCCTGTCAAACGCCCCTCCCATGCGAGACAAGGCCACTCTCCACACCGAGGAACACCACGAAAAAGCTGATGAGCAGGGAGCGGTGCGGACGTGTAACCCCAATGCCCACGCGCGGGCAGCTCGTTCCAACGGGACTGTGTTCCAATGGACGCATGGGGACAGGTCTGTGGAGATCATCTGGCGTACTTCCACCTCGAGGGAGGTGCAAACGATCTGCTCTGTAACTTCAACGTGTATCAAGCTGGTGCGGTACACGGAGCGCGGACGAGCGTTGGATTGGGCGGCCAGGCAGATGGTCCAACGCAGTGAGGAAGATCGGGCTTGCCGTCTGGGTGAACCAAAGATGGATCTCCTCCATCACCTCCTCAGGGAACTCATCGCCGAAGTGGAGAAGGACAAGGGGACCTCAGGTGAGCAGCTACTTATACGGCACATGGCATCCTTTCGTCAAAAATACACTTATAGGCCCATCGTCTTGCCAAGCAAAGCGCACTCATGGCATAATCATGGTTATCCCATGACATGTCTGTCGAAAAGTGTTGTAAACGTCCGACGAGGCTTGACGTATGAGAAAAACGATCATCAGAGTCGTGAGCATGCTCGGTATTTTGGTGGTGCTTGTAACAGCACTCATTGCCCTTCTCCGTTTTTACCCGTACACCTATAATTTCCCTGCCTATCCAAAGATAACTCATACAAAATCCGGGGCAGAGGGAGACCCCCTCAATCTCGTCTTTGTTGGGAGCAAAGATCAAATTACACACAGCTTTCAACAAGCAGGGTGGCTCATTCCTGATCCCATTACCCTCCAAACCTCTGAGAAAATTGCCGTTGACAGTCTCACTCACAAAAGTTACCCCACTGCACCAGTCAGTAATCTCTACGTCTTTGGGCGAGTCCAGGATCTGGCGTTTGAAAAGCCCACCAACGATGTCGCAAACCGCGGGCATATTCGCCTCTGGAAGACGGGAACGCTCATCGGTGGACAACTCGTCTGGATTGGACAAGCATCCTATGATAGCGGGATTGAGCTGAGTAGCACCAACCATCTCCCCACCCATCACATTGCTCCGACCGTGGACCTGGAAAGAAATGCCGTCGGAGCTGACCTGGAAAAAACTGGTCTAGTCAAAGAGGAAGCGGACGCAGCATTTACTCCTCCCATTTTGTATGCCCGCAATGGGGGAGGGGATTATTATGAAAGCGATGGCGATGTGCTGATTATCAACTATACCCAGGCTCCCATCCCACTCAATCAACCGGCATGGGTCCTAGACGGACTGAAAAACGGCGTCTTTCTCCTCTACGATACCCTCTTCACCGCTCTTGGGGTGCTGATTGCTTTCCTGGTGCTGGTTGCAGTACTCATCGCAGGACTCGCGCTCTGGCGCTTCACGAAAAGAAACCAGACCCTGGAGCGCAAATAGCCAGATGGGTTCTTTGCTAGAAAGAAAAGTTGGAGCCTCCTCATTCCCTTCGTGTTTACTTTGCATCTCTCATCCTTGGTGTCTACTCTCATTTCAAATTTCTTTACAAAAGTTGTGCTTTGTGTTAAAACCTATTTAGAATTACGAGTTTAAAGACTGTATCCTAATTGATCGTTATATAATGTATCCAGATGGGAAACGTAGTTTGTTAAAAGGAGTGACGAATGGACGAATTTCCTCCATCACAAGATTTCCCGGCAAAAGAGCGTAACAGATCCATTGAAGAGGACTTACTGCAACCCAGGTATGGACAAGACCTGAACCTCTACGAAGAAGGAGACAAGCCCGAACCTATACGTGGTCATAGACCGCCAGAGAGGCCCCAGAGAAAGGTGTTCTGGATTGCAGCGATAATCGTACTGCTTGTTATTATCATTGGGCTTTCCGGCACAGTAGTTGTTTTGCTCAATAGGCAAACCACTTCTACATCCCAAAACATACCGCCAACAGCAACGCCAACAGTAACGTCATCGGCGACACCGACTCCAACGCCATCACCACTACCACCATCACGCATTGGTACAATAAATTTGCAGCTAATTTGCCAGCACTGTGAGCAACCCGGCGTTGTCGCCTTCATCAAAAGTTATTCTATCGATCCCACGGGCAGCACAAGCCTTACTGTAACCTTTACTAACCAGACGAATAGCGCCGTTGATATGAAGGTAGATACGATTAAACTCCTGGATCAAAACGGCAACCTGGTCCCTGTCCTGTCCTCTGATCCCTATGTAGGAGTTTCCGCCGGGCAAACCATACCCACTATCATTAACTTCCGTTTGACGCCACAGCCAGGTACAAAATATACCTTCTCTATCGTCATGGAAGAAGCCAATGTATTCGCCAACTTCTACCAGAGTCCCGCTTTCAGCTTTTCCTGACCACGCTGGCGTCTTTTTTGGCAGCAGTAGGACAAGCAACATCACCAAAGTTGATACTGGTGGCGAAGTCGTTTTTCACGCTTGAGACCCGCTATTTTCAAGCTCAAAAGAGGCACCATTTCTGACTTCGCTACCAGTATCAATTCTGGAAATAAGCTGTAGAGGAAATCAGTGGTATAATGATTGTGTTTCAATGGAGTATGACTAGAGTACTCCATTAGCACTTTCTGCATCGCTATCTTGTATGATGCAATCATCATTTAAAAAGGAAATTTGTGAAGTTATGAGCCAACAACAGTCACCCACGCCTAAACAGTCGTCCAATCGTGGATCGTCAATCATCCTGTGGATAGGGATTGTGCTTTTTATGACGATGATTGTTCTAGGCATTTATGCTATTGTGACGAAACAGGGTATCATCATTTCAGTTATATTGTTTGTATTGGCTGCATTGGCTCTCCCTATTGGCATCCAGCAGATCGCACCAAATATCCTTCCACAGGTGCAGCGAACTATGAAAATGGGTCTTCTTGTGATAGGGATATGGCTCCTGGTCGGCTCTCTTGCGATGAACGTCTATCTACTCATACGTCTTCAGGTGCCGAGTAGTCTTGATCTAAATGCTTCTCGCATATCTGGGCCCAAGCCAACACTGACACCCACCCTGACAGGCACTTCATCCTCCGTGTCTCCCTCCACTGGATCCCTCCGCGAATTTCCGGTTCCGACGCCAAACAGCCGTCCTGTTGCGATTGTCAGAGGATCAGATGGCAACTTCTGGTTTACCGAAGAGCAGGGCAACAAAATTGGGCGCATTACTCCTCAGGGAGTCCTTACCGAGTTCTTGATCCCGACGTCAAATAGTATTCCTGGCGGGCTCACTCGTGGGTCCGATGGGAACCTCTGGTTTTATGAGAACAAAGGCGATAAGATTGGGCACATTACCCCTCAAGGACAGATTACTGAGTTCCCGGTGCCAGTAGGAAGCGATCTTGTTGGGATTACTGCCGGGCCGGATGGCAATCTCTGGTTTGTTGGATACAAGCCGAACAAGATTTGGAGGATGACTACTTCCGGAGTGATTACTGGGGGGTTCCCGATCCCGACTGATGGCAGTGGGACCGAAACGATCATTGCGGGGTCGGATGGCAATGTGTGGTTCGTGGAAGACTGGGGGAATAAGATCGGGCGCATTACCCCTCAGGGGAACATCACTGAGTTCCCGATCCCGACCTCCCTCGTTTCTGGTCAGCAGAACTACCACGACATGGTCGTGGGACCAGATGGGAATGTCTGGTTTACTGAGGGGTTGGCAAATAAGCTTGGGCGCATCACCCCGCAAGGAGAGATCACCGAGTTCTCAGTTCCGCCACCAGGGGGCAATCCTGGCTCACCCTGTGCAGGGCCAGACGGGAATATCTGGTTTACTGACGACGCTAATCACATTAGACGCATAACCACTTCCGGAATGTTCCTCGGTGAGTTCATAATAATCCCGACACCAGAGAGCCGAGCCGCCGCACTCGCTGTAGGGCCGGATAAGAATATTTGGTTTATCGAGTCTAGTGGGAACAAGATTGGGCAAATCACGACCGGTCTGTGATGATCAACGGGATGATCCCTCTGTACAGCCTTGGATGATTGCAATGATGTGTGACTTGTAAGATTTAGGGCTCATGGCCCCCTTTTCATGGGAGTATCAAAGTTGTCACAGAGCCGATCCTATAGGTGCAGGTCATCACAGCCGCAATCGATACATTTGCGACAACTGCGACAACTGCGACAAAAGGTGAGGACGGGGCTGTGTTGTTTTTTATAAAATGCCGGTAAGAGCGCACCTACGCCGTCGGTTCTACCAATACCCACCCTCCATCTTGTCGCTCCACCAATCCCTCGCGTTCCAACTTCAGCAGGTGCGCCTCCACGGTCCACGCCGCTATAGGATGCAGTTTCGGGTCTACATCCTGGTAGATCAAGGGAACCAGCTCAGGGATGGTGGCACCAGGGGGCAACTCTTCTAATGCCTGCAAGACCTGC
>Ga0209648_10005387_pt1 | contig 10941 bp, 8 predicted proteins | sample GraSoi2013_115cm_FD_185830 | JGI IMG/M metagenome (GOLD analysis project Ga0209648, IMG submission 185830) | Grasslands soil microbial communities from the Angelo Coastal Reserve, California, USA - Sample 9_17_2013_115cm (SPAdes) (version 2) | ecosystem: Environmental > Terrestrial > Soil >...
CGCGCCAGCCACAGCGCATATCGAATAGCCTGGAATATCTTTCACTGATGGTGCACTCGCAAAATGCGATATCAGTCGAGAATCGGTAGACCTTTCATGGTTGCCCCCTGTCCGCGCACCGCCTCCTAGTCCGGCGTCGCTGTCACGCTGACGCTCGTTTGCCGCTTTGCAGAAACGCCAGCAGCTCTGTGTTGATCTGGTCCTTCAAGGTCGAGCACATGCCGTGGGGGGCGCCCGGAATGACCTTGAGCGTGGCCCCTTTTACGAGCTTCGCGGACAAAAGTGCTGAATCGGCAATCGGAACGATCTGGTCGTCGTCGCCATGAAGAACAAGTGTCGGTACGTCGAATTTTTTCAGATCTTCGGTGAAGTCCGTTTCCGAAAAGGCCTTGATGCAGTCATAGGCGGCTTTGTGCCCGCACCACATTCCTTGCAACCAGAACGAATCCTGCAGGCCTTGGGAAACCTTTGAACCTGGCCGATTGGCACCGTAGAACGGGGCGCTAAGGTCTTTGAAAAATTGCGACCGGTCATTGAGAACGCCCGCGCGGATTTGGTCGAAAACCTCGATGGACAACCCACCAGGATTGGCAGGCGTCTTCAGCATGAGCGGAGGCACCGCGCCGATCAGCACAGCCTTTGCCACACGTTTTGAGCCGTGGCGACCGATGTAGCGCGCGACTTCTCCACCTCCGGTCGAGTGACCAACGTGAATGGCGTCCCTCAGGTCGAGTTTCTCGACGAGTTGCGCTAGGTCGTCCGCGTACGTGTTCATCTCATTGCCTTCCCACGGTTGGCTCGAACGGCCATGACCACGGCGGTCATGCGCGATACAGCGGTAGCCGCGGTCGGCAAGAAACAACATCTGGTCTTCGAAGGCGTCGGCGCTTAGAGGCCATCCGTGGCTGAACACCACTGGCTGTCCTTTGCCCCAGTCTTTGTAATAGATCGTCGCGCCGTCTTTGGTGGTGATCGTCGTCATAGAATGTTCTTCCTCTCTATTTGTGTCCCTCGCAAATCCTGAATGTCCCGCTACTTCTGCAGCGAAGGCCGCGCCAGGCAGTGCGCCCGCCGCCACTATTGCGGTACCACCGATCAACAATTCACGTCGAGTTACCCTGGCCATAGAAGAATCTCCTTATGTGTCGCTGTGATGGCAAATCACAGTTACGGGTCTCTTGTCTTTCGTCCTCTCGTGATCCACTCGCGGATATATGCTGGGCAATTCTTGAGCGTAATGTTGTCGGCTTCGCAGCGCTTGAGAAAACTGACCGCGTCTTGATCCACGAGGGTTAGATCTCTCAAATCCAAGACGATGCGGCGACACGGGGCCTCTTCGCGGACCAGCGTGTCCAACTCGCCTAGATTTTCTGCGTCCATTCGACCGCTCAGCTTAAAGACCACCTCTCCGTTCGCTGCCCTGGTGATCTTCAGCACTCACCCTCTCCTGAGAATTCTCACTTCTGTGAGGTCCGTCGCACACCCCTGTAATGGCAATCACACCGCCAAAGTTAAGTTGTTGAAAGTAGGTAGCTTGACGAGCATCCAGGTTGCGAATTTTCGCAACGTTTGCGAAATTTCGGAACTGTGCTCTGGGATTTGCTGAGGAAGGTATTTAAATGCGATCTGCTGAGGGATTTGTAGTTTTGAAGCGCTTCTTGCTGATCTTTAGTGACCGGATTTTCGATTCCAAGGTAGACCCCGGTAAGCCGAGTTTGGCTGCAGCCCCTGATGGTCCGGACACCTGTCCTCCGCTTTCGCGCAAGGCAGCCTCAATCATCTCTTTCTCTTGGGCAGCAAGCTTTCCAGGTAGTTCCAGTTGGCTCTTCGTTTCGCTTGCCAGAGGCTGCCGCGAAAGCCAACTCTCGTCCACTGAGAAATTCTCTGTGTCGCAGACGATTACCGACCGCTCGATGACGTTCTGCAATTCACGAATATTGCCCGGCCAAGGGTACGACTGAAGCAATTCCAAGCTCTTTTTGTTTATTCCACGAATGCTCTTTCCCGCTTTCCTCGCGTAACGATCAATGAAGTACTCCACTAGCACAGGAATATCTTCCCGTCGTTCTCGCAGAGAAGGCACCTCGATGGGAAAGACGTTGAGCCGGTAAAATAGGTCGCTCCGGTATATACCTGCAGCGATAGCCGCCTGCAAGTCACGATTGGTGGCAGCAATCACGCGAACATTCGTCCAGATGGATCCAGTTCCACCGACACGCTCGAATTCATGTTCCTGCAAAACACGCAAGAGGGCGATCTGGGTCTCGGCAGGAAGCTCTCCGATTTCATCGAGGAAGATCGTGCCTCCTTCGGCCAACTCAAAACGGCCTAAACGCCGCTGGGTTGCCCCCGTGAAGGCGCCCTTCTCATGGCCGAACAATTCAGATGCGATCAAGTCGCGTGGAACTGCGGCGCAGTTAACACTGACAAACGCTCGCGCGGAACGCTGCGAGCGTTTGTGGACAGCACGTGCGATCAGTTCTTTGCCCGTCCCCGTTTCGCCGGTGATCAGAACGGTGGAGTCTGTCGGAGCAACCTTGGAGACCCGAGAGAGTACCGCGTGCAGGGCGGGAGAAATCCCCACGATCTCCTCGAACATCGATGCCCTATCTATTTCTTCGCGCAGCGCAACGTTCTCGTCGTGGAGTCTCTGCTCAGCCTCCTTGCGATCCTCGATATCAGTCCCGGCGACATACCAACGTGTGACGCGTCCTTGTTCATCTCGTAGCGGGTTCCAGCGGAAGAGAAACCAGCGATACTTCCCGTCTTTTCTCAGAAAACGTGCTTCGTATTCGTGCGGGAGGCCACTTAAGAATCTACTTTGAGTTTCGCGGGTCAGGCGTTCCCAATCATCTGGATGATAATACTTGCGACGGTCGGAGCCCCGCCACTCCTCAAGAGTAAACCCGAAATAATCGAGCATGCTTTGATTGGTATAAAGACGAGTGCGATCGCGATCAGGCCCTAATACGGCGACGTACTGCGGCGCGAAATCCAGGATCTGTCGCAGCTCCATTTCGCTCTGCCGGATTTTGTCTTCCCCCTGCTTACGTTCGGTGATATCTGTCGAGCTACCCACGAATTGCACCAAATTCCCAGATGTGTTCAAGACAGGATGGCCGACGGTGTGGATGTATTTCACCGAGCCGCCCGGAAGAAGAATTCGGAATTCCACTTCGTAATCCGACTTTTCGGCGATTGCTTGATCGAGTGCCCCCTGCCACTTGGCTCGATCCTCCGGATGAATGCGCTGCAGCCGCTCTTCCCAAGCAGGCATGCCATCTTCTGGATCGAAGCCATATATGCGATACCATTCCTCGGACAGGTGTAACGCATCCCTTCCTGGTACCCGCCAGACCCAACTCCCCGTATGGCTAAGCCTCTGCGCTTCAGCCAAATGGGCCTCGCTCGTGCGCAGTTCTTCCTCCGCCCGTTTGCGCTCGGTGATGTCAATCACGGTACCCACGAATTCAACCAGATCGCCGGATGTGCTGAGAACGGGATGGCCCACCACGTGGATGTCTCTAATCTCGCCGCCGGGATAAACGATTCGGTAATCGAGCTCGAACTCCGCCTTCTCGCGCCCCGCTGACTCGGCTGTTTCCCTAACCTTTGCTTGATCATCCGGATGGATGCGTTGAAAGAATGCTTCGAATCGTGGTTTTCCACCGTGCGGGTCAAAACCCAGCACGCGGTAGCATTCCTCGGACCAGTACCTAATCTCACCCGTAGCAGGGATCCATGCCCAACTGCCCGTATGGCTCAGCCTCTGCGCTTCTGCTAAATATGCCTCGCTCTCCCGAAGCGTCTGTTCGGCCTGCTTTGCTGCGGTGACGTCCGTCACGGCGCCCACATATTCGAGGTTGCCTGACGAAGTCTCCAACGCGCGAGCTAAAGCGTGGACATGTTTGACCGAACTGTCCGGCATTAGCAAACGATGCTCAATATCAAAATCTGTCTTTTCGTTGGTCGCGTGGTCGAGAGCATGCTGCACGCGATCTCTGTCGTCGGGATGAATTCGCTGGAGTACCAACTCCAACGTGGGTTTAACCGCTCGATTAAATTCAAATATCTTGTAGGTTTCCTCCGACCAGAAGATTTCTCCACTCGAAACATTCCAGCCGAAGCTGCCAGTGTGACTCAATTTCTGCGCTTCGGCCAAGTAAGCTTCACTGCGTCGCAACTGCTCTTCCGCCTGCTTTGTAGCGGTCACATCCATCAACCTTCCATGAAGCGTCGGTAGCGTCGCTGCTGCTGAAGAACTTGGCGCCACAGACTTACTCTTGCTACGTATTTTTGTACATCAAGGCGTTGTAAAATGCTCGACAGAGCTTTTTACCCTGTCGCTCTTGCCGTTGGCCTCCATCGAGTCCACCGTGTAGTAGTAGGTCGTCCGCGGCTTAAGGTTGTTCAGGTGCACGCGGAAAACCGTCGATGAATGGTCGGGGTTCAACCGGATCGGATTTTTGGCGGTTTGGCTCAGGTCCTTTGGATCCGTACCATAGCGCACGATTCCATAATGCACGGGCGAGCCACCGGGATTGTTTGTTGTCCACCTGATAATCGTCAAATGCTCCTTCGCCAACTCGATCTCTGGGCCCTGGCTGATCCGTACCCGAGCGGCTTTTCGAGTCGATGGACTTTCCTGCGCGAGCAGGCTGCCGCTCAACACCGTGATCGCCAATGTCAGAAGCACTTTTTTCATATTCACACCTCAAAGAGAATTAACTCAAAATGATTAAAAGCGAAGAAACCGAGATCAACCGCCATCCGCGATCTCTGGCTCCGGCTCGTCCGCTCGCATCCGACGTTTTGCGAGGCGGACGAGCCAGAAGAGATGTCATTGGTTTCGAGCTTTCGCCGTTTAGCGTCTTGCGCTACGGAATCGGCGGGCTCGGGACCGGCGCAACGCCGCAGATGGCCGATGCACAGGGCGGCAGAGGCGGAGTCGGGATAAGTTCGCCATTCCCTTGCCTCGACGGCGAACAATTGGGATCTGTGGCGGGGTTGCACGTCATGCAACTACCGGTAAAGGTGTTCCTGTCCGGGTAAGGTGTCGTGAAACCATCCGTGAGAGTTTGCAGGAAGTGGACGATCTGGTTCTCCTCGGTATCCGTCAAGCCGAGATTACCCGTCGTCGTGTCGAGATTGTTGTTGACCTCTTTCATCGGCCAGCAGCCTACCTTTTCGGTCGTTCCTGCCGGGCAGTGTCCGGAAGTGACCGGAAAGGCAAACAAGTCGCGCGTGTTGTAGAAGTGTACGAGCTGTTTGAGGCTCTTGATGTAGCCGCCGTGAAAGAACTCCTTCTGGAAGTACGGCTGCCCCGTGCCGGCTTCGGTGGTGGGACACTGCGGTGGCGTCATCGCCACATTGCGCGCCGACATTACCTGCTGTTGGCCGTCGACACTCGGCGCAAGTGGTATCCAATCCTGGTTCGGGTTGGGCGCGGAACCGAAGCCACTTCGGAGGAACGTTCCTAATCCCAAATCTCTGTAGCCGAAGCCAAAGGGATTGCCGGTGAAGCCGAAGAAATCCGGCGTGGTCTGATAATAGAAAGCATTCCTCGGATTGAGGGGCAACCCTTCATTTGCCGATCCGAAGCATGTGAACAGAGGGTGCACACTGGCGGTAGTGCTGGTGTCGCTCTGCGCTGGTAGCAGATCGGTTCCCCTTCCGTCGACATGGCATGAATTGCAGTTGCCCTTGCCGTTGAAGAGCTGGAAGCCCGCCATCTCGTCTGGAGTCAACGTGGCGTTGCCATGTAGGAATGCGTCGAATTTCGACGAGAAAGCGCTGACAGACAGTGAGTGCTCGAATGCGTCAAGGGCCTCTCCCCAATGATTAAAAACGGAGTTCGCGCGGGTGCGGTCCTCCGGTCTTAGCCGAACTGGCGTAGTGTTTGAGCCGAATACCGCAGCTCCGCCCGGGGTTTCGCAGATCTCCTCGGTGTCGTGTGGAAACTTGATATCGAAGGAGCCGGCGCCGAATATTTCCTCGAAGAGAGGTCTGTAAACAGCCTGGGAAAGCCGGAACGCGACGCAAGCTGTATCGGGGAAACCCATTTCCTGAGTATCGACGGGAGGATGCTGTGACTGCTCGGAGTCGGGATTTCTAAGCAGGTATCCGGTCGCGCGCGAATCCCAGAAGTTTCCGCCAAAAAAAAGGCCTTGCGTCGAGTTGAATTGGAGGGCTGGGAAGTAAGGTGCGTACGTATATCTCTGAGCGGTCCGCTTTCCTGCCCGAAAGTGAAACGTTCCGGGATACGCGATCATCGTCAGATTGACCGACGGGATTGGTCCGCTAAAGGCGGCGTATGGCATGTGGCAGAAAGAGCACGCCTCATTCCTGAAGGGAGAAATGTTCTCGTCGAAATTCATAAGTTTTCCGAGTATCTCCACTGACTGCACTCCAGTGTTCTGAAGTGTCGGCGGGTTGCCCGTCAGAGTCGGAGGTGTTAAGGCGTGCCACTGTGCGATAGCTTCCGCTTCGATGCCGTCAACTTCGCGCTGGACCCTTGCTATCTCTGAATTCAAATCGGCGGGGAGAATCCCGGGCGGGTACGGATTGTAAAACGGCGGTGGCGGTTCCTCGCGATCGCCATTTCCGTGGTGGTGGTTTTGCGCCGATATGGGCCGAGTGGAGAACAGCAAGGCGGCCGCGACCGCCGCGCAGACTATTATTACTGCTATCAGTCGTCTTTCTCTCATGAAGTAACCTCTTTCGTGACCTATGGTTCGGAATGGATACGATGGATGGCGCCCCCGATGGACCCGCGACAACTCCATTCGAGGGCGTCACCCGCTGGGTTAAAGATTGCTCGGCTCGGTAGGGCCGTCGATACGTTACGGCTTAGTGCGGCTCAGTCCTTTACGCTGGCACTAGGGGAATATCAGTGACCCTCGCGATGGGGTGTTCCTACAAGTCCATCCGTGTTCCCGCCGGCGTCCACGAAAAATCCGACAAGTTGTCCACGGTCGTTGATGCCGTTGATTGTGGTGGTGCCGACCCCTTCCGGATCATCGACCGACTGGAAGAATCCATCGTCGAAGATGAATCCGTGAGTAAGTCCTGCAGCGTCCATATACGCTCCAACCACGTCGTCCTCATTGTTCAAGCCGAATGCCTGGGTGAGGGTGGCTCCCGGGAAGTCGAGAGTTGTGAACGTCCCCTTGGTGAGCAGAAAACCGTGGTTCTTACCGGCGCTATCGATGTAAAAACCCGAGATCGACCCACGGTCGTTGATGCCAGTCGCCTGGGCCCCGCCTGTGGCTGCCGGGATGGTGATCACCAAAAACACTTCGCCATTATTGTCGAAAATGTAGGGGGGATCGATTTTCGCGGCATCCGCGAAATAGCCCGCAGCCTGGTCAAAATTATTCAAGCCGAGAAGCTGGTTGAAGGTGGTACCTGGGAAATCTACCGTCGTGAAAGCGCCCTTGATGTCCAAGAAGCCGTGAGTGGTGCCAACCATATCGATATAGAACCCGTCGGTAAAGCCCCGGTTGTTGATTCCGATCACCTGTGTCTGCGCGGAATTGGGAAAATTCTCCGGAGTGAAATTGTTTGGGAAGGTGAAGACGAATCCCTTGTTGACGTTAGCGCCATGATAACCGGCGATCACTTCAAAATCGTTGATGCCGAGCAGTTGGGTGAACGTGTCGCCTGGGAAAATGACTGTCCGGAAGCTAAAGCGGCTTTCCTTTTCCCGGGCTGAAATTGTCATTACAGCGCAGAAACAAATCGCCACGACCAGCGTGAGCGAAAATACAACCTTCTTCATATTCTCCTCCGTTTTGGACTCGATCTTGGTTAGTCTTGGCCTTGGCCCGATCCTCTGTGTAGGGGATCCTTCGTCCGTCGGTTTCAGTCTGGAGAGCACGATAGACACACGACGGACTTCGTTCGGCGCGTCACCTGAACAACTATGTAGTGCTCCTGACAGCCGATAAGCCGGAAAAGCGGCGTCCACTGTTCCGCCTCGGCGACAAAAAGCTGCGAGCGTCCGGTCCTGGTCTGCGTCAGTGGGTTTTAACTCATTGCATTTCTCCTTTCGGTCTTGAGGGAAGTTCGAAAGCATTCGGAATTCATCGCCGATGCGAATTGTCACGATTGCCTACATCTCTTGCACGAGTGATGCGGCCTCCGAATTGCCGGCAGGACCGGTTCTCATGTCATCCGCTTTGGTGTGGGTCACCAGCCTGGTTTCGCCGCTGCTCCCGGCGCAGCGTCGGGCGGCTGCACTTCGGACAGATTCACCCAGTTCGCCTGAAAAGGCCCCGCGCCGTGAATCTGCACGATCGTCTCGCCTTTGCTCATCGCGAAATGCCGCATTTCCTTGGGCAGAGAGACAAAATTGCCGATGTTCATCGCTCGCAACTTCGCTTCATCGAAGTTTTCCCCCATGCCTACCAGCAAGGTGCCCTTCAGCACGGTGATGTTTTCATCCGTCGGATGCCAGTGCGCGGGGATTTTTGCTCCGTCGGCGCATCGCAGACGTAAGACAAAGGGTGCTCCTTCTACGTTCGCGTCGCCATACGCCGAGGCCAGATCACATCCCTTGATGAGCGGCGTCCACTTCAAATCCTCGAAATCTACGATCTTGTAAAGACGATTACCCACAGACGTTTCTCCTTTTACGATCAGTATTTAGCGCGCCAGCTACAGCGCATATCGAATGGCCTGGAATACTTCCCGTGATGGTGCAGTCGCAGAATGCGATACGAGTCGAGAATCGGTAGACCTTACATGGTTGCCCCCTGTACGAGCACCGCCTCCTAGTCCGGCGTCGCTGTCACGCTGACGCTCGTTTGCCGCTTTGCAGAAACGCCAGCAGCTCCGCGTTGATCTGGTCCTTCAAGGTCGAGCACATGCCGTGGGACGCGCCCGGAAAGACCTTGAGCGTGGCTCCTTTTACGAGCTTCGCGGATAAAAGTGCTGAATCGGCAATCGGAACGATCTGGTCGTCGTCGCCATGAAGGATGAGAGTTGGCACGTCGAACTTCTTGAGATCTTCCGTAAAATCCGTCTCGGAGAATGCTTTGACGCAGTCATAGACTCCTTTCAAACTGGCCTGCATGCCCTGACGCCAGAACGAGTCGCGCAAGCCCTGCGAGACAGTGGACCCCGGCCGATTGGCGCCAAAGAATGGCCCGCTGACATCTTTGAAGAACTGGGAGCGGTCGGCGTGGATACGGGCGCGAATAGAATTGAACACATCGATCGGCAAGCCGCCGGGATTGGCAGCCGTTTTCAACATCAGCGGCGGCACCGCGGCAATTAAGACTGCCTTCGCTACACGTTTCGTTCCGTGGCGACCGACGTAGCGGGCAACTTCGCCGCCGCCCATTGAGTGACCAACATGAATCGCGTCTTTCAGGTCAAGTGTTCCGACTAGCGTCGCGAGATCGTCGGCGAATGTATCGTATTCGTAGCCTTCCCACGGCTGGCTCGAACGGCCATGACCGCGGCGGTCATGCGCGATACAGCGGTAGCCGTGGTCGGCAAGAAACATCATCTGGTCTTCCCAAGCGTCGGCGCTCAGCGGCCATCCGTGGCTGAATACCACAGGCTGCCCTTTGCCCCAGTCCTTGTAATAGATCGTCGTGCCGTCTTTGGTCGTGATCGTCGTCATGGAATGCTCTCCTTTTGTATTTGTGTCATTCGGAAATCCTGAATTTTCCGCTGTTTCCGCAGCGAAGGCCGCGCCAGGCAGTGCGCCCGCCGCCACTATTGCGGTACCACCGATCAATAATTCACGTCGAGTTAGTCTGGTCATCGGGATGCTTTTCCTCTTCCGTCGCCTCTTGCGAGGACTTCTAAATTTCCGCGGCTGCTAGTTGCCTGCAGCCCAAAAGCCTGGGAGCGAAACCACTTCAGCTTCATTCACTGAGAACCGGATTGTGACTCGATCTCCGGATGGAAAAATCTGGGTGCGGCTCAACAAATCCGCCAAGGTTTGTTTTGTTTACCTGTTGCCTGGGAGCTCTCGTAAAGGAGACCGATTTGCAGCAACTGTCCCATGAGATTCGCATCGTCGGTCGAACCCAAAACGATTTCAACCTGCCCCTGCATGCCTCCGTCCGCGTCGACCTTGACGACAAGATTTTTCAGGCCCTTCAGGAGTTTCGAAGATTGTGCGAATTTTTCCAGGTCCGGAGCGATCTGCGTGAGGGTTGATTTTGAATACGAGGGGTCCAGAACTGCCCACAGCGCGCCGCTACCGTTTGCTTCGTCGATCAGTTGGAAAAATGCCGCGTTTTCCACGAGCCCGCTGATCATGCCGGCGCGGACTTCAAGCATTTTTTGCAGGGCTGCACGATAGCCGAAGGCGAGGGTGTTCGAATCGAGGAACGCGAAAAAAAGGTCATTGGGTCCGGCGGACGGTTGCAGGGCAAACAAAGCCACTCCGGCTGTCTCAATCGATACAATCTTGTTTTGTTTGAGAGAAGCCTTTGAGGATTCAGGATTGTATTGGCCAATCGCGATTCCCACGATCTGTTCGCCGGTCGCCGCACGCCCAGACGACGATTGATCTGCCGCGAAATACGACGCCGGGGGAGTGAAGCCCCACGCGACTTCGTCAGCCTGCTCAACGACATCGATCCCGTAAGACGCGAGACATTTTTGAATCTGCGACAGGCTAGCGGGCAGGAATTGCGCTTCGAGGGCGCCAAGCTGCTTCTGCGTGCGGGCCGCTTTCAGATCCGCGTAGGCGAACTCGCCAAGATCGTTCGGAAACATTCCAATCACGTCCGCACCGAGGCGTTCCGCCCGAGTGGCTCCCGGCAGCGCCGCGATCAGCGCGGCGACTAAAACAATGCCTTGGACCCGAAAAGCACTCTTGTTTTTCATGATCGTCGCCCTTTCAGATTCAAAAACAAAATTCGATTCTGCTATTCGTCCGTTAATCACGCTGTTGCGGCGAAGCACAGTTCCCTCGCC
>Ga0209648_10005388_pt1 | contig 10941 bp, 11 predicted proteins | sample GraSoi2013_115cm_FD_185830 | JGI IMG/M metagenome (GOLD analysis project Ga0209648, IMG submission 185830) | Grasslands soil microbial communities from the Angelo Coastal Reserve, California, USA - Sample 9_17_2013_115cm (SPAdes) (version 2) | ecosystem: Environmental > Terrestrial > Soil >...
GCAGCTTCCTCCCTTAATGCATCCAGACGCTCTTCCTTGAATTGAGGATTTGGAGCCATGTTCAATAACCTCGTTTGAGATCTACGCGAAAGAACTCCTTGTCCAGCTACAGCGCGAAAGCCAGGAATACGACCAGCACAACCACCAATGCCGAAAGCAGCGCTGCGCTCCAGGCCGATTTCATGTGAATCGTGGGTACCTCAGGAGCAGGGGGGAAATTGTAGGCCTCCGGCTGGCCGAGAATCACAAAGATCGCGTGTGTGCCGCCGACACTGGATCCTGTTGGATCGTAGATTTGCGCATCGTTGTATCCCCGATCTTGTAACTCCTTCACACGCACCTGCGCTTCCGGCCGTAGCTCTTCCAACTCGCCAAAGCGAATCGATTGCGTCGGGCAGGCCTTGGCGCAGGCGGGCATTAACCCGTCCCGCTGCCGGTCGTAACAGAACGTGCACTTGAAGGCGGTTCCCACCTCATGACTTTTGTCGACCACTCCGAAGGGACACGAAACCACGCAATAGCCGCAGCCATTGCAGACATCGTGCTGCACGTATACCGATTCAAGTTCAGTTCGAATGATTGCGCCCGTGGGACACGCTTCCAGGCATCCGGCGTTTTCGCAATGCTTGCAGACATCGGAGAGGAACTGCCAACGAAACGGCTCTTCTATGCCTGCAAGTTGCGGGCCCATGGGCTGTTTCTCTTCCAAAAACAGGACGTGCCGCCACGTCGATGCTCCTAACGCGTGCGTGTTGTCGTACGACTGACCAGACCACTCGAACCCATCATCGGGAATGTGGTTCCACTCCTTGCAGGCCACTTCACAGGCCTTGCAACCAATGCAAACTGAAGCGTCCGTTAGAAAAGCACTGACCGGCATCACTTCCTCCCCAAATGGGCGTTCAATTGATCGAGAGCGGCCTTTCCCCGAGCCCGACGTCCTGGAGAAACGTCACAGAGAATCCCTTTAGCCTCCATGATCCGGACGTTCGGTTCCTCCGAGATGGCCACCAGGTCATTGGCCGAGTCTCCTTTGACCAGGCCGCGATAGCCCCAGTGATACGGCACGCCCACTTGGTGCACCATCTTTCCGTTGATCAGTAGCGGCCGCATGCGCCTAGTCACCAGCGCTCTAGCCTCAACGATTCCGCGCAACAGATGCCTATCCGGGGCAGGTATCGGGGCTGCTGCCCGAGCTCGCCTCGGCGCTACCATGAGGCGTCGGTCGTCCTCACGGCAGCCGGCTCGTCCGGTCTCTTTGTTTGAAGAGTAGGAATCCCCTTCTGGACCAACACGATTCCTTTCAGGTTCGGCCATTTCAGATCGCGATGCTGTGTGCGTAGATCTCGCACCCCTGGGGAGTTTATAGAGACTTCAAGAACTCGATCATGGCTTCTTGGTCCTCCCTCTTCAGTTTTTCAAATTGCTGACTTACATGGCTTGCCTCGCCGCGGTGCCGCAGGATCGCGTCGCGAAGCGTCAGGGATGCGCCATCATGCATCAATCGCGGACGCAAGCGGACTCCCCATAAGGGGGCGGTGCGTATTTTGTTCCGGCTGCTCTCGAAGTCCTGTTTCGAAAGATACCCCGACATCATCTGAAAAACCTTGTTCCCGTAGTGCTCCCGGGTCGCCTGCAGGATTCCGTCGCCCGTACCGACGTCATGCATCAAGAAATCCCCATAGGGATGAAATGTGATTGATCCGAGCCCGACTGGAATCGTAAACGTTCCGCCGTTGATCTTCGTTCCAGTGGGAGCAGTGGTCAGTGTTTCGACGTGGCAAGTCACACAACCGATCTTGTCAAATAAGCCGTAGCCCTTCTTTGCAACCGCGCTGCTCGCGAGCTGGGCATCACGTGCAGGCGCTTTTGTGGCTCGAATAAACCGGGCGAAGTGATCAATGTCGGAGAGACCGTCCGGTCCTGGCGTGTCATTCGGCTCCGAAGCAGTGTTGCATAGCTTGGTTACCTCATCCGGCTGAAGGCGATTTGTGATACCCATCTCGTTGAGGTAAGCATCGCCGGCGAACGATAGCAGGCTCGCGTGCTGGTCTTTCCAGCCGAACCTGCCCACGCTCATCTGTCCGGGCGCTTCTACGATAGGGACCTGGAGAACCTGTCCGCAGATTTTCCGATGTGAAGATTTACATTGTTTCTCGGCGAGATCGACCAAAGTTTGATCGGCAACCGCCTCGACGAAGCCATCTCCCAACAGATTCAACGAAAGGCGAAACGTCCGGATCGTCTCTGTCTCTGGAACTCGCTCTTGAATCTCGTTGTCAGGAAAAACGGCGTTGGGACAAATAGCGCGATCATTCACCAGAGACCGGCCGGAGATCACTTCGGCTCCGTGAGCGATCGGGATTTCCGGATTACGGAAGTGTCCCTCGGGCCCCTGATGGCCGACGCGTAATTCCGTGACCTGGGAGGCGGCACCTGAAACCGGACTCTGGTGGCATTCCCGGCAGGACTGCGCGTTATAGAGCGGTCCGAGGCCATCGCTGAGCTGCTCGACTTCCTCGAATTTCGTTTGATCCGCTTGATGAGTCGCATCGTCCGCGATGCCGTTGCTTTTATTGTCAAAACCGGTAGGGGCTTCCGTCGAACGAGAGGCAGACAAAGCGAGGATAAAACTCAGGGCGGCCAAAGAAATCAAGAGTCGCATGGCTTATTACCTCTTTTCTAGGACGGCCTCGCGACAGGCGCTCTTCTACCGAGACCTTGTTTCCGCTCGCTCAAGAATCAGGCAGGTCTATCTCCCCCGTCGACATGTGGGCCCGTACCCGAGCCGAGGAGACGAATTTCATTCATCAATACCACCTTTGCCGGTTTCTGTCCAAAACGAATGTCCCTAAGGGAGTTGGGATTGTCGGAGTCGGAGAGAGGCTTTTATCGCGGTGAGATTGCAGTGGCGTCGCACAACCAGGGTCGAAAGGCAACCCTTCGAACCCCTCGCTCTGGGTCGGCAAGTTGTAAGTAGGGGACCGGAGCGGTTTGGCGGCGCAATCATAGACTCCAGCGATTCAGCGCCAAGAGCAACCCGCCGCCTTAAGCCTTCTGAATAGGAAGATCTCTGTTTTCAGTCTTTTACACACGGAGCGTCCGTGCACGAGCTACCAAGGAGTTCCCAGGCTAAGGAACAAAACTGACAGAGGCAGCATCTATGTTATTAAGCAGCATACGCCTGTACGTGCCCGCGGCGTTGCCTGTTCCCGGTCAAGCCGCCGTACCGTTCTTGACCAGGGAGGAGGTACAGGCCATGGAAGGCGCAAGGGCCCCGAATTTCCGCCCCTATTGGATGCGTTACATTGTCGCGTTCTGGGCGGGAGAAAAATTGAAATGGGTGAGAGACAACGTCCTTGTAGCGTGCCTCTGTTCCATTGCACCTGGTCTAATTGCTGCCGGGATTAGTGCCGCCCTGAGCGACGACAAGTGGCGCGCAGCGGCGTATGCAATCCTCCTCACTTACGCCGGATTATTTGCTTTGTTCCTGACGTGGAGGCTGGTTTCTACTCCCCTGGAACTTGATCGGGAGAGGCAACGGTTCATCAACGGACTAACCACGGGTCTTGCTTATACCAAGTCCAGGCTGGCTTCCCTCCAAGCCCGTCCGCCGGCTATCTACGTGGAAATATTGGAAATTCACGTTCAAGCAGACACCACACTGGTTTCCCACGCTCCCGATTTTCCTATCGACTGCGACATCTTTCTGAGGGTGAAATTGACGCTTCGACAAACTCGCCCGATCGAAGTGCTGGAATACGAATTAAGTAGGGTCTTGTATGGCAATTCAGTACTCGCGGATTATGTGGACGACATTCGGGACTGGGGACTGGTCACCACCAGAAAACCAGTTGGAATCGGAACGACATTTCACTACACCGTGAGCAAGCTCACCAAGCTCACGGAGAGAGCCGAACGAACGGGAGTGCCGGTGGAGGGATGGCTTCATTTCCGTGTCAACGGAGTGCATGAGAACGAGCTTGGAGCAACTGTGTACAGACTTAACGTGTTAACTTCGAGCGGTGCAGTCAGCACTGACATTCTCGGCAAGAGAAACGTAGCCGCATTGAGAGGCACAGAGTTTCTGAAACTTCCTTTCGCCACTCGTAGTTTGGGTTCTCTCGCTTATTGAGCAAGCCAAAGCAGAGCCATTATTTATCGTCTATGGGCGGTGCTGGTCGAAAGCCTAAGAAATCCGGCACGCGTAGCGTAGACTGCCCCCAATGAAGTCCGCGCGGAGCCGGAGCCTGCTGTGGTTCGTCCCTGTCGGGGCCAGCTATATCATCGGCGATTTTCGTTCGAGAAGAGCCAGACAACTATAGGAATAGCTTCCGGCTAGCGACAATCGAGGAGCTATCGCGTGTTAGCTCGAATCGAAATGCCGAGAAGTCGAACAAGAAAGACTAACGATTATCCGCCATAATTGTGGGCCCATTGAGTATGTCCGCCGCTTGAGTAAGCGTCAGATCGTCGGATACCTGTTGGAAGTCCCGACGGCTTTCCCTCTTCTGCACCCCGATGTTCTTGAACAAGAGAGCCTTTCCTTTCATCTCCACACTCATGGTAGTCATATCCCAGTGGCCTGGAACAACTTCTGCCTGCCTAACTTCAAAGTGGCCTCCCTTGTCCAAGTGTCCCAGCAGGCCGAGTCCGAATTTAACGTCCTGTGTGAGACGACCGTTAAACGCAGCCAGTCGCTCCTGTTTGCGGTCGACCCACATCTCGCCTTCCATGTCGTGGAAAACGCGAGCCTCCAGGGAAGGCGGATGAAAATCCGGGTTTGGTCTAAAGTTCAGCTTTACCAGGTTTCCGTCACCACTTGCGTAGTTGAATACAAACGCATCAGGCAGCAACTTGAACAACCGTCTCCCCTGCAGGGTCTCAGCGTCCAGTGCTCGCTGCAATTTTCGTTTCGCACTTCGACTGGTCATTAACTCCTGCACACGCTGATCCTCTTCCTCCTGTTGTTTCGCGGTAAGGGGGCGGTCGTCAATAGACAGGAGTCGACTGAGCGAACCTTCTTTTGTCTCAATGATTTCCTCGACCTGTTTCTTCCCACATTGTTCTTTTTCTAGTCGGTACATCCAGTTGGTGTGGTCATCTTGGAATTTTAGTTCGTTAGTAATCACCCGCCGTGCTAGGGCGTTAGCCGACCCTCCCAGGTTCCCGGAATCCGATTGGGAAAGTGTGGCGGATCCCAGCAGAATGATGCTCACCAAAACAATCGCAGCACTGCATACCAGTCGTCGCGACAGCGCACAGCACGTTGTGACCCAGCCATTCACAGGGGACAAGGTGGACCTCCTATCTGAGGAAACCTAATGCTACAGCTCATGGCGTTGGAAAGATGGTCACAAGTGACCATCTATGCGAAGCCCTCGCGCTGTAGCATTGGTTTGCCTCACGAGGGGGCGAACCGCATCTGCAAAACCCTGCAAAGGTGGCTTGCCAATACCCCGAATCGCCATAGGCAGGCAGAGTTCATGCAGATGTTCTGGAAGACCTCAAGCGGTGGTACTTCAGCAGCGTACGGATTTTCCCTGAAGTGCTTCGTAGGATGGCCTCGAGTAGCACAAAGTTGGCACAAATCTGGCACAAAATTTGGGCTCCATTGGAGGCGGGACGAGGGCCGGGCTCTTCAGGACCAATTCACCGCTCTGAGGGATGACTAGAGAGCGATCGCACCCCTCTTTGACAACCATTTCGGCGCAGGCACGTCTATCAGTTGCGGACGTCTTCCACGCCGATGTCGTAGCCCCATGAACCCGGACCTCGCCGCATGGACGCCACAAGACCAACCTCCCGACGCGGTGGTCCGCACGATCATCGCCGATGATGAACGACTGGCTCGGGAGAAGCTGCGTCTCTTACTGGACTCGGAGGCTAGCGTCGAGGTCGTAGCCGAGTGCGATGACGGCACGCAAACGGTATCAGCAGTCCGCACCTGCCACCCCGATCTACTCCTGCTCGACATTGAAATGCCGGGCCTGGACGGATTTCAGGTGCTCAGCGAACTCTCGCCCCCCGAAATGCCCGCAGTCATCTTTACCTCAGCCTATGATCAGTATGCGATTCGAGCATTCGAAGCGCATGCTCTTGACTACTTGCTGAAGCCTTTCGATCAGGAGCGGCTCCATCGAGCAATGGAGAGAGTTCGAGCTGAACTGCACAAGTCACAAGACCGCGCAATCACACACCGTATTCTTGATCTCCTCTCGCGCGTCGAGTCCGAAAGACTACTCGCATCGGAACACGAGAATCAAAGCCAGGGGGCGGGTCATTTTCTTGGATCTCGACGAAATCGACTGGGTCGAAGCCGCCGCCAACTATGTACGGCTCAATGTAGGGAAGGAATCCTATCTCCTTCGGGAGACGATCAGCCGCACATCGGAACGCCTGAATCCCGAGCATTTCGTGCGCATTCATCGTTCCGCAATCGTCAATGCGCGGAAGATCAAAGAACTAATACCGGTGAACAGTGGCGAGTATGTGGTAGTTCTGAAGAGTGGCAAGGAACTGTCTTGCAGCCGCGGATACCGCCTCGCCTTGCAGCACTTGATTGAGAAGAATTCATGAGGCAGCGGACCTTCGTAGGTGAGTCGGAAGCGGAATCAGCTTTTCGATTACCGAGTTTTCCATCAAACCGTAGCACCGTCGTGCAATGGCTCTCCTTTTTGAAGTGAAGGGAACCATTTTCAATAGTTTGTCACATGGAACGAAATGAGCCTCCGTGGCAAGCTTTTTGTGGCTGTCTGTGTAACCCGGATATCAAACATAGGCGCCGTGGTCCCGCAATTCGAACTGAACCTCAAATATTCTAACCGTCAAGGCTCGGAATAGAACCCGAAGAGACCATTACGAGATTTTGATCGGCTCGAGTTCCCCCGTAGCATCCGCGACGTAGGAAGATGCAACCATAGACCGAAGCTGGCGGCTCATCCCTGGATTCGAGCTTCTGTCCCGAGGTTGTTGAGTGATCTGTACTCCTGCTGATAATCCATGGACATGGCAGCAGAGCTGGCTACCAATTCCATTGCCTTTGCTGGGTCTCCGGGCTCCGTCTCTGCAGTTGTGGAACTGGTACAGGCCGAACTTGACAGCCTGCTGGCGCGAAGGGAAGAGATCAGGGAGCGCATCCAAAATCTTCACCAGGTCATATACGGTTTGCAGGAGATCGGAAGGCTAGACACCGACGATCCACGCTCCGAGTCTCCCAAACCCGCCAGCCTGCGACGCCCAAACCATCCGCCTAGCAGCAGTATTGCAGTCGACGAACATGCTACCGGCGAGCTGCGATCGTGCGTGCGCAGCAATACAGAGTACGCACATCCCGCGTTGAGACGGGCGTGCCGCATTGCCCTGTTGGAGGGCCAAGCAGCGGCCTCTCTGAAAGAGATCTACTACCGAATTGTGCGAAGGGGATCGTTCCCGTTTTACAGTCTGCGGCTCGCACATCCGCTGGTTGCTCGGGCGTTAAATATCATGACCGAAGAAGGAGAAATCCGTTGTTTCAAGAGCGTCACACCTTGGCGATGGCAACGGATTATCAGGCCGGGGAACCTTGACGCAGATATTGGTTCGTGACCACTCTACTTAAGTGGAGTGCTTCCCAATTCTTATATGCCGAGCACGACTTCCGTACGACAAAATAGTAGATCACTTGATTCCTGAGGGGCGGCTGATGACCATCAGCCGCTGGTAATCGCTCGTTTCGTGGTTGCCATCCACTCCCCGTAACCAGGAAAAGTGTAGTCATACCAGGTGTCCGCCGAAGCAATCCTGGGGCAGGACGCATGCGAACGTGGGGAGGAATGCGTTGTTAGACCTAGAGTTTCAGGGTGGCAACGACGTTGCCTGCGCTTGGCAGCTGCTGACTTCATCATGGTGACTATTAAACCCACTGTATTGATGGATTGTTGTTGAGGAGCGCGAGCTCTCGGCTCATCCCGCGACGGTCCTTCTCAGACAGGATTTGGTCACTACTACTGAATGCTGAAATCAACGACTCCAACCAAACACATGTCGTTCGAAATCAAAGCTAACGCTTGTTGGATGCAGAAAAGAAAGACCCATAAGGCCATCAAACTCTTTAGGCACATCTTTCTGAATGGTCACCACTGATGCGCGTTGCGGCCCAAGTGCGTCGGTCCCGATCTTTGTCGACGGGAGAATGATCGTGTGACAAACAACAGTGCCGGAGAGATTTCGGCCACGGCGAATGATGGGAGTCGACACGCTATCGAGGTCTTGTAGCCGATCTTGAAAGAGAGTGAGTTGTGGCGTGCCTGAATCTACTATCAGCTTAAGCGTCTTTCCGCCGGCCTTCACTTCTACTGTGACCAGCTGCGCTGCACTGGATAATGGCGTCGTGTGACGTTGTGCTAAAGCTCCGAAAAGGATGCGTTTTTTTCGGTAGTCAATCGTAAAACTGTTGGCGCCCAGCACGTCCATACCCACCACACCGTCAATGCGGGTGCCGAGGTCGCCGGCAAATCCTGAAAGATCTGCAACCATGACCTGCAGGTTCTTCGTTCTTATAGGGCCTATTTGTATGCTGCCGAGAGTAACGCGCTCCGCAGCTACGCTCTTATTGAAGAGTGCCAAATCTCGCACGCTGCCCCTCAATCCCAGTTCGGTGGATACATTTCTGTCAATGAGGCTCGGGTTTGTACCGGTATCCAGAAGCAGCCTTTTGTGCTGCAAGTCACCAATCTGGGCATCCACAACAATCACGTACCCGTCGTAAAGCGTGAAAGGGATTTCGATGGGCTGAGCGGCCGCGCTCGGCAGCCGTTCTGGGACGAAATCCTTCGTTTCGGAAACACAAGGATCCCCATGAAGGATCACAAGCAGCAGCGGCGCGACAATCCCTGCAATTGTGCCTGAACCTCTACGGAGAAGCGCTGGCTTGTGTTTTCCGACCCGAGCAGCAGGCAAATTGGTTGTCACGACTAGTGCCCTGGCGACGACTGGATGGTCTGGCCGGATCATGAGACGGCGTGGATGCCGAATCGCTTCAGCTGTGGGGATGTGTCGACGACGCGGGTGTACGAGAACAGCGAAAGCGGGGATAGCATGGAACTGCACAAGCCCGCCGCTCAAAGCTGGTTCAGTTTCTTCTCGCCGTGCGGTATTGAAGATTCTCCCGGTGCGGCATTGAAGAGATCCGAGTGAGGTATCCAGTACATTTTGGGACAAACAGTCGATTGTGCGGGACGAACGCACAGGTTGTGGGTTGTAATTTAGATCCCAATGCAGGAGGTAACGTGGTTCAATGTTGGTCGGCTGTCTAGAGGCCCGCGAAGCGTGAAAAACACCTGTGAAGGTTGCGGGGCTGTTCTACTGCACGACGCTGAGGCATATGTGTGTTCTTACGAATGTACGTTCTGCCCGGCCTGCAGCACGAGCAAGCAGAACGTCTGTCCACATTGTGGCGGTGAACTGGTCCGCCGGCCACGGCGGGAAGCAGTTGCGGAAGGCGTGGAGACGGACGAAGTCAAGATAGGAATCAACCCGCGTCCTTGGCTGATTTGGGCGATGAGCTTCGGCTTTTGGACGCTGATTGCCATAGCTGGCAGCGTCACCATGTATCAGTTCGACCGGCTGCGGGGCTTTCCAGTAACTTTTCGTAGCATGATTGCCCTGCAATTTAGCCAGACACTCACCTATGCTCCGTTGACGCCTTTTGTTCTCGCATTGGCACGTCGTTATCCTGTCCAGCGAGGCGTTTTGGGTCGTCGCGCTCTACTTTATTTCGGGGGAGCCGTTGTTTTTACCCTGTCGCATGTTGTCCTACGTGGGCTGACCTATCCAGTTTGGGATACTAGGATTAGGGGCTACGCTTCCGCAATCTGGGACTCCGGTGCACACGCGCTCAGGCTCCGATGGGATTTGTTTGAGTCCCTCTTCTTCCAAAACGTGATCGACGACATCACAGGGACCTACGTACCGATCGTATTGATAGCACACGTAGTCTCTTATTATCAAAGATTCCGCGAGCGGGAGTTGCGCAGCTCGCAACTTCAGACACAACTGGCGAAGTCCCATCTGCAGGCGTTAAAGAGCCAGCTTCAGCCCCATTTCCTCTTTAACACAATGCACTCGATTTCCGCGCTGATGCTGACAGATGTTCAAGCCGCCGACCGGATGATGACCCGCCTCAGCGACCTGTTGAGAATGAGCCTCGAAGCTTCGGGGGCCCAGATCACCACGCTCAGCCATGAGCTCGAATTCTTGAATTGTTACCTTGAAATTGAGAAGGTACGATTCGAAGAGAGGCTGACCATAGTCCTCAACATCGCTCCCGAGACGCTCGATGCCCAGGTGCCTCATTTGTTGTTGCAGCCGCTGGTGGACAATGCCGTCAAACATGGCATTTCAAAATTGAATGACGGAGGCGAGATTCAGATCTCCGCGACGGCCGCGGGCGCAGAACTCCAGCTGGAAGTGAAAGACAACGGACCCGGCATGAGTCAGCCTGACGGTCCACAAAGAACCGGCCTCGGTTTGAAGGTCACGCGCGAAAGGCTCGAAGCACTCTACGGCCAAGAACAAAGTATGGAACTAGTCCATCCGTCGGAAGGCGGGGCTGCTGTACGCATCTGCATTCCGCTTACGAAGCGTGACAAGCCATGATGTCCAAGTTTGTACCTGGCGGCATACGAACGGTGATCACAGCTACCCTGTGGGCAGTCATAGTATGCGGAAGTTAAGAAAAGAGCTGTGAGTGCAGACTTACACGATTGTCAATCAAAGTGCGTGCGAGTCCCTACGCGCAATACACGTAAGTGAGTCCTCCTCACGCAGGTTGCTTTCCGGGCAGGCACTTCAGCATATCTGTCGTGGAGTCGGGCATGCCGACTGGATTCCGCGCGGGAGCGTCATCGAGAGCAACAATCCCTCAGCCGAGATGCTCAAACACTCCCGATTTCCATAGTT